>Ga0114978_10002428_pt1 | contig 15338 bp, 13 predicted proteins | sample S_140212_EF_Meta_FD_87027 | JGI IMG/M metagenome (GOLD analysis project Ga0114978, IMG submission 87027) | Freshwater microbial communities from Lake Simoncouche, Canada to study carbon cycling - S_140212_EF_MetaG | ecosystem: Environmental > Aquatic > Freshwater > Lake | place: Lake... | reverse complement strand
TTATTATAATATTTAAAGAAACAAAATGTTTTAATCAAAATATCAGACATATGTTCGGGTTTAATTTTTTTTTGGTTTATTAATGTAGAGAGAATATACCATATACAATCTGTTATATCTAAATTGTAAATAAATATATCATATAAAACATCTCTGAATTTTAGAAAATTAAGTTCGTTAATATTTAACATATTATAAATTATTTTATTGCATATTATTTTGTATTGCAACATTAAATCTTCATCGTATAATCGAATCATTTTAATATTTGTAATATTTTCTAATTCTATTTTATTTGGTAACTTATTTTTAAAACATTTCATATATTGGGTTTTGGTTGGTCTACAAATATTAATTACTTCGCAACAGTTTAATATATTATCTGGTATAAAACTTAATTCTTCTGTTATTAATATAAATTTTAAATCAATTGAAATAGCATTATTTTTTTGCATATAACTATAAAAATTTTCTAATAATTCACTATGTATATCGTGAAAATATTTACAAACTATTATACCAGACTTATCTTTTTTTGCTGATATAATATCGATTAATTGTTGGAAAATTTCGTGCCATAATATTTTTGAATTGCATCCCAGTAAAGACATATCTATTTCATAATGAATGTCACTTATTTTGAAAAAATATTGTTGTTTATTATATGTAATACTTATTTTTTTTTCGTATTTTAATTTTGAATGACTATATTTTACAATTGATTTTAACATTTGTGTATACTTACCAACTCCACTAGGTCCAAAAAAAATTAAGTTTTTTAATTCTAATAATGTATTAGGAAATTTATCATATATTTTATTCATTTTTGGATGTAAATTTTCTCGCTGATTTTCTATTATATATTCTTCAAAATGAGTTTCATAAAATTTCATTATTATAATATTTAAACATTCTTTTATATAATATTAAAACGTATAAGTAAAATAAGGAATACATATCATATAACTTAAAAACATATAGCAATTATATAATAACATTATTAAATGAATATAGTAAAAAGACTTGATCAATATGACGAAAATCATATTTATTTTTGCGATCCTATAAAAAACAATATAATGAATGAAGGCACCTTTATTAGAATAATATACTCTACGCATATTCTAAGTTTAAATGGAATTTATTTACTAATAACATTAAATGATATATCGTGTGAAAAATATTATAATAAATTTAAATGTATGTTTAATGTCAATTCTCATAAAGAAATGATTGAGAATTTAAAAATAATTGAAGAAAACATATTACAGAAAATTAATTTAAAAAATAAAATACCGTTATTTAAAATTTACGAACAATTAAATAATGGTAATATTAAACTCTTTAATGAAATAAAAAACAGGTTTAATAATGCATTTATTTTAAAAATTTCCGGAATTTGGGAAACAACTTGTAATTATGGCGTAACATATAAATTTATTAAAATTAATAATTAAAATACGAATATATTTTTCTAATGCATCGTAAACCCGTCTGTTCTAAAGTATTTTAATATTGTAAACAAAATGAGTGAACATATAGTTATTAATGTACATAATAAATACATAATACTGCTAGAGACCTTAGACATTTTACCAGTTGATTCAAATTTATCACTACTAATATTTGTATAAACTATATATATTTGCAATAAAAATAATATAATTGCTATATTACTAAATGTAAAATAACTTGGCGATACGTGTCCTTCCATTATTGGAATCATATAAAAAATTATCAAATACATTATAAACCCTATAAGACCTAACATAATTAAAAATGGTCCTGTTGTCATAATTATTGATAAAATTATTTGAAATGTTGAAGCACTATCATTTACTCTTAAAAGGTTATTAAATAAAATTAATAATATCATCATTATAGAGAGTATTAATAATGAATATCCTGCTAATATAGACCCAAAAGCTATATTCCCAGATGAAAAGAAACTAATTATAAATGATATTGCACTAGTTGCTATTAATGCTTTATATATTCCTGCATACCAATCACTCATTTATATATAATATAATATATTATATATCAAAATTAGATTTCTACCGATTTTTAGTTATAATTAACTCCTTTAATTCATCTATTTCATTTTGCATTTTTTTCATTTTAGATAACATTAATGGAATTAATTCCAAATAATTTATAGTCTTATACTCATTATTTTCTTCGTTTATATAACTAGAAACTAGTTCAGGATATATTTTTGATGTTTCTTGAGCTATTAAACCATAATGCGTTTTACTATTTTCTTCATAAATATAATTAAATTTTACTGGATTTAGTTCAACAATTAAATCACTTATTTTTTCATCTATTTGTTCGATATTTTTTTTCAACATTGAATCGGACGGATTATTTATAGAACCTAAAACAATTAAATCTTTTGGGATTAATACATTGTAATTTTGATTTGCTGGCGAAATAACTGGTTTACTATACATGTCGTTATTTTTTGTATAAATCCATACAGCAGCACCAACATCAGAAACATAAAATTGTTTAATATCTGTTTGATAATCTCCTACTTTACCTCCATAATTAGCAACCGTTGAAATTATAGACATAATTATAATACTAAATATTAGTTTTATTATTTAATTATAATTAATATATAAAAAATTATAATTGTATATTAATATAATGTCTGCACAATTAAATTTTATATCTGATATGACTTCACCTAAAGTATATAATGTTAATAGTACTCATCCATTAATACCAAATTCACAAGAAATGATAATTTATAGAAAATATATATCAATTCATTCTGAAGATAGAGACGTTTTAAAATATCCAAATTCAAATCATTTTGAAATTGAACTACCTGAAGATATATTAAATGTGCTTACCGTTAAGCTAACAAATTGGTCTTTTCCGTCTAATTATAATACTTTTTCACAATTAAATTCTAATATTACAATGACTTTTAAAATTTCGAACCCGTATAATCCTGGAGATCATTCATATAGCAATCCATTAATAAATATAATTTTCGAATGTTTATTTTTAAGTCAAAATGACAATTATTTAATTATTATTGAAACCGGATTTTATAATCCTCAACAAATGGTTACTGAATTAACTAATAAATTTAACGAATCCGTTACTTTACGCATACAACAATATTTAAAAACTAAAATATTAATTGATCCTGTAACTTATCAACCTTTATTAGACGAGTTCTCTACAAATGGAGGATATAGTAATTTTATTATTGTATACAATACAGTTAACCAAAAAATATGGTTTGGTAATAGGATAGATGGATTTACTTTAACGAACGAAACTCAAATAGCTAAATCTGCATTAATTGATAACTTATATTGTGGTGCAAAATCGCAACTACCTGATTTTAGTGATTGGGGATTACCAGGAAACTTGGGTCTAACAAAGTGTGATATGGTGGCGTTAAGTGAAAATGATTATACGCCCAGATTCTATTATGGTGATGTAACTCCCGGAGATAGCGGATATTGGTTATTACCTATAAATAGTCTGCCTGGTTGCAAGGTTTATTACCTTCAAAGCCCTTTTAAAATTAATTTAATGGGTAATGCTTATATTTATATGGAAATAGATGGTTTAAATTGCATTGATGAAACGAGTCCTTATAATCTTAGTAAATTTACAGCTCAAACAAATCAAACTAACGGAATTTGTAACTCGGCTTTTGCAAAATTGGCTGTTCCGTCTACACCCATATCACAATGGTTTGATAGAGATCAAATACCTTATAAATTATTCTTACCTCCCGCAGAGAGAATAAGAAAGTTAAAAATTAAATTCAGATATCACAATGGAGAATTGCTTGATTTCGGCGTGTTTAATTATTCTTTTACATTAGAATTTTCTACTACTCAACCACAATTAGAGAGAAAATATAACAATTGGGGAATAGGATTGAAATAATTATATTTCATATTTATCTTTTATCCAAGATTTTAAAATAGTTACGCTACAAAATTTATAATCTTCCTTAGTTTCCTTATTAAAATTTACAATGCTAAAAAATTGCGGTTTTTTCATTTTTGGTGTTTTATAAAAGATATAATCTCCTTTTGGTCCTTTTCGTATAGAAATATTCAGATTTATTTCTCTCAATAACCCACTACCTTCTTGTAAATATTTTTTAACATCATCAAAACATATATTTTCAATTGGTCTATTCCCTAATTCTTTTAAATTTTTTGAGTTTTCGCCCCAGCTAATGTATAAACCAAATTTACCCTTTTTTAGAATAACATCTTTTTCTTCATATTGACCCAAAATGTATGAACTTTTTTTAGAATTGGTATCTACTATTTCTTCTATTTTTAAATCACCATTTTCTATTTTATGAATATCTACATCTTTCTTGATTTGTTTGAATAATATTGTTTCTTTTCCATCAATGAGATTAGTAGATTTTATTACAGGTCCGTATTTTCCTACAACATATGTATTATTGTCGTCAATTTTATATTCGAACTTGGGTTCATCTTTTAATTTATTTATCAAATTATCTACTTGAGAATTGCAATCATTGCACAAATTATGCCAACATTTTTCTCCTTTTGAAATTTTATCCAACTCATCTTCCATAGAACGAGTATAATCATAATTAAATATTTCTGAAAAATTTTTATCTAAAAAATCCATTACAATTATTCCTAGTTGCTGAATAACCAACTTATTTTTTTCATTACCAAATACTCTTTTTGATTCAATTTCAAAAATGTCGTTATTTTCTAATTCAAAATCTTTACATAAGATTTCTTTACCAGATACAGTTTCTTTCTTTACATATCCTCTTTCTTGTATCTTATCAACGAGAGAAGAAAAAGTAGATGGGCGACCTATTCCGTTTTCTTCTAAAAGTTGAACTAATCTTGCTTCTGTGTAATGTTGTTTTAATCCTTTTAAACTTACAGTTGAACAAATTTTTTTATATAAAGTCGGTTCATTTTGTTTTACAATTTGTAAATATTGATACTCTTTATTATCAGTTGAATATTTTTTAGAGACTATTTTCCAACCGGGAAAATCAATCAATTCACTTGTGTAAGTAAATTTTGCATTTTGAAAAGCTGAAATGGTAGCAGTAATAGAATAAAATTCTGCAGTTGACATACAACTTTCTAATGTGTTTTCCCAAATAAGTTTATACATTCGTTTCTCCTTGGAATCTATATTATCTGGAAGATCTTTGAGAGAAATAACAGTAGGTCTTATTGCTTCGTGCGCATCTTGACATATATTGTTATCCCTTTTGTTGGATGTTGTATGATTTTTATCCAATTCTATCAGTTTCGCCTTTTTCAATCCACTAGTAAGAAAATCTATATTTACATTAATATATTTATCCTCATATGTTCTAGAAATATATGATTTAGTTGAATCAATAAAATCATTACTATATGTTTTTGAATCAGTTCGCATATACGTTATAAATCCTTCCTCATATAGATTTTGACACAACCTCATAGTTTCCTTTGGTGAATAATGTAGTTCATTGCTTGCCATTTGTTGTATTTTGGAGGTAGTAAATGGTTCTGGTGGAGATTTATATGTTTTTACTGGTCTAGAACAATTATAAATGTGTGAAAATGATGATGTTCCGTCTAAGAAATCAGTTATTTCATCTTCTGTATTAAACTGTTTATTTAACTCAAATAGTATATTTTGGTTTGTAAAATAACCTGTTGTATTGTATACTTTTCTTTCATTTACGCCATTAATTTCGGTTTGATTGTCGTATATTAATTTTAAAGCTGGTGTTTGACATCTACCTGCAGAGAGAGACGTTGCCGAGTGTTTTGTAATAAATTTCCATAACATAGGCGTTACTTTGAAACCAACAAGTAGATCTAGTATTTGTCTTGATTGTTGAGCGTGAACTAAATTCATATCTAATGTTTTAGGTGTTTTAATCGCGTTTACTATGGCGGATTCTGTTATTTCATTGAATACAATACGTTTTGTTTTTAATGGATCTAAATTAAATACTTGGCAAATGCAAAATGCAATACCCTCACCCTCTCTATCATTATCACAACTAAGTATTACTTCGTCTACTTTTTTAATTTTTTTCCTGATTATTTCTGTATTCTTTTTTTTTGCTTCAATTAATTCATATGTACATTCGAAATTCTCAATGTCTATATTTTTTAAAGATTTCAGTTCTGTAATGTGACCCATAGTAGCAACGACTTCATAAATATTTAAATCATCGTTATCATTTAAATATTTTTCTATTTTTTTACACTTGCTTGGAGATTCAACAATAACAAGATATTTCATAATAAATTATTATTATTTATATTTATATTATTTTACAATAGTTATTTACAATATCATATAACAATATGTAAATAAAATGCGTCCAGTTTCTCCAAAATAAAACAATTAACATATTTGTATTTTATTCAATTATTTTATCGTATACTAAATTATGAGGTGGATTAAATAAAATATATTCTAGTATATTCATTTTATACAATATTAAGTCAGGAAACCAAAAACTGGTATCATTTTTTTGATACACTCCTGATATTTTATACCCCTTTTTATTGTATACTATCTTACATAAATTCATTATTGCATATTTATCAAAATAGTAAAAACTTAAACGATTCATTTTTTGTTTTTTTGGAATTAACGATGAAACTATATAATAATCTATTTTAAAATTTAGTTTTTTTATTATACTATCGCCCTCTCTCGTATCATTTTTTATAATTTTATTTTGAATTAAATATTTTACTAAATTTAAAAATTCATACTGTTCTTCTACTGTTATATAACCAAATGCAAACTTAAACTCGTATAAGGCTTTCTCATTTGACGACATATTAATGTATGGATGAGTATAATTTATTTTAGTTATTTGTTCATTTGTTAAATTAATATTAGGCGTCAATTTAACCAGAGTAGTTTTAAATATATTATTTATGAAGCTCTCGTTTTCTTTATTTATGTTTAATAAATATGTAGGCGTTTTAATATTCCATTTATAAATATGTGTATCAGATTTTTTATAAATTTTTGCTACATCTAAATTTCCAAACCAAGAGGAATTCTCTAGTAAACAATGATCTCCTGATTTATGTTCATTGTTTTTGTTATATTCTAAAAGTTTTTCACCGTCATATTGTTTTGACGCATATATAGGATAACCTACCTTAAAATATTTTAATGAAGGTATCAACGAATTGGGTTTTTTATTTTTATTTTTATTAGTTTTATTTTTAGTTTTAGTTTTATTAGGTTTACCTTGTGTATGTTTACTTTTTTTAGTATTCATATTATATTAAAATATTTATTTTAATGCAATTCTTTAAATTGTCTCCATGTTATATTTACTTCTGCCTTTTTTGGTTCTTTAGTAGTTTCAGCATTTTCATTTAACTTATCAGCCTTTTTTAAAGCGCTATCTATATATATCTCTTTTAAAATAGTTCCAACTAAAAATGATCCGTCGTGTTGGTCTAATTCACCATCTTCAATGTTTTTTAAAACGTCAAGAAATTTATGTAGTAATGTAATATCAATTTCATCCTTTTTAACTTTGTTATAAATGTCTGTATAATAGTTAAATAAAAATCCACATTCTGTAATACATTCTTCGTTAATTTTAACATCGTCCCCTATGTATTTAGATTTAATTAATATCATATTATTAACTTCACTTCTTAAAATATGACTGTGTTTTAAGTTGCGTATCAATTCCGTTTGATCTTGAACATTGTTCGTTTTAACCATATTTTGCAATTGTAATCGTTGATTATTGTCCATTAATTATATTTTATATTAAGTATTTTATTTTTAAATCCTTTTTCATTTCAAATGTCCATTTTATATTTTATAAATAATATTTTTATATATTAAATGACAGTAACTACTTCAGGTCAAAATGTACCAGGTATGATGATTCCTACTCAAAAAGGAATGATTGGCGCGAATCCTAAAGATTCTGCAGTTCAGTCTATGAATAATATGAATCAAAAACAAGCTTCTCTTGGAAGTGCTGTTGGTGGTAAGAGAAGAAAAATAAGAAAAAGTAGACTAAATAAAGGCGGAGCAGCTAGTGCGACAAATATTACCGTACCACAATATCAAATGCAATATCAAGTGCAAAATGGACCTGGACAAGATCCGAATTCTCAGATTCAACAAAATGCACAAATTAGTACACAGGGGACTGCTAATTCTGCTATGGATAATTATGCTACACAAAAAGGCGGAAATCATAATTCTAATTTAAATTGGGGATGTTATAGTGGTGGTAAAAAAAGAAAGACTTTAAAAAAATCTAGAAAATCTAGAAAATCTAGAAAGCACCGGAAAAAAACAAACCGTTATATCAAATAAATTTATAATGTTATTAAAGATACTTGTTTTCTAGGGTAATAGTTATATAAAATAACTGGGTTATATTTTTTTAATGGATAAAATGATGCAGATAGTTCTCTGAAATTACCAGTTGCAATATTAGTATTATCTTCAGTTTGATTAGAATCATTACATATTAAAATATATTTAAATTTTTTATTTTCAATTATGTAATCTAAAAATATATATATATTATTTAATGTCCAATGCATAAGAACATCTTTCAATATACATAAATCGCCATTTATTATTTTATTCTTTTCATTATAAAAATCTAAATGTGTAAAATTATAGTTATTATTGTTATTGTTATTATTATGAAATTCTATAATTTGTTTATAAGCATCATACCCATAATATTTTATATTTAAATTATCATATATTAAATTTCCTACTTTAAAATCTCCACAACCTAAGTCGATAATTGTATTAATTTTATATTTTACAATAAAATTTTTTAAAAATGGTACATATGTGTTTATTTGTCCATTTAGCGATGAACCAGAACCACTAGACCCTTTATAATTATTATTATTATTATTTCCCCAGATTTGCGTTTCATATATGTTAGTAAACACTTCTATGTGATTTTCATTTGATTTTTTTATATATATATTTTTATCATTCCAATATTCAGTCCAGTGTTTATTATATTTTTTTTGGTCCTCTCTATATTTTTTATGAAACCTTAAAATAGGTGCTTTATTATATTCAATGTAAAGATCATTTTTATTTTCATTAAATTTTAATTTTAAATTCAATTCACCTATTTCAGTTTTTAAAAAAAAATTTTTTAACATTAAAGGACCTGTTGGTTCTAAAGAGCTTTCTCCATAAAAATTATTTTTAACATTTTCTATAACTGTATTTATAGCATCTAACATTATTTTATTTTGAGGCTTGCATATTATTAATGCATTATAAATACCTGATTGGGATGAGTTTATGTCCTTACAAAAATATTCTTTATCTGTCAAATAAATAAATTTAAAATTATTTATACAATAATATTTTACATCTAAATATATTCCACCATTTATATATAATATACAATATCTCCATAAATCTGCTTTCATTGCTTGCGGTATTAGAGAGTCATAAGCATATAATATATTTTCTGAAAAATTATTTTTAATAAATTCCCTACATTTTTCATTATTAAATAGAATATGTTCTAATTCAGGATTATTTATTTTAATATTTTCAATGCAATCCTTAACAGATTCTGGTAAATCATCAGAATGCCATACTTGATATATTGTTAATGGTATTATACTAGAACTATTTTTATTGTAAAGAATATTTAATTCATCATTTATTTGTAGCTGTTTTATTTGTAGCTGTTTTATTTGTCGCTGTTTTAGTTGTTGTTTTAGTTGTTGTTTTAGTTGTTGTTGTTTTATTTGCTTATTTTTGAATATAAACATAATTATAATTATTATACATATTATAATATTTATAATTATATAATTATATAATAATATAAGTTATGCCATCTGGGAAAAACTGGATTAATTTTTTATATGTTAATTTAGCCTTTGCTATATATATTGCAGGTGTGTTTTATTTTAGTCAACTTGCAGAAATTAAAGCGAATTGGCCTTTATATAGATGTAATCCTATGTATATGCCATTAGCTGAGGATGTTGAAAGCAATTTTGTATATTGTATTCAAAATATGCAGACTAATTTTATGGGATATTTATTACAACCATTAACATTTCTAACTAGTTCTATAACCAGTATTGCATCTAGTTTCCTCAATGAAATTAATATGGTTAGGGCTATGTTTGATAAAATAAGAACATTTATTGCAACAATTATACAATCGGTATTTGGAATTTTCTTAAATTTAGTGATTGAATTTCAAAAAATTACTATTGGTATAAAAGATTTAATAGGTAAAACTATCGGTATAATGGTTACTCTTATGTATGTTATTGATGGAAGTGTTAAAACTATGCAAAGTACGTGGAATGGTCCTCCTGGACAAATGGTTCAAGTATTAGGTAAATGTTTTCATCCAGAAACAAAGATTAAACTAAGCAATGGTAGTATAATATGTATGAAAGATGTACATTTAGGAGATGTTTTAGAAAATGGATCTATAGTCAATTCAGTTATGACTATAGATAATAAGAGAGATCCTACACCTTTATATTTAATAAAAGGTCAAGGAGTTGATACTCAAGATATTTACGTAACTGGCTCACATTTAGTTTTTAATAAAGACCAAAATAAATTTATTAAAGTTGAAAATTATTATAAGGCTGAATTAACAAAAAATGAAACAGAATGGTTTAGTTGTTTAATTACAAATGATCACAATATACAAATAGGATCTGAATTATTTTGGGATTGGGAAGACCATTTTATAAAATAATCTTGGGATTTAATATAAATATACTTTTTATAAAGTATATTTTTTTAAAGTATAATTATATGGATATCGATAAAGGATTAAATAATATTAACAAAATGTATGAAAAATTAACATATTTTGATCAATATGGAGCATCAGTAATATTATTTATAATTATTACAATTGTATTAATTGTAATGTGTGCATATTGTTATGCAATGATTAATAGACAACCTATTGCAGATGATTGGCCAAATCAACGTTGCAAACCTTATTATATTCCGATTGCAGGATTTATCACAAAACCAGATAATATGAGCATATCAGAATACACGTCTCAGAATTTTGCATATTGCACACAAAATATTTTGTCTAGCATTACTGGTACTGCTGTAGCTCCAGCTACATATATTATTACGGTTATTAATAAAATTATGGATTCTATGAAAGATGCAATTAACGATATTAGAGGAATGTTCAATAAAATTAGAACCTTTTTCCAGACTTTTACTGAAGAAATTATGGGAAGATTAATGAATATTATGATACCCTTACAACAAATTATTATTGGGTTTAAAGATCTAGTTGGAAAAATACAAGGCACAATGACTGCTGGTCTGTTTACATTATTAGGTTCATATTATACATTGAAATCGTTGATGGGTGCAATTGCGCAATTCATAATTATTATTTTAATAGCAATGGCTGTTATGATTGCTATATTTTGGATTATACCATTTACTTGGGGTATGGCTGCATCAATGACAGCTGTTTTTATAGCTTTAGCAATACCGATGGCTATTATATTAGCTTTTATGATGGATGTGTTGCACGTTCAAACTAGTTTATCTATTCCCAGTGTTAAATGTTTTGATAAAGATACTCTTGTAAAAATGAATGATGAGACTTTTAAAGAAATAGTTAATATAGAAGTAGGAGATATTCTTTACAATAATAATAAAGTCACTGCAAAAATGAAATTAGATAAAAATGGTTCTAAAATGTATAATTTAAATGGCGTTATTGTATCTGACTCGCATATAGTAAAATATGAAGATAAATGGATGCTTGTATCTAACCACCCACACGCGTGTAAAGTCTCTGGTTATGAACAACCATTTTTATATTGCTTAAATACTGTTTCTAAAACTATTGTAATTAATGATATTTTATTTACAGATTGGGATGAAATTGTGGATAATGAAATAAATGACGTTAAAAATAACGGGATTGTGTATATAGAAAATGAAAGAGATATTCATAAATGGTTAGATGGCGGATTTATTAGTTCAACTAAAATTAACTTAAAAAACGGAACTACCAAACAGATAATAGATATTAATGTTGGCGATATTTTAGAAAATGGAGAAAATGTATACGGATTAGTTGAAATTAACGGAGAAGATTTAAGTGAACAATGTGCATATTATTTTACTAAAAGTTTTGATGGTTTAGGGAAAAATATATTGATTGAAGGCGGTCCTAATTTAAATATATGCGATAAAAAATGTGTTTTTACAACAACTCTAAATTTAAATGAATATATTAAAAAATATGTTAATAAAAAAGAACCCAAATTATATCATTTATTAACTGATAAAAAAACATTCTATATAGATAAAATCAAATTCTATGATTACAATGCGTCAATTGATTTATTTTTAGACAAAAATAGAGGAAAATTATTATCTATGAAATATGTATAATGGATATATCAATACTAGGATATAAGTTCAACCTTGAAATATTAATTTTAATTGGAGTTATTTATTTAATTTTGGTTGGACATACTGTTGGAGGATGTTGCAATTTTTCTAGGATAATGGAAGGTATGGATAATAAAGCCAAAAAACCTTTAGCACATTTTGCGTCTTAATTTGTTAACATTATTTTATCAATGCATTAATATATTGATAAAATTGAAATTTGATTACGTTTTCGTTTTATTTTTAGACAAAATATAGGAATTTATTATCTATGAAATATGTATAAATGGATATATCAATACTAGGATATAAGTTTAATCTTGAAATATTAATTTTAATTGGAGTTATTTATTTAATTTTGGTTGGACATACTGTTGGAGGATGTTGCAATTTTTCTAGGATAATGGAAGGTATGGAAAATAAAGGGAAAAAACCTTTAACCCAACCTATGCCATCTGCGGTTCCTACACCTGCCTCTAAGAAAACGGGGACTGAAGGTTTTGTAGGCGCTAATACAAATTATGGAGAATCCTCTCAATATAGTTTAAATGATAATACACAATTTGATACTTCTTCTTGGATGGCTCCGAATATGACAGTTGTTCCTGGACAATCGTTGAGTGCAGGAGTTAAAAATATATTAAACCGTCCTTCACAACAATTGCCTTTACCAGAAGGAGAATTAGACTTATTTGCAAACACACCTTTTAAACCAGAATGTTGTCCAAATACTTACAGTAATTCTAGTGGATGTGCTTGTATGACTACTGGACAATATAATTATCTTATTACTAGAAGTGGAAATAATGTTCCATATTCAGAGTATTAATTTTTGCACCATATTATATATATTTAGTAATTATATATATATAATATATATGAAAAATACCCGTAAAAAAAAGGGAGCCAAAAATAAAACTAGTAAAAATATAAACTCTATAATTAAATTTGTAAAGGCTGAAAAAATACCAAACGGATGCGATATTATAAGTTTAGTTGGATTTGAAAAAGATTATAATGAAAAATTTCACAACCATATAATTAAAAAAAATAACGTAGAATTAAAAAAGGAATTTGCAAATATATTATTGTCTAAGTTTTCACCAAAAAATATTAAACCGAAAAATGATTTTTATGATTATATAAATTATTCGTGGTTGAAAAATATTACTTTAACTAAAAAACAAGATTATATTGTCCAAATTGATGATTTTAGACTAGCACAATATAGAGTGTATCAAGACTTAGATAAGATAATTGTAGATTATTTTAATTCACATAATAATAAATTATCCAAATGTCTGAAATCATTTTATAATTCTGTAATTAAAATGAACGACCCTCACGATAGTAGAAAAAATGCAAATGATACTTTATTAAAAATAAATGAATTAAGAAAAGATACCAAAAATTTATGGAAAATGTTAGCATTTGTTAATAAAAATCAAATGACATCAAGCGAGGCTCCGTTTTCTTGGACAATGCAAGCAGATGATAAAAACCCACAGGTGTTTAGACCGTATATTAATGCGTTCAGTTTTCCAATAATTGATTTAAATATATATTTTGATGATGGAACAGATGTTAAATATAAATACACATATAGATCTCATTTTAAAAATTATTGTAGAGAATTATTCGACATTGTTCTTGGAAAAAATCATAATATGAATACAGATGACATATTTAACGTGCATGTAGATATTTTTAATTCATTAGGATGTATTGATGTTACTAAAAAACAAAAACTTTATAATAGAGTTTATTCGGATGAATCGCTTACAAAGTATGGGTTTGATTGGAAGGAATTTGCCAAAGAATTAGGGTTTGCAAAAACACCTAAATTTTTTATTATATCTAGTTTAAATTATTTAAAATGTGGTACAGATTTATTATTAAAAAATTGGGATTCGGAAAAATGGAAACCGTTTTGGGTATGGATTTTTATAAGAAATATTGCAAGGATAACAAAAGGTTGGGAAAATACATATTATAATTTTTATGGTAAATTTCAACAAGGACAAGAACAAATTGTTGATAGCAATGCAGTTAGTGCATCATTGTATATGTCTGAACCATTTAATACATTTTTAACTAATGAATATATAAAAAAATATAAAAATCCTAGAGCAGTTAAATATGTCGATGTATTGTGCAATGATTTAAAAATTGTATTTATGAGAATTATGAATAGAAACAGTTGGCTTTCTCCTTCAACAAAAAAATATGCATTGATGAAATTAAAACATTTATCTTTTACTATTGGAAATCCTGAATTGTTAAGAGATGATCCATTATTAGATTACAATGATAGTTTATATGATAACTTACATAAAATTTATAAATGGAAACATAATAATTATATTCAATTTGATGGTATGCGTGTATTTCCTATTCCTCTTGTAGATTGGACAAAATATCCTATTAAACTGGTTGGTAGACAACCATATATCGCAGATGCATCTTATACACCATCTAAAAATAATATTTACATAAATTTGGGTTATATGCAAAAACCTTTTATTGATCTTGATAGAGGTATTGAATATAATTTAGCACATCTTGGATTTACTATTGGTCACGAAATGTCACATTCTTTAGATGATGTAGGTAGTCAATATGATTATAAAGGACGATTGTATAATTGGTGGACTACTGAAGATAAAAGAAAATATAAAATTATTCAAGAACACGTAATAAAACAGTATGAAGAATGGGCAAAAAAAGACGGAATTATTTTTGACGCGACTATTGGAATTGGAGAAGATTTGGCAGATATTTCTGGATTAGCAGTTTGCGATGAATACTTAATGGATTATCAAACTAATAAGAAAATGGAAATACCTATAAGAGATTTATCATTTGAATCATTTTATACATATTAT
>Ga0114978_10002425_pt1 | contig 15348 bp, 16 predicted proteins | sample S_140212_EF_Meta_FD_87027 | JGI IMG/M metagenome (GOLD analysis project Ga0114978, IMG submission 87027) | Freshwater microbial communities from Lake Simoncouche, Canada to study carbon cycling - S_140212_EF_MetaG | ecosystem: Environmental > Aquatic > Freshwater > Lake | place: Lake... | reverse complement strand
TAGAGAATATATTGGGGGGTTTCATAAAGACCATCCGGCAAATCTAGCAAGTATTTGCGAATCGTGCCATAGTCATATACACGCATTAAATTTGGTATATGAAAAGAAAAAAACATTTGAAGGATATACAATAATATTAAAAAAAGAATAGTATATATGGAGTTTATAAAGAATTTTGCATTAAAATATTTAACAAATGTAGATAATACAACCCTAATACAAAACAAAATCATTAGCAATGGAGATTGTTTTTTTCATTCATTGGAATATGCTAATGGCCATATTGGATTATATGCAAAATATAGTCGTTATATAAATGATACACGCACTAATATTGTAAATGCTATTATTAGGAGTGTTGGTGCAAAATATAAAGTCGAAGGCGAAAGAGTTATAACAGATTATAGAAATACAAGTGTAAAATTGTGGGCGGAAAATATTATTATAAGAGAAGCGGCGTTAATGGCAGAAAAAAACTTATTAATAATGTCATATAATCCAAATATCCCAGAAAATAATGGACGAGTAATGTTAATACAACCTAAAGGTTTCAAATTAAATACGCATAATATTTTATTTATTATAAATAAAAATAATACACATTTTGTTACATTTAAATCAAATAAAATTACACACGATGAACGATTGACTGAACTTATACATTCTTCGCCCGAGTTTATTACTAAATTAACTAAAATGACATCTAGTAATAGATGTGTAAATTTATCTGATATAGATGATGAAGTAAAAGAATCAAAAGTTAACGTGTACTCATTTTTATTAAGAGATTTTGATAAAGCAGTATTTAATGCAGAAGTAAATGTAGTTCGACCACACAATTATAGTGACGCTTTAAGATTACAACAGCAATATAATAATACTAAACTGGCAAGAGATTTACGAAATTCGCACTTATCTGCTGCAATAGATGCAAGATTAAAACAAATAAATAATAATGCACATATGGCGCGAGAATTACAAAAAGGGTCCCCAAAACCAAAAAAAACACTTAAGGTAAGGAAAGAAGAAAATAAATTACGTAAATCAAAAAAAAGTATTATTAATGCAGACCTCGCGCGTTTACTCACATCAAACAAATCACTTCATAAACCAAGAGAAATTACGAATAATAATGAAGCATTCGCACTTGCGCTAGCGTTAAGTAATTCGCCACATAAACCAAGAGAAAATACTAATAGTAATGCAGAAATTGCGCGTTTAATGAGACAATAATTATAATTATAATAAAAATTGATATGAAAATTATTTATATAATAATTATAAAAGATGTTGATTCCTGTGAAGTGCTTTACTTGTGGAAAGGTTATCGGCGATAAGTATTTATATTATCAGGAACAAATTATCGCAGTTAAAACGGAACGGCGCATTAATCCTGATGTAATCCAATATTTGGATGAAACCCAAATTGACAAAACGGTGGAGGGCGAGATTTTAGATAAACTTAAAATTACACGTATTTGTTGTAGGCGGCATATGCTTACGCACGTAAATATATTTTAATAATATATAGTATAATGAAAGTTAAACTAATATATGGGACTACAAAATGCATAAATAAAATTAAGGATAAATCAGGTTTTTTTGATACAAGAACGTGTAAAACAAAATTATTGAATTTAAGGAAAATATGCACATTTAAGAGAAAAATAAAACCGCCCTTTAAAAAGGGTTGGCAAAAAAATGATGTATTATGTAATACAAAAATACTTAAACCTTTAGATACACCAACTTTTAAATGTAATCGTTCAATTGATAAAAATGGTAAATTCGTAAAAACAATATGTAAAAAAAAAATAAATGATATGGAAGAAATATGCGTACACGCGCGAAATATACCCTCGCCTTTTAAAATTGGTAAACACAAAGATACCGTCCTATGCAAGACAACCATACTCAAACGTGGCAAAACATTGCATTTTCCAGCAAACTTAAAATGCAAATATACACTTGATAAAACAGGTAAATTCAAAAAAACAATATGTAAAAAAAAAACAGATACTATATTGAGACAATGTAAATATACTACTAAAAAGACAATATTTGGTAAACTCAATGTAAAGTGCACTATACCTAAGAGTAAACGTAAACAAAGTAAGAGTAAAAAGATACGAGGAGGCACTGTAAACCCAATATCAGAAATAGGGTCAATGTTTGGAACATTAGGAAGTTCATTACAAAGTGTCGTAAGTTCTTTAACTATACCATCTGCGCCAGCGTTTAATCCGCCTTTACCTATAAATCCAGCGCCTTCAAGTCAATATACATCTCCACAATTAACTCAAACAATCTCTACTATTTTTAAATCAATATAATTTTTTTATTATATAAATATATAATGGCAAAATTTAGACCTCGTTCCGGATTTGATTTAATGAAATTATGCACGCCTGCTACAATTTATTTTGTAATTTCTCTTATTGGATTAATATTGTTAGGTATAGGAAATTTAGGAAATAATGACCGCCTATGTATCGGCAGTTATAGTTGCAATGTAGGAGACAATACAGTCATATTTGTATTAAATGCGGTTTATATATTATTCTGGACATTTGTCCTTGATTTAATGTGTAAGAACGGGTATGGTTCTTTATCCTGGTTCGTATTGTTATTGCCATTTATATTAGCATTTATGTTTTTAGGAATGGTAATGGTAAAAATGAATTAACGTAAAAATGAATTAACGTAAAAATGAATTAATTAATAATTATTATCTAAAAAAATAATAATAATTAAAAATATACAATGAGTGATGAAACACACTTTAAATTAATAGATACTTATTTTAGAGAAAATACATTAGTAGACCATCATTTAAGTTCTTGTAATGATTTTTATGAAAAGGGTATATTTAAAGTATTTACAGATATGAACCCTATACAATATTATAGTGTTCTTAATGAATCTACTAAACAACATAAATATAATACAAAAATTTACATCGGTGGAAGAGACGGTAAAATGGTATATTACGGCAAACCTACTATTTTTGATGATAAAAATCAGCATTATATGTTTCCAAATGAAGCGCGTTTAAGAAATATGACTTATGGTATTTCTATACATTATGACGTAGAGGTTGTATTGACTATTATTGATAATGATGAAGAAATACAAATCATAAAACAACTTCCGAGTAACGGGCATTTTTTTCTTGGTATGTTTCCAATTATGTTACAAAGTAATTTATGTATTTTAAAAAATATGCCAAAGGAAACTCGTTACTCTATGGGCGAGTGTAACCACGATTACGGCGGTTATTTTATTATAGATGGCAAAGAAAAAGTAATAATCCAACAAGAAAAGTTTAGTAATAATATGATTTATATTAGAACCGTAAAAGACAATTTACACGACTTTTCAGTTGAAATTAGGTCCGTATCTGAAGACTCCTCTAAACCACAGCGCACCTTTGCTATTCGGCGTGTCCAAGAAGAAGCGCATATTAGTAATGGACAAATTATGGTTTTCATACCGAACGTTCGTAAATCAATACCCTTATTTATTGTAATGCGCGCACTAGGTATCGTGTCAGATAAAGATATTTGCAAAATGATTGTTCACGATATAGATAAATATGCGCACTATGTTAGAACTTTAATCCCGTGTGTTCATGATGCGGGCGGCATATTTAATCAAATGAACGCGCTTGAATATATAGCAACCTTTACAAAGGTAAAGACTATACAAGAAAGTTATAATATTTTAATTAACTATTTATTACCTCATATAGGAGAGATGAACTTTAAAGCAAAGGCATATTTTATTGGCCACATGGTATTCGAATTATTAAAAGTAATTCATAAAGATGAAAAGGTTACAGACCGCGATAGTTATAAATATAAACGCGTTGACACTACAGGATTTTTAATGAAAGAATTATTTATTGAGCACGCGAATATGATGTATGAAGATATCTATAAAAAAATAGATAAAGAGTTTTATTATCATAGTGCGGATTTTATTGATAAAGACCCCATTGTAGGCGAAAACTCATTATATTTAAACTTATTCACAGAAGAACATTTTATGGATAAAATTATTGAAGGAGGATTTAAAAAGGGATTTAAGGGCGCTTGGGGTAGTCAAGCGCATACAAAAAAGGACGGCGTATTACAGGCGGTAAATCGTCTGTCTTATTTTACATTTATTAACCATTTAAGAAAGGTAAATCTTTCGTTGGACAGTGCATCTAAAATAGCGGGACCGCATATGTTGAATGGGTCGCAGTGGGGCGTAATTGACCCGATTGATACGCCCGATGGAGGAAGCATTGGATTAGACAAACATATGGCAACAATGTGTAAAATTTCTGACCATATTTCTATATATGATATTGTAAATTGGGTTATGTCAAATTTGAGTGAGGATATTATTATATTGGAGAACTGTAATCATTCGCAAATAGACGAATATAGTAAATTATTTATTAATGGAGTATGGATTGGCATTGTAAAAGAACCCATTAAATTTACCAAGCAATTTGTAAGTTCCAGGCGAGCAGGACTATTTCCGAGCACAATAAGTATTGCATTTCAGGGTAAATCCAATATTATTTATATTTATGGTGATGAAGGACGTTTATTGCGACCTATCTTATTTTATGAAAATGGGCGCATTAGTTATGAAGGGCGAGAAGATAATATTAATTCATTTTGGGAAAATTACTTTAAGGGTTGGTTAGAATTAAAGGGTGTATATAATCCTATTTCAGTCTTAAAAGGAATGGATGAGAGAAGTATATATTTAAAACAAGGTATATTAGAATATTTGGATAACTCTGAATCTGAGACGGCATATATCGCGGTCACACACAAGGAAAAATATGAGGGACATACTCATTTGGAAATCCACCCGTCACTTATGTTAGGATTATTAGGTAATCAGATATGTTTTCCTCAGCATAACCCGCTACCGCGTAATGTATTTAGTTGCAGTCAATCGCGTCAGGCAGTATCCTTTTATCATTCCAATTATTTAAATCGCATTGATAAAATGGGAGTTATTTTAAATTATGGACAAAAACCAATCCTTCGCACAAGATATTTAAATTATTTAAATGAAGAACAGCACCCTTATGGAGAGAATGCGATAGTCGCGATTATGTGTCATACGGGTTATAATGTAGAAGATTCTATATTAATTAATGAAGCATCTGTAAGGCGAGGGATGTTTAAAACAACATATTACAGCATGTATGAAACGATTGAAGAAACCGCATCAGGCAAGTCTACAAGTGAAAAACGCATTCGCAATATTTATAATGAACCTCTTATAAAAAAAACGAGACCAGGATTTAATTATAATGAACTTGATGATAGCGGCATTATTAAAGAGAATACTATGATGGATGATAAAACGGTTGTTATTGGTAAAATTACATATTCGAAAGAAACCCCTGATGATATTTCAGATGAAAGCATTTGCCCTAAAAAAGGGCAAGTTGGGTATGTAGATAAAACATATATTACTGACAATGAAGAAGGGCGCCGTATAGCGAAGGTAAGAATTCGTGAAGACCGCGAACCCTCTATAGGTGATAAATTCGCGAGTCGTTGCGGTCAAAAGGGCACAGTCGGCATATTAATACCAGAAGAAAATATGCCTTTCACTAAGGATGGAATTAAACCAGATATGATTATTAACCCTCACGCGATACCTTCACGTATGACCCTCGGTCAATTAATAGAATGTATTTTTTCTAAACTTGGGTGTGTCAAAGGATGCTCTATTGATAGCACAGCCTTTTTAAATAAAGGACCTAAACATAAAGAGATTGGTAAATTATTAAATGTTCACGGTTATAATTCTTCGGGCAATGAATTATTGTATAATGGAATTACGGGTGAACAGATTGAAAGCGATATATTTATTGGTCCAACCTATTATATGAGACTTAAACACATGGTAAAAGATAAAATTAATTATCGCGCGGCAGGTCCGCGAACATTATTGACGCGTCAAACAAATCACGGAAGGGCAAATGACGGCGGTCTTAGAATTGGCGAAATGGAACGCGACGGTGTAATCGGTCACGGTATGTCCGCCTTTTTACAAGATGCAATGATGAAACGAGGCGATGAATATAAAGTAGCAGTATGTAATCAATCCGGGAGTATCGCGATTTATAATAAAGATATGGATACATTTTATAGTCCCAATGTAGATGGACCGATACAATATGATATTACCACGAATGAAATTGTCCCAAAAGTAATAACAAAATATGGTAAAGAGTTTAGTATAGTTGAAATACCTTATTGTTTCAAATTGTTAATGCACGAACTTACAAGTATGAACGTTCATATGCGGTTAATTACAGCGGAAAATATCGACCAATTAACCGTTACTGGTAATAAAAATTTATCTGATATACTTAAAAATGTAAATAATATGATAGAAGGCGATGAACCAAAAATTAAAAATATTAATATTAATAAGGAACAATTAGATAGATTAGAAAAAGAAATGAAGAGAGACCAAATGAAATACGAGTCAAGAAAAAAAGGATTAAATCAAAAATATAGACACCTTAATGGAAAAGTGCCTGTTCACTCATATGATAATCGCGAATTAAAACAATTAGAAGAAAATGTTATGTTTTCAAAGTATGCGTATTATAATTTGAAAAAAGAGGTAAACTTAGATAAATTATTAGCAAATATTGAAGAAATGAAAAAATTACAAGTTGTTTACGCTGAATTAAAACGAAGTGGTAAAGTAGAAGAAATTAAACAAACCGAACGTAAATATAATGACTTGTTAAAGATTTATAAAGATATTGCAGGCAAAGATTACGCCGCTGCAATTGGAGTATATTTGGCGGGATTACCTCCTATTGAACCGGCAAGTGTTGGGTTAAGTGCGATTGCTGAAGAAACAAGTGCAAATATAATTAGTGGTAAAAAAATTACAGCAGCAGATATAAATTGGGGGTCAAGTAATAGTGGAGTAAGTGCAAATACTGGAGCAAGTGCAAATACTGGAGAAAGTGCAAATACTGGAGAAAGTGCAAATATTGGAGAAAGTAAAAATATTAATTTAAGCGCTAGTGAGGCAAAAGCAAGCGCTCAAGTAATATCAAATATTAGCGACAATGAAACAAGCGCAAGTGAATCAAGTTCTGGCGCCGAGTCCAGTGCAAATACTGGAGCAAGCGAAGTTAAAAAGGTTAATTTTTCAGTATAAACAAAATTGATTTTGATTTAAATATAATGAAATAATATAAAAAATGGACTCAACAAGGAGTTATGTTAAACAGGTTTATATTTCCCGAAATATTGTGATTGATTATTTAAAAAATATGGGTTATGACTGCAAGGCTTATGAAAATTTCAGTATCGAAGATGTAGAATCTATGAAAAAATACAATCAATTAGATTTTAAAGTAAATAATGTTTCCACGAATGAGAATTGTTATATTTTGTATAAATTAGACGAATCCTTTAAACAAAATGTGGTGAAGCGGAATAATATAGAACAACATATTCACGAGGTATATGAAGAAAAAATCCTAATTGAAAATAAAGATACACTTATTATAGTTACAACTGAATATACTAACGAAAGTATTCATAAAGTATTAAAAAATATTTGGGAAAATCAAAAAAAGTTTATAGTTATTTTAACTTTAGCAAATCTTCAAATAAATTTATTAAAGCATACATTTGTGCCAAAACATACAAAATTGACAGATGAAGAAAAGAGCGAATTGTATAAAAAATATAATATTAGCAATGATTCACAACTTCCGCAAATTAGTCGGTTTGACGCTGCTGCAAAAAGTATTTTCCTTAGACCAGGACAAGTATGTAAAATTACCCGATATGACAAAATTTCATTGATGAACGATTATTACCGAATTTGCATATCTTAAATAATACTATAATGTAAATGTGCGATGCAGAACCTTATAGTATAAAAACTTCCGATGGTTATACTAATTTTATTAACAAGAATAATGGTCCAATCGATTATAACTTATGGTTAAAATGTTTATGGGCAGATATTGATAAAACAAATATCGATTTATCTAATGTTAATACACAAATAAGTAATTGGAACATTGACCGCGTGAATGATGATACGGCAACAGAATTAAACAATTATTCAATGACATTATATCAGTCAGATTTAAAATATACATTTAGTAAAATTATTTTTTTTATTATTTTAGCAATAGTTTATATGTATTTTTTTAAAGTTAATGGGATTATAGAACCTATTATGAAACTATTCAATTATATTAAAACAAAATTTATGGTTGATATTCCAAATGCTGCGGATAAAGCAATAAAAAATGTGCCTAAGGTTGCTGAAAAAATAAAAGAAAATATTAAGGTTCCTGAAATTAAAACATCTTAAATATATATGGCATTAAACGAGTATAACGCGAATAAAACAATATATATAAATAAAACAGATGAGTTTACTTCAGCAAGTGAAAAAGTTACAGAGTTAAATGCAGAAACAAATAGAGAATATATGCTTTTAATTGTATGGTTTGTTATCACTCTATTTATTTGCATTATTACATTAATAACTGTTATAAGTGAATCCGGTTTAAATCCAATTGCATTAATAATCGTTATCTTATTTTTATTATATACATTATATTATTTTATTAGCAATATTTACAATATGTATAAATAAAAATAAAAATATACACTATATGGCATATAATACACAACTAAATACAACCACCAATAGTGACCAGGTATTAAATTTTTATAATGGCGTATATGATGATATTAATAAATTCAATTTAGATAAAGAAACTGCAATTTCAAATATTTATGTTTATAAAAAAACAAAAACGATTAATAAAATATTTTATATTATTATATCTGTTTGTGTAATAATTATTTTACTTACATTTATAAATAAAACCTTTAAGTATTTTGATGATGTTGCATATTTAATAATTTGCGGAGTTTTTGTAGGAATCGCAGTTATTTATATAGGATATATATTATGGGAATTATATTTTAGAGACAATATAAATTTTGATGAATACAATTATAATAAATTTGGAACAACTAACCCGCCCAAAATGTCGTCTCAGGTTAATAAAGGTTATAGCGACATAAGTTTTAATGATATAAGCGGTAATGTTAAATGCGCATCTTTAAAAAATGAAAACACAATTAATACGTTTTTTAAACAATTATTTTAATATCAATATATAATGGAGTTTCCTACATTGGTTGATTCTACAAATGCCAATGATATAATTGATATATCTTATTCAAATTATTATACTAAGTTTTTAACAAAGGCACATAATTATCAGGATATAAGTATGAATATTATAAATCTACAACGACACGCTGAGGTAGATATGTTTTTTATTTTAAAATATAAAAAACAAATTCAAACACTACAACATATAATTATAATATGTTGCGTTGGATTAATTGGGTCAGTCTTATATCATAATGGGTTAATTCCAAGTAATATATATACTCTTTATTTAGGAATTGTATTTGCTATAGGGATAATTATTGTTTTATATGATTTATTTGATATATTTATAAGAAATGACAATGATTTTACACAATATGATTATGAGTTTATATATTCACCAAAACCAATCCCAAAATCAACGCCAAAAAATTATAATGCATTAGAATTATCTAATATGCCAACCATATGTTAATAAATTATAACGTAATAATATATGGTTCTATCCTTTATAATACCAGATACTTATTTAGACGAAAGCGTGAATGCATATCAGGCACAAGTTCAAAACACGATAACTCTTTTAAATAATCCCTTACTTCAATCTGGAACTAAAATATCGGATTTATTAACAAATTATTTGCCAATTAATAACGCGCAAACTAAATATGAAAAGGTGATATACAGAGACGAAGAACACTCTAAATTAAAAAATGTAAATCGTATTATAAACATTATTTATTATTGTGGCGTCGTAGTATTATTATTGTTATTATTTACTTCAGATAATTTATATCCTAAGGAGAGATTCCCCTTATATATTTTTTTAATTCTGTTGCCTTATTTATACCCTTGGTTATATAAGTTAGCGGGTTTCATTTGGGGTTTCATTTTTCCAATGATTAATTACACTGGACCAAAAAATGCTTTTATAGATAAGACTTACACAGAGTTACCTTATGATATCTAAATATCCTCTTCTGACAATGAAATAGTGCACCATCCATTCGTTGGATATGCTCCAATATGTTTTACCAAAAACTCCTTTAGTTCTTTAATAGGAACATCTTTTTTATCATAATGACTTTTATACCATTCTTTAAAATCATCATTTATCACTGTAATTTTTAAACGACTGCCGCTAATGGTCGGTTCCCTTATAATTCGCTCATTCATATATTCTAGATATACGTTTTGTTCTTCGCGATATTTATTACTTGCCGTCATAACTGCATCACAGTCGTGGACTTTTCCTTGAAATCTAAACGCATAATCTGCCAACATACTCAGCATTACGGGCGCCCACATATCAAACTTTTCGGATAATTTTGTATCAATAGGGAATTGATGTGGGTATTGGTCCTTTGGAAACTGTGGGTCGTTATTTGGGTTTTTAGTGAACTTGGATTTAAAATCTACTACACGAACACGTCGCCAAGTTCCATCATCGCGTCCCTTTAATCCAGGCAATTTATTTGTTGATACGGCAAGTTTAAACTGCGGGGTAAATATTGTGCTCGTTTGGAATAATTCGCGACATTGTATAGGGTCGCCGCCTGTAAGTTCTTTCATAATTCCTTCGTTCAATTCATCGCCAATAGATGGTTCTTGCATTACCGCATACCGAACGCCTATCAGTTGGAATATTTCGGAAGATGTGCCACCTAGAGTAGTTCTTTTTTGAGTAATAAGTGTAATTGGAACGGTTCCTTTATATTGACCTAATACTTTCGACATTAAATCAACCAACATTGATTTACCGTTTGCGCCTGAACCAGTATACATATTTATTGTTTGGTTTTCATTTGTGCCTAATAGGGTTGACGCTAAATGTTGCCACATATATTCTTTTAACTCTGCATCTGGAAATAATTCCGACATAAACTTATTAATATCATCTATAACAGATTGTTGTTTTTGTTGATAATAAGACAGTGGTTTATAATCAATATTTGTAGTTTTACTAATGTAATCGTCGTGCTTTCCTTTACGATGACATTTATTTTCAATATCTATAATACAATTATTACATCCGAGCAAATAATTATTTGTATTTAATTTTGCATAAAAGTTTTTATCATAAAAGATTTCTTTTGCTTCATTCATAATCGTATTTTTGCTTGATGTTTTTTTTAGCATGGTTGCCGTTTTTTCAATCAATTGTAAGTCGTCCTTTTCGTCATTGAAGTTCTTGGGGACTTCTCCTACCGGAAGGTCCGATACAATCTTCTCTCCCTGTTTTTTTAATGCTTCTTTATGATATATTTCATACATATCTACTGATATCTTGGCACGTAAACTGTGTCCGCAATCTATTTCCTGCCAACGATTATTTATAAACTCATACCAAATATTATTTTTAATATTCACGCAAATAAATGAGTCTTTAAATAATTGATATAGAACAGTTGCCAAATCATAATCTGTATTATGTTTAATTGAATAATAAACATAATGTTGAATCGTCTTTGAATGAATTTTTCTGTATTCTGTTTCATTACTCATCTTACACCAATATATAATGGACCGCAACGTAAGGCCCTCCTTATTATAAGTATCAAATGAGCACCATTTTTCGTATAAGTCATATAATTCAGAATAATCAAATGTCCCTGACTGAGAACTAAACTTTAGCCACGAAATAAATAAACGATTGTCTGTGTTTTTTAGTGCCCACCCAACCTTCATCCATTTAGTATAACTGCCCGGTCCCCAATATTCTTGAGGCAGCATCATTGTATAGGCGTGGGCTTCTTTAATAGTATATTCGGTCGCAGTTAAATTTGTCATAAAATCGTCGATATATTCATCTAATTCTTCTTGGTTAGTTACCTCGTGTTGCTGTTTAATATTTGAGATATTTGTAAGTAGTTTAACCTGATGTTTTGATACAGGTTTTTTTCTTTTTTCAGTAATGGAGTCATACTCAGATTGAATGGATGGATTGTTTGGCATTATAATTAATTCATTATTTCGGGCAGTTAATTTTGAATAATTTTCCAATACCCACTCGCTCAATATTTTTAATTCATTAATAATCCAAGACTCATTATAAGTGCAATTAAACCTATATTTTAATTTATAATCTTCATTGCCCGGTTTTCTTGACCCGAACATTTGCCAATTCGCGTGACCTTTCATTACCGCATCATCGAACACTTCATCCCACGAATTGACTACTTTTAAGTCATCCCATATATCAGGAATCTCTTTAATTATCATATTTCGTAATAGAATTTTACATACCATATCCATCTGTAAATCAATCATAATATGGATTCCATCCTTCGTTATCTTTTCTAACATATTCACGTTGTCTTTTTCAAATACATAACACATAATCGGCGCATTGGTGTTCTCTTTAATTTTATTAATACTTTCTAATATACACTGTAATAAATCAATGACGTGTGTTTTCGTATGTTGTCTCTCTTCTATTTCTGTTGAATATCTAAAATCAACATCAATTAATATAGGCCCATCGGGCAATTGTTTTTCAGTAAGATATGCCTGTTTACCCTCATTGAACACGTGTGTTTTATATACTTTATAAAAATTATCTATTTCATCAGGTGGAATACAATACGACCCGCCCGATATATTTAATTTAGAAGAACCTATTTTTGTATGGGTGTGTTCCTTGCCATCCTTTGTTATAAATTTTTTGAGGAATGCCTCCATTTTTATTATACTATATATAATTATTTTTAATCTCAATTTTATTTATAATAAATATTAATGATACCAAAGGTAATTTATATAACGCATAAAAATATTGAAACCATACGACCTTATTCGCAAAAATGGGTAGAGTTAAACCCGGATTATACAATTGAATTATATGATAATGCGCGATGCATTGAGTTTTTATTGAAGGAATTTTCACAGTTACATGTCGATATTTTTAATTTTATTGCCGATGGTCCTATTAAAGCAGACTTTTGGAGATGTTGTATTTTATATAAGTATGGCGGCATTTACGCTGATGCAGATATTGAACCTATGATTCCTTTTTGCGACTATATTAAACCGGATGTTGAATTTGTTACGTGTATATCTGTATATAATGACCAAAATAATTATAATCCGCATTTTATTATGACTCTTAAAGATAATCCTAAACTAAAAAGATGTATTGACTGGTATACAATTTATTATACTAAAAAGAGTTATTCTTACTGGGGGTGGTCCATAGTAAAATTATTTAATGTATTATTTAGAAATATTAAACATATTGATAATGATACAATACAAATGTTAAATGAAGTTAATCGTGGCGGAACTATATATGATTATTATTGTGAATATAATAAAATATTAGTTATGAAATGTAGGCATATTAATTATAATCATGAAACGCATCAATATAATGTATAATGTGTTTTACGCTACATTCTGTTTTACGCTATTTCATTTACGCTATATCATAAATAATTAAAGATTTATTATATTTAATAATAAAATGACTCGCGCAACCAAAAGAATATTAATCGATTATACAGAAATTATGAAAGAACCTGTAGAACACATACATTATGTTAATGATGAAGAAAACATATATAAGGGATACGCACTCATTGTTGGTCCAAAAGATACTCCTTATGAAAATGGATTTTACTTATTCGAATTTACATTTCCTGAAAATTACCCATTTAGTCCGCCTAAATTAAAATTTCATACTTACGATGGTTTCACCCGATTTAATCCTAATTTGTATATCAATGGTTATGTTTGTCTTTCTATTTTAAATACGTGGGAAGGAGAGAAATGGTCGGCGTGCCAATCCATACGCAGTATTCTTATTACCTTGAGCACTATATTAAATGAAACCCCCCTATTAAATGAACCCGGTATAACTATAAATCATAAGGATTTTAATTCTTATAATGAAATCATTGAATATAAAAATGCTGAAATATCCATATTAAAATATTTAGACAAAACTAATTTACCCTATATTTTTCATTCATTTTATCCAATTATTATTAAATATTTTAAAAATAATTATCAATGCATTGTAGATAAGTTTAAAGATAAAACAAATAAACAAATATATTTAAGCATTTATAATAATATGTCGGCATATTTAGATTATACCTATTTAATTAATAAAATTAATTTATTATATAATGATTTTAAAAATTGATTTGAAATAAAAACATTATATTATTTATAAAATGAACTTTTGCACAAAATGCGACAATATGTATTACATCAAAATTAATCAGGCAGATTCTCTTACTTATTATTGTCGTAATTGCGGGCATGAAGATAATGAACTAACTGTTACTAATTTGAAAGTATCCGTTTATGAAAAAACTTCAAATACACAGACTAATATTAACGCTTGGATTAAATATGACCCTACCTTGCCACACTCGCACACCATCAAGTGTCCTAATGAAAAATGCACAAGCAATGAACCCGATAATATATCCGACGTAATATATTTTAGATACGACGATATTCAGATGAAATATATGTATTTGTGTGCAATTTGTGATTATAATTGGAAACCTTAAAAATTGAATATAAAAATATTATTTATAGTATATACAAAATGGCAAGTGATGAGGAAACAGAAGGTCCTTATGAAGAAGATGTAATAGATGAGGAACCCGATGATGATACTGATACAGAAGAGATGACCGAATATGACGAAGAAGAGGGCGCCGACGAAACGCTTGAGGTTGAAGAAGAGGATGAACCTATTGACCAACCCTATCAAGTTAAGTTCAAAGAAGACATACGGTCGCAATATTTACAAAAGTTTCATCCTGAAGAAATTCATAAACCATTCGAAGAAATATATAATTTAACTATTATTACTCGTGATGAAAATGATGTTATTAATGACCCCTTACATAAAACGTATCCTATTTTAAGCAAATATGAAAAAACACGTGTAATCGGATTAAGGGTATCTCAATTAAATAAAGGCGCGGAACCATTCGTAACCTTGAATAAAGTTATTTTAGATAATGTTCTTATTGCCGAAAAAGAACTTCGAGAAAAAAAGATTCCATTTATTATTATGCGACCTATTCCAAACGGAAATAGTGAATATTGGAATATCAATGACCTTGAACACATCTAATGTCTTTTTGCCATACACATATATAGGTTTCTAATATATCCCCATTTTTA
>Ga0114978_10002424_pt1 | contig 15352 bp, 22 predicted proteins | sample S_140212_EF_Meta_FD_87027 | JGI IMG/M metagenome (GOLD analysis project Ga0114978, IMG submission 87027) | Freshwater microbial communities from Lake Simoncouche, Canada to study carbon cycling - S_140212_EF_MetaG | ecosystem: Environmental > Aquatic > Freshwater > Lake | place: Lake... | reverse complement strand
TCAGAATTAAAACTGGATGATCCTAAAGTTTATAAGATGTTAAGCGAAGGATACACTAAGGGAGTATTTCAAGCTGAAGCAACTCCCTACACAAATCTTCTCATGAAGATGGGCGTAGATAAATTTGAAGACTTAGTTGCATCTAATGCTTTAGTCCGTCCAGGCGCGATGAATACTGTTGGTGCTGCCTACATTGACCGTAAAAACGGAAGAGAAGCAGTAGATTACAGCCATGTATTAATGAAAGAGTTTACCGAAAACACATATGGTGTTATTATATATCAAGAGCAAGTTATGCAAGCATGTGTTCACTTAGGAGGAATGTCTTGGTCAGAAGCGGATAAAGTTCGTAAGATCATTGGCAAAAAGAAAGATGCAAAAGAATTCGACCAGTTCAAAGATAAGTTTATTGAGGGCGCTTCTGGGCATATCTCAAAAAAGAAAGCGGAGCAGCTATGGCATGACTTTGAAGCTCATGCTGGTTATTCGTTTAACCGTTCTCATGCTGTTGCTTATTCCATGCTTTCTTATTATACAGCTTGGCTTAAAACTTATTATCCTTTGGAATTTATGTTTTCAATTCTTAAAAATGAAAATGATAAAGATGCGAGAACCGAATATTTAATTGAAGCAAAACGACTTGGGTTACGCATCATGCTTCCTCATGTCAATGAATCTGACATATACTTTTCATTACAAGACGGCGGAATTAGATTTGGACTTGCCGAAGTAAAGTTTATATCTGACAATATTGCTAATAAAATTATGGAGAAGCGCCCATTTAAAGACTACGCAGAGCTAATTGATAAAGCTTCTAAAAAGGGTAGCGGTATTAATAGCCGAGCAATTGAAGCACTAAATGCAATTGGCGGTGCAGCGTTTAAAGATAATCCAAGAACTGGTAATGAAAAAGATAACTATTACGAATATTTAGGAATACCTACTTTTAACTTGGCTGGTATCCCTCCACGCATTAAAGCGCAAGCTAGGCCGATTGATGATTTTGATGATCTAGGATCCTTTGTTATGTTTGGAATGGTTAAAAGTATTAAGCGTGGAACTGGTTGGGCAAGAGTAGAGTTGGTAGATGAAACTGGAACTATTGGATTGTTCCATCATGAAGATACTCAGATAGAGCCAAACCAAATGTACTTTATTTTGGTCGGAGATAATAGAATATCTAGATATATAAAGGTAAGCGAAATAGATCCTAGCGGATCAGATTTATTTGTAGATTACTTATATAGAAAAGAATATGATTTAGCAGAGGATGAATATATTGTAGTAAGCTTTACTCCATATAAAACTAAGGCTGGCAAGATGATGAGTCACATAGTTTTATCTAATGCTGATAAACAATTAACTAGAGTTATTGTATTCCCTACCCTATACAAGATATCACTTGCTAAAATGCGAGAAGGCATGAAATGTAAATTGGTATTATCTAAATTAGATGATGGCACACTTAACGTAAAGGAAATAAAATGACAGAAATAGATCCACAGGATTTATTTAAAGAAATGAGTCTTAGTAAAATTTTAGTTGCTATGCTAGAAACTTTAGGAACAATTGATATCCCCGCCCTAACATTTTTAGATGCTGCTAAAGAAGATAAACAATTACAGATTGATTATGATTCGGAAATCGAATCATTTACATTTAAATTAAAGGAGAACCATGAACAACCAGATAACAACTAAGTCTTTAAATAACCCAAATCACAGAGAGATTAATTTAGTAACAGATTATGGAATGGATGCGTTAGCAGCTGTTCTTCATGAAACTGCAATTGAAAAAGGTTTCTGGGATGGAGAAATCGGATATGACAAGATCGGTAATAAGCTTGCTCTCGTACATTCAGAAGTTACTGAAGTGCTGGAAGCTATCCGTAAGAATAAAGGGTCTGAAGAAGTTGTAGAAGAAATAGCAGATATTATTATTCGTACGTTAGATGTCTATGCTGCTATGAGAAATACAGGAGATCTTACACATAGCTTAGATGAAGTTTTATTTAATAAAATGGAAAAGAATAAGGCACGACCAAAGCTTCACGGCAACCGTTTTTAATGCTATAATAATGAAAAAGAAAGAGTTAAAAATGACAATATTGATAGACGATATACTATCAAAGCTTGACCCTAAAACAAGAGCAAGAGTTCAATCCGCACAGAATATAGTTGTTGAAAAACAAAAAACTCCAAGTGCTGGATTAAATATGGCTCTTAGGGGTGGCCTTGGATATGGAAGACAGGTTTTAGTTTGGGGCAATAAGTCCGCAGGCAAATCTTCTTTTTGCTTACAAACAATTGCTTTAGCACAGAAAGAGGGTAAAACCTGTGCATGGATTGATGCAGAAGCATCATATGATCAAGCATGGGCGGAGTCCTTGGGGGTAGATTCATCTTCTCTTATTTATTCCCCCGCAAAAACTGTAAATGATATGGTTGATGTTGCTACCAAGTTAATGGATGCGGGAATAGATATAATTGTTGTTGATTCCATATCAGCACTATTACCAGCCATTTATTTTGAAAAAGATGGCAACGATATGAAAGATTTACAAGACACTAAACAAATTGGTGCGGAAGCAAAGGACATGACACATGCAGTTAAAATGCTTAACTACGCAAACAAAAACACATTACTTATACTTATATCACAACAAAGAAACCAGTTTGGAAGTATGCATGCTTCCCACATCCCAACAGGAGGAATGGCAGTCAAGTTCTTTTCCTCAACAGTTGTCAAGCTTTGGTCTTCCGAAGCTGAAGCTAATGCTATTAAGTCTGGTATACAGGTCGGTGATAAAATCATTGAACAAAGGGTCGGTAGACCAGTTAACTGGATCATTGACTATAACAAACTTGGACCCCCAAACTTATCTGGACAGTACGACTTCTATTATCAAGGCTCACACCTTGGCGTAGATCGTGTTGGTGAAACTTTAGATGTAGCAGAAATGTGCGGGATAGTAGAAAAGGGTGGAGCATGGTATACAGTAAATGGAGAACGTTTTCAAGGACGTGCAAAGGCTGTGGCATATTTAAGAGAAAATCCAGATGTTGTAGACAACTTAATTGGAGAAATAGATGCCAGATCTTAATCAGTTTCTTAATAAAAAGAAAGTAGATTTAAAATTAAATGACAGGGATCTAGAACAGCTAAATGGAATTCGTCCATGTTCACATTGCTCCGAAGATGTAGTTGGCGCATTATGGGATGCTATTGATTTGACCATGTATTGGAAATGCAGTAATGGTCATGAAAATTCTTTTAAGGTTAACTAATGTCTGAAAGATCAGAGGTTAAGCGTGATGGAGCCAAGGCTCAAAAGAATAGTGGTCGTGGAGATTACCAAAAGGGTGACGCTCAATGGAAACAATTTTTAGTAGATTATAAAGAAGCTTCAAGATCGTTTGCGCTTAACAAAGAAGTCTGGGCAAAAATTTGCACAGATACCTTTAAAGTTAATAGAGATATGTACCCAGCTCTTAAAATTATTTTAGGAACAGATTCAAAGGTTAGGCTAGGTTTAATTGAATGGGCAGTTTTAGAAGAATTAATTACATTTTGGGAGAAAAATCATGGAGAATAAAATAGAAAGTAAAAATACCTTAGAAATTATTAGTGATATTACTGAGTTTAATGATCTTCATGAGTTTATGCGAGATGAACATTTAGATAAAGCCCTTGGCATTGTGGTAAAATTATTAATGAACCCAGATGTTCCTTCGGCAAAAGCTCCACTTTTAATTATGGAGTTGCAGGCAATGTCAACTAAGTTTGCAGTTCTTGCATCAGTGTATTCTACTATTGCAAAAGATAAAGCGGGTACAGAAAACAATAATAAAAAGAATATTTATTATTCAGTAAAGGAGTCTATAGACAAACTTGTAGATGCACTCAAGTATGTTGTTAGGTATAATTCGTAATGGGTAGAGATATAGTAAAGAATCTTAAATTTAAGAAACATACTGGTAAGCATTTTGATCCAGAACTATTTGCACAATTATTAGATGAATCATATAGAAATACTAAACGTGCTGATGGAGAGATGACAAAGAAATCATTTAGTCCAAGCTCTTTAGGATATGGTCATGGAACCTGCCCGAGATACTGGTACATGGCTTTTAGCGGAGCAATGTTTATTGATGATAACGATGCCGTTGCCGTAGCTAACATGGCTCAGGGCACTCAAGCTCACGAAAGGCTTCAAAAACTTATTGCGACTATGCCACAGTTTGTATCTGAAGAAGAAGAGATTATTAATGAATATCCTCCAGTTAGAGGCTTTATAGACCTTATCATGGAGTATGATGGACAAACTGTAATTGGTGAAATTAAAACGGCTAAGCAAGAGGTATGGGATACTAGACAGTCTGAAATGAAATCTTCAGCCAACCATATGCTACAACTGCTTACCTATATGAAGTTAAAAAATGCTAAGGAAGGATTCTTCCTATATGAGAACAAGAATACTCAAGAAATACTTATAATCCCTATCTCTATGAATGAAAAGAACACTAAGATAATTGAAGATACTTTTACTTGGATGTGTGAAGTTTGGGATAATTTTAAAGACGGAGATATTCCAATGAAGCCAGCTGGAGTAACTAAGTCTAAGATGCCATGTACCTATTGCCCAGTTAAAAAAGAATGCTACAGTAAAGATACTCCTACTGGTACAGTACAGATTGAGCTGTATGAGGTTCCTAAGATATGATTTGTAGTAATAAGGAATGCGCTAAAGACTTTGATGCTAAGACCCATAATCAAAAATATTGTTCTGATGAGTGCTGTCGAGTTGCAACTAATAAAAGAATCATGGAAAAATATTACGAAAAAAAAGCTATTAAAAATGGAGCATTAAGAAAATGTAAAAAGTGTTCTATTAGATTAAGTAGATATAACCAAAATGAAATATGCTCAAGTTGTGAAAAAAATATAAATTTAAAAAATAAAAATACATTATTAGGAATGTTAGATGAAATTAGCTGACTTAATAAAAACAAAAGCGGGTAGAGTTTTAGGAATAGATGCCTCTACAAATTCAATTGCGTTTTGCTTAATGGAAAATAATAAACCATTAAAGTGGGGCAAGATAGAGTTGTCTGGATCAGATATTTATGAAAAGATATATGATGCTAAGGTAAAGATGTCTGTTATGTTAGATGAATTAAAGTCTGATTATATTGCTGTAGAGGGTGCTATCCTTGTCAGATCCCCTGATGCTGTGATAAAATTATCTTATGTTTATGGTGTTGTTATTGCTGAGCTTATGTCTACTGGAGCTAAGGTCATTACTATTTCTCCTACAGCTTGGCAGGCTTACATTGGAAACAAAAATCCTACCAAGGATGAGAAGGCGGCTATAAGGCTAAAGCATCCAGGGTATGCTGATTCTTGGTATAAGAATCAAATAAGAAACATGCGTAAACAAAGAACAGTAGACTATTTTAATAATAAATATGGATTAAGTTTAGACGATTTTGATGTGGCAGATGCTTTTGGTATTGCCCATTATTCTAATGAGGAGTTGACTAAAAGATGAAATTGTATCAAAGTAAAGAGTGGCTTCATAGGCGGTACCTTGTACAAAAAAAGACAGTTACAGAAATAGCAAAAGAAGCGGGAACCTCTGCAATGACTATTCAGAGGTATTTAGTACAGTTTGGATTAATTAAAAAAAGATGATACCAGTATTAGCTATACCAGTCCTTAACAGATATGACTTGCTAGATCAAAATTTAGAAACAATTGATTACCCAGTTAAAGAAATTTTAATTATAAATAATGGCAATGAAGATTACACGCCCAAAAGAAATGATTTAAATATTAGAGTATTAAATTTACCATCTAATTTAGGAATGTCTGGATCATGGAATCTTACTATAAAGCTGTATCCAAATGCAAACTATTGGATATTCTCTTCAGCAGATACGTATTGGATACCAGGAGCATTAGAAAAATTGCATCAATCTAGTGGAGATAGCAATCTAGTAATGACTACCGAAGCTTGGGGGGCATTTTCTATTGGTGAAAACATGATTAGAGAAGTAGGATTATTTGATGAATATTTCTATCCTATATACTTTGAAGATAATGATTATTATGAGCGTGTTATGAATAGTTCTTTAAAAGATGGATATATAAATAGCGGAATAGAGGTAAGTACGCCACATGGTGCATCTCAAACTATAAATAGTAATGAAAAATTATTAAATAGAAACCACGAAACTTTTGTAAAAAATCAAGAATACTTTAATTATAAAAAAGAAAATAATTTTCAAATTAATGGAGTATGGAGTATAGATAGAAGGAGGGAGCAAGAATGGCAATTATAGGTGTTCTGCCAGCTTCTGGCAAGGCAACAAGAATAGGTGGAATTGCAAAGTTTGCTTTGCCAATTTCTGACAACTCTTCTATTTTAAAATGGCATGTAGAACAAATGCTTGAAGTTTGTGATGAAGTTAGAGTTTCTACAAGATCAGCTTGGGTTCCAATTATTCAAAGCATGGAAATAAATATTAAGTTAATGATAAAAGAGCCATCAACAATGTCTGATGCGGTAAGTTTTTTAGCTGGTGGAGATAGCGATACTTTATTGATAGGATTGCCAGATACATTTATGGTTGGAGCTACTAGTAATATTTATAAAAAAATGATAGAATCTGACGGAGATGTAGTTCTTGGAACTTGGGAATGTCATCAAGATATTAAAGGAAGAGTTGGGCAAATAGATGTTATTAAAAATAAAGTTGTTGGTTCAAAAGATAAGGTTTCAGATTGCGATTTCCCATTTATGTGGGGAACAATGTTATTAAGAAACATGTCTAGTAAGATAGACTCTTCTTTAGCACATGTAGGACTGCAAATTCAAGAATGGATAGACAGCGGAATAGATGTTAGATCAGTATTCCCAGGCGGACAGTATATGGATATTGGAACGCTAGATGGATTAAAATTATTATATAAGGAGATTTAATGCTTAATATTGGTAATAGTGAGGCGCTATGCTTTGATGATATTCTTTTAGTTCCACAACAATCAGATGTAGCAAGCCGAAAAGAAGTTAACTTAAAGATGAATGGGTATGACTTACCTATTGTTTCAAGTCCTATGGACACAGTAACTGGTTGGGAAATGGCAGCACATATTGCTAATGCTGGCGGAATTGGAATTATACATAGATACATGAGTCCTGATGATAGAATATTGGAATGTCGTAAAGCAATAAGGGCTACAGAAAATCCAGATAATATTGGTATTGCTATATCAGCAATTGAAGCTTTAGATACTCAATTCATTGAAGATTTAATTTTTGTTAAAGTTAAATGGATATGTGTTGATACTGCTAATGGTCATGGAGAATCATGTGCTAGAGCAGTTAGAGTATTAAAATCTAATTTCCCAAAATTAAAAGTTATGGCAGGCAATGTTTCTACAAAGTATGGTTACGGAAGATTGTCTAGAATGGGTGCCGATGCAATTAGGGTAGGAATTGGTGGCGGAGCCACATGTACCACTAGAATTGTTTCTGGTCATGGAATGCCAACTCTTCAATCTATTATTGATTGTTATGAATTTAAAAAAGAAAATAATATAGAGGCTCTAATTATCGCAGATGGTGGAATTAGAAATACAGGAGACATGGTAAAGGCTTTTGCCGCAGGCGCAGACATGGTTATGCTTGGCTCTATGCTAGCAGGTACAGATGAAGCCCCTGGAGACCTAGATAACGGGTTTAAACGATTTAGGGGTATGGCAAGTAAGGAAGCTCAATTACAATGGCGTGGAGAGTCTTCTGTGCCAGAAGGAGTGTCTACTATGATACCTTATAAAGGATTGGTGTCAAATGTTATTGAAGAAATTAAGGGTGGGCTAGGCAGTGGATGTTCTTATTCTGGAGTACATGCATTAGGAGATTTAGCTTATGAATCAAACTATGTTAAAGTTTCGCCATTAAGTAAAGCAGAATCTATTCCACATGCTAAGGGAGCAAATTAATGAATATTCAAAAGGATAAAGGCTATCAAACTTGGATCACAGATCTACAGCTTTCAGCAATTGATGCTCCATCTGGACATGAAATTTTAAGAGAGTGTTTAGAAATTGCAGAGATGTTAATTAAAAAGAATATATCTTATGGAAACTCTGCTTTAAATCCAGTTAGAGTATTTAGCAAGGCGGATCCAAAAGAACAAATTATGGTTAGGCTTGATGATAAATTAAGCAGAATCAAAAATGCTGAGTCATTTCCAGGAGATAATGATATAGAAGATATGATTGGCTATTTAGTTTTATATAAATTATGTGATTGATTTTAGTCGACTAAGATGGTATACTAATTAAATGTCAGAGATAGAATTATCGAGTCATTTTGACCGAATGAACAAAGTAGTAGAAGAACTACTTAAGGGTAATAATGCTACTGCCATTGCTACAATTACTGGGTTTCCCCGCAAAGATGTTGTTGAGTTAATTGGCGAATGGAAATCCGTAGTCCACAATGATCAAGGTGCTAAAGATCGTGCCAAGGAAGCAATTTCTGGTGCAGATCAACACTATGCTATGCTAATTAAAGAAGCATGGAAAACTGTAGAAGATGCGGATCAATCTGGACAGCTTGGCATTAAATCTGGTGCCCTAAAATTAATTGCCGACATTGAGACAAAACGAATAGCAATGCTTCAACAAGTAGGCTTATTAGACAATGCTGAGATGGCAGACATCATTGCCGAGACTGAACGCAAACAAGAAATTTTAGTTAGAATTTTAAAAGAAGTAACCTCAAGTTGCCCTAAATGTAAGATGGATGTTGCTAGAAGACTATCTCAAATTACAGGAATAGTTGAGTCAATTATAGTAGAGGATGTCAGTGGACTTTAATTTTAATGATCTCATTGATATGCTGGACGGCGAAGAATTTGATGAACGTCCAGTCGATCTTCGCACGTTTGTAACAGATCCACAATTTCTTGCGCTTCCGCCACTCTCAGAAGCACAATACACTTTAATTGAAAAAAGTTCTCAGATTTATAAAGAAGCTACACTTAAAAAACTTTTCGGAGACGAAGAGGGCGCAAGAATGTATAAGCAGACGGCTACAGAAGTTATTGCTCAATTAGGTAAAGGCTCTGGTAAAGATTATTCATCAACTATTGCAGTTTCATATATAGTATACCTATTGTTATGCTTGAAAGATCCAGCCACATATTATGGTAAGCCTCCAGGAGATGCAATTGATATTTTAAATATTGCTATAAATGCTCAACAGGCAAATAACGTTTTCTTTAAAGGATTTAAAACACGCATCGAAAGATCACCTTGGTTTGTTGGAAAGTATACAGACAAGGCTTCTGAAATGAAGTTTGATAAATCAGTTACAGTTCACTCAGGCCACTCAGAGCGTGAGGCATGGGAAGGCTATAACGTACTTGTAGTTATCCTAGATGAGATATCTGGTTTTGCTACAGACAATACAACTGGCCATGATCAAGCTAAGACTGCTAATGCTATATACGACATGTATCGTGCATCAGTTGATTCTCGTTTCCCAGACTTTGGCAAAGTAATTCTTCTTTCATTTCCACGTTTTAAAAATGATCCTATTCAAAAGTTTTATGACTCTGTTATTGCTGAAAAAGAAACTATTATACGTACACATCATTTTAAGATGGACGAAGATCTTCCAGACGGAACCGAAGGGAATGAGTTTGAAGTTCAATGGGAAGAAGATCATATTAAATCATATTTAATTCCAAAAGTCTACGCATTGAAAAGACCCACTTGGGAAGTAAATCCAACTAGAAGTATTGATGATTTTAAGACAGCATTTTATAAGAACAGTATGGATGCCCTAGGACGCTTTGCCTGTATGCCACCAGAAATGGTTGATGCGTTCTTTAAGTCTCGTGAAAAGATTGAAAAGGCATTTAATAAAATGAATTTAGCGGTGGATAATTTTGGTAGAATAGAAGAATGGTTTAAGCCAGAAGATGATAAAGATTATTTTATTCACGTTGACTTAGCTCAGAAGCATGATCATTGTGCTGTAGCTTTAGCGCATGTTGACAGGTGGGTTAATGTTAAAGTAACAAATGAATATTCTCAACCAGCTCCAATTGTTAGCGTAGATGCTGTTAGATATTGGACTCCTACTCCAGATAAGTCAGTAGATTTTACTGAAGTTAAAGATTATATTTTATCTCTTAAGACTCGTGGCTTTAACATTCGTGCTTGTACGTTTGACCGCTGGAACTCACATGACATGATGCAGCAATTGAAGTCTTATGGAATTAATACAGAACTATTGTCTGTTGCTAAAAAACATTATGATGACATGGCAATGGTAGTCATGGAAGAAAGATTATCTGGCCCAGCAATTAAACTACTTATTGATGAATTGTTACAGCTTAAAATTATGCGGGACAAAGTGGATCACCCTAGAAAAGGTTCTAAAGACTTAGCAGATGCTGTATGTGGAGCAGTATATAATTCTATTAGTAGAACTAGACCAAATATGGATAATGAAATAAAGATTCATACATACGAGTCTATGAGTTTTGACAATGATTTTAATCCACGAGAAGAAAAAGATGAATCATATAATTTAATTAGGGCACCAAGAATACCTGAAAACTTACAAGAAGCAATGGATAGGATGCAGATACTATGAGTATATATCAAGAAAAAGCTAAAGAATGCAAGTGCTGTGGAAAACATGTACCCCTTCCAACTATATTAAAAGAATACAACGGAGCCATGCTTTGCCCTACTACTTTCTCTAATGTAATTGAATATAAAAGATTATGGAAAGTATTAGGAACTCGACCAAGCGGAAGCATTAGAAAACATTTTTCAGAGTATGTACAGCAACTTGTTGAGAGCACCATTGACAAAAACGAAGACGGAACGTTATAATATACACCTAAGCAACAGTAGCTTAGTTGGTTAAAGCCCCGAACTCATAATTCGGTAATCCTCGGTTCAAGTCCGAGCTGTTGCACGGAAAGGTATATAATTAATATATGGACGAAGACGAGAAGTTAGCCTTCTATTTAGAGATAGGCGCTATTGAAGTAATGGGTATAGAAGATGATGGAGAGTTTATCTTTAAAATAACCGATGCTGCTAAAGAGCTGGCTCCAGAATTGTGGGAAGCCCACGAAGATCACGTCAACTCAACCCTGATAGAACTATATGAAAAAGGATTAATTAATGTTTCATATGATGAATCTCTAGAAGCTATAATTGAAATTACTCCAGAAGGAATGGATGTTATTAAGGCAGCAGGATTAATTAATATGGAATATGATACAGAAAAAGAGTAAGTAATGTATGTCCGTGATATTATAGGCTGGGAATGCGATTCAATTGAAGAATTAAAATATGATAATTTTTCCATATTTAAAATGTCTAATTTAAAATCAGAAAATAACAGCCTATCGGATACAGTGTTTATTCCAGGCAAATCCTTTTTTATTGCTTATGATAAGTTCTTTTGGCATTTTTTACAAGAAGGTCTAGGGCAATACGAATTAATAAATGATTGTGTTAAAGATGTAAATTTAATATTTATAGATATTTTGTATATTAATGAAAAATATAAACAAGACAAATCAATAGATGAGTTTTCAAAATATATACCAGAATCTGGCAATTTTTTTGTTGATTTTTTTAATATCTATTCTAAACAAAAAAATATTTATGACATTTTTAAAGACAATATTATTTTCGAAGAATTGTATATTATTCTAGATTTTAGAAACATACTTGATGAAAATTTATTTAAAAAACATGGGAATTTACCATATTGGTTTGTGGGAGATGGATATCATAATAGACACAATGACCCATCTGGCCACTGGCAATTTAAAGGATTATCTTTATTAAGAAATAGAATGTTAAATAATATAGAAAAAGATATTTCCTACCCTACAAAAATATACATATCTAGAGAAGATGCAAATAATAAATATCGAAGCGGAGACATTCCTGAAAAAGATGTCAGTCTTAGACTATTTGAAGAAGACAAAATATTAAAAGATTACTTTGGAAGATTTGGCTACACTCCTATAGTTTTTGAAGGAATCCCTAGTATTGAGCAAGCTAAAATAATTTTTAATGCTAAAAAAATAGTTGGACCTATAGGCTCGGGATTTTTAAATACTATATTTTGTGATAAAGACACAACTGTTTTTGAGCTACATGTTAAGCCAAAATTTTCTTTTAGCTATAAATACGTTTCTGACTACGTAGCAAAAAGTTATTTTTACTCAATAGATTTAAAAAAATATGAAAATGACGACGAGTCTTATGGCATGATGACTATTGAAGAGATAGATAAATATTTAGAAAACTATAAGGCATTATTCTAATGCAATATACTACCAGATACTTTAATAAAATAATAGAAGATCAAAATTTTTTATATAAACAATCTTCAAATATTGAAAAAATTAAAGCAGAGTATGATTATTATTATTACTTGCCAGATGAATTAAAGCATTATTTTGTCCAGCCGCAGGACTTTTTATTAGAGAGTCCCTTGGCGAGCTACAAAATGCAAAAAATGTATATAGAAGATGCTGCTAAGCAAATAGTTAACTATTCTATGGATATAAAATCTTTTAGAAATCTTTTAAATAAAATAGAAGATTTTAAAAATAATTGTGATGAGATAAGATTGTCTCAAGAAGATGGGTTTCAAGAGGCTCAAAAAATAGTTTTAACAAAAACTATAAACAGGTTAGATAATCTCAACATCCCTACTGGGGATCTGTATTTTAGATTATCTAAATCTTTTGAGTATTATAAGCATGACAGAGTAAATTGGGATCTAAAAGTATCTCATGGAGATTTATGCTTATCTAATATATTATGGAATGGTAATATTCTATTAATAGATCCTAAAGGGGCTTTAAATAAAAACGATCTATACATGGATAAATATTACGATATGGCAAAACTTAGTCATTCAATAATTGGTGGATACGACTTTATCAATAATGAGATGTATGACTTTGAAATTGGACAAGAGTTTATTGAAGAGTTTAAAATTTTTTTAGAAACAAATGACTTTAATTTTAAATTGCTTAGAGTGTACGAAGCCTCTTTGTTTTTATCTATGCTCCCATTTCATATTGAAAATACTAAAAAAATATCATATTTTCTAAATCAATGTGATATAATATTAAAAGAAATAGGATTTTAATGTTAAATATTTTTTTAAAGAGGAAAAAATGAATGAGCATGTTGTTAAAAAAATTGATCTGACCCAGAATACTTTTGCTTATAAGGTTAAAGACCCAGTTTATGATTTATGGCTTCGTGGGCCTGAATTTAATGCCGCCCCTTTTATTCCTTATTTCGGTAAAGGAAATAATAGAATTAATGAAACTGTCATTCCCCTCTTTTTTGCCCCTCAGTACTTTCATAATTTCTTAGAAGTGTTTCCAAAGTTGATAAGATTAAAACAAGAGGGCGAAAATTTTAAAGTTTTATTAATAACAAATTATGTAATAGATAAAGATAAGGGTTTACCAGAAATGCTGATAGAGGGAAGCCCTATCAATATTTCTTCAGATAAATGCAATTATTTAAAAAAATTCTATAGCAATTTAGGAATAGAAATTATGTTTATTTCTTTTGATGATTTTAAAATGACATCATTTGATTACTCATATGTGTTTTATGAAAAGTCTTCTGATAAAAATAGCTACGGATTCTGGAAGATGTGGGATAAGAATCTTCAGATTAAATGTGAAAATTTGTTTAATTGTTGGTCTCAAGACTTATTTTTAGAAGGACATCCTACACAGTTTTATATTGATAATATTGAAATAATGAAATCATTTTTTCCAGAAAAAAAATCCAATTTAGATAAAAAAATATATGTATCTAGAAAAAATTTTTACATGAGAAAAATAAAAGAAGAGTTTAAACTAGAAGAATATATGGCTCAAAAAGGATATGAAATAGTTTATTTAGAAAATTATTCTGTAGAAGATCAGATTGAAATAATAAGAGAGTCTTCAGAAATAGTATGTTTAAGCGGCTCTTCTTTGGTTAATTGCATGTTGGCAAATCCTGGCACTAAGGTAATTGAAATGTCCTTTGATGACCCACCAGTAGTATATTTATACTCAGAAATGTTTAAAAGATATAAGATAGAACATACTTTTATTCATGTAGAGCCAAATGTTGAATCAATAATAGATTCGTTAAAAGTTAATGGGATATAGGGTATTGTAGTATTTAATTAAATATGCGATAATAGAGCCTTGCCTTCGTAGCTCAGAGGACAGAGCATTCGGTTTCTACCCGACTGGCCGCAGGTTCGATTCCTGCCGAAGGCACTGGCGGATACAAAATAATAAATGGTATAATAAATACAAGTAATGTTTAGGGGATATAATGGAAGCTTTAATTCAAGCACTAAGGACACTTCAGGCTAACGCTTTTATTTATTATACAAAAGCTCACGGGTATCATTGGAATATAGAAGGAATTTTATTTACTCAGTTTCATGAATTTTTTGCGGATATATATAATGATGCTTGGTCTTCTATAGATGGGTATGCAGAGTGGATTCGTATTTTTGGAGGAAAAGAAGCATTTGATACTCCTTCAATTTTAATGAATTCTAATGTTAGATACGATTTAGACATGAATGCGTCTAACCCAATTGATATGCTAAATTCATTAAATTCATCAAATGATCAAATAATTTCTGATTTAACTTTAGCTTTTGATATTGCAACATTAGAAAGACAGCAAGGCGTAGCAAACTTCTTTGCCGATAGAATTTCAATACATGAAAAATATAGATGGCAGATTACAGCATCATTAAAAACAATGAGCAACAATTAATTTAAAATAAAAGGAGAAACAAAATGGCAGCAGTACAAGGATCAGCAGCAAGACTAGTAGAAGTAGCGTTAGCAGAAGTTGGAACTATTGAAGGTCCAAAAGATAATGAAACAAAGTATGGTAAGTTTACAAAAGCTAACTTTCAACCATGGTGTGGTTCATTTGTTATGTGGTGTGCAGATCAAGCAGGCGTAAAGGTTCCTAATACAGTCTATACACCAGCAGGAGCACAAGCATTTATTAAAGCGGGAACATGGCAGATGGCAGAAACAGCTACACCAGAACCAGGCGATATTGCGTATTTTGATTTCCCATCAGACGGCGTTGATAGAATTTCTCACGTAGGAATTGTTGTTGCAGTAAATGCAGACGGAACCGTAGATGTTGTAGAAGGAAATACTTCTTCAGATAAAAAGGGCGATCAAAGAAATGGTGGAGAGTGTTGCCTTAAGAATCGTGCTTACAAGAAGAAGAACGG
>Ga0114978_10002420_pt1 | contig 15357 bp, 8 predicted proteins | sample S_140212_EF_Meta_FD_87027 | JGI IMG/M metagenome (GOLD analysis project Ga0114978, IMG submission 87027) | Freshwater microbial communities from Lake Simoncouche, Canada to study carbon cycling - S_140212_EF_MetaG | ecosystem: Environmental > Aquatic > Freshwater > Lake | place: Lake... | reverse complement strand
TGCAGGTCCTGCGCCTGGCAATAACCTTCGCAGCGGCGGAGTTGTCCTACCGCTACCTGGAGATGCCCATTCGCCGCGGAATCCTGGGACGAGCGTGGAAGCGTTGGCGTGCGGCGGGAGCTGCCGCGACCATCGGCCGGGCTGCTATAGCGGTGGTCACCACCTGCGGTGTGCTCGTGGCGCTCGGGTTCGGGCTCGGGTTTGGTGCATCCCAGGAGTCCACTGTCGAGCAGGCACTCAACGGTGTCACGGCAGTGGGCGACGACCCTCTCACCCCTGGCCCGTCGGCGGAACCGACCCTGGCGCCGTCGGCGTCCCCCACGCCGTCGCGCTCGCAGTCCGGGTCTCCGTCGGCCAAGCCGTCGACCAAGCCGACCGCCAACCCGACGACCAATCCGACGGGCAATACCTTCGGCCTGCACGTGCCTGTGGTCGTGCCCGCCGGTGCGGACGCATTCGCCTTGCCGGCCACGGCGATTGGCGACTCCGTGATGCTCGCGGCGAGGGCCGCCCTCACCGACCTGTTCGCCACGGTCACGGTCGATGCGCAGATCAGCAGGCAGCCCATCGTCATCTACGACCGGATTCGCCTGCGCAAGAAGTATGGCGTTCTCGGCGACGTGGTGATCATTCACGCGGGCACCAACGGGGTCATCCACGAGGAGGACCTCTTCGCGCTCCTGAATGCCCTCAAGGATCGATCCCGCGTGGTGCTCGTGACCTGTCGTGCCCCAAGGGGGTGGATCGCCGAGTCCAACCGCGTGATCCTTGCCGCGGCCAAGGCATTCGCGGGCGGCAATGTCCGTCTCGCAGACTGGACCACCTACTCAGCCAAGCACGGAATCCGCGACTGGTTCTACAACGACGGCATCCACACCAGGCCGGCGGGCAGTGCCGCCTACGCGGCGATGATCCGTGAGGCACTGCGTCGGTAGAGCCGTGAGGCGCTCACCCGGGCTTGGGGAACCACGAGGTCGGCCGACGCGTCGCACGTGAGTGGGCTCGAAAGTGGCCCGTGGCTATGCACGGAAGGCTCCGAGCGGCGATCATGCATCCATCGGGTGACTCCATCGGCGAACCCCAGGAGAGGTGAGTGGGATCGTGACGGGTACGAGAGGGCGTGTGCTCGTCGTCGACGACGACGCGGCCTTGGCCGAGATGCTCGGCATCGTGCTGCGCAGCGAGGGTTTCGAGCCGTTCTTCTGCTTCGACGGCGACAAGGCGTTGCAGGCGTTCCGTGAGACCAAGCCCGACCTGATCCTGCTCGATCTCATGCTGCCTGGTCGCGATGGCATCGACGTATGCCGCTCAATCCGCGCTGAGTCCGGTGTCCCCATCGTGATGCTCACCGCGAAGACTGACACCATCGATATCGTCCTCGGCCTCGAGAGTGGGGCGGACGACTACGTCGTCAAGCCCTTCAAGCCCAAGGAACTCATCGCGCGTGTCCGTACGCGGCTGCGCCGCACCGACGAGCCGGGCCCGGAGAACCTCACGATCGGGGATCTGGAGATCCATGTCGCCGGCCACTCGGTCAAACGCGGTGATCAGACGATCTCGCTGACACCTCTTGAGTTCGACCTGTTGACCGCACTTGCCCGCAAGCCGTGGCAGGTATTCACGCGCGAGGTCTTGCTGGCCGAAGTGTGGGGATATCACCACGCCGCCGACACCAGGCTGGTCAATGTCCACGTGCAGCGTCTGCGGTCCAAGGTCGAGCACGACGCGGAGCGCCCCCTGATCGTGCTCACCGTCCGCGGCGTCGGCTACAAGGCGGGCCCTCCGTGACCTCTCAGCCCTTTGTGATCTCGTGAATCGGTGGTCGACCGCGCGCGAGCGCACCGCGACTGTGGTGGTGTGGCCGCTGACCCTGTGGCGCAGTTCTGTGGCGCTGCGCGTGGTGTCCACGACGCTGGTGCTGTCGTTGATGGTCGTCGGGCTCGTGGGGATCCTGCTGCTGGGTCGGATCACCTCCGGCTTGCTTGATGCGAAGGAGCGCGCCTGCGTCGTCGAGGCCGCAAGCGGAACTGCGGAGGCCCAGCGGCTCCTCGACGCGGCTGACACCGGGCCGACTACCCCCACTGCGGCGCGACTCGTCGACACTGTCGCCGCGGCGCTGGCCCAGCGGGCCGGAAGCCCTGGTCTCTACGACGTCCTCCTGCTCGCGGCCCCACCCAAACGGGGTGGCACGCCCGAACGCGGAACCAACCTTGTGGCCGAGGTCAGCGTTCCCGAGGGTCTGCGCACCGCGATCGAGGCCGACCAACGTCAGTCGTGGACCTTCACAGAGATCCGCTACCTCGATGACCGCGTGGCGCCGGGCCTGGCTGTCGGAGCCCCCCTCGCACTTCCCGGGGTTGGCCCGTATGAGCTCTACTATCTTTTCCCTCTCACGCAGGAAGCCAGCACGCTCGACCTGGTCAAACGCACCGTGTTCCTCGTGGGCGTGCTCCTCGTGCTGACCCTCGGGGGTATCGCCTATGTCGTCACTCGTCAGGTGGTCTCGCCGGTGCGCCTCGCGGCGCGCACGGCCGAGCGATTCTCCGCGGGCAATCTGACCGAGCGGATGCGGGTACGTGGCAAGGACGATCTCGCGAGGCTCGCGACTTCGTTCAACGGGATGGCGGCCAGTCTCCAGGAGCAGATCACGAGACTGGAGAAGCTCTCACGGGTCCAGCAGCGCTTCGTCTCGGATGTCTCGCACGAGTTGCGGACACCCCTCACCACAGTACGGATGGCCGCCGATCTGCTCTATGAGTCTCGGGTGGAGTTCGATCCTGCAACGGCGAGAAGTGCTGAGCTGCTGCAGACCCAGCTCGACCGCTTCGAGTCACTTCTGTCCGACCTGCTGGAGATCAGCCGGTTTGATGCGGGCGCTGCGGTCCTCGATTCCACCCCGATCGATCTGCGCGTACTCGTGGAGCGCGTCGTCGACGCGGCATCGGTGATCGCCGCGCGCAAGGACACCGAGATCAACGTGCTGCTGCCGCCCGGGCTCTGCCTCGTCGAGGCCGATGCTCGTCGGATCGACCGGGTGCTGCGCAATCTGGTGATGAACGCGGTCGAGCACGGCGAGGGCCGTCCGATCGAGATCACGGTGGCCTCGAACGACGACGCGGTTGCCGTATCGGTTCGAGATCACGGTGTCGGGCTCAGGCCCGGCGAGTCGTCGCTTGTGTTCAATAGGTTCTGGCGAGCAGATCCTGCTCGGGCGCGCGCCACCGGTGGCACCGGGCTCGGCCTGTCCATTGCGCTCGAGGATGCGCGCCTGCATGGCGGGTGGCTGCAGGCCTGGGGTGCGCCGGGAGACGGGGCGAACTTCCGGCTCACACTTCCGGGGACGGCGCACGGCACATTCGAGGAGTCCCCTCTGCCTCTTGAGCCGGCAGATGCGGGCCCACGAGTCCAGGCCTCACTTGCCACGCCCTACCGAACCCCGACGCGGGCGGAGGCTCCCCGGTGAGGCGGCCGCTGGTGGGCGGTCCGTCCACTGTGCTGACTTCCCTCGCCCTTGCTGGTGTCCTGATCGGGCTGCTGTCGGCCTGCGCCGGAGTGCCCACGGAAGGCCCGATCGTGCAGGGTCCGGCCGTCGCTGCGGGGGGGCAGGACCAGTTCATCCGGGTGATCGCGCGGCCGCCTGAGATCGGCATGTCTCCCGAGGAGATCGTCCGCGGGTTCCAAGAGGCGACCGCGAGCCCCGATGCCGGCTACACCATCGCCCGTCAATTCCTCGCGCCCACAGTCGCCGCCGCCTGGGATCCCTCAATCGGCGTCCTGGTGGGCGACAACGCGGGACTGACCTACTCCCGGCATGACCAAGTCGTGGTTGCCGAGGGTGGGCTATCCGGATCGATCGACGGGTCGGGGCAGTACACAGCCGCCGTCCCCGGAGCCCGACTCATCTCCTCGTATGGATTCGTGAAATTCGCAGGTGAGTGGCGCATATCCTCACTGCCGCCCGGGCTCGTGCTCGGACCGGGCGATATCGATCGTGGCTTCCGCACGTTCAACCTGTATTACTTCACGCGCGATTTCGAGGTGTTGGTGCCTGCGCCCGTGGTCGTGCCACTTTCCGGATCTGGCCTGGCCACCCAACTCGTCCGCGATCTCCTGGCCGGGCCCACGGAGTGGCTCGCCCCTGCCGTGCGCACCGCATTTCCCGAAGGCACCGCGCTGGCATTGGACTCGGTGCCCATCGTCGAGGGGGTGGCGGATGTGGCGCTGACCCCGGAGATCCTGACTGCCGACGATGCCACCCGGCAGGCGCTGTCGGCCCAACTGGTCTGGACTCTGCGCCAACTACCGGAGATCTCGGCGGTCCGCCTGCGGGTCAATGGCCAACCGGTGCCGGTGGCTGGCGCGATCGCACCTCAGCCTGTCGAGTCGTGGGCGAGGTTCGACCCGAACGCACTGTCGGACTCTGCGCTGGCTTATGCCGACTCGCGCAAGGGGCTGATCGCGATCGGACTCGAAGGCGCGCTCTCGGCGGTGGGGCGCTCCAAGCCTGGTCTTCTCCAGCACGCGATCAGCCTCGATTCCACCCGACTTGCGGGCTTGTCGGGTGATCGCAAGTCGGTGTGGACCGCCGACCTCATCCCCGGGGCGATCGCGACCCGCCGTTATACCGGGCTCTCACTCTCGCGCCCTTCCTGGGACAGGTCTGGTGGGCTCTGGGTCGTCGACCGCGGCCGAGGGCTGGTGCTCATCACCGACACGACCAAGGTTCTCGTGCCCGTCACCGGGCTCCCCGAGGGGGTCGCGGACAAGGACATCGTCGCCGTCGCCGTCGCGCGCGACGGCACGCGTATGGCACTCCTGCTTCGGCGTGGAACATTGGTCGAGCCGATGATCGCGCGAGTGGAGCGCAGCGCCGACGACGTGAAGGTTGCGGCCCCTCGTCGGATCGACTCGATCGTCACCGAGGCCGTGGACCTCGCCTGGCTCGACGCCGGAACGTTGGTCGTGCTCGGGACCTCGGGAGCTTCGGCGCTCGAGGTGCTCCAGTTCGACACCGGAACCTCACGAGTGCGCCGTTCCGGGTCGATCGAGGGGTCGGTCACGATCGCGGCGGCACCGGGGCGCGCCGTGCTGATCGGCACTGTCAAGAATCTCTATCGGAGCAGTGGTAGCAGTTGGTCGATACTTGCCGCGGGATCCAATCCCGTCTACCCCGGGTAGTCGGCGCGCGGGGGCGCTTGGCGACAGGAGTCGGTCACGACCCCAGAGGGCCGGTGGGGTCGGCCCGCTCCGTGAGCCAGATGTCGAGTTCTCCTAGGGCCATCGGCCGTCCGCGCAGGAAGCCCTGGGTCCAGTCGACATCGAGTGAGCGGGCCAGGTCCTCGTGGGCGACGGTCTCGACTCCCTCGAGAACCACCTTGGCGCCGAATGCCCGTGCCATCCTGACCGAGGCGTCGAGGAGGTCACGTCCGCGTGCATCGCGGTCTGCGCTGAGCAGGAGACTCCTGTCGATCTTGATCACATCCGGGTTGAGCTCGCCCAGGAGCGCGAGGTTGGAATAGCCGGTACCGAAGTCGTCGATGCTGAGGGAGGCCCCGAGCCGGCGGAGCAATGAGATGGTCTCGAGCGCCCGGCTCCCGTGTCGGAACAGGGCCGTCTCCGTCACCTCGATGGTGATCCGAGGGTAACCACCTCGAGGGGGGTTCCAGGCGGCGAGCCATTCGAAGGTGTCGCGCTCATTGAGTTCGTCGGCCGAGAGATTCACGGCGATAGGGATGTTGTCGAGTGGGCTCCGACCGTCGGCCCCACGGAGGTCGACGTTGATCAACTCGAGTCCGATGCGGCCGAGCGCTCGGATCTGACCGGTTTCTACGGCGATGTTGATGAACTCTCCGGCGGGGACGGAGGTGGTGCCGTCCTGCCAGCGCAGGAGGCACTCCAGAGCCCGCACCTGTCCCGTCTGGATCTCCAGGATCGGCTGGTAGGCGATGGTGAACTCCTGGGTGCGGATCGCCGACGTCAGTCGATGACGCGTGGCGGCGCGCTGCTCGGCTGCCTCGTTCATCGTGGGCTGGAAGTATGTGCGCCTGTCACGGCCTCCGGCCTTGGCGACGTACATCGCGGTGTCGGCGCTGTGCAGCAAGGCGTTGGGGTCTTCCCCGTCAGCCGGGGCAAGAGCCACCCCGATCGAACCGGAGATGTAGATCAGCGAATCGGCCACAGAGATCGGCTCGCGAATCGCGGCCAGCACCCTCTCAGTGACAGTGTCCAGGCTCTCGAACTGGTCCATGTCGGTGACGAGGATCGCAATCCCACCCCCACCGAGACGACCGACGGAGTCCTGCCGACGCGCGGTGGACAGCAGCCTGCGGGCTGTCTCCGCCAAGACGAGATCGCCCACGGCGTGGCCATACCCGTCGTTGACCTGCTTGAACCCATCGAGATCGAGCCATAGCACGGCGAACGGCTTCCCGGTGCGCGCGAGCCGTGAGAACTCGTCATTGACGCGGGAGCGGAACCGCACGCGGGTCATCAAACCGGTCTCGCGGTCGAAGGGATCGTTGGCGGCGGCCTCACTGCTCAGGGCACGCAGGCGGTCGAGTTGGTAGACCGTGATGACGTGGTGGATCTTGTCAATCTCGCTCGGCGGGAGCGTCTGAACATCCAGGGTGACATGGTGGGCTTGGCCATCCTTGGCCAGCAGAAGTGCCGGAGACACGCCGGTGCGGATTCCGAGTTTCGGTCGGGGTGTGGAACGCTCGCTGTCGCTGTCGCTGTCGCTGTCGCTGTCGCTGTCGCTGTCGCTGTCGCTGTCGGGGGAGATCAACGACAGAACCTGTCGGCCTATGAGGGCGCTCGCGTCGTAGCCGAGGATCTCGGCCATGGTCGCATTGGCGGAGATGACACGACCGAGTTCGTCGATGGTGAGGTGCCCGGTGACGGTGTTGTCTTCCAGGAGGCGGAGCCGGTGCTCGCTGCGCCGCGCGAGACTTCCCTCCGACACGGCGGCGGTGATGTCGACTGCCGTCCCGACCTCGAATCCGGGGCCTTCGGCGTCGGCGGATATCGCGGAGATGGATTCCTCGATCCAGCGAAGCTCACCGTCAGGACGCACGATCCGGTATTGCATTCGCCGCGTCGGGGCCTTGGCCGCCCAGAAGATCGCGACCAGAGGCCGGTCCTCGGGATGGACGGACGCCAGTAGCAGCGCGGGATCTCTCACGGGTAGCTCGCGTCTCAGGCCGAAAATATCCTCGACTGACGACGAGATGAAGGTGAGTGCACCTGCCTCGTCGCGATGCCAAAGGACTTCGCGGAGGGCCTCGGTCGATCGTGTGAAGATCCGCAGCGCTTGACGGCCCTGACGCCGGGCCTGTGCAAGGTCGGAGGTGTCGGTCACGACCACGATCGCGCCGCGTGAGTCACCGGCTGAGGTGAGGTAGGGCTGGATCTGTACGAGAAAATCCGCGGTGGGCCCGGACAACTCGAAGATCGAGGTCGTCTGGTCGTTGACCGCCTGGCGGAGGTGAGCGGCCAGTTCGGGTATCGCAAGCACGGGCGGGATGCCGGTGAGGGGGCGGCCGATGTCGGTGTTGATGAGAGGGAAGAGTCGAACGGCCAGGGGAGTGAAGCGGGTGATACGTAGATCGCTGTCGAGAAGGATGAGGCCACTCGTGAGCGAGGCTTGGATGTTCTCCAGATCTGCATTGGCGCGTGTGAGTGAGTGTCCGCGCTCTTGCAACTCGGTGTTGAGGACGGCCAATTCCTCGTTGGTGACCTCGAGCTCTTCGTACGAGGCCTGTACCTCTTCGTTGGACGCCTGCAGCTCCTCCCCGGAGGCCTGCAGTTCTTCGTTGAGCGCCTGGAGCTCTTCGTTGGAGGCCCCGAGCTCTTCGATCGTGGCCTGGAGTGCGAGTCGGGTGGATTGGAGTTCGAAGGGACTCGACGACGTGCTCGCGAGATCGACGTCGTTCCTCGGGCCGCCGGACCCACTCTCGGCCGTGAGAGGTTCGAAACTGACGGTGACCAACCCCAGGGCGTCGGACCCCAGCGGGTGAACGCTCACGCGCACGCTGCCCTCGGGACCGGTGACATCGCGCTCGACGGCTTGTCCGGAGCGGGCCTCGACCAGCATGGAGCGCACGATCGGGCGTAGCCCTTCCCGGAGGAGCCCGACGACGTGGCTGGTGGGCTGGCCTTCTGCTACCCAGCACCACGGGGAGACATCTCCGACGACCTCGACCACCTGGTGATCGGGATCGATCACCAGGGAGGGCGGGGCGAACCTTCGGACGAGGGCGTCGCGCAGTGCCGCCCGCTTTCCGAGCAGTTTGGTGGTCTCGGCAGGATACGGATCCGCAGGGCGGCTACCCCAGGCTATGGCGGGAAGCCCGCGGGGCGAGCCGGGCCGACGACGATAGATCCGGTGCTTGGCCTCCAGTGGGTCGAATAGGTCCGAACCTGCGGTGAGGCGCTCGGCTGCGCCCAACATCAGGAGACCGTTCGGGGTAAGCGAGAGGTGGATCAGGTGCAATACCCGTTCCTGCAACGTGGGCTTGAAATAGATCAACGTATTGCGGAAAGTGATCAGGTGGACCCGCGGGAATCCCGGGTCGAACTCCACGTTGTGACGGGCGAAAACCAGACAATCGCGCAGATTCTGAGCGACCTCCCAGCCTCGCTCGGAGTGCTGGAGCCAGCTGTTCCGCCGATCTTCGGGGATGGCCTCCACCGCATCGTCGCTGTACCGGCCGCAGCGGGCGATCTCGAGCGAGGGTTCGGAGATATCGGTGGCGAACACCTTCAGGCGGCGGCCCAAGCCCGAGGGGTCATTGATGATGTCGGCCGCGAGCATTGCCACGGAGTAGGCCTCTTCGCCGGTGGAGCAACCTGGAACCCATATGCGCAGTTGCGCTGTGGGCTCGAGAGCCTCTAGCAGTTCGCGGAGTGGGCCCTCTAGCGCGGCCCACTCGTCCGGATCGCGAAAGAAAGACGTCACCCCGATCTGCATCGATCGGGCCAGTGCATTCGCCTCACCGACGTCACCAGAGATCAAGTGAAGGTAGTCCTGCAGGCCAGCGGTTCCGGTGATCGCCAGACGGCGCTCGATCTGGCGGTGCAGTGTCGACTCCTTGTAGCCGGCGAAGTTCAGCCCGGTGGCGATGTCGACGCGTTTGAGGATCTTGCCCACCAGCTCCTCGCTGGACGGAGACGATTCGGTACCTCGAGCCTCGGGTGGCATGCGGGTGTTGGGCGGCCTCACATCGACTGCAGCTGCGCAGCTGCGCGCCAGTGCCTCCGCCATGTCTGCAGGTGGCAGGACGAGATCGACATGTCCGGAATCAATGGCCGAGGCGGGCATCCCTGGGAACTTCGCGGAGCTCGGGGTTTGGGCGATCGTGAGCCCGCCGGCCGCCCGCACGGCGCCAACGCCGTGCGTACCGTCGGAGCCGGTGCCGGAGAGGACCACGGCGACGGCGCGGTCGCGCCAGGCATCCGCGAGGGAACGGAACAGGACATCGGCGCGAGGTGTGGGGCCGGACTGGCCTGACACATCGGTGAGTTTGATCTCGTGAGAGGTGACGTGACCATCATGTTGGGGTGGCACGACGTAGATCGTTCCCGCCTTCAGCGACATCCCATCGACGGCAGGGACGACCGAGAGCTGGGTCTCGCGTTCCAGGAGCTCGACGAGTGCGCTGTTGTGGTCTGGATCCATGTGTTGGGAGATCACATAGGCGGTGGGAAGTTCACGGGGCAGGACCCTGACGAACTCGACAAGTGCCTCGAGCCCGCCTGCCGAGCTGCCGACACCGACCAGGCGAGTCAGGCCCACGCCGGGCGACGCGGCGTCGCCTGACGCGTCGAGCTGTGTCATAACTTCGAGCCCCCTTGATCGGCCTCTGATGAGATCGCCCCGAACCCGTGGAGGGCCCAACGCCGTTCTTCGCGGTAAACGTCTGGTCCAGCCTCGATCTTGAGTATTGAGGGTAGACCCGGATATTCGCAAGCGCAGATCTTCGCGACATGTGTCCGCTGATCAGCGATGCGGTTAACACTCATCTTGGCGACATCCCGGCCACCCCCTGCGCGATGCCTGGGGACGAGGAATTCAGCCCATCGCGGCGCTGCGCCACGCTGCGGGCATGGCTGGTGAGCGCTGGTGGCCGCGAGCCACGCGGGCCGATCCCGATGCACGTTGTGGCGGGCGCAGGCGGGGGCTGCTGGACTCTGTTGTTGATGCCGTTGTCGAGCGCATCTGCGCTGGTTGCAGACGTGGTCGTGGGCCCTGGTGTCCCGACTGTGCCCCCGCGTTGCGACGCCCACCGTTCCCCGTGCGGTTGCGCCCGTATCCGGAGTACCTGCCGCAGGTCCACGCGGCTGCCGTCTACGAGGGTGTGGTGCGCGAAGCGCTCATTGCCTTCAAAGATCACGGTCGCTGGTCGCTGCGGGGCTCGCTCGGTGATGCCCTCGCGACCGCGGTGGCCGCGGCGCTCCTTGAGGTCGCCGATCCGCCAGCCCGCGGGTACGTGGCAAGCGAGTCCGCGGCGGCTTACTCCGGTGCGTCGTCAGCGCTGGACCCCGGCTGCATGTCGGTGTCACTTGTACCAGTACCCGGTTCGCCGGGGTCCGCTCGGCTGCGCGATGGCGATCATGTCCGTGAGCTTGCCGCCCGGGCGGTGACGGTGCTGCGCGCGCAGGGCGTCGATGCCCGGGTGGTGCCAGCGGTGGTGTCCGCCCGACGCCGCGGAGACCAGGTTGGCCTCGGGCGCGTGGCACGCGCCGCCAACCTCTCCGGTGCGATGGCCGTGACCAGCACCGCCTTGGGGCTCGCGGGGGTGGTACTCGTCGATGATCTGCTGACCACCGGGGCCACGTTGGGGGAGGCCGCTCGCGCCCTTCGCGCCGCGGGGGTCACGCCTCTGGCCGCCGCTGTGGTCGCTGCGACTGCGCCACGAGGGTGAGTCGGCCCATCACGTGTCCGAGATGCCGCGCGTGGTCCCTCGTTGCAGGACTACGTTGTCCTTGTGGCACCCGTCCGGGTCCGTGGTTGCGTCCCTGAAGGGGTTCCGGTCGCCGGAGCCCCCCGGGGGCAAGCCGATGCCAGCCGCAGGCGAAGCGGCCCACGTAAGGCGACTCTTGGTCGCTCGATCACGGTGCGGTTTAGAAGTAAGTCCTGCCCTGCCGATGAGACACAGTGCTCGTCGATCCGGGAGAAGGGGAGTAGTCGCATAATGCCCGACCGGGCGCGGCGAGACCCTCAGCAGGCGATTGTGGGGTCGAAGACCAGGTCGGCCGGACGGGTGTCGCACTGCATGTTGTTGTTCGAAGTACGCGAGAAGGAAGGTGACGTCGCATGAGCACCATGAACTCGCCCGTCGACATCGTCGTACGTGGCCGGCATCTCGATCTGTCTCAGCGATACCGGGACCATGTCGTCGATAAGCTCGGTCGCATCGACAGGTTCGGCGTGACCCTCTCGCGCATTGACGTTGAGGTGAGCAAAGAGACGAACCCGCGACAGGCCGATCGGGCATTCGAAGTCGAACTCACCTGTGTCGGCCGTGGTCCTGTGATCCGAGCTGAGGCGACGGCTGCCGACAAGTACGCAGCACTCGACCTGGCCTACGGCCGTCTCGAGGACAGGCTGCGACGGGCTGCTGAGCGCCGTCATACCAAGAACCACAAGGGTTCTGCGACGTTGAACGACCTTCCGGGTCTTGTGGCCCCGATAATTCAGCCCACGCCTGACCTGGACGAGGTCGAGCCAGATGTGGTCTATGAAGACGGGCCGATCGTCGTGCGCGATAAGACCCACCCGAGTAGTCCCATGACGGTGTCCGAGGCGCTCCACGCACTCGAACTCGTCGGCCACGACTTCTTCCTGTTCCACGACGTCGACACCGGACTCCCCACGGTGGTCTACAAGCGCCGCGGCTACGACTACGGCCTGCTGCGTCTCGAACTGAGCGATGCCGACGAGCACGGGGTCGCCTCGTAGGTGGTGTGGGCACGTTCGCGGGGGCGGCAGCGGGATCTCCGTTGCCGCCCCCGCGCTGTTCGGCACCGTGTGCGACGCGGGCGTCTGATCGAGCGCCGCGGCCCGTCGTCGCCGTGCCATGATGCGAGCGTGGCTCAGCGCAGCGGTCCCCTTGTGCGGGTGCTGCTCGCCGACCGTCAGCCGTTGTTCCGTCGAGGCGTGATTGAGGCGTTCTCCGGTGAGACTGACCTCGAGATCGTCGGTGAGACTGACGACGGGAGCAAGGTGCCCGACCTCGTCGTGTCATCCGGCGCGGATCTTCTCCTTCTCGACCTCGGGATCTCAGGGGGCGGCGTCGAGGTCTGCGCCCTCGTTCGCTCGGCGCGTCCCGACGTCCGGGTGGTGGTCCTGGCACATGCCGACGACGATGCAGCGCTCGCCGGAGCGGTGAGGGCCGGTGCTCGCGGCTACCTGCGCAAGGACACAACAGCGGAGGAGCTGCTCGGGGCGGTGCGCATGGTCGCTGCTGGCAACTCACTGCTGTCGCCAGCGATGACCTCCCGCCTGCTCGACGAGTTCGCTGTGCTTGTCCGCCGACACGAGTCACCGTCTGAGGGCACGACTGCTCTCTCCCGCCGTGAGCTTGAGGTGCTCACCCTGGTCGCCCAGGGTCTGAACAACCGCGCCGTTGCCTCGACGTTGTTCATCAGTGAAAACACCGTGAAGAACCACATCCGCAGCATCCACGACAAACTCCATGTCCACTCCCGCATGGAAGCCGTCCTCCGCGCCGCCCGCGCCGGCCTCCTCCACATCACCTAACCGCCCCCATACGTGGTGAATGTGCCCTGGGCGGCTCTAGGGGCCGCCTAGGCTCCCCACTGCATCCACAGGGGCGGCGTGTCGCGGCCTGAGGACAGACTGCCGCGGAATGTGACCGCGTAGGACTCGCCTCAGGCCAGTGCCAGCCCGAGCCCGCCGACCGCCCACCTGCGCACCACCTCTGCGGCCTGCGTGATGTCTGCCGCTGCCGTGACCCCCGGACGCACCCACAGATCGATCGACGCCAGGTCTTCCTCGCTCACGATGACACTCACCTCCGCGATGCTCGCGCCGGTGGTGATCTCACGCACGGCGAAACCGAGCAGGTGGCCGCGAGCCCAGCCCTCGAGCCGGGCCTCACGCTCCAGAGCCCGGGTGCTCGCGTCGGCGGCCGCGAATCGTTCGGCAAGTAGATCGTCGAGATCGGCATGCGCGGTGGGCCAGGGACGCAACTGCCAGGAACCGGCGACGAGCTCGGTGAGGTCGAAACGGGTGCTGGGGCCCGAGTTCGTCGGCATGGGCGTCATCGTCGGTGCCTGTTTGCTGTCAGGGCTCATCTGCCCATCCCACATCATCGGAGAACTCGATGTCAGCCGGGCCGGACCTCTCGCACTCCCGGCGGGCACCGGTCAGGCCGCCCGGCTGCCGCAATCGTGACCGAATGGTTACCATGACCGCGGCGGGGAAACTTCCGCCCGCACCCTCGCGCCCGTTGTCGGGTGGGTGCGTAGATCCTGACAAGGACGTTCCTGGTGTCGCTCCTCGACAAGATCCTCCGCGCTGGCGAAGGCCGTGTGCTCAAGAAGCTGGAGTCCGTCTCCGAGCAAGTGAATGCCCTCGAGGAGGACTTCACCGACCTCAGCGACGCCGAGCTGCGTGCGAAGACGGACGAGTACAAGGAGCGTTACGCCGAGGGCGAGTCACTTGACTCCCTGCTTCCGGAGGCCTTTGCCACCGTGCGCGAGGCCGCAAAGCGCACACTCGGTCAGCGCCACTACGACGTCCAGATCATGGGCGGCGCCTCGTTGCACCTGGGAAACATCTCCGAGATGAAGACAGGTGAGGGCAAGACCCTCGTCTCGACTCTGCCCGCCTATCTCAATGCACTGGCCGGCAACGGCGTGCATGTCGTCACGGTCAACGACTACCTCGCCGAGCGCGACTCGGAGTGGATGGGACGTGTGCACCGGTTCCTCGGCTTGAGCGTCGGCGTGATTCTGGCGAACATGAGGCCGGACGCGCGACGAGTGGCGTATGCGTGCGACATCACCTATGGCACCAACAACGAGTTCGGCTTTGATTATCTGCGCGACAACATGGCCTGGGCGATCGACGAGCGCGTTCAGCGCGGCCACAACTTCGCCATCGTCGACGAGACCGACTCCATCCTTATCGACGAGGCCCGCACCCCTCTGATCATCAGCGGTCCGGCCGACGCCGCGACCAAGTGGTACAACGAGTTCGCCCGGTTCGTCCCCCGCCTCAAGCGGGGCGACGAGGACAAGGGGATCGACGGCGACTACGAGATCGACGAGAAGAAGCGCACGGTCGGGATCCTGGAATCAGGCGTCGCCAAGATCGAGGACTGGCTCGGCATCGACAACCTGTACGAGTCGGTCAACACGCCTCTGGTCGGATACCTCAACAACGCCTTGCGCGCGAAGGAACTGTTCAAGCGCGACAAGGACTACGTCGTGATGGAGGGCGAGGTCCTGATCGTCGACGAGCACACCGGGCGCATCCTGGCCGGCCGTCGCTACAACGAGGGAATGCACCAGGCGATCGAGGCCAAGGAGGGGGTGGAGATCAAGCAGGAGAACCAGACCCTCGCCACTATCACCCTGCAGAACTACTTCCGCCTCTACTCCAAACTTTCGGGCATGACCGGCACGGCCATGACCGAGGCCGCCGAGTTCGACCAGATCTACAAGCTGGGTGTTGTGCCGATCCCCACCAACCGTGCGATCGATCGGGCCGACGAGCCCGACCTCGTCTACCGCACCGAGCAGGCCAAGCTCGCTGCAGTGATTGAGGATCTGGCCGAGCGGCACGAGAAGGGCCAGCCCGTTCTCGTGGGTACGACGAGCGTGGAGAAGTCCGAGCAGCTCTCGGCCCTGCTTCGCAAGCGCGGAGTTCCACACGAGGTCCTCAATGCGAAGTATCACGAGCGCGAGGCCGCGATCGTGGCACAGGCGGGCCGTAAGGGCGCTGTCACCGTTGCCACCAACATGGCCGGCCGTGGCACCGACATCATGCTCGGGGGCAACTCCGAGTACATGGCCGCAGCCGAGCTCGCCCAGCGTGAGTTGAGTCCGGTCGACACGCCAGAGGAGTACGAGGCCGCGTGGCCCGAGGCTCTGGAACGTGCGAAGAAGTCGGTGGCAGCCGAGCATGACGAGGTCACATCACTCGGCGGGCTCTACGTCCTGGGAACCGAGCGGCACGAGTCGCGACGTATTGACAACCAGCTGCGAGGCCGCTCGGGTCGTCAGGGCGATCCCGGCGAGACCAGGTTCTACCTCTCGCTGCAGGACGACCTCATGCGCCTGTTCAAGGCGGACATCGTCGATGCCTTCCTGCGGCGCTTCAATGTGCCC
>Ga0114978_10002417_pt1 | contig 15360 bp, 9 predicted proteins | sample S_140212_EF_Meta_FD_87027 | JGI IMG/M metagenome (GOLD analysis project Ga0114978, IMG submission 87027) | Freshwater microbial communities from Lake Simoncouche, Canada to study carbon cycling - S_140212_EF_MetaG | ecosystem: Environmental > Aquatic > Freshwater > Lake | place: Lake... | reverse complement strand
TCTTCCTGTTCCTCTTCGGCGGCCCGAGCCAGTACGAAACCTTCGACATGAAGCCGGACGCGCCGGCCGACATCCGCGGGCCAATGAGCCCGATCGGCTGCCGAACGCCGGGGTTGCGGATCAGCGAACACCTCCCGAAGCTGGCGGAAATCTCCGACCGCTACTGCGTCATCCGCTCGATGACGCACGATTTCAACGACCACAGCGGCGGTGGCCACTACATCCAGACGGGCAAACGCTGGCAGATCCCCGTCGGTGGCGGATTCAGTGCCACTCCGCAGGACTGGCCGTCGATCGGCTCGGTGGTGGAGCACCTCGAGCATCAGCACTTACGGGGCGCCCCTCGCGATCTGCCGGCGTATGCGGTCGTGCCCAACCGGCTCGGCCGGCTGCAGGAGAATGGGCAGTATGTCCGTCCGGGCGAATACGGCGGCTGGCTGGGATCGTCGGTCAATCCGCTCACCACACGGATCGACCGCAAGGACAGCGCCGACAACCCCTACTGGCGTGATTGCACCGACAGCGAACTCCGCTGCCGCATCGAGGGGCTCGATCCTGTCTCGGCCGAAGACATCGCCCGGATCCGGCGCCGGGCCACGCTCCTCGAATCGTTCGACGCCCAGCGGCGGATCATCGATGGCCAACGATCGCTCGAGATCGATCGGATCCGCGAGCGAGCCCTCGGCCTCGTCACGAGTTCACGGACGCGCGAGGCCCTCGATCTGGAACGGGAGTCGGCGACGCTCCGCGATGGCTACGGCCGTCACCTCTTCGGTCAGGCCTGCCTGATGGCGCGGCGGCTCGTTGAGGCAGGCACGCGCTTTGTGACGGTGCACTACGATTGCTGCGACGGCTACAGTTGGGATTCGCATGTCCATTCCAACGATGTGCGGCGCTCGCTCCTTCCCACGTTCGATTCCGCGCTGTCGGGATTGCTCCTCGATCTCGAAAAGCGTGGTCTCCTCGCCGAGACGCTCGTCGTGGCCCTCGGCGAGATGGGGCGGACGGCGAAGCCGACGAAAGACTGGGGGCGAAACCACTGGAGCACGCTCTTCCCGGCGGTGATCGCCGGAGCCGGGGTCCAAGGCGGCACCACGTGGGGGGCTTCAGACAAGAACGGCGAGTATCCCATCGAGCATCCGACGTCGCCGGAGGACCTCGCGGCGACGATCTACAAGACGCTCGGTATCGATCCCGATACGGTCCTGACGATGCCCGACGGCCGGCCAGTACCGATCTCGACCGGGCGGCCGATCGATGGGATCTTCGGGTAATTGATTGGGGTTTGGTTGGCTGGGGGGGCCGACTGGGGACGGCTTTGCTGTTGAGGGATGAGCATCGATGCCCGATTGGACCTATCGCCCGATCTTCCGTCCGCTACTTTTCCGACTTCCGACGAGGCTCGGCCGAGATCTTGCCCTCGCTGCCATCGGTGGTGTGGCGCGGATGCCCGGTGGACGCCATCTCATCGAGTTCATGGGGCACATGCGCCCGGCCAGACCGCTACGGTCGCGACTCGCCGACACGCTCCTCGACGGTCCTGTTGGCTTGGCGCCAGGGATTGATCCCGGGCTGATCGGCCTCGCCGGCCTCAGTCGATTTGGATTCGGGTTTGTGGGGATCGGGCCGGTAACGCCAGATCCGGTGGCGGAGGTGGAGAGCGTTCGTGACGACCGGACCGAGTCAATCAGGCTCGTGCCCTCCGACACCAATCCCGGGTTGGCCGCCACGTTGGATCGGCTCGATCGGTTGCCGGAGCCCCGCCCTGCGATCATCGTGCATCTCTCAGCAAGAGCTCTCGGAGAAGAGAGGCGGGCGGTGGTGCGGGGCGTGCGGGGCCATGCTGCGGCAATCGCGCTGCCGCTGGTGACCGACGACGGCGATGCGTGGCAACGGCAGGTCAGAGAGATCGTTGCCGAGGCGGACGGAATCCCGGTCTTGGTGGTCGTTGCGGCTGACCGTCCCACGGGCATGGTGTCCAGATGTGTGGAAGCCACGGATGCCGGGGCGCGCGGTGCGATCGTCGGTCGTGCGGAGAGCGAAGAGGCCGCATGGATGGGGAACTCGTTGCTTGAATCGGCCGAGGCGTGGACACGGATTCTCCGCCACGCTTTGGGGAGCACGGCTACCGTGATTGCGGCGGCGGGGATTCACACGCCAGGCGACGCCGAAAGGCTCGTCGCCGCCGGAGCCGACCTCGTGGCGATCGACAGTGGTCTCGTCTTCTCCGGCCCCGGTCTCGCGAAGCGCTGCAACGAATGTCTCCTCGCCCGGCGGCTGGGGGGCCGCATGGCGGGACAGGGTATTGAGGACGATTCCGAGACGTTTCTCCGCGATTCATGGCTGTGGACTTTGATGCTCGGGATCAGCCTTCTCGTCGGCGGAGTCATGGCGCTTGTGATCGCCTGCACACGCGTGGTGATGCCCTACGATGAGGTCATGTCCGGGCTCACCCGGGCCCGGCTCGCCGGCATCGGCCCGAAGCTGCTCCCCTTCATGACACACGACCGGGTGACGCTCGCCGGGGCGATGCTCGGCGTAGGCATCCTCTTCAGCGGCTTGGCGTGGTGGGGGGTGCGCCGCGGGCGCCACTGGGCTCTGTTCGCCGTGATCGTGCCGGCGTCCGTAGGATTCCTCTCCTTCTTCTCATTTCTCGGATTCGGCTACTTCGATCCGCTCCATGCCTTTGTCAGCGCGATTCTCTTCCAATTCATGCTTCTGGCGATGGTGGGGCGAGCGAGCCCGCTGCGGATGGTCGGCAGCCCTGACAGGCGCAACGATCCGAAGTGGCTCCGCGCCCAATGGGGGCAGCTCGGATTCGTGGCCCACGGCGCGACGGTCCTCGTAGCCGGGACCGTGATCTCGGTGATCGGGATGACGACCGTCTTCGTCCTGGAGGATCTGGCCTACCTCGAACTCTGCGCCGCGGATCTCAATGCCGTGCCTGGGCTCGTGCCGCTGATCGCGCACGACCGCGGAACGTTTGGAGGGATGCTGATGGTGGCGGGGCTGACGATGCTGCTGGCCTCGCTGTGGGGATTCCAGCGGGGCGCGGCCTGGCTGTGGTGGACGATGCTCACCGCAGGGTCGGTCGGCTACGCGACCGCGATCGCGGTCCACCATGCCGTCGGGTACGTCGACTTGCGGCACCTGGCCCCGGCCTGGGGCGGGCTTGCCGCTATCTGGCTCGCTGCAATGGCCAGTCGCGGCTATCTTTGCGACCCCGGGCACGATGATGGACTGGGCAATCGGTTGAGCGACAACTGACGGAGCGGCCGGGTCGCCTCACCACTGGAGGCCGAACTTCGCCCCGTCTCCCTGGCGGCGGATGCCACCCTTGAGCGGGACGTTCGATTTCTTCACTGGCGGCAGCGCGGCCTCTTCGACCTCGGGTTCCTCGGGCTGGCCAGCCGGGCCACCCTTTCCGGCTGGCGGCGCCGGCGGTGTGGCAAGGGCCTTGATCGAGAGGGAAATCCGCTGTTCGCCGGGATCGCAGGAGAGCACCTTGCACTCCACCGCTTCCCCCTCGCGGACGACGCTCGACACGCTCTGGACATGCCGGTGGGCAAGCTCCGAGACGTGGACGAGCCCTTCCACCCCCGGTTCGAGCCGCACGAAGGCTCCGAACTGGGCGATGCGGCTGACGCTGCCCCGCACCGCGGCACCGATGTGATACTTCTCGGCGGCGTTCTTCCAGGGGCTCTCCACCGTGTCGCGAATCGAGAGACCGATCTTGCCGGTCTGCCGGTCGACGTTCTTCACCGCGACGCGCACCTTCTGACCGACTTCGAGAACGTCGGTCGGGGTCTTCACCCGATCCCATGACATCTGGCTGACATGGACGAGGCCGTCAACGCCATTGCCGACGTCGACGAAGGCGCCAAAGTCGCGCACCGATCGGACGATGCCATCAAGGAGATCACCGATCTCGAGCGTTTCGAGCATCTTCGTGCGGGCATCGGCGGCCTGGCGCTCGAGCACCGCACGGCGCGAGAGCACGAGTCGCCGTGCGGCCGGGACGATCTCGGTCACGAGGGCCTCGACGGTCTGCCCGACGAGCTCCTCGAGGTTTTCCATGCGCCAGTTGCTGACGAGGCTCGCCGGCATGAAGCCACGGAGCCCGGCGACGTCGCACTCGACGCCCCCCTTGTTCGCGGCGGTGACTTTCGCGGCGACGATCATTCCCGCTTCGAGTTGTGACCAGTCTTCGACGTCGATCGCCCGGTTGGCAGGCGCCACGTTGTAAAGGCCATCCTCCTCGTTGAAGCCGCCAACGGAAAGCTCGAGGACCTGACCGATCTCAGGATTGCCCCCTTCGAGGCCGATGAGCTTGAGGGCCCCCTGCCGCCTGCCGCCGAGATCGACAAAGGCGGTGTCTGGGCTGACCGACACCACGGTGCCGGAGACACGGGAGCCAGGATCGAGCGTGGCAGCCGCCTTCGCCGTTGCGGCCGTGGCGAGGATCGAGTCGACCTCGATCCCTTCCAGGGCAGCCTGGAAATCCTCCTCGAGATCATCCTCGAGGTCGGCGCGGAGATTCGGAACGGCAACGCGCTTCGATGGTGGAATGACGTCAGTGAATGCAGAACTCGGGGCACGATCGCCGCGCCGCTCGCGCCGCGGACGGTCTCCCCCTTGATCGCTTCCCCGCCTCGGGCCTCCGCGCGAATCGCGCGGGGCATCACCACCGGCCGCCGCGGCCCGAGCCTCAATCTCCGCCGCACTCACCACCGGTCCAAGGGGAGCCGAGGATGCCAGCGGAGCCGAGGGAGCCGAGCTTGCCGCAACGGCTTCCTGGCCTGGCGCGGCGTGCGAAACAGATCCAGTCGCTGCCGGCGCCTGGGGCGCCGCCGGCCGAACCGGCGGCAGCGGAGCGTCGCCGAGCACCGACGAAGTGGCCGAGGCCACGAACTGATGACGCGGCGGCAGTTTCGGCGGGCGAACCCCCGGCCGTTGCGTGCCGATCGGAATCCGCCGCTTTTCGCCCCCTCCATCCGCGTCGCCGGTTGCTGCAGCCTCGGCAGCAGACCCTTGGTCCGGGGTCTGAGCCGGAGGGCCCAACTGGTCGGGGGAGGGCGTTTCCGGCGTCGGGGAGGGATCGGCGGTCATCGGCGGCACTCGTCGGAAGGAAAGAAGCCGACGAAACGGCGCCGGCCCCGAAAAGAGACGCCCGCAGAGGCAGCGGGCACGAGACGGAGTCAGGGGGGCATTGAATGCGGGAAACAGGACTTGAACCTGCACGGTATTACTACCACCAGGCCCTCAACCTGGCGCGTCTGCCAATTCCGCCATTCCCGCAGCGGTACGAACAATCGAATCGATGGTTCCGCAGCAACAACACCTGCGAAGCCCACCTGACTCCGCCGGTTATTCTGCGACCGTTTCTCCGCCAGTCAAGAACCCCCCGAGATTCGGCCTGACTGGCGACGTTCCGACGGTCTGGCCTCACGCAGTCTCTGCCGACCGGAACGGACGGGCCAAGGCCGGCACCGCCACCAAAGCCGCCGAAAGGGCCAGCGACCAAGCGACGTCCCCCACCGGAGTCCAGCGGTAGAAGGGAAGCGCGGCGAGATAGCACTCGATCAAACCCGCCGGGGTGTGGATGTAGTCGGTGGTCAGCCACCAATGGGCAAGATTCGTGGTGAGGTAGAACACCAAGGATCCTGCCAGAGCCCCGCCAAGGGCACCGAGACCACGGTGGCTGCGTACCAAGCCCCCCATGAAGATCGGCCAGGTGAAAGCGGCGTAAATGATCGCTGCCATCGTCCAACTGCCGTAGCTTCCTCCACCGGGCAGGGCGAAATTGCTCGCCGCGAGGGCGACAATAGGAACGGAGGCCGCGGCAAACCGATTCGCAAACAGTGCCCCAGCGCACAGGCCGATCCCGATCAGGGGAGAAACCCCGTACACGGGTTGCCAGAGGCGGCCGAGAATGCCGATCCCGACAAGCACGACCCAGGCTAGACAGAGAAATCCGACCGGGAGATCGCGGGGATCAAGCCTGTGGGGATGAAGACCGATCGGACTCCCGCCCGGCCCCGATCGGGCCGCCTGGGAAACGCTTTCTGGCGAATGGCCCGGACTGTTCATGCTCGACGACCCCGGAGGATTTCTCACCGATTCCGATCACGCCCCGATAGACTATCACGAATCGATACACTAGCGGTTTTCGGCTGGTGGGCAAGCCGAAGCGATGGCCGCCCCCTCCGAATCGGCCCCCATTTCTCCGCTCACGCCATGGTCGCCAGTCCCCTTCAACCGCGATCTTCTGCGGGAACGTCTCCCTCCGGGGCCACCGGCAACGGGTGTGGTTCGATCGTGGCGGCGCGTGACTCCAGCGGCGTCGTCACGCTCGAAATCGTCGCCGGGAGCAGGAGCCAGAACGTCATCGATGGCCAGTTCCTCAGGGATCTGCGCCAGTCGCTCGACGCGCTCGAGGCCGGCCCGCCTCCCCGGGCCGTCGTGGTCTGTTCCGGGCGGCCCGGGTCGTTCTTCGCCGGGGCTGACATCGATCGGCTGGAGGCGATCCTCGGAGCCGAGGCGGCCGTGATCGAGCAGGCCTGTGCCGATGGGCGTCAACTCTACGGCCGCCTCTCCTCCAATCCCTGGCCGACCGTCGCCGTCATCGACGGCGTCTGTTTGGGGGGAGGGCTGGAGATTGCCCTCGCCTGCGATTACCGGGTGGCGACTTCCGCCGAGACCACGTTGCTGGGATTCCCAGAAGTGAAGCTCGGTCTGCTGCCCGGGTGGGGAGGGACAGTGCGGCTCCCTCGGCTGATCGGCCCGGGGCCGGCCGTGGAAATGATCGCCGCCGGCGAGACGATGAGCGGGGCCGCCGCCGCTCGGTTGGGGCTGGTCGATGCGTGTGTCCCGGCTGAACAGGCCCTCGCCGCGGCGCGACTTCTCGTTGATTCGGCCACAGGCACCGGCGCCCACCTCGAGCAGCGCCGGCGCCGTTCCCTGCCGGTCGGGTTGGCTCCCGAGGAACGGGAGTTTCTCGAGGCGACGACCGGCGCGGTGATCCAGGGGCGGACCGCGGGGCATTACCCGGCGCCGCCGGCGATTCTCGAGGCGGTCCTGGCCACGTCGACCGTGCCGGCGATCGAGGCGGGCGCCATCGAAGGAAAGGCCTTCGCCACCCTCGCTCGCTCACCCGTGGCCCGGCAATTGGTGCGGGTGTTCCGCCTCGGTGAGCAAAACCGGCGCGACCGGGGCGTCGAAGCGGATCACGGCACGCCTGACGCCCCGCCCCGCGATGCCGACGAAGCCGCATTCCAGCGCCCGGCGGTCGTCGGCGCGGGGATCATGGGAGCGGGGATCGCCGCTGCCCACCTCCGGGCCGGATGTGCCGTGACGCTTGCCGACGTGCAGGCGGAGGCGCTTGCCCGCAGTGTGCCGGAGATTCTCCAGGAAGCGGCCTGGGATCGAAGCCGCCGCGCCACCGATCAGGCCCGGGCCGTCCGGCTGGCAGGGCAGTTGCGCACCGTCACGCACACCACGGCGCTGGCCGATGCCGATCTCGTCATCGAGAGCGTCCTCGAGCGGACAGACATCAAGCGGAAGGTGCTTGCCGAGATCGAGGCGGTCGTCGGGCCGGATGCCGTCATCGCCACCAACACCTCCACCAACCCGATCGCGAAGCTCGCCGAGGCGCTCCGCGATCCGTCGCGATTCTGTGGTCCACTTCTTCAATCCTGTCCGGCGGATGATGCTCGTCGAGGTGGTGCGCGGACCGGCCACCTCCGACGCCACCGTCGCACGGGCGGTTGCCCACGCCAAACGGCTGGGGAAGTGTCCGATCGTCGTCCGTGACAGTCCGGGGTTTCTCGTCAACAGGATGCTCATGCCCTATCTCCACGAATCGGTGGAGATGCTGCGGGCCGGAGTCGATCCGCGGAAAATCGATCGGGCCGCCAGAGCCTTCGGGATGCCGATGGGCCCCCTCGAGCTCTACGACATGATCGGCCTCGACACGGCGTTCTATGCCGGCCTCGTTCTCAACGATGCCTACGGCGATCGGATCGAACCCTCGCCGGTGATCCCGGCAATGGTCAAGTCCGGGCGCCTGGGGCGGAAGAGCGGGGGAGGATTTTATCGCTATGGCGGCACCGGCCCCCGGGCCAGGATCGAGCGGCCCGATGACGGCGTGGCGGCGGTGGTCGCCCCGTATGCGCTCCCGCCTTGCGCCAGCGACGAGCGAACCATCATCGACCGGCTTGTCCTTCCGATGGTGCTCGAGGCGACGAGGGTTCTCGACGAGGGGATCGTCCGCGACGGCTGCGACGTCGATCTGGCGGTCATCCACGCCCTCGGATTCCCGCCGTTCCGTGGCGGGCTTCTGGCCTGGGCCGACTCCCTCGGAGCGGCCGAGATCGTCCGCCGCCTCGGAGCCCTTGCCGAACTCGGCATCCGCATGCGACCGACGCCCCGCCTCGAATCCCTCGCCCGCGACGGGGGCCGGTTCACCGGCTAACAGCCACGATTCCTCCACGCCACGCCGTTTGCCCCATGCCCGCCACGCTTCTTCCCCGCCCGCCCGAGTTCACCCCCGTGATCGTTGCCTGCTGCCGCACGGCGATCGGGCGGTCGCACGCCGAACGTGGCCTCTTCCGGCAGGTGCGTGGCGACGAGTTGGCCACGGCCGCCGTCGTGGCGGCGGTCGAGCGGAGCGGTGTTGATCCGGCGACGATCGAGGATCTTCTTCTCGGGGCGACGCAGCAGCGTGGCGAACTCGGCGGCAACGTCGCCAAAGCGGTGGCACTGATGGCCGGCCTGCCGCTCTCCACCGCCGGAGTGACGATCAATCGGCTGTGCGGATCGGGCCTCGAGGCGATCCTCCAGGCAAGCCGCGCGATCATCGCCGGGGCCGAGAATGTCCAGGTCGTGGCCGGCGTCGAGCACATGCACCACCAGCCGATGGACGAGGGGGTCGACTTCCATCCCCGGGTCGTGGCCCGTTCCAGCCGGGGCATGCTCTCGATGGGGCTGACCGCCGAGCATCTGGCAGCGTCGTGCGGCATCGACCGGCGACGGCAAGAGGACTGGGCTCTCGAGAGCCACGCTCGGGCCGTGCGCGCGATCGACGCCGGGGCCTTCGCCGCCGAGATCGTGCCGGTCTTCGGACACGACGAGGCCGGGGCGCTGGTCGAGGCGACGATCGATCAGTCGGTGCGGCGCGACACGAGCCGCGAGGCGATGGCCCGCCTCGAGCCGGCGTTTCTCCCCAAGCTTGGCACGGTGACAGCCGCGACGAGCGCCCCGCTCAGCGACGGGGCCGCGGCGCTGGTGATCATGTCGTTGGCCGAAGCCCGGCGGCAGGGCCTCGTGCCGCTGGCGCGGGTCGTCGCCGGTGCCGTGGTCGGGGTGCCACCGGCCGTGATGGGGACTGGCCCGGTGGCCGCCACCGCCAAGCTTCTCCGCCGGTTGTCGATCGACCTCGCGGCGATCGACCTCATCGAGCTCAACGAGGCCTTTGCCGCCCAGACGCTGTGGTGCGTCGACGAGCTCGGGCTCGATGCGGCGCGGGTCAATGTCCGCGGCGGGGCGCTCGCCATTGGCCATCCGCTCGGTGCCAGTGGTGTCCGCATCGTCACCACGCTCGTTCACGCCATGCACGACCGCGGCGACCGGCTCGGCCTGGCGACGATGTGCATCGGACTCGGCCAGGGGATCGCGCTGGTCGTGGAGAGGATCGCGACGTGACGACCCGCACGGAGTCGGCTCGGGGGGGCGTCGATCCGTCGGGCCAGGCCCGCGACACGACGCTCGTCGATCTCCTCGTCGCCCGCCTCGACGATGCCGCCGCCCGGCCTGCCTTGGCCACGCAGTCGTCGGCCGATGACGCGACGACGACCTGGACCTGGCTCGAGGCGGCAGCGGCCGCCGTCGATCTCGCCGCGGCCCTCGAGGCGACGGGCCTGCGCCCCGGTGACAGGGTCGTCCATGTCGGCACGCATTCGGTCGATTGGGTTGTCGTCGATCTCGCCTGCCTTCTCGCCGGTGTCGTTCATGTGGCGCTCCACGCCGATGCGCCGTGTTCCGAGCTCCTCGACCAGATCGCCTGGCTCGCTCCGGCCGGAATCGTGCTCAGTGGGGAGGAAGGGCCATTCCCACCCGGCGGTGCCGCACGGGTGCTCGGCGGGCTCTCTGATCCGCGGCGTTTCATCGATCGGCGCCGTCCGGCGCCGCGTCGGGGGCAGCGCTTGCCGCTTCCCACGGCGGGGCTCTGCTCGGAAGCCTGGCGGAGCCGCGCTGCCGATCCGGAGGCGCTTGGCCGCGAGGTGGCACGGCGCGCAGCGGCCATCGATCCCGACGCGCCGGCGCGGATCTTCCTCTCCTCGGGGACGACCGGACGGCCGCGCGGCTATGTCCACTCGCAGCGGTCGCTGGCCACCAACGCGCTGGCCGCCGCGGCCATCTTTCTCGACGAACCGGCCGACGTCCGGCTCTCCTGGCTGCCGATGAGCCACGCGCTGGCCTGCACGGGGGATCTCTCCACGGCGTTGGTCCGCGGCGGCTGTCTCAATGTGGTTCCCGACCGGCGGCGCCTTCTCGACGCCTGCCGCTTCCTGCCGCCGACGGTGATCCTCGGGGTGCCGGCTTTCTATGAGCGGCTCGAACGGGGCGTGCGCTCGGGGGCGATCCCCGATCTCGCCGCCGCGCTTGGTGGTCGGGTGCGCGTGTGCATCTCCGGGGGCGCGGCGCTGCGGGAACGGACGCAGGCGCTGTTTGCCGCGCGGGGGGTGCCGCTCGTCGAGGGCTACGGTCTCGCCGAGGCAGGGCCTGTGGTGGCGCTCGACAACCCGCGCGGCTGTCGGCCGGGATGGGTGGGCAAGCCGCTTGCTGGCATCGATGTCCGGCTCGACTCGGTCGGTCAACTGCTCGTGCGCACCCCCTCGCGGGCGCTCGAGCAGGTCCTTCCGCCCGACGCCCAGCCCGCTACCGTTGATCACCGCGGCGACCCCGCTGACGGATGGATCGCCACCGGCGACACCGCCGAGATCGCCGCCGACGGTCGGATCCGCATCACCGGACGCGTCGTTGACACGATCGTTCTTTCCACCGGCACGAAGCTTCCGCCGGCCGAGGTGGAGCGCGTTCTTGCCGATGACGCCATCGTCGCGCAGGTGTGTGTCTGCGGGGATCGGCTTCCGGCGCCGGTCGCGCTGATCGTGCCCGAGCCTGCCGTTGTCCGGGCCACGCTCCGGTCGCTCGGCATTCGCGTCGCGTCGCGACGAGCGGCCCTCCGTCATCCGCGTCTGCTTCGCTGGCTGGCCCGCAGGCTCGCCAGACGGCAGGCGTCGCTCCCCCGTTCCTGGCGAGTGCATCGCATCGTGCTCGTCAACCGCCCCTTCGACATCGACCGCGGGGAGATGACCCACTCCATGAAACTGAAGCGCCCCTCGATCGCCAACCACTTCGCGGCCACGCTCGACGCCGCTTCCGCCCCCTCCCCGCCCCCGGGCGTGGCCGTCGTGCCCCGCGGTGACGCCCCGCTCGAGTCCCGCGCCACCGCCGGCATCGCCGCGGCGCTGTGGGGGCTTCCGCGCGGGGATGACGGTGGGTTTGCTAGCGCCGCCGCCCTCGCCGCGCAGCCGTTCCCTGACGACATCGCCGGGGTCCTCGAAGAAGCACAGCGGCGGCTGGGCGCGCTCCGCGCCGAGGGCCTGCTTTATGCCCCTCGACAAGCGACAGAGTTGCCGCCGGCCCCCCTCGACGACGCGCCGCCGCGGCCGGAGGGGCTGTTCACCCCTGCCGCCGAGGCCGCCGTGGGGGAGGCGGGGCTGTGGGGCGTGCATGTTCCGGTTGCCCACGGCGGTTGCGGGGGGACGGTCGTCGACTTGGTGAAGAGCGTGACGAGGATCGCCGGCATCGTGCCCTCCGCGGCAGGGATGCTCGCCGTCCACTCCGCGATCGGGGCGGTGTCGGCGCTGGTCGCCTTCGGGACACCGTCGCAGCAGGCCCGTCACCTGCCCGGCTTGGCGGCGGGAAGGCCGTTGTCGGTGTTTGGTGCCACCGAGCCGGAGGTGGGATGCGACCTCGGAGCGGTGCGGACGACGCTGGCCCGGCGGGATGGCAGGCTCGTCATCGATGGCACGAAGATGTTCATCACGAACGCCACGTATGGCCGGCTCGTGAAGCTTCTTGTCGTTGCCGATGGCAAGCCGGCCGTGGTGCTCGCCCGCCTTCCCGACCGCGACACGCCCAGCTTCCGTCTCTTGTCCTACGCCCTCCATCCCCTCCGTCACACGTCCAACCACGCTCTCGAGTTCCGCGGCTTCACGGTCGACGAGCAGGACGTCATCAACGGCCCGGGAGGGGACGCGATGGCGGTCGTCTGGCACGGCCTCAATCGCGGCCGCAGCACGCTCGCCGCCCAGGCAGCCGGCACCCTCGGTCTCCTCCAGGCCCATGCCCGCGAGCACGCCCTCCGCCGTGCCTCCTGGGGCCAGCCGATCGCGTCGCGACAGCTCGTTCAGGGGAGGCTCGCCCGAATCGCGGCGGGCAGCCTTGCCTGCGAAGCGCTCTCGACCTGGGCGGCGGCGACGATCGACACCTCAGCCGGCATGGGGGGCGAGCTCGAGGCGATCACGGCCAAGGTGGTGGCCAGTCAGGCTGTCCGCGAGGGAGCGATCGATGCCCTGGGGATTCATGGTGGCCGGGCCTTCCTCGTCGGCCATCCGCTCGGCGACTCCTTCCACGATCATCTCGCCGTCGGCGTCTACGAAGGGGAAAGCGATCTCCTCGGGCTGGCGCTCTTCAAGGGGCTCTCCAAACGCCATCCGCTCGCTGAACGCCTCCGACAGGGGAGTCGGTTTGGCACCGCCGTCGGTTGGCTGGGCTGGCGCGTGGCCCGATTGGCCCGTGCCGGACATGACGCGGGGATCCTCGACCGCCGTCTCCGAGAGCATGCGGCGGCGGCCCGCAAGCTGCTGGCCGCGAGCGCCGTCGCGATCGACCGGGCGATCCGCCGGCACGGCCGTGGTCTGGCGGAGCGGCAATTGGAGGTGGGAAGCTTGTCGGCGGTGGTCAGGGATGCGGCAAGCGCCCTTGCCGTCGCCCATCACGCCGATGTCCGGTGCGACGACGGGGTGACGGCGACGGCCGATGTCTGGTGCCGGATAGCCCTGTCCCGGGCCACCGGTCGCCGACTCACGCCGGCGGATCATGCGGCCATCGGCGCCCTGGGGCGGCGGGTGGTCGAGGGCTAACGGCCGCTTGTCACCATCGCCGGCCAGGCGCTGCACAGATACCAGGCTCGCGGTGTGGTCCATTCGACGAAGGCATCGAGGACCGATCTGGAGAGGAAGGCCCCGGTGACGGTCCTGCCGGCCGGATCGCCGTCGCTGCGGGCCGCGATGTCGACGCCGAGCAGTCCGTCGAGGACCCCGCGGGGGCGGATGTAACGGACGACCCGGGCGGTGTCTTTCGTGAGGCCAGCCAGTTCGACGGCTCGGTCGACGGCGTCCTCGAGGAATCCGATCCGGTCGACGAGTCCGGCGGCCTGGGCCTGCCTGGCCGTGAATACCTGACCGGTGGCCACGGCATCGACCGCCGCCTCGTCGAGCTTCGGTCGCCCTTCCCGGACGACCTCCTTGAAGCGGGCGAACATGTCGTCGACGAGAGACTGGAGCACCTTCCGCTCCCGCTCCGCAAGCTCCGGATCCCTCTCCTTCGTGGGGGAGAGCATTTCCTTGAGCGGGCCGCTGGTGATCGAGTCGTCGGTGACGTCGAACTTCCGCAGGGCCTTGGAGAAGTCGTAGTGGGGGATGATGACGCCGATCGAGCCGGTGAGCGTGGCCGGCTCGGCAAAGATCACATCTTCGCGGCCGCCGTTGGCCATGGCCACGTAGTAGCCGCCGCTGGCCGCGATTGAGCCCATGCTGACGACGACCGGAAGATCACGCTTCTTCACGACCGTCGAGAGCCGGTGGAAAATCTCGTCGCTGCCGGCCACCGTGCCCCCCGGGGACTCGACGCGGAGGACGATCGCCTTGACCGACTCGTCCTCGGCGATCCGATCGATCTGCTGGCGGGCGAATCCCGATCCCCCCATGATCGCTCCGACCACGTCGACAATCGCCACCCGGCTGGGGGCATCCTTGGAGAGCGAGTGCCAGCGTTCCTCGACTTGCCCCGCCTTCTGGAAGTAGCTGGCGTTGGCGCCGAAGCTGGCCACGGCCACCACAGCCGACAGTCCGGCGATCACCCAGGGAAGCCACGAGAAGCGTCCCCGGCGTGGGGGAGGCGTATGGGCCGACGGGGCGGGGAGGGAAGGAGGATTCATCGCGGCAGACTCCCTTGTTGCGACCTGTCTTCGGCTCCAGCGTGGAGGCTGGTGCCGGGGTGGAACGGAGGATCATGTTGCCATCCGGAGACGGGGACCGCTACCCTTGCTGTGGGGCTGTCCGTGGACAAGTGCATCCGAGGCCATTGTCCACGCTCTCCACAGCCTGCTCGGCGGCGACTCCGCCCAGGCCGCAACCCATCAGGAGCGACGCAGCGTGATCGTCAGCGTGAGCACGGAGTGTTTCCCGGAAATGACCCTGGCCAAGTCCATGGAGCGGTTGGCGGAGCTCGAGTACACCGCCGTCGAGATCGACGTCCACGAGCATGGCGGTCACCTCCAGCCCGCCCGTGTCGCCGCCAATCCCGACCTCGCCATCCGCGAGTGCAGCGATCTGCAGCGGCTCCGCCCCGTGGCCGTGTCGTTCGTGGCGGCCGAGTCGCCGACGATGTACGACCAGTTCGAATCGTGCTGCCGGCTGGCGAAGTCGCTCGGCGTGGTTACGATGGTCGTGGAGTCGTCGGAGCTGGGCACGCCGTTCAATGGCGAGATCGAGCGGCTCCGAAAGCTCGTCGCGATCGCGGCCAGCCTCGACGCCCTCGTGGGCGTGAAGACCGAGGCCGGACGGATGACGCAGGATGCCGAAACGACGGCCTCCCTGTGCCGAAACGTGCCGGGGTTGTGGGTGACGCTCGACCCGAGCCACTTCATCTTCGGGCACAAGAAGATGGCCAGCTGGGAATCAATCCTCAAGTACGTTTGTCACGTCCACCTCCGTGACACCAAGCCCGACGCTTTCCAGGTGCGGATCGGCCAGGGGAACGTGGAGTACGGCAAGCTCTTCAATCAGCTCGAGCGGGTCGGCTACAAACGCGCCCTGAGCGTGCACCTGCCTCCGCTGGAGAACGTCGATCAGGTGGGGGAGCTTCGCAAGATGCGGCTTCTCCTCGAAAGTCTGCTGTGACGGCGGCTGTCACGGGTGTGTGCCCGTCGCGACCACGGCACCTTCGTTTCCGCTTTTCTTGCCCCCGGAAATGACGGAGGGACGCGTCCTTCCCTGGACGCGTCACTCC
>Ga0114978_10002415_pt1 | contig 15369 bp, 15 predicted proteins | sample S_140212_EF_Meta_FD_87027 | JGI IMG/M metagenome (GOLD analysis project Ga0114978, IMG submission 87027) | Freshwater microbial communities from Lake Simoncouche, Canada to study carbon cycling - S_140212_EF_MetaG | ecosystem: Environmental > Aquatic > Freshwater > Lake | place: Lake... | reverse complement strand
CGAATGCAAGATCGCCGGCGAAGTGCGCAACTTCGAACCCGCTCCGTTTTTCAAAAATCCCAAATCGGCCAAACGCACGGATCGCTTTACGCAGTTTGCCGTGGCCGCCTCCCAGTTCGCCCTCGACGACGCCGGCGTGGATCTCGACAAAATTGACCGCAACCGCTTCGGAGTGATGTTGGGCAGCGGCATCGGCGGCCTCAGGAGCATGGAGGACGAATGCAAGCGGCTCTTTGAGCGCGGCCCGACCCGGGTTTCCCCTTTCACCATCGCCATGATGATCAGCAATATGGCCAGCGGGATCGTCTCGATGGAATTCGACCTGCGCGGTCCCAACATGTGCATTGTGACAGCCTGCGCCACCGCCAATAATTCGCTCGGCGAAGCCTGGCGCATTATCAAATTCGGCGACGCGGATGCGTTTCTGGCCGGAGGCTGCGAGGCGACAATCACCCCCATCGGCATCTCCGGATTTGCCGCGATGAAGGCCCTGAGCCTCCGCAATGACGAACCCGCGGAAGCCTGCCGGCCGTTTGATCGCGACCGCGACGGGTTCATCATGGGCGAGGGGGCCGGCATCATGGTGATCGAAGAACTCGAACACGCCAAAGCCCGGGGCGCCCGGATTTATTGCGAACTGGCCGGTTACGGCTGCACGGCCGATGCCTATCACATGACGGCGCCTTTGCCGGACGGCGAAGGCGCGGCCCGCGCGATGCAGATCGCCATGAAGCATGCCAAGGTGAACCCGGAGGATATTGATTACATCAACGCCCACGCGACCTCCACGCCGATCGGCGATGCCTGCGAAACCAAGGCCATCAAGCGGGCGCTGGGAGACCGGGCCTACAAAACGCCGGTGAGCTCGACCAAATCCATGACTGGCCACCTTCTCGGCGCGGCTGGCGGCATCGAACTCGCCGCCTGCGCACTGTCCATCCAACACGGCGTCATCCCCCCGACCATCAATCTGGAAAACCCCGACCCTGAGTGTGACCTCGACAACGTGCCAAACACCGCGCGCCAGGCCAAAATCAAGGTCGCCATGAGCAATTCCTTCGGCTTCGGCGGACACAACGCGACGCTGATCGTGAAGCAATTCACGGAATAGCAAAGTCCGAGTCCCCGCCTCTTATCCTGAAATCCAAGGCGGCGGCAAGCCGCGTCTCCTTTACTTCACGTAGGCGATAATAAGCGCCGTGATGAAGATGTTGATCAGGGCCAGCTCGAAAAAGAAATACCAGCCGAGTTTCATCAACTGGTCATAGCGGAAGCGCGGCAGGGTCCAGCGCACCCAGATGAAAACGAAGAGCAGGACCGAGACCTTGCCGAAGAACACGCCGACGTTCACCAGCCCCCAAATCAGACCGGCCAGCCAGCCGGGCACGAAGGCCAGCTCGAAGAACGACAGGCTGGACCCATCAGGCACAAAAGGCAGACTCCAGCCCCCGAGAAAAAGGGTCACAATCACGCCGGAACCCGCAATCATGGCCGCGTATTCACCGAGGAAGAAGAGGGCAAATCCCATGCCGGAATATTCCGTGTGGTAGCCGCCGACCAGCTCCTGTTCGGCCTCCGGAAGATCGAAGGGCATGCGGTTGGTTTCCGCAAACATGGCGATGAGGAAAACGACAAAGGAAATCAGCATCGGAATCCAGATCCAGAACCGCTGCCAGGAGAATCCGGCGTAAAAGGCCGCAGCGACCGCAGGGAAGTCAAGATGCAGCACCTGTTCAACGGTCAGGCCCTTGAACCAGCCTGGCGCAACCATCCAGCCGTTCTCGCGTTGCCAGAGGACGATTTCGGACATGTTCAAGGTTCCGCACAGCAGGAAGACAGGGATGACAGAAAGTCCCAGCGCCAGCTCGTAGGAGATCATTTGCGAGGTTGAGCGGATGCCGCCGAGAAACGGATACTTCGAATTGGATGACCAACCGGCCAGCACGATACCGTAAACTCCCAGCGATGAGACGGCGAACACATACAATACGCCGACATTGATGTTGGCAATGACCATCGGAACGCCGAAGAGCGAGGAACCGAAGGGCAGCACGGCCAGCACGAGAATGGGCGGAACCATGGTGAGCTTCGGCGCAATGTAATAATAGAATTTGTTGACGCTCTTGGGGATGAAATTTTCCTTCAGCAGCAACTTGAGAGCATCGGCAATGGGCTGGCCGAGCCCGAAAAAAGGCAAATCTTTTTTCATCCCCAGCAAAGTCAGGGGAATTCCAACGCGATTCGGGCCGACGCGATCCTGAATGAAGGCGCAAACCTTGCGTTCGGCATAGACGGTGTAGGAAACGAAACCGAGAATGATGCCTAGCAGGACTAGGATTTTGGCCAGGGAGGTCCAGACGAGAAAGACCTCGGGTTGCAGGGCGAAGGAAATAAACTGGTCCATGTCTTACAGGGAAAGCTGAACGCCAAGGTCGCCGATTTTGCCCAGCGAGAGTCCGGCGAGGGCGGGGACTTCCGCCGCCAGTTGTTTGAAAACTTCCTCAATGGTGAAGATGCCGTTTGAGCCGCCGGTGGCCTGGATGAGATCGCGCAGGATTTCCCAGTCGTCGCGGGCCTGGCCAGGTGAGGCAATGGCGCGGTTGAGACGCTGGATGCGGCCCTTGACGTTGATCATGGTGCCACGTTTTTCCACCCACGAGGCCGCCGGCAGAAGCGCGGTGGCGTTTGCCGTGGTCTTGTCTGACAAAATGCCCGTCACGACGAGGGCATCCAATTTGGCGAGATCGGCCTCGGGGATGCCGCAGTCCGTCGCATCCTCGCCGAGGACAAGCAAGGTTTTGATTTTTCCGGTGGAAACACCCGCGGCAATCTCCGCGAGCTGGCCGGTGGCAAGACCGAGCAACTTCGCGCCGGAAGTGTTTGGGTTGCCGTCCTCAGCGATGAGAAAACCGTCGCCTTTTTGCGGACGGGGCAACACATCGAACAGCGCGATGCCCAGGGTGGCGACCAGTCGTTTGGTGAGGAAGAGTTCCTCATTGGTCATGCGGGCCGATGCGATCAGGGCGGTCGCGCCTGGGTTTTTTCGCAGTTGATCGGCGGCGGCCTGGATGGCGCGCGGCCATTTCACCGGGCTTTCCTCGCCTTGCACCGCAGGCTCTGTGAGCCGCTCCGCACTGTTGACGTAATGGAAATTGAGCCGGTGGTTGTCGGGCATCCAGCAGGAATTGACGAAATCGTTTTCCCGCGGGGTGATGCGATGGAGCACATTCTCTCGGCTGCCGATGAGGATGTTCGTGCCTGTGCCACAGTTGACATCAAGGCTCTTGGTCTCGCGCAGAAACCACACGCGCATGCTGAAACGAAAATCCTTTGAGGTCAGCGCGCCGACCGGGCAGATATCCACCGTATTGAGCGAATAGTTGCTGTCGAGCGATTTGCCGGGATAAACGGTCAGGGTGGTTTGACTGCCGCGATTGACGAAGCCGAGCACGTCGTCGTGGGCGATCTCCTGCATGAAGCGGATGCAGCGCGAGCACATGATACAGCGTTCGTCGTCCAGCATGATGCGCGGGCCGATGTCCTGGCGCTTTGGCTTCTTGACCTTTTCCTCAAGGAAGCGGGATTCGCCCTTGCCGTATTCCACGGAAAATTCCTGCAACCGGCACTCGCCCGCCTGGTCGCAAATCGGACAGTCGAGCGGATGGTTGATGAGCAAAAACTCCATCACGCCCTTGCGGCATTCCTCCACCATGGGCGAACTGGTGCGCACGCCCATGCCCTCGCTGATCTCCGTGGCGCAAGAGATGACAGGCCGCGGACTCCAGCCGATCTCGGGTTTGCCATCCTCGCCGATGATCGGCTTGCGATCGGGCGTCATTTTCGGCATGCCCATTTCGACGAGGCACATGCGGCAGTTACCAGGGGTGCTGAGTTTCGGGTGGTAGCAGTAGTGCGGCACGAATTGCCCGCTCTTCATGCAGGCCTCGATCAAACGCGTACCTTTGGCGAATTGTTTCCATTCCCCATCCACCTGCACATTCAACATCGGAACCTCAGTCACCGTCTCGCTCATTACTCCTGCGGTTTTGTCGTTTCGGCCATTCGCAGTCAAGCGATGCGTGAAAAAAAACCCTCGGCGGCTGAAAGGGACTCCGTCCCGCGGCACGTCATTCGGGAGCGCAGCGCGGTCAGCAGGGCGGGGGACGCCGGCTTCATTCCTCCAATCCAAAATAGTGGCTCACGCGCGGGCGATCGGGTCCGCGATGCAAGGCCAGAGCCTCCGCTTCGACCTCACGATCCGCCATCGTCACGCGCTCATTCTGACGGAGATGTTCGCCCCAGGAATCCAGCCGGAAAATCTCGAGGAAGCGTTCCGGATTCTGCGCATCCTGATAGAGCCTCCACCGCCTGGCCCCGTCGCGCAGCCTCCTCTCGCGCAGATGCCGCATGAGAGAACGGAATTTCTCCCCATTCTCCGGGGCCACCAGATAATCAATCGTGACCAGCAGGGGCCCGTCGTCCGGATCCGCTTCCAGCCCGGCATGGATTTCCGGCCATGGCGGCGACGGGCTCAGGTCAATTTTTTCGTCAAGCACGAGGGGGAAAAACCGGATGAGCACGAGGCCCGCCATCAACCCCGCCGCCGCCACCTCGAAACATGGCTGGGTGCCGATCACGCCCGCCAGCCAGCCCCACAGCACGCCGTTCAAGGCCAGCACACCTTGAAACGCCAGCAGGTAAAACGACAAGGCCCGCCCGCGCACCCAATCGGGCACGGCGGTTTGCACGGCCACGTTGAAATTGACCAACACCCCCACCCAGGCCATGCCGGAGAAAAAAAGGCACCCTGCCGCCTGCCAGGGTTCGCGCGCCTGACTCAACCCCGCAAACGCCAGCGCGGACAGCACCACACCGAACCCAAGAATTCGATCCAGCGCAAAGCGATTGCGCAACTGCGGCAGAATCACCCCCACGAGAATCGAACCCAGCCCGAACGCCCCCAGCAACAATCCGTACCCGATCGCCGTGGTTTTCAACACATCCCGCGCCAGCAACGGCAAAAGCGGCCAAACGGCCGCCGCACAGATATTGAATGCCACCGCGCGCACAATCGGCGCCTGCAAACGCGGCGCATGGAGCAGGTAACGAAGCCCCGCCCGGATCGCGCCCAGAATGTCCTCGCTCAACCTCGGCGCGACCACCGGTGCGGGCTTCCAGGATTTGATCGCAAACAAAACCGCCAGAAAGGAAACCGCATTCGAGAAAAACGCGGACGCCGGACCCGCCACGGCGACCAGCAATCCGCCCAGCGCCGAGCCGACCGCGCGCGCCACATTGAAGGAAATGCTGTTCAACGAAATCGCGGAGGCAACCCAGGGCCTGGGCACAATATCCTGCACCGTTGCCTGCCAGGCCGGCAGACTGATTGCCCCACCCAGCCCGATGGCAAAAGTCAACCCGAGCAGCACCCAGGGTGTGGTCAAACCCAGAACGGTCAACGCACCTAGCAGCGCCGCCATGAGCATCATCCAGGCCTGCGACCAGAAAAGCAGCGCCTTGCGATCCGCCAGATCCGCCATGGCGCCTGCCAGCAATCCCACGAGGAAAACCGGCAAGGTGGACGCGGTTTGCACCAAGCCCACCAGCACGGTGGAGGAGGTCAACCCCGTCATCAGCCAAGCCGCGCCGACGGCCTGCATCAAGGTGCCGACGTTCGAGACGATATTCGCCGACCACATGGCGCGAAAAGCCGGCACGCTGAGCGGCGCCGTCAGCGAAACTTTTCCCGCGTCTTTCACCAGAAAAAACTGAAGAGCAGAACCGCGAACACGAAAAGACTCACCGCCGTGTATAGGCGATCCTTTTGCAGGGCAAAACCAAAGGCGGCAAAGCCAACCCGCACGATGGGATTGATGAGCAACAGCACGATGCCGATCATGATCAGGCTGCGCCGATGGCCGGTTTCGTGGATTTGCAAAGCGTGTTGGACGATCGTGACGGGATTCTTAAAATATTCCGGCTCGCCGGAATAAATCCGATCGCCCGGCAAGGTTCCGACATGAGTGACCAGAAACCAAATCAACCCCAGCGCAATGATCCCCGCTGCCAGCAACGTCCCGGCCATCATCACCCGCGCGAGGGTGGTCTGGATTTGCTGATCTTTCATCCGATAGGAAATCCGCGCAGAATCATCTGCACGGCAATGACTGAGACGGCGGTGAGAAAAATCACCCGAAGCACTTTCACTGGAGCCACCGGGAGCAACTTCGCCCCGACAAAAGCCCCCGCCAGCACCCCCAGCGCCACCGGAGCCACCAGCGCGGGATCGAGATACCCGCGTTTGAGATAAATTCCCGCGCTCGCCGCCGCCGTCACTCCGATCATGAAGTTGCTCGTTGCCGTCGTCACCTTGAAGGGAATCCGCATCACCTGATCCATGGCCACCACCTTGAACGCCCCCGACCCGATGCCGAGCAATCCTGAGAGAATCCCCGCGACAATCATGATAAGAAAACCGGGGATCACGCCATGAACGGTATACGCCTGAAGCCCCTCTTGCGTGGGCCTCACGCCGGGAAGCCTTAACTTCACGGCCAACGGATCGGATAACGCCGCCGCGCCGGACAGATCCTTCTGTTTACGCAAGGAAAGCAAAACCGTCGTCAGCAAAGCCACACCGAAAATAACGGAAAGCACCGCCTGATCCAACACCAGCGCGAGCATCGCGCCGCAGACCGCACCGGTCGTGGTGGCCATGCAAAGAAACAGCCCGATCCGCAGATTCGAGATGCCATCACGCAAATACGCCGCCGCCGCGCCCGAAGATGTCGCGATGACCGAAGCCAGTGCCGCGCCCATGGCGTAGCGAATATCAATCCCGAAACCCAGAACCAGCAACGGGGTAATAATCACGCCGCCCCCTAACCCTATCAGCGCACCGATGACACCCGCGACAAATGCCGCCGCCGCCAAGGCAAGATCGAAGAGAGGCTCGGTCATTACGGGAAATCTAGCCGCCCCGCTCCAGCAATCACGCTTTATCCATCCGGAACGGATTGACCACCCGGACGCCCGCGTAGAGCTGTCCGTCGCTCATGTCCGCACCGGGGCTTTGCGCGATCGCGTTCCCGGGTCGAAGCGGAAGTCCGGCCCTTCGACTGATCCATCGCCTCAAAAATCCGACGGACATTTTCGTCCGGCGCCCCGGGCCTCACGCTCCGGAAACACCCCCCTCACCAGGCGGCTAATCGAAGCGCCGAGTTCGTCGGCAGTCCTGCGCGCGGCCCGGTGACTCTCATCATCCAAACTGATCGTCAGGTTTTTCATCCCGCGATTTATGTAGCGGCCAGCGGGCTCGTTTCATTCAAGATAATCTGCCCCTCGGCCACAATCCGTTCCCCGACTGCGGCCCGCGCGTCAAACATCCACAAGCCGCCCATCGCGCCGGTTTTTTTTGCCGCGAAATCAATTCGCTCCCCCGGGCGCGCTGCGGCAGGAAACTTCATCGCCCGGATGGCCGAGAGTAAAAACCTCCTGCCCTCGCCCCCACCCGCTATCCCCGCCACCTGCGCCAGCGCTTCTGTGAGGATCACTCCCGGAACCAGCGGATCGCCGGGAAAGTGCCCTGCAAACATCGGCTCGCTTCCGGAAAACGTCTTCACTCCCCGCGCGGAAATCCCCGGCTCCACATCAAACACTCCATCCACAAAAACAAAGGGTTCGCGATGAGGCAGACCGAGCGCCTGCGGCGAGATGAAGGCTGGGGATTGAGAGGTGAGAGGTTTAGTCACAGGAAGCCGCGACGACTTTGTCCATTTTGTTCATTCTGTCCAATCCCCGCTTTTTTGAGACAAGGCAACCGTCCGATACCGCAGCGTATGAAAACGCCCACCCGCTTCACCAAGTGGACCGCCCGGGCCGCCGGCCGACCGGGCGGATTCGGACCAGCCAAGGGACGGTAAAAACTTACGCGTGAGTAAGGGCGCCGTCGCCGAGCAGGCAGCGGTAGGCCGCGCCTTTGTTGCCGGTTTTTTGCAGATATTCCGCCACGACCGCCGAGGCAATCGTGTCAATCGCAGCCAGATCAACCAGGGCGACAATCGCTCCGCCGAAGCCGCCCCCGGTCAGGCGTGCACCATAAACCCCTTTTTGGGCGCAGGCCATTTCCACGAGGGCATCGAGTTCCTTGGTGCTGTTTTCAAAATTTTCGATGGAGCTGCGGTGCGAGGCGGACATGAGACGTCCAAACGCGGCGACCTCGCCCTGTTGCAAAAAATCCACCGCAGCGAAAACGCGTTCGTTTTCACCGATGATGTGGGCGGCGCGGCGTTTGACGAGGGAGGGCATTTTGGCCGAGGCGGCGAGTTGCGCGCTGGTCGCATCACGCAGGGCCGGGACGCCGAGGATTTTCGCTGCTTCGAAGCATTGGTCGCGCCGCTCGTTGTATTCGCCGCCGGTGAGCGCGTGTTTGACGCCGGAATGGACGATGAGCAGGCCCACATCGTGGGGAAAAGGGATGGTGGCCACGGTTTCGGCGCGGCAATCGAGATAGATGGCATGGTCTTTTTTCCCGAAAATAGAGGAGACCTGATCAAGCAGGCCACAGCTCACGCCGACGAATTCATTTTCGGCCTGGCGGCACAGCCTGGCAAGGTCGAGCGGGGTAATTTTGAGATCAAAGATCCGGGTGAGGAGCACCGCAGTCGCGACTTCGATGGCGGCGGAGCTGGAGAGCCCGGCTCCCAACGGCAAGGTGCTGGAAAAATCCACCTCGAAGCCGCTGATGGGGTGACCGGCATCTTGAAATACTTTGGCCACACCAAGCGGGTAATCCGCCCAGCTATCCTTGGCGGCGAGCTTGTCCGCGCACGCCGTCACCACCCCGGCAACGCCTTCGCTGGTGAGGACGATCCGGCCGTCATCACGCCTCGTCCCCTGCGCCGTGACGCCGCGGTCAATGGCAGCGGAAAGAACCACGCCTCCATTGTAGTCTGTGTGATTGCCGAGAAGTTCGACACGGCCGGGAGCGAAGGAAGAGACGATCTGCATAGTCCACCGTCGTTATACGAAGCAGCGATAGACGGCAACACAGGGAAGAGGGCTTGCTTCTGTATGACTTTCTGCCAGATTAGATTTCCAACCCAAATAGGCTTATGTCCGATACTCACACAGAAGGAAAAAACGCAGCCGCCAAGAAACTCGAAAGCAGCACCGAGCATGCCAAAAAAGCACTCGATGCCGCCAGCGAAGCCGGTAAGGTCGTCGGGGAAACCGTAAAACAGCAGGCCCAAACGGCCTATGATGCGGGCCGGGAACATCTCACCGCAGCCGCCAAGGATCTTTCCGACGCCGCCTCGGTGAAATATAAGGAAATCCGCAGCCGGGCTCAGGACGTCACCGAGGATTACACGGGCCGCGCCAAGAGCGCCCTCGATGATGCCGCCGCCAAGGCTCAGGACTTCCAAGGGGAAACCGAGAGCTATATTCGCAAAAATCCGATCAAAGCCGTAGGTATCGCCGTGGGCGTGGGTTTCGTTCTCGGCGTGATTTTCCGCCGCTAGGCGCACCGGAAGCACTATGGCGGAACCCGCACTTTCGCCTCTGGACAACGGACCGGGGGCGAGCCGTGGAGTATTGGCCGAGCTTCTCAGCTTTTCCGGTTCCTTCGGACAGCACCTTCAGGCCCTGTTGGCGCTGGCCGGATATGAGTCGAAGGAAGCGGCGTGGCTTTATCTGCGGCTTCTGATCATGCTGATCGCGGCACTGATTTTCGCCGTTCTCGGTTATCTATTTCTTCTGCTGTTTGTGGCCTTTCTCCTCTCCACGGTTTTCGGAATTTCCTGGATCTGGATTGCCCTCAGCTTCGCCGCCCTTCATCTCATCGTCATGGCTGTCTGCGCATGGCAGGTGAAGACACACCTTCCGTCCCCCATTTTCACCGCCACCTCGGCGGAACTGAAACGGGACTTCGATTCCTTGAAACGCTTCGAACCATGACCAAAGAGCAAATTCTCGCCGAAATTTCCCGGAGCCGCGCGGCCATGGCACGCGATTTCACCTCGGTGCGTGCCGCCTTGGATTTTCAGGCGAAACTCAAGCAACTCGTCCGCCGAAAACCCATGGCTTGGCTCGGCGGAGCGGTGGCTCTCGGCTGGCTGCTCGCCGGCCCAAAAACAAAAACCCGCGTGGTCACGAAGCTTGTGAAGCCCGGCAACAAAATTCCCAAACGCGCAGAAAAAGAGTCCGCCTCCCGCTGGGGCGTGCTCGGCGTGCTCTTGGCGCTCCTCAAGTTTTCCCTGCCGCTGCTCAAGCCGGCGCTCACCGCTTATGCCGGCAAACGCTTCACCGATCTCTCCGAGAAACTGGCCAGCCAAAACCTCCGGTGAAGAGATTGCGCTCTCCTTGAATTTTCTGCTTTTTAGATAACCGCTCAATCTCCATAAACCCCCTGTGAGTTCCGAAGCTCCCTCCGCCCCCCACGCTATCGAAGTCGTCGCCGAGCACGATGTCCGCACGCTCGAGCACGTTGACCAATATCTCACGGTCGGCAAGGAATCCGGCGCGTCTGACATCCATCTCGCCGTCAACTCCCCGCCGATCTGGCGGCGATTCGGCAACCTCGAGGCCATCTGGCTGCAGGCCCCCATCCTGACTGCGGCCGATACCGAGCGCCTGGCCATGGGGTTCCTCACCGACCCCCAGAAAGCCATCATGGCTGAACGCGGGGATGTGGATTTCGCCTACGCCAATACGTTTGGCCGTTTTCGCGCCTGCGTCGTCAGACAGCGTCTCGGCTACGACATCACTTTCCGCATCATCAACAGTTCGGTAAAAACAATGGACGAGTTGGGCCTGCCTCCCCAGCTCAAACTTCTCACCCAATATCAAAATGGGCTGGTCCTGGTCACCGGTTCGGTGGGTAGCGGCAAGAGCACCACCCTGGCTGCGTTGGTGCAGGAAATTAACGCCGCCAGGCAGGATCACATCATCACGCTCGAAGACCCCATCGAATACATCATCACCTCGAAGGGCTGCCACGTCACCCAGCGCGAAGTCCACACCCATACGAAGTCCTTCGGTGCCGCCCTCCGCGGCGCCCTCCGCGAAGACCCCGACGTGATCATGGTCGGGGAAATGCGGGACTTGGAAACGATCTCCCTCGCCATCACCGCATCGGAAACCGGCCACCTTGTGCTTGGCACGCTGCACACCAGCAACGCCGCCCGAACCCTCGACCGCGTGCTCGATGTTTTCCCCACGGACCAGCGCGATCAGATCCGCATCATGGTGAGCGAATCCCTGCGCGGCATCGTCAGCCAGCAACTCGTTCCCCGTGCCGACGGCACCGGCCGCTGTTTGGCCATGGAAATCCTCATGAATAATCCGGCGGTGGGCAACCTTATCCGCGAAGGCAAGACCTTCATGCTGCCCGGCGTGATCCAAACCGGCAAAAAGCAGGGCATGCAACTGATGGACGATTCTCTCCAGTCCCTTTGCGAAGCCGGTCTCATTTCTCCCGAGGAAACATTCTATCGCTCGGAAAACAAAACCTTAATGCGTCAGGCCCTGGGAATCCGCTAATCATGGCATACATTGATCAACTTTTTCAGGCCCTCATCCAGGAGGGCGGCTCCGATCTTCATCTCGGCGAAGGCCAGCCGGCCAAGATCCGCCGACATGGTGAAATCATACCCATCAGCGAGGAACCGCTCACGCGGGAGCACATGTCCTACATGCTGAGCGAAATCTGTTCGCCCGCACGCTGGGAGCGATTCAACGAAACCGGCGATCTCGACTTTGCCTACGAAATGGATGCGCAAAACCGTTTCCGCTGCAACTATCTCAAGCAGACAAGCGGTTACGGCGCGGTTTTTCGTATCATCCCGACAAAAATCAAAACGCTTGAGCAACTCGGCGTGCCGTCCGTCATCAAAACCTTCGGCGAAATGCGCGGCGGAATCGTCCTTGTCACCGGTCCGACCGGCTCCGGCAAGAGCACGACCTTGGCGGCCCTGATTGATTATATCAACGTCAACTTCTCGCGACACATCGTCACGATCGAGGAGCCGATCGAATTCGTTCACAACAACAAAAAAAGCATCATCACGCAGCGTGAGGTGCCCGAGCACTCCATCAGTTTTCCCGCAGGGCTGAAAGCCGCCCTGCGAGAAGATGCCGACATCGTGCTCGTGGGTGAAATGCGCGACTTGGAAACCATTTCCCTCGCCCTCACCGCCGCAGAAACCGGCCTGCTTGTCTTCGGCACCCTGCACACGAACAATTCCCGCAAGACCGTGGATCGTATGATTGACGTTTTTCCCTCGGACCAGCAATCGCAAGTGCGCACCATGCTGGCGGCGTCCCTCCGCGGCGTCGTCGCCCAGCTCCTGCTTAAACGGGGCGATGGGGCCGGACGGATCGCGGTGAACGAAATCCTTGTCACCAACAACGCCGTCTCCGCCATCATTCGCGAAGGTGCCACGCAAAAGCTGCAAGACGTCATCGTCGGAGGCAAAGGCGAGGGCATGCAGTTCATGGACGACGCCATTTGGGAACATCTCGTCTCCGGAGCCATCACTCCGCATGAAGCTTACATGAAGGCCATTGATAAACAGCGATTCCGTCCGTTCCTGCCCGCCGAAGAAGCCGAATTGGGAAATTCCGCCGGCTTGGCGGATGACGGCGCGCCACGCAATGACAAGGCAAAGAAGGTCGGCGCCTTGAAACACTGACCGTTTGCGCGGCCCCAAACCCTTTCATGCACGCGGCGGAATTTGTCCTCGTGGACATCAGCAATTCGTTCACGAAAATCGCCTTCGCCAGCCGGCATCGCCTTGGCCGGGTCCATCGCCTTCCAACCAAAAACCTGTCAGCCTTCGCGCTTCGCCAACTGCTCGGTAAAAAAACCTCCCTGCACACCGTGGTCGCCTCGGTCGTGCCAAAAAAAAACGCCCTCATTCAGAAGCATTTTCCCGGACCCGTTTGCTGGGTGAGCCACAAAATTTCCCTGGGAATCGGCATTGATTATCCGAAACCCGCAACCATCGGAGCGGATCGTCTGGCCAATGCCGTCGCGGTCAGCGCCCTGCATGGCACGCCGGCAATCGTAGTGGATTTCGGAACGGCCGTGACGTTCGATATCGTCTCAGAGGACAACATCTATCTCGGCGGAGTGATTGCTCCTGGACTCGGTGCCATGACGGACTACCTGCATAACCGCACTGCCCTCTTGCCCAAGATTACCCTCTCCGAGCCACGTAGAGCCATCGGCCGGAGCACAAAAGAGGCGATGAAATCAGGTGCCGTGCACGGGTACCGGGGCTTGATCTCAGAAATTCTTCGTCAAACCCTTGCGGAAATTTCTTCAAAACGCCCGCCCCACATCGTCGCCACCGGCGGAAATGCGCGACTCATCGCGGGCCGGACCAAAATTTTTTCCGCCGTATCCCCCGCCCTCACCTTGGAAGGCCTGCGGCTCATAGGGTGTCTGAACTTTCCCAAGTAAACTGGCCGCAGGAGCGAACGACGCTTAAAGCCCTGCGGACGGCAAGGGCTCTTCCTCCCGCCGCTGCTCAATGCGTTCTTGAGCAAGGCCGGGCGGAAAGTTAAGGACTTCCAAATTGCCGTCGTAGTGCTCAACGATGGCGGTGCAGCTCTCCACCCAATCGCCCGTATTATAATAATCCACCCCTTGGATGGTGCGGGCGGCTGCGGTGTGGATATGCCCGCAGAGAACGCCATCCACGTCAAAATCGCTCGCATAGCGCACAATAGCTTCTTCAAATTTTCCAAGGAAGCCGACAAAATCTTTGACCTCGGCTTTTACATAAGCACTCAACGACCAGTAGCCGAACCCGAACAGATGCCTCAACCCGTTCACCAGACCATTGCAGCGCATGAGCAGGGTGTACCCAATGTCCCCGAGATGGGCGATCCAACCGAGGTTTTGCACCACGGTATCGAGTTCATGCCCGTGCATGATCAATAGCCGGCGGCCATCAGCGGTGCGATGCACGGCGTTCTTTTGCAAAGAAATGCCACCATAAACACCGAGAAAGCGACTGAGAAATTCATCGTGATTTCCGATAATATAAATAATTTCCGTGCCCTTCCTGCTCTTGCGCAAAAGTTTTTGAATCACATCATTGTGGGCCTGAGGCCAGTAGATCGAGCGGCGCAAGGCCCAAATATCAATCAAATCTCCCACGATATAGAGCGTTTCAAAATCCGTATCGCGAAGAAATTCCAACAGGGCCTCTGCCCGGCATCCCCGGGTGCCCAGATGAACATCGGAAATCCACCCTGTGCGATATTGCTTCATGATACTTTGAATCTGCACACACCTTATTCACATATTTTTCCGCAGCCAAAGCTCGCTTGTGTTACAATTTTGAAACATGGGTATTGCTATGCGGGAAACCGGTTCCGTGGCAAAAAATGAAATTGCCGTTAAAACAAAAATTGCCCGCATTAATAAAATGAATCCACCCACGGCCGATGACCTCCACTGGTATTGCCTGCATACGAAACCGAAGAACGAAAAGCTGACCAGCCAGCTTTTGCGCACAGAGGCAGAGATCGAGGTTTTCTGCCCTTTTATCCGCTTTGAGCGCGCCAGACGGTCGGGCCGGCTTTGGGTGACCGAAGCCATGTTTCCCGGCTATGTGTTTGCCCGCTTTGCTTATGCCGGACAACACCGTCAAATCGCGGCAACACGGGGCGCGATCAAAATCGTCCGCTTCGGCGACAATCCCGCCATAGTGCCGCACGCAATTATAGATGACCTGCGCCATTGCGTTCAAGACGGAGAAACCATTGTTCTCAATTCCGGTATCGAAACCGGCGAGGAGGTCAACGTCGTCGAGGGCCCGTTCCGCGGACTCCGCGCTGTGGTCAGCCGGGTCATGCCATCGCGCGCACGCGTGGCCGTTCTCCTGGAGGTTCTGGGAATGGAGAGGGAAGTGGAAGTCGCACTTAGCGCGGTTTTGCCAGACGTATCACATCCCCTGGTGCGTTCAGGCAGACAATTGCCCGCGCGGTAACATTACCTCGATTCAGGCAAAAAGATGCCCCGTTACTGGTTTCCCAGTAACGGGGCATAAACTCTGGCAACGACCTACTCTCGCGCAAGCTAGACAAGCACTACCATCGGAGCTATGGCGTTTCACTTCCGTGTTCGGGATGGGAACGGGTGGGGCCGCCATGCAAGGATCACCAGACTTCGGGAATAACTCCCGGGTGTCTGATGACCGCTTCGTCATTCATTACCAAATTTCAAGAGAACGCTATCGCTCTCTGGCAACCGCATGCAAAGGCAAACCTGCAACTTCATCGATTCTGAATCTGCATTGTCGAAGAAATAAAAAGCCGAACGAACATTAGTAATCCTGAGCTGAACACATTACTGTG
>Ga0114978_10002414_pt1 | contig 15369 bp, 8 predicted proteins | sample S_140212_EF_Meta_FD_87027 | JGI IMG/M metagenome (GOLD analysis project Ga0114978, IMG submission 87027) | Freshwater microbial communities from Lake Simoncouche, Canada to study carbon cycling - S_140212_EF_MetaG | ecosystem: Environmental > Aquatic > Freshwater > Lake | place: Lake... | reverse complement strand
TTGCTAGGCCTAGTCTGGATTACGCTAGAGTCCGCCGAGGAGAAGCCACCGTTAGAAGTAACGGTGAACCTGCGCGCCATTTCCTTGGATGGCCCCATCCTCGCACACGGCTATCGGAGGGACGGCAAACTTGCCCCGCTCGTCATCGCCCCTGACTTCTTCACACAAGAGTTCACTTACCGCGGCAATCCACACTTTGAGATTTTACCACTGACGGCCACGGTTAATCCCGAGGACATCGCCAAGCTACTCGCTCGCCACCCAACCGGTAAGCCCAGCGACCTCAGTATCAAGTCGCCATTCGCACCGCACACGATTGCGAAGCCGGACGGCCCCAAGAAAAGCCTGCTCGAGGTCGGACCCGACCCGCGCAAATCCGCCGACCCGCGCAAGTCTACCGACCCGCGGGCTTCCGCCGACCCCACGAAGTCACTGGATCCCGTCCGCTCAGGCGATCCACTCAAATCTGCCGACCCGACCAAGTCCGCGGATCCCGTCAAGTCGGCCGACCCGATTCGTTCGGGCGACTCGCTCAAAGCAAACACGCCGGAAAAATCACCGGACTTCCAAAAGACCCTCTCCCCAGACGAGAAAAGAAAAAAACGCCAGGCAGTTTTCGTGCCCGTCTCGGTCGACCCACCCAAGAAGCCCGATAAGGACAAAGAGAATACGCCCATCGCATGGATTGACCTGCCGACCACCCCTGGCCCGCATCACCTGATCCTCTTGGTTAACCCGGGCGACCCTAAGGGCGGCATCCTGGCCATCGACGACGCCCCCGGGAACTTTCAGTACGGCACCATCCGTTTTTACAACCTCTGCCCCCACCCGGTTGAAATCCAAATCCCCGGGAGCCGGACCAAGATTGGCTCTAAAGGCAGTACGGTCGTCCGCCCGAACGCACCTGATGGGACCTATTTCGAGGGCTCAATCCTCTCGCGCTCAGCCATCGATGACCAAGAGTCCCTGAGTTATAGCTTCCGTTATTTTCAGCAAAACGACCTCCGAACGCTCTATTTCATCATCCCCTCACCCGAAAGTGAGGGACAGGTTATTATTAAGGGTGTGGAAGACCGTTACCGCCCCCCCGAACCGGCGGGCAAGTAGGTTAAATTTAGGCTACATTCTAGGGGGAGTTATTCACACCCCCGTCCCCCTCAAAAGTCCTCTTAAAATCTTGGAATTGGGGTGGAAACGACTGACAATTTAGACAGTTCCCCACCTAGGTAAATGAGCATTGAACCCCACCCTGTGTCACGACGCGGCTTTAGCCTCGTTCTCTCTCTCACCATCATGGCCATGATGGTCATGATCGTCATTGTTCTTGCAGCATTCTTGAGCGTTGAATCAAAGTTAGCCAAGGCCGCCCAATACCGGACGCAGAGCAAGCTCCATGCGCTGGTCTCACTCCGCCTAGCCCTCGCGCACCTGCAGCAGGAGGCCGGGCCGGACCGACGCATGACCGCTCAAGCGAACCTGGGCGCAGACAGCAATCAAGCCGGCTGGAATTGGCAAACCATCCGGAATCCCCTGTGGACGGGTGTCTGGCGCAGCGATCGCCCGACCCAACCCCCGGCTTGGATTGTCAGTGGTCGCCATGACCGCCCAGCGAACTCACAAAGCATTAACCTCTTCGGTAAAAATGATTACGAAGCTGACCACTGGGTGCCCTTCCAGTCCGACTATTATCCGACGGTCGGCCCCATGATGATCACCCTTGTAGGTGACGCCTCCGCGCTCCCCGCTGAGCTGATGAATTGGCCGACCACTCCGGGGCGACCAGACGGCCGCATTAACCTGCCCAAGGTTCAATTGCCCGACGCCAACGTGGCTGGGTCCTATTGCTATTGGGTCGGTGATGAAGGCGTGAAGGCGAAATTAAACCTCACGGACACGCGTATCACCCCGCCTGCCACGACCACGGTCAGCGCCGACCAGCAGAGCTATAACACTATCATGGCGCTACGCGGCACCGCCCGCACTGGGATTGAAATCCTCAAAGGCTTCGAGAACATCCCCCTCGGCGGTATCGATAGCCGTGCCACCAAACTCTACGACCTCAGCCTCCTCGACGCCGCGGTCTTCACCGAAACCAGCCCACCGACCATCGCCCGCAAGGCTTGGCCCAGCCTGACGATGGTCTCCCGCGGGCTAAATACCGACTCCCAGTGGGGCGGCCTGAAGGTCGACCTCTCGTCCGCCTTCGAAAAAGATGACGCGGCTTGGAAGGCGAGCGAGTTCAGCGAAGGCCTTGCCCCGCGCGACTCCGCCGGCAATCCGCTCAGTGGCGCCACTTACACCTTTAACCCCAACGGTAGCACCAACCGCTCGGCTTATAGCGACAGTAAGGTCGACGTGAAGTACGAAGGCTCCTCGCACAACATCGGTACGCTCTACACCTACGTCTACGGCGGCCGCACCATCCGCGGACCCACTTGGGATGCGCTCCGCAACTACCACCGTCTTTATAAGGAAGTCGCGTGGAATGACTCCACCAATCCGGTCGCCAATTCGCCAACCCTCCGGGCCCGCACGCACTACCCGAACACCATCAGCCTAGCGGCCTCAGGTTACGGTGGCACCGCCCACTACGGCCACATGTACAACCGCATGGATACGTCGGAGGACGTTTATGTTTCCACCAACCCTCGACCCCAACCGACTAAAGTCGGTGCCACGCCCTACGTCGCCCGCGAATTACTGGTCTGGGGTCTCCAGAATAATAGCGGCACGCTTCGCCTGACGCTCTCGCCCATCACCGTCCTCCATAACCCCTACAACGTCGCCATGCGCCTTAAGCGCGAGAACTCGACGGATACGGCGGCGATGCGCCTCTCCTACCGTGCATGGTCGGCTTGGTGGATGGACTTCGCCCGGAATAGTGCAGGTACCTCGACCACTTGGTCTTGGGATATGCTCACGCTGGCGCAGTCGACCGATTCTTCGCCTAACTGGGCCGAAAGTTTCCGTACTTACATCCCCGAAATCACCCTACAGCCGGGCGAGTTCCGCGTCTTCACGTTACCCGCCGGCTCGATTCCCTTTAACCGCCTAGCCACCACGGTGAATCGTTACGACTTTACCGGCTGTTTCTTCACTAACTGTTTAGACTCCGCCAAGTCACCACTGACGCTCAACGGCTCCGATACCCTCACGATTAGCGTTCGCAGCACGGGACCCTTCTACATCCGCCACCTCCTCACCTGCTGGCCGGGTGACCGCATCATGGAGACCAATAACTCCGGGGATGGCACTCTGTATAACGTCTGCAGCGAAGTCACCGAGCTCCTGTCCAACTCAATGGATAAGGACCCCAGTGGCACCTACCGCAGCGGTTATGCCCCACCCAAGATCATCCCGCCTGGCGCGGTCCTGCCTGGCCCAGGTCAACCCCCACAAGTACTCGCGGTCTTTGACTACGGCGTACGCTGGGGTGGCGACGCTCTCGGCTTCCCGATTTTCGTCCACTCGAACCCCACGGCGGCCATGACCCGGCCAGAAGCCACGGGCATCGGTCCAGGCTCTATGCCCGCCGGCTACGCCACCACCTCGAATAGCTTCAAATTGGTTGTGCGCGGTGCCAATAACTGGGCTGAAGTCTTCGAACCCGGCCAAGACCCTGCCCTCGCCTTTGGCGGCTCTTCCGTCCGTTCCTCCGGCGTCAATGCCGCCGTGTTTACAGAAATCCCCCTTGGTCCTCCCGTCTCGCTCGCCCAGTACACGCACGCCAACATGCTCATCCGCGACCAGGACCCCCTGTTCATGATCGGCAACAGCTTCGCCCCCCTCTACTCGCCCCTCAACGCAGTCAATAATTACCGCAGTGCGGAAAACTGGTCGGACATGGACCGAGTCTGGCTCACGAATGCTGCCATCTATGACCGCTTCTTCCTCTCGGGAGCTGCGCCCGACATGTTCCGCGGCATCGAACAGCGACCACTCACCAAGGTGCTGGACGATTTCGTCGCGGGCACAGGCGCCCTCGCCAACCCACGTACTAAGCTCTTCAGTTTCCGCGATACCGCCACCACCCGAGCGATGGTCGCCGACCACCGCCGTATCGCGGGGGCGACCTGCACCGACGGCGCCTTCAACGTGAACAGTACGTCCATCGAGGCGTGGACGACGGTCCTAGCGAGCGCCAAGAAGATTGCCATGGGTAAGCTGACGGCCGATCAACCTGCCAAGACTCAAAATGCCCGCTACCCGCGGGCCGCCCGTGGGGCCGATGTGACCGATTACAATTACAAGAAGCCCTTCAGCGATAAGTCGGCTTGGTCTGGTTTAGCTACGCTCGATGACGACCAGATTCGCTTACTGGCCAAATCCATCGTCGAAGAGACCCGCAAGCGCCTGACTAATAACCACCGCGGCGAAGTGAATATGCAACCTGGCCTCGACGTACACGCCCCCGTCGTCTTCCGCGGCCAAACCGTCCCCGTTCCCTACATCGGCCTCGCCCAATTCGTAAACCGCTATCTGTGCGGTGCCGAACCGTACTTATCCTTCAGTGGTTGCCTACAGAACGCGATCACCCGTGCCGACGTTGACGGAGCGAACCTCTCCAACCGCTCCGCCGCCCCTGCCCCGGCCTCCACCGCCGGCGCACAAGCCCCCACGACGACGCCCGGGATGGTGCCATGGATCGACCCTGCTTATGAAGGCAACATCGTCCTGACCGACCCTCGCTCTGGCAGCACCAACCGAGCGCACATGTATCAGGCTAGCCCGGCCTCGCTCATGCAGTCCGACATCCTCTCGGTCATCGGCTCGGCCCTGACGACTCGCTCGGACACCTTCACCATCCGCGCCTACGGGGACGTCAGCGAACGCCCTGGCTCCAACGTCAGCCTCGGAAGCTGCTGGGTCGAAGCGGTCGTCCAGCGCACCCCCGAGTTCTGCGACGCCAGCCAACCGCCTGAAACCGAAGTCTGTAACCCGACCGATGGTGGCTTACACAACCCACTCCTAAAAAACACGAACAAGATCCTGGGCCGTCGCTTCCAGATTGTCTCTGTCCGCGTCCTCTCACCTAAAGAACTGTAATGCGCCTCCTCTTCGCCTCACTCTACCTCGCTACGGCTTGCCTCTTCGCCCAGGCCAACGATCCAGCCGCCAAGAAGGTCGATGTTAAGTTTCGCGTCCTCGCGTTTGACGCCCCAATCCTCGGTTCGGGCTTCGTCGACGGTCGCGACGCCAAGCGGCTCGACATTAGTAATGACTTCTTGTCCAGCGAACAGACCTACCGTGGCCTGGCGACCATTGAGTTCGTCATGGTCGATGACCTCGCCAAGCAGGCTCCCGAAGTCCCCGCTGAAATTATCGCCGCCAACGGTCGCCGTTCCGCCGCCCAAGAGCGTGCTCGGAAGGCCAGTGAAGAATACACCCGGCTGAGTGCCCTGAGCGCCAAAGCCACCACTGGTAGCCGCGAAGGCCAAGCCGGTAAAGTTTCGGCATCCGAATTAGCCGAGGCCCAAGCCGCCCAAGCGAAGTTGAGCGAACTCTCCCGAATTATGGCGGAGGCCAACAAGGAGGCCGATGACGCGCAGACGGAAGTGAATAATCGCCAACGCGACCACCAGCAGGCCCTCTCCGACGCCAAAGCAGCGAAGGCCAGTAAGACTAAGACAGCCACCAAGGCGACGGACAAACCCAAGGATCCCAAGGCTCCCTATGTCCCGCCCACGCCAATCGCCTCATACACCTTCCCCGCTGACGGAAAATATATCCTGCTCTTCGCCTCGGCCGACAAGGGCAAGCGCATCATGGCCATCGAAGACAAGGAAGGCACTTTCCCCTTCGGCTCCTACCTATACATCAACCTGACGGGCAAGCCCGCCGAGGTCCGCTACAACGGTAAGTCCACCCCGATCGCACCGAATGGACGGGCCGTCATCAGTGCACCGGTGGCCAATGATTCCTACGCGCAAGGCGAAGTCCTGACGCCAGGCGAAGACGGCTTCCAAATCGGCTACATCGCCCGCACTTATCAGCAGGCCGATATGCGTACCCTCTTCTTCCTCCTGCCGAGCGATGCCGGTGGCCACTCGATCAACATCAAGGGCATTGAAGAACGTAAGCAGCCCGACCCAGTCCCCGACCCTAATGCGGGCGCGGCCAAGGGCGGCAAAGCGGCGGCCAAGTAAAGCTTAGGCGCTGTAGCGCCAGTCGAGGATTTCGGCTTGCGGGAGCTTCCGCCCCTGCCAGCGATTCCACTGTAGCTTGACGACGAGATCAACTGAGCGGCCCAACTCGGGCATGCGGTTGGCCATACGCCAGGCGACGAAGTTTAGGCGGCGGCCAGCAATCGGAGAACTCTGGTAACGAAAGTTCCCCTCGCCAAAAGCCGTCGGGGTGCGTTCAAAGACAAAAGACTTCACGCCAAAGAGCGGCTCCGGATTCCCTTCGCCGTAAGGCTGCAGCAACTCGAGGTCATCCAGTAAACGGTCACTGACTTCCGTCGCCTTGATCCAGTGGACAATGTCGAGGTCACGGCCATCGACCACGACGGCACCCGCCACCTTCTGCGCCGCAATGGCCGTAGCGAAACGGGCCCGGAAGGCATCCACATCGGTCACGGCTAAAGAGACGCCTACGGCCATCGGGTGGCCACCAAAGGTCTTGAGAAGGTCCGCACAGGCGGTCAAAGCCTCGACGAGGTTCGTACCCGGGACGCTGCGGCCGGAGCCCTTAGCGACGGCGCCTTCTTTACCGAGGACAATCACGGGGCGGTCTAAGGCTCGGCAAATCTTGCCAGCGGCGATACCCACGACTCCCGGATGCCAATCCCCGTGGACGACATAACCGGGCAGGTCACCCATGGCTTCGGCTTGGGCCGTCGCCTCTTCGGTCACGCGCTTGTCGATTTCCTGACGCTCCCGGTTGATCGCATCGAGCTGCGCGGCGTCCCGTTCACAATCCGCGGGTGACGAGGATAGCAGGAGCTTCAACGGCAAGGAAGCATCGGCTAAGCGACCGCTGGCATTGATGCGCGGGCCGATGCGATAAGAGACATCAACTGAGGTCAGGACACCGCCTGGCTCCATGCCACTGACGGCGATGAGCGCGCGGACGCCTGGTCGGCGGGCTTCCCCGAGGGCGCGCAACCCATGCGCAGCGAGAATACGGTTTTCGGCGACCAACGGCACGAGATCAGCAATCGTGCCGAGTGCCGCTAGATCGAGGTAATCCTTCACCTGTATCTGTGTGCCACGTTCGTCCCCCGCGAGACGCAGCACCTTAAGCAGGCCATGCACGAGTTTAAAGACGAGGCCAGCGGTACAGAGCGACTGCCAAGCCGCCTCAGGGGCGTCATTCACGCGCGGGTTAACTAAGATGCAACCGACCCGGGCCTCCTTGGCCGTATGGTGGTCGACCACGATGACATCGACGCCTTCGGCCTTCAGGCGATCGATTTCGGGCTTTGAGTTCGTGCCACAGTCCAGGGCAATGAACAAGGAAGGCTTAGCTTCGGCTAGGACGCGGTCCAGCGCGGCCATCGAAAGCCCATAGCCTTCTTCTAAACGACGCGGTACGAAATGGGCGGGGTCCGCACCGAGTCGGCGCAGGAGGTGCACCAACATGGCGGTACTGGAAACCCCATCGACATCGTAGTCGCCTAAGATGGCGATACGCTCGCCTTGGTTAACGGCACGGACGATGCGTTCGGCGGCCTCGCGGAGCCCGCCGACGGCGAAAGGATCGGAGACATGTGCCAGCTGCGGACGCAGGTGACGCTCCGCCTCCGCCTCGTCGGGGAAGGCACGGGCGAGAGCGAAGGCGACAGGGTCGCTGACTCCAAGCGAGACCGCGATACGCCGGGCAAGCCCAGCATCCGCGGCCCGGTATAACCAGGCGGCCATAAGCGTTAGTTACGACCTGACCTCAGGCGTCAGAACCGGCCTCCCACGAGTAGCTCTTGGGTAATTCAGCGTCATCGACGCCTTTGCGTTCACCCTTGTGCCACCAGTAGAAAATCGGGCTGGCGATAAAGACGGAGGAGAAAGTACCGGTGAGAACACCGTAGATGAAGACTTCACCGTAGAGACGGACATCACCGGCGCCGAAGACGAAGAGGGCGACGGCACAGAGGAAGACCGTCGCCGACGTGAGGATGGTACGGGACATCGTCCGGTTGATTGCCATGTGAATGACATCACGCAGGGAACGGCTAGGGCTTTTCTCCAGCTCTTCGCGAATTCGGTCGAACACGACAATCGTGTCATTCACCGAATAACCGATGATGAGCAAGATAGCGGCAATGAGCGCCGCATTGAACTGACCGCCGAAGAAGACGAACAAAGAGACGGTCATGAGGACGTCGTGCAGGGTCGCCACCATGGCGGCGACGCCGAAGCCGGCCTCAAAGCGCAGGGAGACGTAGATACCGATGCCGATGAGGGCGAGTACAACGGACCAGATGGCATTGGAGCGGAGTTCTCCCGACACGGAGCCACCGATGGCTTCACGGGACAGCATGAGTTTCTCAACCGAAAGGTCCTTATCCTTGAGCATCTCAGGATACTGAGATTTGAGGCCCCCGACAATCTTAGCGAGGTTGGCGAAGTCGCCTTGGGAGCGGTCCTTCGTCAGTTCGGTTTCGATGCGCAGTCGGGATTCGCCACCGCCGACGGCGGTCTGAATCGTCACAGTCGTATCGGGCAGGCCGAGAGATTCGGCCAGCTTGAGAACCTTGTTAGTGTCGACCTTGTCCTTGGAACTGATTGCCACGAGGGTCGATTCGCCGCCACGGAAATCCTTACCGAAGGCTTCCTTCCCCTTGTAAGCCAAGTCGGCGGCGCCGACCAAGATAACTACCCACGAAACGGTGAACGCCATCCGCGCATATTTAAGAAACTGGATATCGAGCGTCGGACGGAAGACTGGCAGACCGAAGATGCGACTGAGGATACCATGCGAGAGCGTGAACTCCTGCAGGCCTCGGCAGGTCACGAGGGTCGTGAAGAGCGTCGTGAAGATACCGATGATGAGCGTGATGCCAAAGCCACGAACCGGGCCCGTGCCCATGAAGGCGAGGATTAAGGCCACAATCAAGTGGGTGAGGTTAGCGTCCACGATGGTTGCAGTCGCACGGTTATAGCCTTCGCGTAGCGAGGTGGAGCGATCCTTGCCTAGACGAGTCTCTTCGCGGACGCGTTCCAGAATTAGGATATTCGCATCGACGGCCATACCGAGCGTCAGCACGAGTGCGGCGACGCCGGGCAAAGTAATCGTCGCGCCGAGGTAGGCCATACCACCGAGCATCAAGATGAGGTTCAGCACCATGCCCAGCACGGCGATAAAGCCACCCCAGACGTAGAAGCCGACCATGAAGAGGATGACGAGGCCGACGGCGACCAACGAGGCGACGACTGATTTCGACTGGGCGTCCTTTGCGAGCGAAGGACCGACCGAGGTCACGTCCTGCGTGATGAGGGGGAACTCCAGCGGATTATTAAGGACGGATGCCAGTTCGAGGGCCTCTTCACGAGAGAAGGAGCCAGTGATGGTGGCGCCGGTGCTACGGATCGCTTCCTTGACGGTCGGGGCGGACTGGAGCTGGCCGTCGAGAACGATGGCTAGCTGGCCGATACCACGGGTGTTGCCTTCGGAAATCTTAGCGGTGAGGTCACCGAACTTCTTCGAACCCTCGTCGGTGAAGGTCATGCTGACATAGAAGGATAGGCCGTCGTCCGAGCGGGCGGCAGAAGACTTAATAATCTTACCGGTGGCGTCGGCTTTCTTGCGGACGTAGTAACGCTGCGTGGTAACTTCGCCGGTGCGGCGGTCAACATTGCGCTCGGTCAGGACCTCATAGGTGGCGATGGCGCCATTGTCATCCTGCAGGGCCTTGGTCGAACGCTCGCGGTCGGTGGCCACTGGGCGCTCGCCGCGGTAGACCTGACGGAATTCCAATTTGGCCGGCTTTTTCAGCGCGTCCATGATGTCGGGGTTGTTGGCAGCGTCTTCGCCAGGCAACTGGATTTCCAAAGACAAGTCGCCGACGGGACGAATAACGGGCTCGGCGACGCCGAAGGCGTTGACGCGCTGCTCCATGACCGTGATAGCCTGCGCCACCATCTGGGCAGGGGCCATACTCGCCTTATCACCACTCGACTTCTCGCCCGACTCTACGCCCGACGGGTCGACCTTCAGCGTGAAGGAAACGCCCCCCTGGAGATCGAGGCCCAGTTTGAGCTTACCTTGCGAAGCGAGCAGCTGCTGCTTCAGGACCAGGATGTTACGCTTCGACTGATCGGGTTCGCGGACAAAATCCTCGGCACGATAGAAGAACGGGAGGAGATCCACGCCACCGGCGCGGCCCTTACCTTCACCGATATCACGGAGAGCTTGGTAATAGGAGACCGACTTTTGGTCGGCCGGCACGGCCGCATCCTTGTAGTCGCGGAAGCGCTTCTTGGCTTCGGCGTGGATCTTTTCGAAGGCGGGCTTATCCTTGATGACCTGCGTCGGAATGAATTCCTCGAGAGAGGTTGGAGAGAGGGGGTAGAACTCGTACACGGCTACTGCCAGCGCGAGAACCGATACCGCCACCTTCCAGAACCAAGTCCTGGATGTCATGGGTATGTCGTGGTTAAGGGGTGGACGAATTAGGCCTGGATGGCCTTAGCGGCTTCTTCGGCTTTGCCGACGATGGCCGACTTATGGACGACCATGCGACCGCTCTCAAGTTCGATGGTCACGCGGTCATCTTTGAGGTGGTAGACCTTACCGTAGATGCCGTTGGCCAAGATGACCTCGGCGCCGACCGCGAGTTCGGACTGCAGCTTTTCGCGCTCCTTCTGCAGTTTACGCTGGGGGGCGACAAAGAAGAAGTACATGGCTGCGATGAAGAGCAGCATAGGGGCGAAACTCTTTAGCATGTCCACAAAAGTGGGAGCAGCTGCCGCGTCTGCCGCAAGTACTTGAATACTAATGGTTTGAATGTTAATCATTGTTGTTTTGTTTGGAAATGGGGACCGAGAACCCCTTGAAATGAGGCGGAAAGGCAAAAAGGCAAGCCCCAGCTCGGGTCGGAATGGTTTTGCTAACCCCCTCAGAGGAGGTCAGTGTGAATAACTCAATCCATGAACGAAGCCTCTCAGGAGCCCGATTCAGCAGCTCCCCATGCGCTAGCCAAGCCACTCACGCTTGCAGCGACCATCGCCGCCCTTGGCGTGGTCTTCGGGGATATCGGCACGAGCCCTCTCTACGCCTTTAAGGAGTGTCTCCGGGTTAAAGACGCGGCGGGTAATTTCGTAGGGGTCAGTATGGTCGTCCCTACCCTCTCCTTGATCATCTGGTCGCTGATCTTGGTGGTGATGTTCAAATACGTTCTCTTGATCATGGAGGCCAACGAAGACGGCGAAGGCGGCATCATGACTTTAGTCTCCTTGGCCTCCAGTAAAGACCCGGCCAAGGGAAAACGAAAGCACCGCAGCTTCCTCGTCCTTATGGGCGTCTTTGGGGCTGCCCTGCTCTATGGAGATGGCGTCATCACGCCGGCCATCTCCGTGGTCTCTGCCCTAGAAGGGGTCAAAGAAGCCAACGAGCGTCTCCATGGCCCGCTGGGGCCGGAATTCCTAAAATACTTCATCCCAACGGCTGCAATCCTCATCCTCGGCGGGATTTTTTGGCTGCAAAAAATCGGTACAGGTAAGGTCGGTCTTTATTTTGGACCCATTACGATGATTTGGTTCTTCGTCATCGGCGGACTCGGAGCGCTCGCCCTCGTGCTCAATAGCCAAGTCTTCGGCGAAATCATCTGGGCCCTAAACCCGCTCGAAGGGATTAAAATGCTACTGGAGCGGCCGACCATGGGTATCCTCATCCTCGGCGCCGTCTTCCTTTCGGTTACTGGGGCGGAAGCCCTGTACGCCGACATGGGGCATTTTGGGCAAAAACCTATTCGGGCCGCCTGGAGCTTCATCGTCTTCCCGGCGTTGATCTTAAATTACTTCGGACAAGGTGCCTGGGCACTCGCGCACGCGGATGAGTTGCAGACTGCGGGCTTCAATCCCTTCTTCAACATGGCACCCAACTGGGCGCAGATTCCCCTCGTAGTCATCGCGACGCTTGCCGCCATCATCGCGTCCCAAGCCCTGATTGCTGGCGCCTTCTCGATCACGATGCAGGCCATCCAGCTCAATTACCTCCCCCGGATGCGCGTCGAGCGAACCTCCGATGTGGAATCTGGCCAAATCTACGTCCCGATCATCAACTGGATGCTGATGATTGGCTCCATGTACCTCGTCCTGCACTACGAGAACTCGGAAAACCTCGCCGGCGCCTACGGTATCGCCGTGAGCCTCACGATGGTGATGACGACGATTCTCTTCGGGCAGTATGTACGTCATCGCCTCAATATACCGTCGGTTGCGGCCTACGCCCTCCTCTCCCCGTTCATCATCCTCGAGATACTTTTTGTCTTGGGTAATGTACACAAAGTTCTCCCCAACGGCTGGATGCCTTTAGCTATCGGGATAGTGGGTTACTACATCATGAGCGTATGGAACAAGGGGCGTATCGCGATGAAGAAGAAGCTGCAGATCGGGGCGGGCAACGAAGAATGCGGCCTCTTCCTCGACAGCGTCGAAGAGCATTTCAACCAAGGCAAGATGAGCCGAGTCAAGGGGACCGCCATTTACCTGGCGGGTTCAACCAAGGCCGTGCCGATGGCCTTGGCACATAACCTGAAGCATAACAAGGTACTGCACGACCACATCATCATCGTGACGCTTAAGGTCGACGATGACCGCGCGATTGTCCCATCGGCCGAGCGCGTCCGCTTTGATATGCGCCGACCAAAGTTCTGCCGCCTCGATGGGCACGAAGAATTCCCGGCGGTACTCTCGGTCACCGGTGTGTTTGGGTTCCGCGAAAAACAAGACGTCTTCACCGTTCAAGAGGCCGCCTTTAAGGAACTGGGCATTAACCCGAGCGAGCTCGACACGACCTACTTCCTGAGCCGCGAGACGATTGTCCGGGCCACGTCCGGCTTCTCCCTCAATGCAGTGCAGGAAAAACTCTTCGAGGTGCTCAATCGAAATTCCCTTTCGGCGACGGCGTACTTCAACCTGCCGCCTGGCCGCGTGGTCGAGCTAGGCATGCAGGTCGAACTCTAAGCGCTCAGCGCGCGGGGGCTTCCAAGCGAAAGACGAACGCCTGCGTGCAGGGGTGGTTCTCTTCGTCCGCCATCTCCCGCGGGGTTGCAATCACGCAGACGGCGCCGAGCTGCTCCCACGGCAACGGGTCGGGCCAACCGAGCATCGTGATGCGCGTGCCGGGCACTGGCCGAAGGGCCTTGGTGCGGACCTGCTTGCCGGGCCAGCCGTCGCTGATGAGGTAGGTGACCCGGCCATTGGCCGAACGCGTGAAGGTAAAAGGGCCTTCCGGCGACAGGGCCGGGCTGACGTGCGTGAGGGCCTCAGCATTCACGTTTAACCACTCCTCAACATACAGAAAGAGCTCGGATTGCACTGGGTCGGTCGGGGTCACGGCCTTGTGCGGATCCGCCTCTACCCTGCCCGCCGCGATATCAGCAATCAGCAACCGTAAGGCGTCTTCCTTGGACGCTGGCACAGACCGGCAGGCCGCCAAAAGCAAAACAGCCATCGGAATCCAGATGGCTGCGCGCGACTTCATGGGAAACCTTACTTAGCGCCCTTGCTCTTGGCAACGAGGGCGTAGAAGCGGTCGAAGAGCACGTCGGCGTCGTTCGGACCAGGGCCGGCTTCGGGGTGATACTGCACCGAGAACACCGGCTTATCCTTGAGGCGCAGGCCGGAGACGGTGTTGTCGTTCATATTGACCTCGGTGACAATGGCACCGCAACGGTCGAGCTCGTCGGCCTTGGAAGCGAAGCCGTGATTCTGGGCGGTAATAGAAACGCGGTCTTCTTCGGTATTCTTGACCGGCTGGTTACCACCGCGGTGCCCGAACTTCAACTTGTAGGTCGTCGCACCGATGGCGTGCGTGATGATTTGGTGACCGAGGCAGATACCAAAGACTGGGTAGGTCTCGATGAGATCCTTCACGGCTTCGTGGGCATACTTGAGGGCCGCAGGATCGCCCGGACCGTTCGAAAGGAAAACGCCGTCGGGGTTATAGGCACGAATCACCGAGGCAGGGGTCGTGGCCGGGAAGACTTGCACGTCAAAGCCCGAGGCAACGAGGCGACGGAAGATGGAGGTCTTAGCGCCGAAGTCGTAGGCGGCGATGCGGTAACGCACCGGACGATCCTTCGGCTTATTTAGGTTTGTCCCGGGAACGGTGAAGGCTTCGCAGTCACCGGCGGTGGCGTTGTAATTATAGGCAACCTTGCAGGTGACTTCCTTGACGAAGTCAGCGCCGATCGTGCCAGTCCAAGCCCGCGCACGTTTGAGGGCTTCTTCATCGCTCAAGCCTTCGGTGGAAAGGCAGGCCTTCATCACGCCCGCCGAGCGGAGCTTCTTGGTCAGTGAACGCGTGTCGAGGCCTTCGATACCAGGGATGCCGTACTTCTTCAGCCAAGTGCTGAGGTCGGTCGTGGCGCGCCAGTTGGAGACGATGGGCGAGAGTTCGCGGACGATGAAACCAGCGACGTGTGGACGGGCCGACTCGAGGTCTTCCTCATTCACGCCGTAGTTGCCGATCTGCGGGGCAGTCATCGTAACGATCTGACCGTAGTACGAGGGGTCCGTGAGGATTTCCTGGTAACCGGTCATGCTGGTGTTGAACACCACTTCGCCGCAGAGGGTGGCTTCCGCCCCAAATGCCCTGCCCCGAAGAATGGTTCCATCTTCAAGAGCGAGCACAGCGTGGCGAGTCATGAGTCCGTTTTGAATGACCGAACGCCCTCCGTGTGAAGCAAAAAAGAGAACAATCGTCCAAACGACCGAAGTCGGGACTTAGAGACCCTTGGCCGGATCGCCGCCCAAAGGCACCGGCGGGCGGGCGCGAGCATCCAAAGCGTCGGCCGAATAAGGCTTATGAACCTGCCAACCCGCCCGGAAAGCACCGCCGATGGCCTTGATGTGGTCCGTAATGGCCTTGAGTACGGTCGGGTTAGCCCGCTGGGACCATTCGGGGTGCAACCAGACGCTGGGGGCCACCCACTGACCGCCAACGGCCTCCGTCCAACGGGCGATGGAGTCGGGGGCTTCTACAATGATTTTGACCTCATCCGCCCGCTGCAGGGATTCCGCCAAGGGGAGCTTAGCCCACTTGGGGCTGACGGTCACCCAGGCGATGCCAGGGGCAATGGGATAAGCCCCGCAGGTTTCGAGGTGGGCAGGTAGGCCGACGGACTTCAGGGCAGCCACGAGCGGGCCCAGGTCATGCACGCAGGGCTCTCCGCCCGTAATGACCACGAACTGGGGCTCAGAGGCC
>Ga0114978_10002413_pt1 | contig 15374 bp, 9 predicted proteins | sample S_140212_EF_Meta_FD_87027 | JGI IMG/M metagenome (GOLD analysis project Ga0114978, IMG submission 87027) | Freshwater microbial communities from Lake Simoncouche, Canada to study carbon cycling - S_140212_EF_MetaG | ecosystem: Environmental > Aquatic > Freshwater > Lake | place: Lake... | reverse complement strand
TAATAATTAAAAATATAAAATAAAACTATAAAAATAAAACTATAAAATAAAAATATAAAATAAAAATGAATAATCAAGAAAAAGATTTAGATATAAATGAAATATTTAATGAAGTTACTAGGGAATCTTATCCAAAAGAACCTAATTCATATCCATTACAATTTGAATTAGAGTCTTTGAAAGAATTATTTGATTTTCTCTTACAATTTGTAACAATGTTATGTAAAGAATTTTATAGTGATGATAAAGGCAAAGTTAATTTAGAAAGTATGACTCCAGAACAATTTGTAATGATAAATAGATATATGATGAGTATTGGATTTACTTGCGATTTTCGAGCTGTACCAGCAAATTCACATAATATAAACAATACTTATAATAATAGATATGACCGTATAAAGATAACACAAAACACTAAATTAAGTGATCTAATATTTGGACTTAAATGCGATAATATGCTATATATTATTAGTTTTGCTAAAAATTAAAAGCAGCTTTTAGAAAAAGCCGCGCCAAAACTGTTGAGAGGCTTTAGCCTCTCAGTAATGGAACATATTTAAAATACTTTAAAATTAAAATATTTGATAACTACATTAAAATCTTTACATTAGTAATCTTACCATTGAATAGTTCCAATTGAACATGATTATGTGTTTCCAAAGCATATAATAAATCATTAATTTCATTTTCCCAATATTTAAAATCTAATATATTACTTTCTTTTAGCATTTTTGTAAATTCACTTATAGAAACAACTTGGTTACTATGAAACTTTTCTTTTAAGAAATTAATAACTTTTATATTATATTTCTGTGTAAATGCCATTTCCCAACAAATTCTATTAATTTCTGGAACAACTGGCTCAATATTAGGGTGTTCATTCATAATCTTATTAAAGTAGGCGTCTTTATTAATTTCAAATAATTCATGAACTATTTGTTTAAAAATATCATATGCTATAATTGAGCTAGTATTAACTGGGATACCTAAATTATTTCTTAGTGCCGTAATATATTTAGTATCAATAATTGTATTCCAGCCATCTCGCATAATACTACGTAAAGCTGTAATCCATCTTTTATCTCTATATACATAATCTTTTGATACATGCCTTTGAGAATTACATCCAATCAATACAATAATACGCATTAAATCTATCAAATATTCAGTAGGAAAATGATCAAATATTCTTATTTCCATACCAAAAGGAGGTTCCATTGGTTTACCATCCGCCCTTCCACCAGTACCAGCTTCACAATCATTAGGATTATATAGTTTTTTACACTTTTCAATATCAGGTTCAAACCCAAAAGTTCGAAAATCGCCAGTATGAATGCTTTTAGATTTCTTATAATTAGGATTAGGTGGGGCAATTTCAGCACATTCATTTAGTTTTTGCGTACCAGTAAACTTTAAAGTCTTACGCCATGAAGTTTTAATATTACTTCCACGATCTAGACCAGTTGTACCCATTTTTCTTACATCACTACCTCCAAAGTTACCCCATCCAATAGTCATTACACGAAAACTACCTTCAGGTTCATTCTTATCACCAACTGCTGCTTGTGTAGGACTAAAGAATGCTGTCATCATTAAAGGCTCAAGCCATTGTATTTGCTGTGCCATGTGTTGATGCATATTTACAAAATCTTTAGTAAGAATATCTTTAGTATGAGGTAATGTAATAGTTATATGAAAACTTCCTAAATAATCAGTCATTTTATTCTTAAGAAAATTATATTCTTTAGAATTAATGGTTGGTTCTTGAGGAATTAAAATTTCACTATGTGAACCACACATATGAGTAGCTAATGGACCGTATTTCTTTACTTTTTGTTTAGTATGTGGGTTTTTCATTTGTATAGCTATATATTTATTTTCTAGAACCATCATTTCTTTCCAAATACTATCAATAGTACGATTACTAAAATGTGTTGTAATTATCTCTGGCATAAGCACAGGAACACGCTTACTAAGAAATGTTAAATTTTTACCTTTTTCACAATTTGCTACTTGTCTTCCAGAAAGTTCCCATTGTGTATTTGTAATAAATAATTTTTCTTCGTCAGTGAGACCAAAATCCTTCTTCTTATACTTTGCTGCTTCGGTAGTAAAATCATTACATTTTTTATTTGCTGCTCTACCTTTACAACAAGATTCATTTTCATTAGTAAGAAAGCAAGTTGATTCTTGACTATTAAATAGAATGTTAGTATTTTTCATACCTGATATAGATTTATGAAATAATTGCATTTCATGTTCAATACCTAATCCCCAGTAAATAGTTCTGTCAGATACATCAATATCAGCAAAATCAATATGTTTACCTCTATTACATATTTGTTCTTTCATATAATCTTTAGGTTTATTGTTTTGTAAATTATCTGTCATATCACCTGTAAATTTCTTCTTTTTCTTCTTTTTATCATCAGCTGTAGATAAGACAGTTCTTTTCTTCTTTTTCTTCTTATCATCAGAAGAGGATGAAGTCAAACTAGACCTTTTCTTCTTTTTCTTCTTATCGTCAGAAGAGGATGAAGTCAAACTAGTCCTTTTCTTCTTTTTCTTCTTATCGTCAGAAGAGGATGAAGTCAAACTAGACCTTTTCTTCTTTTTCTTCTTATCGTCAGTTGAAGATGAAGATGTAGACTTAGACTTAGACTTAGATTTCTTACTTAAACTAGTCCTCCTCTTCTTCTTTTTTTTATCATCACTAACTATTTTTTTAGTTTTCTTTGTTATTGCCATGTGTTGTATTATAAAACAACAATTTTAATAAAACTTAGTTATTTATTTTGCTTTATATTATACTTAGAATTTATTATTAGATAATTAGATAATTAGATAATTAGATAATTAGATAATTAGAGAAAAATATAAAATATAAAATATAAAATTGATTTTGTTTAATATAAAAATGAAAAATTAATATTAAATATTATATTAATTAGCTTATCAACATATTATCTAGAATGAGCAATTTTACTTTACCAAATATTAATATAAATGAACTATATGATTATGTAGTTTCTACAATAGAACCAAAAAAATATAATATTACAATATATCATTTTATAATAGGTTCAAAGTTTTTTGAAGCAGATTTTAGAAATGATACTTTAACTATAAAACGTAATCATGAATATCCAAAAGTAGTAGAGAACTTCTTAATTGACCCTCAATCACAATTGAGTCCTGAGTTTATTAGTAACTTATCAAACTATAATGAAATAACTATATTACAAAAATTATTTTTAATAGATCCATATTATAAAATTAAGCCAGAACCACTTGGATTAATTTCTAAACTAAAAGAACTACAACAACTATTAGAAATACCTAATTGTGTGATATCATCAAATAATATATTAAACAGTATATCAATAACACATAATATTAAATATAATGAATTTAAAAATACTAAATTAATTAGTAAGCTTGAAGCTGTTATTGTTCCAGATTATATCAATGAAAAACAATTATTAAGTTTATTAAGAATTACTAAATATTTTAGTATATTATATCCAATTATAATTAATATAATGGATTGTAGTTCACTAGTTGCTACAAATATATATCGTGATAGTATTAATTCATATACAAATAATTGGTGTAATGTATCTAAACCATATTGCTTATTGAATGATAGTAAAACTCAATTTTTACCAATATTGACTATTGATAATTTAGATTCTAATCTAGATTCTAATCTAGATTCTAATCCAGAACAATGCGAGCAACCCAACGACAAATTATTTACATATAATAAGATTAATATTAGATGGATGAATTATGTAACTGATAATAAATCTATTGATGATTTAAAATCTGTGTCTGATTTCTGTGCTCATTCATATAATACCTATAAATATTTAACTACACAATATAAAATATTAACTGTTGATTATAGTATGTATTCGCTTTATAAATTATGGAGTTATACTACCTATACAAATGAGCATACATTTAATGATATTTTACCAAGTAATAAAACTATAACAGCGAATATGAGCAAGTTATCATTCTTTGAATTTGCTAGTTATTGGAAAATAAATAAAAATTTTAGAAATTTAATAATATTTAATAATGGATTTGATATTGAAATAATAAACAAATTCATTGATAATTTTGTAAATAAATATATAAATAAGGAGGGGCTTTCTTACTTAGGAATAAATCCTAGTATTGTGGATATATTAAAATTAGAAGCATTTGAAATCTTTTCTATTATAATTAAATATTTTCCTAATGATAGTAAATATATTTCAGATATTCCTAGTAATATTCAACGTAATTTGATTAGAGAGTATCTAATTGAAAACGATGTTAAGTTCTAGAGTAATGTGAATTTTTGTATGTTTATTATTTTGTTTACTTTAATTTTGATTAATTTTATTTTATTTAGAAATAATTAAATTTTTAACAAAAATTAAATGTTTTTTTATTTTATATAATTTTATTATACAAGTAATAAGAATTCATATTTGTATAAGCATAATATATAAATAATATGTAAAGTTTGTTCCATTTTAAATCTTCAAGGGTGTAAATATTCTAATACCTATCTTTAACACTTTTGTATTCTAGGTCAGCTATTTTAAATATTTTTTTTTCAATTTGGGTTGTATAATCCATCATTTCTTTATCACTTATTATTATTTTTCCATGGTTATCTAAACTACCATATTCAATATCTTTGCCATTACTATCATTAAATATAATTTGAGTATCTTTACCATTTTCAACTTTATATATACCATATTCATTAAGTTTATAACCTTTATTATGGAGTCTTTCTCTAATTAGTTTATTAAATACTTTTCCACCTGTATAATAAAGCCATGTATAAGGCATTTCTTCATAATTAACTACACGAATATCTAGGTGTCTCCATTTATTATTATTATTATTATAATTACTATTGCTATTGTCATTGCCATTACCATTGTCATTGCTACCATATGATCTTTTTATTAATCCTAAAAATTTTGTATTACCAATAGATATTGTTTCTAGAGGTATATGTTTTTGTATATTATTGATAATATTTTTTTTAATGTAATTACTTTCTATACTACCATATCTATCCACTCTACCCACATCATCATTTACAACTATTAATATATCTATATCTTTGCTTGTTGCTTTAGTTCCTGATGGGTAACTACCAGCAATAAAGCATCTAAGAAACATATTTTCTTTTTCAACAATATCTTTTATTTTATTACCTAGCATTGTTATTTCAGTTCTAGGTATTGGTATTTGTAAGTCTTCATAATATTTTAATCCTAGCGATTGAGTATTATTTAATTTAACTTTACCAGATACTACTAATTTTCTAATATCATTAATGGTTCTAGCATTATACTTATTTTTTAATTCTTTTATAAATATTTTTCCAAATCCTAAAATATGAATATTGTCTAGATTACTATGAATAGCTTCACCGTTACCCTTTTCTAAACCCTTTTCTAATCTTTTTTCTAATCCTTTTTCTTTAATAATTGGTAAAGTACCTGTTTCAATAATAGTATCTATTTTCTCTATCATACCTTTACCAATTCCTATAAGGTCTGATAATTCATTACCTTTTGTAATTGGCTTATTCCAATGTTTAATTTGATATATAGCGCGCTCATATGCATTAATATGTATTCTATCATTTTGCTCTTCATAATAATTTTTAACAATAGTTAATATAGTTATTATTTTATTATTTAAGTTTTTAGATCCATATTTAGATGTGTTGCTAGATATATTTATAGATTTATTTATAGATTTATTTTTAGATTTATTTATAGATGTATGTTTATATATGCTTCTAGATTTATTATTTTTTTTAGTTTTTTTTAATTTTTTTGTAATCATTTTAGATAAATTATATTTATGTTATGTTATAGTTATGTTATATACACATATTTATTAGTAAAAATTTAAAAAATATATAAAATAAGTAATTAAAAATATGTAATTTATTTTTGTAATTCAGAATATATTCTCATTTCTACTTTACTTGTTTAAACGCGCATTTTCCAAATCTTTACATTTTCCAAATTCAGCGCCTGAATATAATATATAATTTTTTAAATTACACTTTTTTGTTTTATTGTTTTTACATCGGTTGCATTTATTCATTTGTTTAAAAAAATTATCTTCTTTTTTTGACATTTTTTGTGTTTTTTGTTTTAATTTTGCGCTCATCATCTTTTTCCATTTTTTACACGATTTACACTTTAAAGATTTTATATAAATTGGACATTCTTTTTCAAAATTTTTATTCATTAATTCTAAATATTGCTTTTGAGTATGATTTCCTGTTTTTAGTGAACCATCCCCAGTATAACAAATATTATTTTTATTCATTCTAATATTTATATAGATAATATTATAACTTGTGCGCTTTTAAATGAGAAAAGGTGTAATAATTATTTATTTTTATTATTATTATTATATAAATATATATTTATTTTTGTAATAATATATTTTATTCTAATTTTATTCTGATAATATATTTTATTCTAAATATCCTTCATCTTCATTACGTTCTGCAAAATATTTATAGATATCGTCAATTAGTTCTTTAGGACAAGTCTTGCTAGGTACTAGAACTTTACAATTATGAATCGCAAGATTTTCTTTATCTATATCTAAATGTTCTAAAGGGTCATACAAATGATCTACAAGTATCTGCCATCTTTCTGTATATTTGCGATTTTTCTTTGAACCGTGAAAATGATGTCTAATTACACCTGGAACATATCCTAATCGAAAATGTTTTACACGAGATTCAAATTCATTAACAGTTTGCTTATATCCTTCGGTTGATTTGCTATCTATTGCTTTAATACCATAACCAATTAAAGATAATGCCATTATATTGTCACTAGAACCTAATATTCCATATTCATATAATCCGCCCATTTTCTCATATGCTTTTCTAGTACAAGCCCAAGCATAGCCAGGATGCCAATATTCTAGCCCTTTCTCACCATATTTTTTACCTTTACAATATTGATATCCAAAACTACTAAATATTGTCATAGCCTTCTTTCTTTTGTCCATATCTACAGCATGACTAAATAATTGGATAATATCTTTGGAACCATTAAGCAATTTTAGGGCATCTGTAGCCCAAGTAGTACTTTCAAATTCAATATCGGAATCTATCCAAGCAAAGGCACGCCAGTTAGATGGAAGTAATCTTTGGACACCAACATTAATCATGTTTTCCTTATGCCAAATGGGTGTTTCCGTACGAATTTGTAAATGTCGCGGGCATTTACTATCTGTTATAATGAATTTTTGATTACCATAGGCAAATTCTACAACATAAAGAATAACATCATTTTCATCCATTTCCATACGTTTCATAAACTCGCGTGCTAGAATATAACGGCGAGCATAAAGGCAGGGATTAGAAACAACTATTATTACGTGTAATTTATGTTCTAGCGGGTCATTATTAATAATGGCTTCTTTGATATCATTTGACTTGTATTCTATATTATCTATTTCAATGCTATTTATTACTGTCATTTTAGATTTTTATAGATTTTATTAGATTTTATTATTGTATTATTATTATATTTGTAGATTTTATTATCATTGTATTATGTTATTATAGATTTTTTAGATTTTATTTAGTTTTATTTTGATTGTATTTATATATTTTATAATTTATAATTTAAAAAAAAGATGGAATTATATTTTGAATGAATGTTAAATTATTATTATTATTATTATTAATTATTAAATTATTATTGTTTATTACTTGATTTGTTGGTTGTAATTGTGGTTGTGGTTGTGGTTGTGGTTGTGGTTGTGGTTGTGTTGCTTGTTTTTTTTGTTTACGTATTGAACATGGTGGTTTACTTTGTTGTAATATTTTTAATTTTAATATTTCAATTTCTTTTTTTATATTTTCTACTTTTTTATCATGTTCATTAACTAAAGGTGGGTGACAATCATTTGATTTTATATGCCTATTTAATGATGATTGTCTTGTATAATTAATATTACATTTTATACATTTAAAATCTTTTATAATTTGTTTTTTATTTGTATTGTTTTTTAATCTTAATATATATGAATCTATATTATCTATATCTTTACTACAATGATATGAATTTTGTAAATGTTTATTTAATAAACTATAAAACAATACCTCTTTTTTACAATTTATATTAGGACAAATAATTATATTATTTTCTTTTTTAATATTTTTATCAATTATTTTAATAGGTTCTACTTCATCTAGTTTAACAATAGTATTAATTTTATTATCAACAATTTTATTATCAACATTTTTATTAATTTTATTTATAAAATAATCTAGAAAAATTTTTAACACAAAATCATCACTTTCACTTGTAAAGAATTCTCTTCCTTTATTTATTTTACATTTATTATTAAATATTTTTATTATTTCAGTTTCATCATAAACAATATCATCAGATTTTATAACATTTAATATTTCTATATAATTATAATTTTTTTGTCTTTTATAAAAATTAATACTTCTACCAACTTTATAAAATATATTTTGTATTGTATCACACATTTTTATTAAATAAATCTGTCCTTTTAATTTTGTCATTTTAAAAATTATTTAGATATTATATATTAGTAAAAAAATATATCTTTATATAAAAAAATAAAACATATATAATATAAAATTTCAACTTAAACACTTAATTATAATAAAATATAACTTGAAATCATAACTTGAAATCATAATATATCACACATATAATATTAAAATGGAAGAAGTAAAACCCGTAAAACGTGGTAGAAAACCCAAAACAGATATAGCAACACCAAAAATATTAAAATCATCATCATCATCATCATCATCATCAAAACAAAAAGATGAAGAAAACTATAATATTGATAGTATTAAACTTGAAAATACTGAAAAAGAAATAGAAAATATTAAACCCGATATAGAAGAAAAAGAAACAGAAGTAAAAGAAACAGAAGTAAAAGAAACAGAAGTAAAAGAAACAGAAATAAAAGTAAAAAAACTATCAACAAAAAAATTAAAGAAAGAACCTATTATAAATATTAAATCTAATCTAGAAGAAGAACTAGACCTACCCAATACCACCAATACCAATACCCCCAATAAAGAAGAACAAACAACAACGATATATCCAATTACTACATATCCATATACAACAAACATAACTAATATTTATCATTTTAGTGATTTACATATCCAATTATATAAAAGACATAATGAATATCAAGCCGTATTTGATAAAGTTATAGATTATTTAAAAGAAGAAAAGGACAATCAAAACATTCCAGCTAATAAAAATACTGATATACCATTAATTGCCTTAATTACTGGAGACATTCTCCATAGTAAAAGTGACCTTTCCCCAGAATGTGTACAACTTACCTATAATTTCTTAAAAGTAGTATCTAATATTATGCCATTGGTAATAATTCCAGGTAATCATGATATTAATATGAATAATAGGGAGCGCTTAGATGCTTTAACACCTATTATATCTGATTTACCTAAATCAAATCCAATATATTATTTCTTAGAATCAGGTGTTTATCAGATTTCAAATCTTATGTTTTATCATGCTTCTATATTTGATTATCAAATAATACCTCCACAAAAACTAAACAAACTAAACAACCTAAACACCCTAAACACATTAAAGACACCAAACACACAAAACACCCTAACCCATATTATGTTATATCATGGACGTGTTAATGGTGCCATCTTATATAATGGTTTAGAGATTACCGAAGATTCTAATAAAACAGTAACACCATCAACATTTAGTGCTTATGATATTACTTGCCTCGGGGATATTCATAAGCATCAGTTCTTATCATCTAATATTGCCTATGCCGGTTCTCTAATCCAGCAAAATTTGGGAGAAGAAGCAGATAATCATGGGTTAATTAAATGGGATGTTGCTTCTAGAAGAGGTGTTCTTATACCTATAAAGAATGATTGGTCATATGTAACTCTTTATGTAGATAATAAAAAAGCACATCACATTTGTGCTGCTAGAGATGGTTCCCACGACCCAGAATGTTCATTATCAAAGAATTTACGGGTTAGAGTACTTTATAAAAATACACCAGAAAGCTTCATTTCTGATTATATTACTCTTCTAAAGATGAATCATAATGTTAATGAATTTTCATATCAAAATGATGACCAAATAAACTTTAATGATAGTGATTTAGATCTGGATGATTCAGAAAATTCATCAGACTCATTAAATCCATCAAACAACCCCAACAACCCTAACAATCCCAACAATCCCAATAATCCAAACAATCCCAACAACCAAAACAATAATACAAAATCAAAAAAAGGTTCAAACTCAATAATAGATATTACCTCAGCAGAATTACAGAATAAGTTTATTAATGAATATATTCAACAAAATGATTCTACTATAACAGCTGAACAAATAAGTGAGATTCTAGATTTAAATATCAAACAAAACCAAATATTAAAAGAATCTAATAAATCATATAATACCCAGGGATTCTCAGGGCATTATAATATAAAACGCCTAGAGTTCTCCAATTTGTTTTCATATGGTCTTAATAATGTTGTAGACTTCACAAACTTTAAGGGTATAATTGGAATTATAGCAGCAAACCATCTTGGTAAATCGGCAATATTAGATATTATAATATATGCTTTGTTTGATAAGTTTACTAGAAAAGGTTCTACTAAGGATATAATTAATATTCGTAGTGATTTTTTTAATGTTAAGTTAGATATTGCGATTGGTCAATGGACATATACAATTATTAAATCTGGAGCAAGAGGTAAAACAACTTCTATTACATCAAAAACAGAGTTTTATAGAACTCACGATATTGAGCAAATAGTAGAGCATCTAGAAGAAGACAATTCTTCAAAAACAAAAGAGCGTATATTAGAGCTCTTTGGGTGTTATGAAGATATTATACACACTAGCTTTAGTATTCAACACGATAACAGTTGCTTTATTGATGCTGAAAATACAGAAAGGCGGAAGGAATTACAAAGGATAATGAGATTTGATATTATTGATAAATTAACTGAAATGGCGAATCATTCATTAAATAAATATAAAGATATTAGGGAACATATTAGTAAAAAGATTGATAATGATTTTATTGTTAATACTAAAAAAGCAAAGAACAATGCTGTTAGATTATTAGAAATTCATACTGAGAATAAAGCATATGCTAAAGAAAAAATTAAAATATTACATGATACTATTCTAGCAACATCATCAAAAATTAATGTAGAATGCCAAAACTTTCTAGATAATAATGATTATGATTATGAAGAAACACAAAATATAATAAATGATTTGAAATTGCAAATTACTAATATTGATAAAAATAGTAATCAATATTATCAAACTATTAAAAAGATAGAATGTAAACTAGAATTAGAAAATGTTACTCTTCCAGAAACAAATGGTGATTGCGCCAATTCTAATATATTACTATCATTAAAAGATGCTTTACAAGATAAAGAAAATAAGGAAAATGAAATAATTAGAGATGCTAATAAAAAAATTAGAATTATTGACAGCTCAAATGAGAAATTATTTAGGTCTAGAAAAGCCAGTAATATTAAAATACAGAGCAACTCTACAGACAACACTGACAACACAGACAACACAGACAACAGTGACAAAACTAACAATATTGATATCACACCTTCAAATTATTTATTAAAACTTAAGAAAAAGCATAATGATGAATTAACTATATATAATGATAAAATTAAAGGATTAGAAAATCAAATACAAGATTTAAAAGAAAATGAAAAAATTATTAAAGATAATGATGATAAAATATTGGAATTAGAAAAGCAATTAGTCAAATTACCAGATTCACTAATGGAAATTATAGATAATAATATTATAGAATTAGAAAATGAATATAAGTGTTCTCTAGAAAATTTCGTAGATTCTATAAAAGCACCATCCAATCTACCATCAAAAGTGCCATCATTAAAAACTAAATCAAAAACCATAATAGATAATATATTATCATCATCAACATATAAAGAATTTGAGGGAACAGCTAAGAAATTCTTCATTTCGCAAGAAATTTTAAAGTATAAGAGCGATTCTAATGAAGATGAAATTATTAATAAACAAGAAGAATGTGAAAATATGAATAATGAATTACGAATAAAGATGAAAACAATTAAGCTTCTAGAACAACAAATTAAACAATTAGAAACCAAGATTTCAGCAATCAATATACAATTACAATATATAGATAATGATATTAGTAACCTCGATAATAATAGTAAAATAGATGCTGAAATTAGTTTAAATAAACAAAAGAGAGCCAAATATGAATCCCGCATTGAATCATGTGAAAGCAAAGTCAAAGATATTAAAGAAAATTGTAAAGTAATATATAAATATGAGCAAATACAAAATGAAAAGCAATCTATAGATAATAAATTGAATAAGTATCTAGACATATTAATCCAATTTGATAAATATAAAACATATATTGATGATAATAAAGTAATCCAAGAAAAGCTAAATAAATTAAAAGAAGAATTATCGGAATTTGAAGAAGTTATTGAAGAAGTAGAGAAACAATATAATATAGAAAATATAAATGTTACAAAAAATAATGCTCTGCTAGATCAATTAAGAAAAGATATTGCCGATAATAAAGCAATTGAGAATAATTTGAAAATATTTGATGTTTATAGAAAAGCATTGAAGCAATTACCCTATCAATTATTATCAAAAATACAACCTGTTCTAGAGAAAAAAGTAAATGATTTATTAAGCATTATTACTGATTTTACACTTAAATTTGATATGTCAGATAGTAAAATAGATATTTATATTGATAGAACTATTTATAATATGACAAATCAAAAATTTAATAATGGTAAAACTATTGCTAAGAATGAGAGGCATATTTTAGTTAATAATGCTTCTGGATTTGAGAGATTTGTATCTAGTTTAGCAATTAGAATAGCTTTACTCGATATGAGTAATTTACCTAAAATTAATTGTATGGCAATTGATGAAGGCTGGTCTTGCTTTGATAATACAAATCTAAATAATGTAGGACAAATACTGGATTATTTGAAAACAAAGTTTGACTTCATTTTAACAATTAGCCATTTAACAGAAATAAAGCAACATTGCGATACAACAATTACATTAAGAAAAGATGAAAAAGGATTTAGTAAAATAATAGTGTAATATGCTTAATTGTAATTTTTTTAAATATTATATAAAAATACAATATTATAATTCATAAAAAATACAATATAACGATATTACTATCATAATTAAAATAATTATAAGAATTTAAAATATATATTTTATATTTTATAATAATAATATACAATAAATAATAAATAATAATACAATAAATAATAAATAATAAAATACAATGGATAATGCTAATAATGCTAATAATGCTAGTAATGTAGATACTATTGAATATGAACAAAATTTAAGATGCGATGATATTACTAGCTTATATAATATTCTAAATAGTATTAATCATAATATTGTAATTGATTTATCAAGTTTTGAAGCAACATATGGAAAAACATATACTAATATAATTAAGCATATAATTGTAAAAACAGCATATAAAATTGACATTATTAAAAGTTTATATAATTATAATTTATTTAAGTTTAGTAATAAAGAATTCAATGACTTTATAAATGCTTTACATCATTTATTAGAAGATGATGAATCCAAAAATATAAATCAAATTACACATTATAGAAAAATATGTAAAACATTAGGTCATGCTATATATGATGCTTATCGTAAGCTTGATTATGATATTATTATATCAAATTTTCCTACTGAATCTATTACTGTAGATAATGTAAATGAAAAAATTAAAGTAACACCAGAAAATATGTATGATACAATTGAAATACATAGTGGTGAAAATAGTGTAGATAATGTTCGTCAAATAACATATGATACATATTTAGTTAAATTTAAAGTAAGTGAAGATAAAATTAAAATTTGTAATATGCTTAATAATGCAAATATTTGTGGTAATGTTATTAAAGTTCAATTATTAATTGATGAAAGAAAGAATAAAAATGATTGTAAAAGTGAGGTAACTGAGGTAACTGAGGTAACTAAAGTGATTGAACTTAATAAGGTAACTGAGGTGACTAAGGTGACTGAGGTAATTAATAATAATATTGATAATAATATTGATAATACTATTGATTTGATTAGTGATTATGTTATTAGTTCTGGAAATGATAATGATAATGATAATGATATTGTTAATGATAATGATAATGATAATGATAATGATAATGATAATGATAATTCTACAAATTATACTACAATTGATAATAAAATTGATAATACTATTGACAATTTATTAGTTGTTGACTTAGCATATAGATTTTATAATAAGCTATGTGGAATTACTAATTTTATATTAAGAAGATAGAGATAGATATAGAGATAGAAATAGAAATAGAAATAGAAATAGACAATAAATATATTTAGCTATGAGATTCTGTTAATATAGTGCTCCATATAGCTCTTTGTTTAATAGGGTCTTTATCTAAAACAAACCAATTATCTTTACGTTGTAATTCAGCCCATTTTTGGTCAAGTGCCCAGTGCTCAAACCCTTGTCCTGATAATTTATCAGGTACCATATTATCATTACAATTATTAAATAAATTTAGAATATTATCTACATATGATTCTTTTACAATATATGCTGAAGATGTTGTTGCGGTTGTTAATTTTTGTATTTGTAAAGTTTGTGATGATTCTGATTTTGAATTATTTTTTGATGATTTTGATGGTTGTGATTCTGGTGGTACTGGTGATTCAATACTAATACTAATAGGTGAAAATTTATTATCAATAACTTTATTAGCAGTTCCAAGCATAATTACATCCCAATTTGAGTTTGTATCATCTAGAGTATCTAATGTTTTGTTTAACATATCATTAAATGCTTCTGGATCCATATCTAATTCAGCATCATCTTCTAAAATTAAAACTCTTTTCCATTTATTAAGTTTAATCATATTCAAAGCTAGAATATGAGATTGTATACAACCTTTATGACCATTTTTAGGTATATAAACACCACACAGTTTATGAACTTTACCCATATTTGTATTTAATTTTTCTAATTCTTTCATTAATAAATCTTTCCTATCACCTCGATTTTCAAGATTTATATATATAATAGCATCTAAACGATTTATACCGTTTTGTTCATTAAAAAAACCCTCCCAACTACGCCTAAGTATTAGAATAGAAATAAATATTAATAGAACTGAAAACACAAGTATTTCAATATTAGTTTTAATATATTTTAGTATATTCATTATAATT
>Ga0114978_10002412_pt1 | contig 15375 bp, 13 predicted proteins | sample S_140212_EF_Meta_FD_87027 | JGI IMG/M metagenome (GOLD analysis project Ga0114978, IMG submission 87027) | Freshwater microbial communities from Lake Simoncouche, Canada to study carbon cycling - S_140212_EF_MetaG | ecosystem: Environmental > Aquatic > Freshwater > Lake | place: Lake... | reverse complement strand
CATGGGGCTACAGGGAAATTACAAGGCGTACAACCTCCGCCGCAATCTATAAAAAACTCATCGCCATCTAAAACTCCATTATAACATGTCTCGGGACCATTAGCAATAATTTCGTTACTTTCAAGTGTTCGCAATTCCTGTTTTCTCTTACAGCCGCCAATAGCAATCAACACTGCAAATAATAATAATATGTTTTTCATGTTTCTGATTTTTGTAAATATAAACTTTTTTCTAAAAGATTAATGCCCGTGTGCATATTAATAACATTAATACAATTTATCGCTTTATCTGTGAATTATAAATAACCACACTTTCCTCCAAATATTCAAGGGCCTTCTGTTTTTGCTTATGCATTGGGATTTTTAATCCATAAATACCAATTAAACTTCCAATTCCAACTCCACCCCAAACTAAAGCCTTGGTGTGATCTGTTCTAATGTTTTTTAGCCCTATTATTGTCCCAGCAATAAACGTAGGTATTAAACATATGCTAATTATACCACATAATGATGCTTTCTTTGCTGCTTTATTACATTGCTGATACTTTTTTGAAGATTCTGGAAAAATATCAACAACTTTTTTAAAATTATCTTTTTTAAACCGTATATATTCAGAATTAGAGCCTAGTTTAAATTCATGTGCTATTGCTGTACTAGAATTAGTACGCCCCGTAGTTACATCTCTACTTTCATACGTTGAAGTGATTCTTTTTAAAAATAAACTATCCTTACCTGGAGTTTGGCTAAACGCAGAAGTAATATTAATAAAACAAAGTAAAAAAATGATTTTTGTGTTTTGAATGAAGGTCATGTTTTTAAGTTTAAAATAAATAATTATATGTTTCTTTGAAACATATAATTATTTAGAAATAAAAGTTTTTCAAAAAATTAAAACGAAAAAACACCAAAAATTAAATCAAATTGATTTTCTTCAATAATTCTTCGCGGTAAGAACCGCCAATAGGAATTACTTTTTTATTTTCTTCTAAAACAACGGTTTGATTTTCGATAGTTTGTATTTTGTCGATACGCGCAATAAATGAACGGTGAACGCGAATAAAATCTCCGTTGTCTAGTTTTTTCTCAATATCTTTCATTGTTGAATGAATGGTGTAGCGCGTATATTGTGTATTTAAAACAACATAATCTTTAAGCGCTTCAACAAAATAAATATCTTTTAAATTAACCTTAACTAGGCGGCTATTTGATTTTACGAATAAAATCTCCTTTGCCGTTTCGTCTTTATTATCAACTAATGAATATAAAAAATCACGTTCTTTTTGTAGTTCAGTATCTTTTTTATGCTTGTAAATAGCCATTTCAATAGTAGAGTGTAAATCTATTTCTTTAAATGGCTTTAAAATATAACCGTAAGGCTCCGTAATTTTAGCTTTCGCTAATGTGTTTTCGTCAGCATAAGCTGTTAAAAATATTACGGGAATATTGTATTCTTTTTTAATTTTTTCTGCAACATCAATTCCTGTTAATGATCCTTTTATCATAATGTCCATTAACACGATGCTTGGCTCTAAATCCACAATTTGCTTAATTGCATCAGTCCCATTATTGCTAATACCGAGCACATTATAACCTAATTTTTTTAAACTATTTTGAATGTCCTTTGCAACAATACTTTCATCTTCAACAATATAAACACTTGTAATGTTCTCCATTTTTTAAATTTTAAATTTTATACTAAATTTAGTTCCGTTATTTCTTTCTAGTTTTAAAGACCCGTCAATTTGTTCTATAAGCGTATCTACGAGCTGTAATCCCAATGTTTGTGTTTGTTTTATATCAATATGGCCCGGTATTCCAATTCCATTATCGCCAATTTCAATATTAACTAATTTATTTTTAACGGTCAAATTTACAAAGATTATTCCACCCTTTTTACTAGGAAACGCATATTTTAATGAATTTGATATAATTTCGTTAATAATTAGTCCGCAAGGTATTGATAAATCTAAATTTAGGAATAAATCGCTTAAATTTAGAACTAATTTAACATTTTTAGTATTAACAGAATAGGTATGAACTAGGTTTTTGCTAAGCGTGCTTATGTATTCCGAAAAATTAACGCCTTCAAAATTCTTAGTTTGGTATAGGCTTTCGTGAATATATGCCATTGATTTAATTCTGTTTTGGCATTCTTTTAATAAAGATAAAGCGTATTCGTCTTTAACATAAGATGATTGTAAATTCAAAATACTAGAAATTACTTGCATGTTGTTTTTTACCCTGTGATGAACTTCTTTTAATAAAATTTCTTTTTCTTTTAGAGATTGGGAAACCCTTTCTTCATTTTTTTTATTTTCAGTAATATCGAAACCAATACCAGACACTTCGATAACATTATTAAAAGCATCTTTTATAGGATTTAAAATCATTTGCCTAATTATTACTTCGCCTTTTAATGTTTTTCTTTCAGAAATAAACTCGACCTTTTTTCCGCTAAACGCTTCCATATATTTATCATCCCAATATGGGTGATATTTTATTGAATTATCGGAGCCTACCGCCTTGCCAATTTCTGGATAATGTCCATACAAATCAAAGACTGATTTAGAGTAATTTTGATTAAAAGATGTAATAATTCTATCTTTTGTAATAGACCACATTAACTGATCTCCGCTTTCAAAAATTGCTTTTAATTTTGCTGATTGTTCTAAGATTTGTTTTTCAAAAATCTTATTCTCGGTAATATCGTGGGCAAGACAAGCAATTTCCACGATTTCGTTATTAGTGTTTCTGATGGCGTTTAGGTATATTTCTTTTACCGAATACTCGCCCTTAAGTGTAAACTGTGTTCGTTCAAATTTTAAAGAATTTCCATTTAAAACTTTAGTATATAAATCATACCAATACGATTTGTATGTTTGTTGCTTCTCTTTAGGTAAAACAAGATGCACTGGTTTTTTTAAAATAGGAGTTGCGTTGTAATTATCGTGAAATGTTTTAATGAAATTATTATTACATTCTATTAGATTAAATTCTTTATCAACGGTCCAAATGAGATGAGTGGAGCTTTCAAAAATTGCTACTAATTTTGCTGATTTCTCTTGTGTTTTTCTTTCATTCGTTTTTCTTTCGGTAATATTATGCGAAATTGCTACTATTTCAGAAACAGTTCCATCATTATCAAAGGTTGGATTTAAAAATATTTCTCTATAAATATAATCACCATTATCAAGCAGTTTTTTTGTTTCAAAAATAATGTTTTCACCTTTAAATGCCGATTCAAATTTACTAATCCAATAAATATAATCACTCTTATTAAAAATTGATTTATATAATTTTTTATAATCAAGACCTATTACTAAAATCTTATTATAAAAATCAAACATTTGATTATAATAATTTTGATTAAAGGATGATAATTTAAAATTTTTGTCAACGGTCCAAATAATATGTGTTGACGTATTAAAAATGGTATTTAATTTTGCTTCTGTGGCGTTTCTTTCTCTAATTACATTAACTAAAACGTCGTTCGTTTTTTCGGCTAGTCTAGCGCGAAGACTTTCCTCTGCCAACTTTTTTTCGGCGGAAACATTAGTCATTGTGGTTTGTAAACAATTGCTGCCGTTAAAAAAAACTGTTGTTGTTTTTAAATCTACTTCGACTTCATTTTTTTTTGCTGTTTTTATTAAATATGTTTTATTTTTTAAAACCTCTCCTCTTAATTCTCTTTTTATTCTATCTAAACTTAAATTAGCTTGATTTGGAATAATATAATCTATTAAATATTTTCCGATAATATGTTTAATGCTTTTCTCTTCTAATATTGTACAGGCCTCGGTATTTGCAAATAAACATTTTCCTTTATGGTGAATAAAAACGCCAATAGGTAAAGCTTGCAGAACAGAAATTAATTCGGTGTCCTTTATAACAATAGAAGATTGTGCGGTTGCACTATTATTCTTCTTACTTATCATCTTTCTTTTTATCTTTTTCTAAGTTGATAGTATTGTCTGGCTTTTTATTATAAATAGCTGAATAATCTCTTAAACTTTCTTCATAAGTAGGTTCAATTTTAAGGCCTTGAAATTTTATTTCTACACTATTTTCATAAAAAATTGTAAGATAATTAAACGCCGCTTCGTCAAAAAACTTCCAATCGTTTTGTTTCATTCCGCCTGTATAAGAACCCTCTGTCATCTTTTTTCCATTCTCCCAAAACCAAGTGTGTTTTCCATCTTCATCACCATTTAAAAAACGTCCTTCAAAACGTAATTTTTCTTTTGGCATATAAAATCGTTTCCATAAACTATCAGGTTTATCATTTACATATTTTCCAATTTCTTTATATTCGGGTGTTTCATAAAACCAAATACCTTCTTGCATGTCATCAATATATTCGCCCTTAGTAATTATTTTCCCATCTTCAGTATATTCGGTCATAATACCATTTCGCAAATTATCAAAATATGTTTCTTCGCGTAATAATGACCCATTTTCATAAAACCATTTCCATTCTCCTTGAGCTTTTCCTTTTTTATCATATTTACCACGTTGTTCAACTTTTTCGTTTGGATAATAAAAAACCCAATCTCCTATTCTTTTATCATTCGCATATAAACCTTTCCCTCTAAATTCACCACTGTTATGATACTCAGACCATATTCCTATTTTATTTCGTAAACTATCAACTGCACCATATTCTATTTTTATTCCTTCATTAAAAGTAATTGCCGAATCAGGAACGGCTCGGTTACGGCATACTATTTTTTTAATCATAACATCACTAGTATCGTCTCTGGCAACAGGTAGCGAATCACAAATATATTTTTGTTTATAGTGATAATGGGTTCCTACAGGCATCCCATTAATGTAACCACCTTCATATTTTAAAGTACCATCTTCATAAAAGTCTTTATAAACATCAAGTTTTGCTAATTCAGGTGCATTTTTAACTTTATTACCATTATTAAATTTTTCAGTATTAGATAAATTTCCCTTTTTATCATAGGTTTTTACATAACCATCAATTAAATCATCTTTATATTTTTTTTCTTCTTTTAGTTTTCCATCTTCATAAAAATCTTTAAAAACACCTTGTTTTTTACCAAGTTCATCTTTACGATTAATTCTTTCAATATTTGCTAAAATTCCAGCTTGGTATTTTATTATAGAAATAATAGTAGAATCTTCTGAAAACTCATATGAATAGCCATCAGGTTTTCCTTTAACATATGGCGTAATTTGTTTTGTTTTACCTGATGGATAATACCAATAAGAATTACCTTGCTTAATATCATTTAAAAAAACTTCTTTGCTTGATATGCGTTGGTTAGTATCGTAACTTATAGTAAAACCATTTTTTTTTCCTTCTAAATAATTTACTGCTTTTGTAATTTTAGCTTTATCATTATAAAATTTCCAAATACTATCTAAGGCAAAATTTTTACGATTACCTTCAATTTTTAAAACACCATTTTTATAATAATTTTTCCAATAACCATCTGCTTTACCTTCACGCATGGTACCTTCAGATGATTTTGTTCCATTTTCATAATAAAAAATATTATAACCGTTTGGATTAGTAACCTGGCTTTTAAAAACTAAAAAACAGAAATTAAATATGAAAAATATGAAAAGACTTTTATTCACTGATATAAATTTAAAACCTAAATTTATGATTAATTATTCATTAAAATAAATTTAATTAAAGGCCGAATTTAGCTGATAATTCTAACATTTTTTCAATGGGTTTTCGTGATTTTTCTATTAATTCATCACTCATAATTAATTCGGGTTGTTCATACTTTAAAGCAATATAAATTTTTTCTAAAGTATTTAATTTCATGTGAGGACAATCATTGCATACACAATTATTATTTGGTGGAGCTGGAATAAATGTTTTGGCAGGACTCGCTTTTTGCATTTGATGAATAATACCAGTTTCAGTTAAAACAATAAACTCTTGAGCTTCTGAATTTTTACTATAATTTAAAATAGCAGTTGTACTTCCTATAAAATTAGCAAACTCTAATATTTCTGATTCACATTCAGGATGAGCTAATACTATTGCTTTTGGATGTTGAGCTTTTAATTTAATTAACTTTTCCAAGCTAAAAATTTCATGTACCATACAGCTTCCATTCCATAAAACCATATTTCTTCCAGTAATTTTATTAATATATGCACCTAAATTTTTATCTGGTGCAAATATGATTTTTTGATCTTTAGGGAAAAACTCTACAATTTGAACAGCATTTGTAGACGTTACAATCACATCTGAGAGCGCTTTAATCTCTGCAGTACAATTTACATAGGTTAAAACAATATGATCAGGGTGAGCAGCCTTAAAAGCAGAAAATTCATCAGGCGGACAACTATCCGCTAAAGAACAACCTGCTTTTAAATCTGGAATTAAAACTTTAGTTTTTAGATTTAATATTTTTGCAGTTTCAGCCATAAAATGTACACCGGCAAATAAAATGATGTCTGCAGTACTTTTTTCAGCTTGTTGAGCTAGACCTAAACTATCTCCAATATAGTCTGCAATATCCTGAATATCAGCATCTTGATAGTAGTGAGCAAGGATGATTGCGTTCTTGGTTTTCTTAAGATGCTCAATTTCTTTGAATAAATCAAGCGAAGAATCAATTTTTTTTTCGAGATAACCTTTATCTAAATTCATATTATAATAATTAAATATTTTTTAAAATTTTAAAATTATTGTTATAGTATATAAGCTGTTAGTCTGGTGCAAAAATACTACTTAGTTTACTTGTATCTTAACTTATTATATCATTATTAACATTTATTAAACATGTTTATTCTTATTAAAGCATTGGTTTTTAATTAAATATATAATAATTAACATGATGATTATAATTTAATAAACTAATAAATATATTATAAAGTTTAGTGTTTTTTATGTGTGTAAAATTGTAAAAGCAATGATTAAATGATGAAAAGTAAATTTTGTGTATTGTAATTTTTAGTTAAGTAAATTTAATATTAATAAATGTCTGTTTTTTTATGGATAGTTATTAACGTAAACTTTATTTATACACTGTTCAATTGTTAATTACCGGGATGTTTAAATACTTCATTATCAAGTATAATTTTTATGAGTGTTAATTAACGTTGATTACTATTTTCACACAATTTTAGCAGGTGTTAATTTTTTTATATATAAAAGTCAGTATATAATTTCATATACTGACTTCTCGTAAATTTTAAGACTAGTATTTTTATAAAGCCTCGCTTATTACTTCTTTAACGTCATCGGGTAATAAACGTTTTAATAAGGCTTCAATTCCTGCTTTAAGTGTCATTGTACTACTTGGACAACCGCTGCATGCGCCACGCATTTGCACAGTAACAACACCATCGATTAAATTTTTAAATGTAATTAAACCACCATCTGATTCAACTGCAGGCCGTATGTATTGGTCTAAAACCTCAATTATTTTAGCTTCTACATCATTTTGAGGCGCAATATGTTGAGTATTTATGGTTTTTGTTTCAGTAAACGTATTATCTATTGCAACCTCTTGCTTTGGCAAAGAAGTAACAATTAAATTACCTGCATTTAAGTATTCTGTTAAAAAGTTACGAAGTTCAACAGTAATATCATCCCAATCAACAGCATCTGTTTTTGTAATTGTGATATAATTTGCTGTAATAAAAATTGTTTTTACAAATGGAAGTTGAAATAGTTTTGCGGCAATTGGTGCCGTTTGTGTTTCGGAACTATTTTTATATTCAGCACTCGCGCCTTTTTCTGTTATTAAAATTTTATTTGCTACAAATTTTATTGAAGCCGGATTTGGGGTTCCTTCTGCGTATATTATATATGGTATGGTTTGCATATGATGTTTATTAGAATACAAATATCGTTAAGTATTTTTATATAATGAGATTAACTTATTTAATTTCAATTTAAATACTGACGTTTTGACGTTAAAAACTTTTTGGCATTTATTTCGCTTTATTAGTATTCAACAATTACATTTGTTTAACAACTAAAAATACACACATTATGTTTGATCAAAATGAATTTAAAAAGTACGCAACTAAACACGTTGGTATTAATAGCTTAACTTACGATAGTTATGCTTCAGCAATTTCAACAGGTATTAGAAATTTAACCCCTAATATTATAGAAGAGCGTCAATTAAACGTATCTGTGTTAGACGTTTTTTCTCGATTAATGATGGATCGTATTATTTTTTTAGGAACAGGAATTAATGATCAGGTGGCCAACATCGTTCAAGCTCAATTATTATTTTTAGAATCTGTCGATCCAAAAAAAGATATCCAAATTTATTTAAACTCGCCAGGAGGCTCTGTTTATGCTGGTTTAGGTATTTATGATACCATGCAAATTATTAAACCAGATGTGGCAACTATTTGTACAGGTATGGCGGCAAGTATGGGCGCTGTTTTACAATGTGCTGGCACAAAAGGAAAACGTACCGCATTAAAACATGCTCGTGTAATGATTCATCAACCATTAGGTGGAGCTGAAGGGCAAGCATCAGATATCGAAATTACTGCACGCGAAATAGGAAAACTAAAGAAAGAGCTTTACGATATTATTGCTACACATAGCGGACAAACATTTGAGAAAGTTTGGGCTGATAGTGATCGTGATTATTGGATGACTGCAGAAGAAGCTAAAGATTATGGAATGATTGACGAGGTGTTAATTAAAAAACCATAATAATTTAACAGAATAAAAAAGACGTATTAAAAAATTAATACGTCTTTTTTTATGGAGTAAATTTAAACCGTTTATAAACTTCCCAATTTAAATTACCTTTTTTTAGCAAAGCAATTTCTGAAGATTGAAATGAGGTTTCATAGTTTTTTGTTTTAAATTCTTCCCACGCCTTATAAAATATTTGTTTTTTTAAATCCCTAAATGCAATAGTAATATGAGGATGAAAACCTCTTAAATCATCTGATTGATTAAAAACATTAAGATTTGATTTAATGTGTTGTACTAAGGATTTTTGTAATTGAAATAAAAGCTGATTTTCTAATACATTAATAAAAACAACTCTTGGTTCAAAGCAATTAAAATCTTTAAGCTGTATTGTAAATTCTTTATTAAACTTAAAACTCTGTAAACAGGTTAATAATACATCTTCCTTATTTTCTTCAAACGAAAAAGGCATGTGTAAAGTAATGTGCGGAGGCGATTGCAAAGCTCCATGAGAGTTAAAGGTTTTAGAAATGTATTTTTTAAACGAATTAATTTCTTCACATTGAGTATGAGTAGGAATAAGAGCTATAAAATATTTTTGTAACATTTTTGAATTTAATCGAATAAAAAAGACGTGAAGGATAAATTAAAAACAAAACGGGTGGTTAACCGTTATATTTGTATATAAAAATAGCAAATTTTAATTAAGGACAAAATAATATAAATACTATATGGCAGAAGACTTGCAATTAATAGGTAATACAAAGGAAGAAAAGTATAAATCATTGCTACCTCAAATTGAAGCAATGGTATCTGGAGAAAATGATTTAATTGCTAATATGGCAAATATTTGTGCGGCATTAAAATTTGGATTTAATTTTTTATGGGTAGGTTTTTATATAGTAAAAAATGATTTTTTGGTGCTTGGTCCATTTCAAGGCCCGGTTGCTTGTTCGCGTATTCAAAAAGGAAAGGGCGTTTGTGGAACCTCTTGGAATAATAAAGAAACAATAATAGTTGATGATGTGGATTTGTTTCCGGGGCATATTGCTTGCAGCTCTTTTTCAAAATCTGAAATTGTAGTTCCGTTGTTTGGCAATTATAATAATGTAATTGCTGTTTTAGATATTGACAGCGAAACGCTTTCATCGTTTGATAAAATAGATGCTTTTTATTTGACAGAAATTATAAAGCCGTTGATGCACTAAATGGATTCAATTTGCTTATTTATATAAAAATTATAATCTTTGATAATAAACAGCCTAAAAGAGAACTAGAATGGAAATAAAGCGCGTATTTGATATTTTAGAACTATATAAATCCCAATACAGAAAAAACGATGTATTGTCAGCCAAGGTAAATAAAAATTGGAAAAAATATAGTAGCGACGATTTAATAAATTATAGTAATTGGGTTAGTTATGCCTTAATCAAAATGGGGCTGAACCCTGAAGATAAAATATCAATAATTTCAAACAACCGACCTGAATGGAATTTTTGTGATTTTGGTTCTCAGCAAATAAATATTGTAACAGTTCCAATTTTTCCAACCATTAGTAATCACGATTTACAATTTATATTAAATCACTCTGAAGCAAAACTTATTTTTATTTCAGATAAAACGATTTACACTAAATTAGTGGCGCTCGAAAAAGAATTGCCCAACATAAAACATATAATTAGTTTTGAAAAAATTGATGGATTAATGTCTTTTGATGAATTTATTAATTTAGGCATCGAGAACGAAGCTTATGAAAAAGTAAAGACAATTAAAGAATCTATTCTGCCAAGTAATTTGTTAACGATTCTCTACACGTCTGGCACAACCGGTATTCCAAAAGGCGTTATGGTTTCGCACTATAACATGGTTTCAAACGTTATAGCGTGCCAAGGTTTTGCGCCATTTGAAAGCACGTGGAAAGCACTAAGTTTTTTACCTCTAAACCACGTTTATGAACGCATGGTTTGTACTTTGTATTTATATAGAGGAGTTTCAATTTATTATGCTGAAGGATTAGAAACAATTGGCGATAATTTAAAAGAAATTCAACCACAAGTTTTCGTTTCTGTTCCAAGATTAATTGAACGAGTTTATGAAAAAATTACAGCAACGGGCGAAAAATTAACAGGCGCAAAGCGTAAAATTTTCGATTGGAGTTTGCGTATTGCAAATAAATATGAGCTAAATAATAAAAATGGATTATGGTATAATATTCAACATAAAATAGCAGATAAATTAGTTTATAGTAAATGGCGCGCAGCTGTTGGCGGTAAATTAGTTTGTATTGCATCTGGCGGCGCGGCATTAAATCCTAAATTAGAACGTATATTTTTATGTGCAAATATTGTGTGTTTACAGGGATATGGTCTAACAGAAACATGTGTAGTTGTTAGCGTGAACCGTTATGGGGATGATAATATTAGAATAGGAACTTGCGGGCCGGTTATTGAAGGTGTTCAAGTAAAAATAGCAGAAGAGAACGGAGAAATTTTGGTTAAAGGCCCAAATGTGATGAGTGGATATTACAAAAACGAGGAGGCTACAAAAGAAGTAATTGATATAGAAGGTTGGTTTCATACCGGTGATGTAGGAACATTTATTGAAGGAAAGTTTTTAAAAATAACAGATAGAATTAAAGAAATTTTTAAAACAAGTTCTGGTAAATATATTGCGCCTTTAATGATTGAAAATAAAATAAAAGAGTCGCGTTATGTTGAGCAAAGTATGGTTATTGGCGAAGGGCAAAAACACGCCTCTGCTTTAATTGTTCCATCATTTACTAATTTCAAAGAGTTTTGTAAGGACAACCGTATTGAGTGGAGCACTAACGAAGAAATGAGTAAACACGTTGAACTTAAACGAATTATTAATGATCATGTAAAACAAATAAATAAAGTGTTGGCGCCATACGAACAACTAAAACGTTGCGAAATTTTAACTTCCGATTGGAGCATTGAAGGAGGAGAGCTTACTCCAAAAATGAGTCTTAAGCGCAAGGTCATTAAAGAAAAAAACATCCTTGTTATTAATAAAATTTTTTCAGTAGAAGAAGAATAAATGCATCCAATTTCTGAAAAACTAATTACTTGGTACAATATTAATAAAAGAGATTTGCCGTGGAGAAATATTAATGACCCTTATAAAATATGGTTGTCTGAAATTATTTTACAACAAACACAAGTAATACAAGGGTTAAATTATTATTTAAAATTTGTAGAAAATTTTCCTACGGTTACCGATTTAGCTAACGCTCCCGAAGATGTAGTGATGAGGTTATGGCAAGGCTTGGGGTATTATTCCAGGGCCCGTAATTTACATTCGGCAGCTAAATTTATTCAAAATACGCACAAAGGCGTTTTCCCTAAAACTTATAATGAAATAAAAGAATTAAAAGGCGTTGGTGATTATACGGCCGCTGCGGTTGCTTCTTTTGCTTTTAAATTACCTTATGCTGTTGTTGATGGTAATGTTTATCGTGTTTTAGCAAGATTATTTAATGTTGAAACGCCAATAAATTCATCTCAAGGAAAGAAAGAATTTCAATTAATTGCCGAAGAAATTTTAAATCTAAAAAATCCAGACATTCATAATTCGGCCATTATGGAATTTGGCGCACTGTTTTGTAAACCACAAAATCCAAAATGCGAAGATTGTACTTTGCAATTGCATTGCCTTGCATTTAAAAATAAAACAGCTTCTTTATTACCTGTAAAAACAAATAAAGTAAAAATCAGAAACAGGCATTTCAATTATATAGTATTTAATTATAAAAATAAAGTCTATATCACAAAAAGAACAGAAAAAGATATTTGGCAAAATTTATATGAATTTTATCTTATCGAAAGCGACCATTTAATTGATGAAACGACGGTTTTGGAAAATGAAGAGTTGAATAAATTGTGTATAAATTTTAACTTAAAAAACAAAACAACATTAAAAAAACATATTCTTTCACACCAACATATATATGCAAATTTTTACGAATTAGAAATTAGAACCCCTTTTAAGTCAAAGTTATTTGTAGAAATAGATCGCGATGAATTAGATAAATATGCAACGCCCCAGCTAATCAATAAATATTTACAGTTTACGGGAAATATCAACACAACTTAATCTGTCAGCATTTTCCATATTTTTATTTATATTTGACTTGTAATTATAAGGAAGAATGATTAGAAAAATTGTGTTTATTAGTTTAATTTATTGTTCCTTTTCTATTTTGGCACAGGATAATTTAGTAAAAGTTGATATACTGACGTATTATACTCCAAATACAGAATATGTTTTCCCAACCTCTAAGATTGTTAATTCCCAAACAACAGAAACTATTAGGAAAAATTTTTTATCAGTTAATTTATCACAACGGTTTGAAAATACATACAACTCAAACGTTCCTAATCCATTAAACAATGCCGCCCACAACTTTTTTGGTTTAGGTAATATTAGCGACATCCGTTTTAGTATGGATTATGGATTAACGAATTATTTGACATTAGGTATTGGGCGCAGCAAATTTAAAGAAATGTTTGATGGAACTGTTAAATGGAGAGTGCTTACTCAAACGACGGCTAATCGGCCTGTTTCGATTACTTTTTATGGAAACATAGGTTATTCAACAATGAGCACAGAAAAGTTGTATGCAGGCGTTGTTCCAATAAAAAAAAATGAATTTCATAGACTACAATATTGCAGTCAATTACTAATAGCTCGAAAAGTTAATGAAAAGATTTCTTTACAAATAATGCCAACCTATGTTTATCGAAATTTTATAAAGTTAGATATGAATACGAAAAATTATCGTGAAGATAAAAATGGTTTATTTTCAATGGGCGTTGCGGCTCGTTTAAAACTCACAAAAAAAATAGTTTTTGTTTTAGATTACTTTTATAATTTTTCTTCATTTCAAAATAAAAATCCATTGGGATATTATAATGCTTTTGGCGTCGGCTTTGAATTATTAATACGAAAAAGAATGTTTAATTTTAATTTTACAAATAGTGATGCTGTTTTAGAAAGTAGTTTTATGCCATACACAAGAAGCACATGGGCAAGAGGGCAAGTTAAACTTGGGTTCAATATTTCAAAATGGTTTATTCTTTAATTTCAGCCTATTTGTTATCACAATCTATAATATCTAAAACAATAACTGCGGTTAATTTACCTACGGATTCACTAATTAATACGGCATCTTTATTTGCAGATAATTTATTAAAACCAACACATGAATATCCTATTTTTAGTAATTCAACTATTATAATTTGGCCATTAATTGTTTTTTTGATTGTATTGATAATTTATGTCTCTGCAAGTGTTTCTAGTCCAAAAAAGTTTTTTGACCTACTTTCTTCCTCATTTAGCCTTCAGGCATCTAAGCAATTATTTAGGGAAGATTATAAGTTAAATAAGCGAACCCCAATTTTTTTTACAATCAATTTCATTTTTGTATTAACTTTTTTGGTTTTTAAGACAAATGAATATTTTAATAATGCTTTATTTTTGGAATACGGATCAGTAATTCAATATTTATTTTTTGTAATTATTGTGGTTATTGCTTATTCAACAAAATTCTTAGTAATTAGTTTTTTTTCTTATTTCTTAAAAATTGAAGATTTGGGTAGGGAGTATTTGTTTAATGTTTTGGTTTTTTGCCACTCGCTTTCCTTTATTCTATTTCCTTTTGTTATATTTTTACAGTTTTCGAAAGTTCCTTCTCGTTATTTTTTATACCCGGCTCTTATAATTAGTGGTGGATTTTATTTATTAAGGTTAATTAGAACACTATACATTGCCTACGCTGAACAAAACATTAGAATTATTCATATTTTTATTTACCTTTGTGCTTTAGAAATTTTGCCTCTTTTGATATTAGTTAAGTTTCTCTTTTTAAATTTTTAAGTATTTGGTTTTTTGATATGGCTATAAAGAAAAAAAAATCTGTTAAAATAAACGTTGCGAAAACAAAAAAAGTAGCTATTGTAAAAAAGAGCAAGAAAACTCTTTCCGCAAAAAAGCAACAGCCTTTGAAAAAAAATGTTGTTAAAAAGAAAGTTGATGTCAAGCCAATAGCTAAAAAAACCACTCTTAAAAACAACAAGGTTAAAAAAGCACAACCTAAGAAATCTTTGGTAAAAAAAGCAAGTGCAAAAAAAGTTGTTGTAAAAAAACAGAATAAGGCTGTAAAAAGAGTCGTTGTTCCCGTTTTAAAAAAGAAAGCAGAAAGCGCCCCGATTAAAAAAAGTAATTCTCCAAAATCTTTAATTCCAAGTGTTGAATTAAAAATCAGGGAAGTTAAAAAAAAGGGAAAGGCGTTAGAGGTTATAGATACTGAACACAAGACGGTAAAAGTTGGAGTAAAAACCAAAAAGCAACTTGTAGCCGTTATTCCTCAACCAATTATTGAAGTTTCGAATTTTCCAAAAACAAAAGTTAAAACAATTTTAATTTCACAACCAAAACCTGAAAACGACAAAAACCCATATTATGATTTATCGAAAAAATACAATTTAATTGAAACTTTTCGTCAGTTTATCAAAATAGAAGGTTTACCCGTTAAAGATTTTAGAAATCAAAGAGTTGATATTTTAGAACATAAGGCTGTTATTTTAACTAGCCGATTAGCCGTTGATCATTATTTCAGAATGTGTAATGAAATGAGGGTTACCGTTCCGGAATCTATGAAGTACTTTTGTATAAACGAAGCAACGGCTTACTATT
>Ga0114978_10002411_pt1 | contig 15375 bp, 9 predicted proteins | sample S_140212_EF_Meta_FD_87027 | JGI IMG/M metagenome (GOLD analysis project Ga0114978, IMG submission 87027) | Freshwater microbial communities from Lake Simoncouche, Canada to study carbon cycling - S_140212_EF_MetaG | ecosystem: Environmental > Aquatic > Freshwater > Lake | place: Lake... | reverse complement strand
TTCGCTCTCTTCGACCATCGGCACAGGCGTGTCAGTCATCGGCAACCGAGACAAGAGCAACGGCAGTGCCCGCGTCAACGGTGGCACGTGGACAACCACGAATGGCCTCGTTCTCGGCACGGCAGGAGGGACCGGCTCGCTCACTCTCGCCGGCGGCGCCGTGAACAGTGGCTCTGGTGTGATCGGCAATGATCTCGGCAGCACGGGTTCTGCGAATGTCACTGGGGGCACGTGGACCAACAGTGGGGATCTCACCGTCGGCAGCGCCGGCACCGGCACGCTTTCGATGAGCGGAATGGGGACCGTCGTCGTCGGGGGCACGCTCTCCCGGGGAACCAACGGCACGATCAGCCTCTCCTCCGGCGGCACGCTTCAGATCGGTGTCGGTGGCAATTCGGGCGTCCTCGGCAACGATCTGACCACCGAGGGGACCCTCGTCTTCAACCGCACCGGGACCTCGAGCCACACCCACGTGATTGACGGGAGTGGTGCGGTCGTCAAGCAGGGCTCCGGCACGGTCATCCTCGCGGCCGCCAACGACTGGAGCGGTGGCACATCGCTCAACGGCGGTGCCCTCGAGCTCGGGAATGCCGCTGCCCTCGGGTCGACCGGCACGATCTCGTTTGGCGGTGGCGCACTCCGCTTCACGGCAGACAACACGGTCGATTACTCCCCTCGGTTCAACGCTTCCGGTGGTCAATCCTTCCAGCTCGACACCAACAACCAGACGGTGACGCTCGGCAGCGCCATCGCCGGTTCCGGCAGCACGCTCGAGAAGCTCGGTGCCGGCACGCTGATTCTCGCGGAGAATAACACCTCCAGCGGCGCGACGACCGTGACGAGCGGCACGCTCCAGATCGGCTCTGGCGGGGCCTTCGGCGCGATCGCCGGGAACCTCGTCAACAACGCTGCGGTGGTCTTCAATCGATCGAGCGATCTCAACTCCAGTGGCGCCATCTCCGGCTCCGGCACGCTCGAGATGGGCGGGAGCGGCACGCTCACGCTCTCGGGCAACAACAGCTACACCGGGGCCACCACGCTTTCGTCCGGGGTGCTCTCCCTCGGGAGTACCACGGCCCTCGGTGCGACGTCGTCGATCGCGTTCGCCGGCGGCGCCCTCCAGTTCACCGCCGCCAACCATGCCGATCCATCGGCCACCTTCAGCACGGCCAACGGCCAGGCCTACAAGCTCGACACCAACGGCGAGAGCGTCACGCTCGCGGCGAATCTCGTCAGCAGCGGCGGCTCACTCGAGAAGCTCGGGGCCGGCACGCTCACGCTCTCCGGCAACAACACCTTCACCGCGGGAACGACGCTCTCCGCCGGCACGCTCTTCCTCGACAGCGGTGGGGCCCTTGGCACGCCGTCGGATCCCGCTGCCGGTACGATCTCGTTTGCCGGCGGCACCCTTGGTTACACCAGCCGCAACCAATCCGACTATTCCGCCCGCTTCAGCACCGCTGCCGGGCAGGCTTTCCGCATCGACACCAACGGCCAGGCCGTGACGTTCGCCACCGATCTGGCCAGCAGCGGCGCAACGCTCGCGAAGCTCGGCAGCGGCACGCTCGCACTGACGGCCAACAATCAGCTGGGGGGTGGCGTCTCGCTCCAGGGGGGCGCGCTGCAATTGGGGAGCGCCGGGGCGATCGGAAGCAGTGGGGCGATCGAGTTTCACGGGGGAACGCTGCAGTTCACGGCCGCCAACACGGCCGACGTATCGGGCCGCATCAGTGGTGACAGCGGGCAGGCCTTCCGCATCGACACCAACGGCCAGGCCGTGATCTTCGCGTCGGCCCTCGGCGGCACCGGCAACACCTTCACAAAACTCGGCAGCGGCACCGTCACGCTCTCGGCCGACAATGGCTACGACGGCCTCACGACCGTCTCGGCCGGCACACTCCGGCTCGGGGACGGGAACGCTGCCGGGATGGTCGGCGGCGACATCGTCAACAACGCCGCGCTCGTCTTCGATCGCGCCGACGCCCCGAGCTACGCCGGCACGATCTCCGGCTCTGGATCGGTCGCTCTGGAGGGCGCCGGAACGCTCACGCTCGCCGGAGCCAACCGCTACACCGGGGGGACGCAGATCAACTCCGGCACGCTCGCCCTCGGGAGCAGCGACGCGATCGGGAGCAGCGGGACGATCTCCTTCGGCACTGGAGTGCTGCAGTACACCGGAGCCAATCAGACCGACTATTCGGGCCGGATCAGCACGGCCGGCGGGGAGTCGATCCGCATCGACACCAACGGCGAGGCGGTTGAGTTTGCCACGGGTCTGGCCGGTGCCGGCAGCACGCTTGAGAAGCTCGGGAGCGGCACGCTCACGCTCTCCGCGGCAAGCACCTATTCCGGCGGCACGATCGTCAGCGGCGGCACGCTCGACGTGGCAAGCAGCGGGTCGATTGCCCATGCCAGCGCCGAGCTCGTCGTCGGCACGACGGCTGGCGACGGCACGCTCGTGGTCGACGGCGGCGGCATCAGCGTCGGTGACGTCACGCTCGGTCGCGACCTCGCGAGCAACGGGACGGTGACGATCAACAGCGGCGTCTTCGATGCCTTCGGAATGCTCCTCGTCGGCAGTGGCGATTCGGCCACAGGGACATTCACGGTCGCCGGAGGGACCGTGACGACCGGCTCCGCCACGATCGGTGCCGGGAACGGCGTCGGCACCGCGACGGTGTCGGGGGGGAGCTGGACCAACAGCGGCAACCTCGCCGTCGGCAACGGCACGGTGACGATCTCCAGTGGCACCGTCACCGTCGGCGGAACGCTCTCGGAGTCGGCGTCCGGCAGCATCAATCTCCAAAGCGGCGGCGAGCTCCGCATCGGCACGGGGGGAGCCGGCGGGGTGCTCCAGGCCGATCTCAATTTCGCTGGCTCGCTCGTCTTCAAGTCCTCGGGGAATCCGACCTACGGCGGCACCCTCGCCGGGACCGGCCCGCTCACGCAGGAGGGGAGCGGCACGCTCACGCTCTCGAGTGTCGGCACCTACAGCTACTCCGGACTCACGACCGTCTCCGCCGGTGGCCTCGTCGTCGATGGCGCCCTCGGCAGCTCGGAGGTCTTCGTCGCTGCCGGCGGGAGCCTGGGCGGAAACGGGACGATCGCCTCGGCGGTGACGGTCGCATACGGCGGCAGGATCGCCCCCGGCCTCTCCGGCACATCGGCCCTGCTCACGGTCGGTTCCCTCGATCTCCAGAGCGGCAGTGAAGCGGCGTTTGGGATCGTCGGCAACGGTTCCCTCGCCGGCACGGCCGGCATCGACTACGACGCGCTCAAGATCTCCGGCGCGGTCGCGCTCGCCACGAATAATGTCACCGTTCGCCTCGACTTCGCCACCACCACCCCGTTTGCCAACGGCCAGGTGTTCCAGCTGTTCGCCTTCGAAGGGGGAAGCCCGGTGGGGCACTTCTCGTCGGTCATTGCCAGCGGGATCGGGCCCTACGTCGGTGTCACGTTCCGTCGCGTCGACGATGAGTGGATTTCGACCTTCGGCACCTCCGAGCAGTTCCTCCGCTTCGACGAGCGCACGGGGAGCCTCGTGGTGGTGCCGGAGCCGTCGACCTGGGGGCTGCTCCTCGCCGGGAGCACCGCTGCGGCGGGCTGGGGGCTGCGGCGCCGGCGTCAGAAGATGTTGGGGATGTAGGTTCCCCCCCGGCAGCGCTGCAGGTAGTGAAGCGCCGCCACCTGGCCGGTCGTCTCGAGACGGTCGCGGTAGACCGGATCGTGAAAGCCTTCGATGTCGATGCTTCCCCGCCAGCCGGCGAGGCGGAGCTCGGAGATCAGCGCCGTCCAGTCGGTGTCTCCGAAGCCGGGCGTGCGGTGGTGGACATAGGGCACGCCGCCGCGGATCCCGTGCCGGCGGACGACGTCCCACCGCACCGTCGCGTCCTTGCCATGGATGTGCCAGATGCGATGGGCCCATTCCCGCAGCTGCGGGAGGGGATCGACGAAGCTCACAAGCTGATGACAGGGCTCCCACTCCAGCCCGACGACCTCGTCGGGCACCTCCGCGAACATCGCCTCCCAGGCCCGCGGAGCGTGCGCGATGTTCCAGTCGCCGCTCGACCAATCCCCCCCCTTGTCGCAATTCTCAAACGCCAGCTTCACCCCCCGGTCGGCAGCGCGCCTTGCCAGCGGCCGAAACACCGCGCCGAACCGGGGGATCGATTCCGGCACCGGCCGGCCCGGGATCCGCCCTGCGAAACCGGAAACGATCCCGCAGCCGAAGTTGGCCGCCGCGTCGATGAGGGTCTCCCAGTCGGCCACCGTCTCGGGGCTGACCAGCGGATTGCCATAGACCCCGAGCGCACTGATCCGGGGAGGCGGTTGGTCGGGCCCGGTGGAGTGGGAGGCGAGGACGTCGGCGAGGCGGCTGGCGAGGTCGGCGAGATCGCGGCCGGCGAGGCTCTTTCCGAAGCTCACCTGAAACGACTCGAAGCCGTGCGGGAGGAGCGCGGCGACCATCTCGGGGGTCCGGTCGTGGGCCGGCACGAGCGTGCCGATGCGGATGTCGTCGTGGCCGTGCATGTCGGGACCGGTGGTCAAGGGCAAAGGCGTCGCGGGAGCGGTACACTGGACAGCATGAACAAGGCATTCTGCAAGGAGCCGGAGCAGTCGGGCCGGCCGCTGTGCCCGCGCTGCGGCGCCGAGGGGCAGGTGGTGACGGGAGCGACGCTCGAGGCCCACGTGTCGGCCGGCGACGCCGAAACGCTCGCCGAGCCGGTGGCCTGGTGCGACACGGAAAGCTGTCCGGTGGCCTACTTCGACAGTCTCGAACGGTCGATCGACGTCGGCCGGGCCAGCGGAATCCACTGGCCGAAGGATCCTGCCGGAGTGTTGTGTGCCTGCCATGGGCTGACGTGCGAGGATGTCGACGCCGACCTCGCCGAGGGGGAGCCGCAGCGCGTCCGCGGGATCGTCCGCCGCGCCGGCGAGCCGGGGGCCGAATGTGCCCTCCGCTCGGCCGATGGCCGCAGCTGTGTGGCCCGCGTCCAGCGCGTCTACGTGCGACGCCTCTCCGGCGGCCGCTGACATGCGACTCCTCTCCTGGAACATCCACAAGGGGATTGGCGGCCGCGACCGCCGGTACGTCCTCCAGCGGATCATCGATTGTGTCGAGGCCGAGAATCCCGACATCGTCTGCCTCCAGGAGGTCGACCGGCTCGTTGGCCGCAGCCGTCATGACGACCAGCCGCGGTTACTGGCGCGGTGGTTCCGCTGTCATTCGGTCTTCCAGGCCACCGTCCATGTCGGCGGGGGCACCTACGGCAACCTCGTCCTCTCGCGCTTTCCGATCACGAGCCGGCATCGGATCTCCCTTTGCCACGGGACGCGTAAACCGCGTGGGGCGCAACTCCTCCTCGTCGATTCGCCGGAAGGAACCGTTCACGTCGTCCACACCCATTTGGGGCTGGCGGAGCGCGAGCGGCATTGGCAGGTGGAGCGTCTGCTGGGGCACACGCTCTTCCGCTCGGCCGCGGCGCACCCCACGGTGATCGTCGGCGACTTCAACGACTGGCGGAACACGCTCCATGCCGGCGGGCTTGCCGGGGCGGGCTTCCAGCAGGTGACCAGCCCAGTGTCGCAATTCCGTTCCTTCCCCGCCTGGCTCCCCCTCGGGGCCCTCGACAAGGCTTTCGTCCGCGGGCCGCTTCTGGTCCGGCAGGCGCGGATCGTCCGCACGAGCCTCACCCGCGTCGCCTCCGATCACCTCCCGCTGGTCGTCGACTTCCATCTGCGGCCCGGGTGACCGCCCGCCGGCCACGGGGCCGGTCACATCCCGGCGAGTGCCGCGTGGGCGGCCGCCACGGTCGCGTCGATGTCGGCATCGGTGTGGGCCGCGGAGATGAAGAGGGCTTCGTACTGGCTGCAAGGGAGATAGATCCCCTGGTCGATCATGCCCCAGAAGAAGCGGCCGTAGGTCTTCGTGTCGCTTCGGCAAGCCGTTGGCCAGTCGACGACCGGCCAGCCCTCCCCTTGCTGGAAAAACATCGTCATCATGCTGCCGAGCCGCGCGACCGACACCGGCACCCCAGCCGCGGTGGCAGCCGCGCGGAAGCCCGATTCGAGCCGCGCGCCGTGGCGTTCGAGGAGCGGATAGGGGGAATGGTCGCGCAGTTCCTCGAGGGTCGCCGTCCCGGCCGCCACGGCGAGGGGATTGCCGGAGAGTGTCCCGGCCTGGAACACCTTCCCGGCGGGAAGGACGTTGTCCATGATCTCGCGCCGGCCGCCGTAGGCCCCCAGCGGAAGCCCACCGCCGACGATCTTCCCCAGCGTCGTCAGATCGGGGGTGATCCCGAGGATCTCCTGCGCCCCGCCGTACGCCAACCGAAACCCGGTCATCACCTCGTCGAACACCAACAGCGCCCCGTGCTTTTCCGTCAGCCGCCGGGCGGCGGCGAGGAAATCGCGCGACGGGACGACGAGCCCCATGTTGCCGACGACCGGCTCGAGAATGACGGCCGCGATCTCGTCACCGCGGGCCGCGAACAGGGCCTCGAGGTGTGCGGTGGCGTTGTAGTCGAGGAGGATGGTGTCGCGCGTCGCGCCGGGGGTGACGCCGGGGGAATCGGGAACGCCGAGGGTGGCGGCCGACGACCCGGTGGCGACGAGGAGCGCATCGACGTGGCCATGGTAATTCCCGGCGAACTTGACGATGCCGTGGCGGCCTGTGAATCCGCGTGCGAGGCGCACGGCGCTCATCGTCGCCTCGGTGCCGGAGCTCACCATCCGCACCTTCTCGATCGACGGCACCGCCGCAATGATCAGCTCCGCCAGGTGGCTCTCCCCCTCGGTCGGCGCGCCGTAGCTGGTGCCCCGAGAGAGGGCCCGCTCGATCGCCGCGACGACGCGGGGATGACGGTGGCCGAGGATCATCGGGCCCCAGGAGCCGATGTAGTCGAGATACTGCAGCCCGTCGATGTCGGTGAGCCACTGGCCTTCGGCGCGCTCGAAGAAGATCGGCTCGCCGCCGACTCCGCCGAAGGCCCTGGCCGGGGAATTGACCCCGCCGGGAATGAGGGCCCGTGCCCGGGCGAAGGCCGCGTGGCTGTGGGGGCGAGAGGGGGACGCGGTCATCGGGGATCGGCTCCGGGGGCTCTGGAGGGAATTATGGCGCCGTCAGGAGCGGCGAGGAGTGCCAGAACCTCGTCGACGAGAACCTTGGCGTGGGGGCGGCTGGCGTAGGTCTCGACGACGCTCGCAAGGAGCCGGCGGCGCTCGGCCAGCGCCGTGTCGCGGTCGGCGGGGGCGGCGAGAGCCGCGGCCAGGAGCGCCTCGGACTGCGTCAGGATCGAGCGGATCCGGTCCTCGTCCTCCTGCCGCTCATCGATCGCCAGCGGCGTGAGCCGCGCGAGCTGGCGGTGGACGAGGTCGACCCACAGGCTGACGTCGTCCTCGGGATGATCCCCCTCGGGGCCCGGGGCGAGGCGGGAGACCTGGGGTTTCGGGTGGAGCGCGAGGAGCGCTTCGAGGGCATCGATGCAATCCGACGGGCTCTCCAGCTCGCGGGCCATCGCCGCGCGATAGTCGCGTTCGATCGGCGAGAGGGGGCGGTCGGTGCGAACCTTGCGGCGGGCGCGGCGCTGGAGGCGATCGAGGGCGATCGTTCGCTCGAAGCCCGCCACCTCGCCGGCGCGGGGATCGTCGGCATGGTCGCGCAGAAAGCGGTGGATGAGGTCGGCGGCATCGCGGAGATCGCCGTCGTCGTCGTTGGTCACCGCCTTGATCCGGGTGTAGAGCGCGTCGGCTGTCGGCGGGCGGAGGAGCATCCAGCCCCCGCCGAGGACCGCGACTGCGATCGCGACCGCTGTGGCCGAGCGGATCCAGGTCGTGCGCGCGCCGTCGCGGCTGCGGCGATCGCGATCGGCCTGGTCGAGCTCGGCCATCGTCGTGTGACGCCGGCGGACGGCCGTGTCGACTCGGGTCGTCGAGCTCGCTTCCCCCGGGGGGAGATCGGTGCGATCGCTGTCGATCCCGGCCGTCCGGCCATCGCCGGAACCGCGGCCGGAGGCCATCTGGGGGGAGGCATCAGCGCGCGTCGGCCCGCCGCGCGGGGGGGGCTGCGGCCCGGCGGGAGTTTTACTGGCCGCGGCCGGCGGGGGCGCGGCCGGAGCGGGGGCGGCTCCGAAGACGGTCGTAAAGTCCTCCGTGCGGCCGGGGGGCCCCGGCTGCGGCGGTTGGGGGGCGAGATCGGCGATCACGAGTTTGTCCCCCGCCGGGTCGGTTTCGTCGGTCGTGGGAACGAGGGTGCCGATCGCCGTCAAGAGCCGCGCCAGTGCCAGGGCGCTGCCGGGGCGCGCCGCTGGATCCTTTTGGAGAAGACGGTCGATGAGCGTGTCGAGCTCCGGAGGCACCGACGGGACCGCGGCGGCCACGCGCGGAGCGGGGGTGTGGCGCTGTTTTTCGATCACCTCCGTCACCTGTCCTCCGCGGAACGGAGGCCGGCCGGCGAGCATCGCATACATCACCAGGCCGAGGGCGTAGAGATCGGCCCGATGGTCGACACCGCGGCCTGCCGCCTGCTCGGGGGCCATGTATTCGGCCGTGCCGACGATATTGCCATGGGCGGTGTGGGCCACACCGCCGAACAACTTGGCGATCCCGAAGTCGGCGAGCTTCACCCCCGCGCCGATCGGGACGTCGTCGGTGAGGAGGATGTTGGAAGGCTTCAGGTCGCGGTGGACGACCCCATGATCGTGCGCCAGCTTCAAGGCCCGGGTGACGGACAGCGCTACCGCGACGGTTTCCTGCCAGGTGAACCGGCGGCCGGTGCGGAGGGTCTGTTCGATCGTCTTTCCCCGCACCAGCTCCATCGCGAAGTACGGCTGGTCCCCCTCCTCCCCGAAGGCGAGGAGTTGGACGATGCCGGGGTGCCGCAAGTCCTTGAGGGTGTCGATCTCGGCGCGGAAGCGGGCCTTCAGGCCTTGGTCGTCGGCGAGATGGGCCGCGAGCACCTTGACGGCGACGGTCGTGCCGGTGATCGCGTCGACGGCTTCGTAGACCGCCCCCATCCCGCCACGGCCGAGCCGGGCGCCGATGGAGTACGGTCCGAGCCGGGCTGGTTCCATCGGGTGTGCCGGGGAAAGGGGGAGGAAAGGGACCGTCGGGGAACGGCGGGCAAGCCCCGCGGACGTTCCTTTTATTCTGGGGTGATCGGCTACAACTGTCGAACCGGTTCTTTCGACGACCGGATCCCCGCCAGCCGTATCACATCCTATGTCCCATCCCGTTTCCCAGAGAACCACCGGCTCCACCCGCCTCCTCCCCGCCGACACCAACCAGGCCCACGGGTTGGCGGAGTACGCCCGCGACTTTCTCCATCATCCCCAGCCGGTCGGCGCTCGTACGCTCGGGCTCCTCGAGCGCTTCCATGTCGACAGCGTCGGCTGCGGCGTCTCGGCCCTCGCCCGGGGGGCCAACGCACCGACGGTGCTGCGGCGTGAGGCGCTGGCGTCAGCCCCTGCCGCCGGGAGCCGGGGGGCGATCTGCTTTGGGGCGCGCCGGCCGGTAGCGATCGAGAAGGGGGTGGCGGCCGACGCCTCTGCGGTGCGGGAATGGGATTCCAACGGCACGAACTTCGGCCACGACGCCGCGAAGGGGCGAACGGCCGGGGAGTTCGGCCACAACGATTTCTATCCCGTGGCCCTCGCGGCGGCGCGGGAAGCGAGGCTCGACGGCGATCAGACCCTCCGCGTCATGCTTCTGATCGACGAGATCCGCGGTCGGTTGGCGGAGGTCTTTCCGCTGCGGACTTACGCCATCGACCACGTCCACCACGGCGCGGTTGCCTCCGCGGCGGCCTGTGCGGCGGCCCTCGGCGGGGATGTCGACGCGATCGAGTCGGCGATCGGGATGGTCGTCGCCCACTACGTCCCCTACCGGGCGATCCGCGCCGGCCACCAGCTTTCCGACAGCAAGGGGGCCTCGGCAGCGCTGGCGGCGGAGGTGGCGGTGTCGGCGGCCAGGCGCTCACTGGCCGGTTTCATCGGACCAAAAGATATCTTCCGCAATCCGCTCGCGCTCTACCGCAGGAACGTCCCCTGCCCCGATGGCCAGAGCCCGTTCGATCTTGAGCTCGGGCTCGGCGGCGACGCCTTCGCGATCCACTTCATGCACTTCAAGCTCGGGCTCTACGAGCACCAGTCGGCCGGCGCGCTCCAGGCGCTGGTCGAGCTCTTCGCCCGCTGTCCGGGGCTGGCGGCCGATCCAGACGGAATCCGCCGCGTCGAGGTGGCGATCTACGAGCCGGCCTTCTCGATCATCGCCGACCCCGCCAAGCGGACGCCGACGACGCGGCAATCGGCCGATCACTCGCTCCCCTACATTCTCGCCAGGACGCTGCTCAAGGCCCGTGCGACGGCCACGACCGGCGCAACGCCGGGGTGGAACGAGCTCATGCTCCTCCCCGACGACTACGATGCGGAGCGGATCGCCGATCCCGGGATCGCGGCGCTGATCGGCAGGATGGCGATCATCCACGGTGGCCCGGACTACGACGCCCGCTATCCTGACGGGATCCCCACCAGCGTGACGATTGATCACGCCGCCTTCGGGCGACTCGAGAGCGGTTTGGTCTGCCACCCGCTCGGGCATGCCCGCTCCGATCAGGCGGCCACCGAGACGCTCGTCGATCTCAAGTTCAACCGGCTCGTCGCCGGGGCGGTGGAGGATCCGGCGGCGCTTGAGTCGCGCGTCCGGTTGGCAGGGAAATCGGCCGACGATGTCGCGGAGCTCTATGCGTTTCCCATTCACGGGTGTGATCCCGGTTGACAAGCCCCCCGGCATCACGAGCCGGAGGGTGGTCGATGTCGTGGCGCGGGCCGCGGGCATGAAGACGGTCGGCCACGCCGGCACACTCGATCCGCTTGCTCGCGGCGTCGTCGTCGTCTGCCTGGGGCACGCGACGAAGCTCGTCGACCATCTCCACGCCCAATCCAAGGCCTACGCGGCGACGTTTCTCCTCGGTCGCTCGAGCCCCTCGGATGACCTCGAGACACCGATCGAGCTGGAGACGGAGCCGCGCGTGCCGACGGGGGAGGAGCTCGAGGCCGCGGCGGCGGCCTTCCGTGGCGACATCCTCCAGCGTCCCTGCGACTATTCCGCCATCCATGTCGACGGCAAGCGGGCCTACCGGTTGGCGCGGCAGGGGCGGCCGGTGGAGATCGATGCCCGCCCGGTGCGGATCGATCGGCTGGAGATTACCGGATACCGGTGGCCGTGCCTCGACGTCGAGATCGAATGTTCGGCCGGCACGTTCATCCGCGCGATCGGGCGCGATCTGGCGCTGGGCTTGGGAACGCGCGCGCTGATGGAATCGCTGCGGCGGACCCGCGTCGGTCCGTTTGGCCTCGGCGACGCGGTGGCCCTGGAATCGATCGGGGCGGAGACGATCTCCGCAGCGCTCCTCCCCCCGATCTCGGCCATTCCCCACCTGCCGCGCGTCACGCTCGCTGGAGCGAGCCTCGATTCCGCGGTTCGCGGTGGCCTGCTCCCGGCCGACACGGTGACCGGCAGCCTGGCGGCGGCGGTCGATGCCGACGGCGAGCTCGTCGGCATCCTCGGGCGCCTCGCGGACGGGAGCATGAGGCTGCGCCCCAACTTTCGCGGCCTGGGATGAGCGGCAAATGAGTGTCGGGGGCACCGGTCGGTTGACGCCGCGGGCGGAAGTTCGGGACGATGCTAAGAAGAACGGTATACGGGCAGTGAGCGAGGGGTTTCATGCGAATCGACGGCGGATGGCGCGAGCGAATTCTCGGCGGGTTGATCATGGCCGGGGTTCTCGTCGGCGCGTGGGGCTGCGGTGGGGTCATCCAGGCGGCGCCGGCGGAGTTTCATGTTGCTCCCGATGGCGATGACGCGGCTGATGGTCGCCCGGGGCGGCCAGTGGCGACCCTCCGCCGCGCCCTTGACCTCGTCCGCGAGCTGCGGAAGCGGCGGGCCACCCCCGCGTCGATCACGATCGAGGTCGCCGATGGCCGGTATGAGCTCGCCGACACGCTTCTGATCACGGCCGAGGACAGTGCCGGGGAGAAGTCGCCGACGATTATCCATGCCGCCGAGGATGCCCACCCCGTTTTCAGTGGTGGCCGGCGGATCACCGGTTGGACGGTCACGGAGGTCGCCGGCCGGCCGCGCTGGAGCGCTGTCCTCCCCGAGGTGAAGGGGGGAAAGTGGCGGTTCACGCAGTTGTTCGTCGATGGCCAGCGCCGGTTCCGGCCGACGCTGCCGGCCGAGGGATGGTTCACGGTTGGCTTGGCGCTGCCGCCGTCGCCCGCCGCCGAGGGGCGCGGGCACGACCGGTTCGCGGCCGCTGCCGGGGATCTCCTCCGCGAGTGGAGTCAACGCGACGCGATCGAGGTCGTGGCGGTGCATCAGTGGTCGATGTCACGGATGCGGATCGCGGCGATCGAGGCGGGGGAGGAAGGTGGCACGGCCAACGTGCAACTTGTCGGCACGACGTCGAGCCTCGATTCCTGGGGGGCCCTCGCCGCTGGCGCCCGCTACCGGCTCGAGAATGTTCGCGAGGCGCTGGGGAGCCCGGGATCGTGGTATCTCGATGTTCCCAGCGGCACGCTCACCTACTGCCCCCTCGATGGCGAGGATCCGGAAACCACCGAAGTCGTGGCGCCGCGCGTCGACATGCTCGTCTCGGTGCGGGGGGAGCCGGTCCCGGGAGGGACAGTCGACCACATCCGCTTCGTCGGCTTGTCGTTCACGCATGGCAACTGGGCGATGCCCCCGCGCGGCCAGTCGGCGGCGCAGGGGGATCTCAACGTCGGCGCCGCGGTCTCGCTCACCGGGGCTCGCGACGTGCAGCTCATCCGCTGCGGGATCCGGCATGTCGGCCGGTACGGCCTGGCGCTTGGCGTCGGCTGCGGGCGCTGTCTCGTCGAGCGCTGCGAATTGCTCGATCTGGGGGCCGGCGGGGTGATGGTGGGAACGACCGCGGCGGGGGGGCGCTCGATCGCCCGGGTCACCGAGAACACGATCCGCGACTGCACGATCGCCCATGGCGGCCGCCTCCATCCGGCGGGAATCGGGATCTGGATCGGTCAGGCCGACCGGACCACCATCGAGCGTTGCGAGATCGCCGACTTCACCTACACGGGGGTCTCGGTGGGGTGGACCTGGGGCTACGAGCCGAGCGCGGCAGAGCGCAACCGGATCGTCGGCAACCACATTCATCACCTCGGCCGGGGCGTGCTCTCCGACATGGGGGGCGTCTACACGCTCGGGGTCTCCCCCGGCACGACCGTCGAGGGGAATCTGATCCACGACATCGTCAGCCACGACTACGGCGGCTGGGGGCTGTACACCGACGAAGGTTCGAGCGGGATCGTGATGCGCGACAACGTCGTCCATCATGCGTCGTCGGGGAGTTTCCACCAGCACTACGGCAAGGACAACCTCATCGCCAACAACATCCTGGCCTCGGCCCGCGACTGGCAGCTGCAGCGGACGCGGGTCGAGGACCACGTCAGCTTCCGCTTCGAGCGCAACATCGTCTGGTGGGATTCCGACACGGCGCTTGCCAAGGGGGATTGGAACACTGGCATCGTCGCCCGCGACAACTGCTACTGGCACGATGGCGGCAAGGTGACCTTCCCCGACGGAGCGACGCTCCCGGCCCGGCAGAAGGCAAAACTGGAGCGCGGCTCGATCGTCGCCGATCCCGGTTTTGCCGATCCGCAAGCGGGCGACTTCACCCTTCCGGCCGACTCGCCGGTGTGGGATCTCGGTTTCGAGCCGATCAAGACCGACGCCGTCGGCCGGAAGACGCCGCGCGTCGTCTCCCCCGATCTCCCTCCGGTCCCTTCGCCGTGGCCCGAGGCGCGGGCGCTGGCCGCGGATGAAGCCACGCTGGAATCCGCGGATGAAAGCGGAGCGGATGCCATGGAACCGGCCGTGGAGGATGACGGCGGGGCCGACGTCCGCTGACGGCACGTCGGCATCAGGCCAGCCGAGCGACGTCGATCGCCGCAGTGCCGATCCCCGCAGTGGAGAGCGCTGCCCGGAGCCGCCGGGCGAAGTCAGCGCTCCCGGGGGTGTCGCCGTGGATGCAGGCGGTCTTCGCCGTGACCCTCAAGATCGTCCCCTGCCGAGATATCACGATGCCGTCGCGAATCATCCGCACGAGCCTTGCGGCCGCGGCGTCGGAATCGGTGAGGAGGCTGCCGGCGCGTGTGCGCGGCGAAAGGCTGCCGTCTGATTCGTAGGCCCGGTCGGAAAAGACTTCGCTTGCCGTGGCGAGCCCGGCCCGGGCGCCGGCGTCGATGCTGGCGCTGCCGGAGAGGGCAACGAGAACGAGCCCCGGGTTCACTCGCGCCACCCCGCGGGCTATTGTGTCAGCCACGGCGGCGTCGGTGGCCGCGAGGTTGTAGAGGGCGCCGTGCGGTTTGACATGGCCGACGCCGATCCCCTCCTCTGCCGCGATCCGCACGAGCTCGCCGACCTGCTCGACGACGAGGCGCTCGATGTCGGCGGGTGGCAGCGCCAGCGGGCGCCGGCCGAAGCCGCTCCGGTCGGGAAAGGAGGGATGGGCCCCGAGGGCGAGGCCGCGGTCGCGCGCGAGGCACGCCAGCGCCCGCATCGAGCCGGCATCGCCGGCATGGCCGCCGCAGGCGACGTTGAGGCTCGTGAGCGACGCGGCCAAGTCGGCGTCGGCCCGGAAGCGCGCGGCGGCGTCGGCAGCGGTGGAATCCCACTCGCCGACGTCGCCGTTGAGATCGATCGAGAGTGAAGCAGCGCTCACCGCAGGTACTCCAGGCCGAGCGTGAAGATCCGGATCGTCCGTTCGCGTTCCCGGAGGAAACGCTGCGCCTCGTCGTGCCCGATCTCGACAAAGCTCAGCGGCGCACCCGGGGACGCCTGAGCGATGCGGGGGAGATCGATCGTGGCCACGACGGCGATCCGCGGGTATCCCCCGGTGACGGGATGATCGGCTGCCAGCACGATCGGTTGTCCGGAGGGGGGAACCTGGATCGTGCCTGCCACGACGACTTCGGAGAGCGTCATCGTCGGCGCTGCGAGAGCCTTCCCGGAGAGCCGGCACCCACTCCGATCGGAGTCGGGGGTGACGACAAACGTGGTGTTGAAAAGTGCCTCGTGGCTGGCTGTCGGAAAGGCGTCGAACTCCGGTCCACGGAGAACGCGGATCGGTGGCGGGGCCGCTCCGTCGGCCGGGCTTCCGGTCGGCCAGGGGGTGAGCTCAGGGGGCACTGTCCTCGGTAAGACAACAACGTGGTGCCGGTCGGCTGGGGGCTTGCGAAGCGCCGCTCCGACAGCGATCTGGTCACCGGCCCGCAGGGCTCTTCCCTGGTATCCACCGTAGCCGGAGCGGAGATCGGTCCCCCGGCCCCCGAGCAGCAGCGG
>Ga0114978_10002409_pt1 | contig 15381 bp, 14 predicted proteins | sample S_140212_EF_Meta_FD_87027 | JGI IMG/M metagenome (GOLD analysis project Ga0114978, IMG submission 87027) | Freshwater microbial communities from Lake Simoncouche, Canada to study carbon cycling - S_140212_EF_MetaG | ecosystem: Environmental > Aquatic > Freshwater > Lake | place: Lake... | reverse complement strand
TTTATTATTTATTATACTACTCGTTATTACAACTTCTTTACTTATTTACTTCTTAACAACCTTCTTAACAACCTTCTTAACAGCTGCTGGGGCTGCTGCTAGTGTCTCGGCAACTGGTGCGGGTGCGGGTGTGGGTGCGGCTACAATAGCTGGTGTTGCCACTACAGGCGTTTGCATAGGAGCAGGTCCTTCATCATCACTGTCTTCAGCCACAGTCAATGTAGCAGTGTTAGTTGCTTCCCTAGGAATATCATGGTCATCCTCTTCAGCAGCCGATTCAGTCTCTTCAGAACGCTTTTCCAATGCGGACTTGTCATCTGGCGACAATGAAATCATACACTTGCCTCGCATACTGGCGCGCGGCTTGACGACTGCCTGAAACAGCTTCCAAGTACAACCGAATTTACCATTTGCAAACCACAAACCTCCGCATTGCAACACCGCTGCCAAATTCATCTGCTTTGGCATAAGTTCAATCGGGCCAACCTCTGGCGTATCCTCGTTAGGAAACAGTTGAACGCTATTGGTATCAAAGATTTCGCAACTGAACTTGCCATCCCAGCAGCCAATCTTCACATTCAATGTTGGCGAACGCGTCAAATCCGCTTCACCTGTATTCTTATCCTTCGGATACTTGAGCATCGGGTGAAACAACGCATCAATGACCTCTGCGGATGTCTTGACCTTGCCCAGCCAATCCTTTGAATTCTTCAACGCATCGGCCTTGATTTTATTTTCAAATTCAACAATATTTTTCAACATCTTATCTGTCGCATCCGTCCGATACTGGTCCCCCGGAAACTGAAGCGACATAGAATAGGATTCCTTACCGGTTTTTTCATCAACAAACTTTTGCGCACCCCACGTCATCATAAGTGGAGTGCCCAAATACAAACTCTTACCTGTATTGGCATTAAGAATTCCGATACTTTTGCCACCAGAAGCATTCACTTTGGATTTTGTATATTTGGTGTCTTTCTCGGCAGTAAATACCGTCGCATTGATAATCATGTTAGAGGATTCGTTTGATGAACTCATTTTGTTATGCTTGTTTAATATACTATACTATAGTGGCTTCTTTTTAAATCAATTTTTTGGGTAATTCAAAAATAAAAGAATTAGTTTTTGAATAACGCTTTAAATCAGCTTGGCAAAATCAGCTTGGCAAAATCAGCCTTGGCAAAATCAGCTAGGCAAAATCAGCTGGCACATTTATAACGATATATTTAGCACCCCAGTATATATATTATAAAATATGTGTAGTGTATAAATGGCAAATAACAGATGTTTTAATACAAGCAACAATACCATAAAATCAGCGAGTGATTATTCTACTTCAATAAAACAAAAAACTTTATACAGTAATATCGCAAAAAATATGAATTTACAAGGAAACGCGAATCCACTTAAAAAAGATGGAATACGCTATAATAATAATTTTGGCGTGGTACCGTTGACCGGGAATAATACTGCCGGTTGTTTAATTAATTCTCAAAGTTATGATCTATTATTAAATGTGGCAAAAGGACAAAGTTTATATAATGCTGAAAATAATAATATTGATCATTTTAATTTGAGCGGAGTACTTGTAAATAGCAATGAATCATGGGCTGGCAATTTGTTTTCGATGAATTACGCAACGCATGGCATTCATACGGTTGTAGACACTTCTTATAATGCTGGAAATACAAATTCGATAATTTACCCACAAACCATTTCGGCTTCTGCAGCCGATCTATCTTTTAATACTGCTTATCCGGGTGTAATTGTCGATCCAAGTTATGAAATATTTTATAATACGTGTTTGACATCTTATAATGATGGGAAAAATCCATGGCTGAATCTAGTTGATGTCAGCTTTAACAACACTAGTTATTATAAAACTGCTCTTAAAAACGACCCATTCGATAATTTTAATTATCCACAAAAAGTAATATTTGCTTGTAAACTGCCGTAATATATATAAAAAGTATTTGAATATTTATAGGATTAAATATTCAAAAATTTCTCGCGGACAGGATTCGAACCTGTGACCTAGGGTTAAATGTGTCCACTACAGACCCCCGTTCTACTACTGAACTACCGCGAGTATTGAAGGCTACAAAAGGACATAACCGGTTGAACTATAATTTATTTTTTATTTAACGGGGTTTTACCCTTTATGGGGTGCTCGAGGGGTAAACCCCTCGTTTTAAGCCACAACCGCAGACGTCGACAGAGCAGCAGCCGCCAAAGCAGCCGCCGCCTTCTGAAAATGCGGGCTCATATAACGCTGAAGGTTAAAATACGTCAGCTCCTCATCAGCCTTCAACTTCAACAGCGAAGACAGCTTGGAATCCGCATTGATCTTACGACCATTCGTCTTATCCTGAAGACTGTTGGCACGAATGTAAGCGTTAATCTCACGCGTCACCTCTGTGCGCGCCATCTCGGTGCCCTGGGTCTTACCAAGAAAGGTCGCCAGTTCAGAGCTAATGAGCGTCGGCTTGACAAATCCACTCGGCGAACGATTGCCAGTCTTGCGCTTTTTCTTGGCACCAGCCTTGGTGGCCGTCTTCAGCTCGCGCGACGACTTGCGTTCAAGAGAACGAAATTCAGTCTTGAGGGCCGACAAAAGAGCACTGACTTGCTGAAGCTTGGCAGAGAAACTAGAGAAATCATTGCTCACCTGGGGCGCATCAGCAACCACGGGCGACGACTCTGCAACAACGGGCACAGGGACAGACTCTGGGGCAGGGGCAGAGACCTTGGGGGCTTTCGCAGCCTTGACTTTCTTGGGAGTTGCGGGCACATCGGCGACAACAGCAACAGGAGCAGAGACAGAGACTTCCGAAGCAACCACTTTCGGTGTCTTGGGAGCCTTGGGAGCCTTTTGTTCCTTAACCGGCGTTTGAACAGGCGCAGTCGCAGTCGATTCGGTAGCAGTAGCAGTAGCAGTAGTCTTGGAGTTAGTCTTGGCCATCTTCTTATATTCTACTATAACATCTTTTATTTAAGCCTTTTAACGCATATATTAATTATATATTTGTATATTGACATGATAACAACTTTTAGAAAAAGTTGGGCAAAAATATACTTCTAATACAACTTTTAGAAAACAACTTTTAGAAAAAGTTGGGCAAAAATATATACTTTTAATTTTATAATACAACTTTTAGAAAAAGTTGGGCAAAAATATATACTTTTAATTTTATAATACAACTTTTAGAAAAAGTTGGGCAAAAATATACTTTTAATTTTATAATACAACTTTTAGAAAAAGTTGGTTGCTACCGACTGATATAACCACGGCAATGCCTCGGCCGCGCCAGTACTAACTAATGTAAGAGCACATAGTACATAATTAGCGCCTAAAATACGAGATTCTCTATCAACACCATTTTTAACCAATTGAGTCATAACTAACAAAGCCATGGTTTTAAGATTATAAAGCGGCATATTAATAATCATATTCATATCTAATATTTCAAATGGATTGCCATTCGGCGGTGAGATTTCAATCATAGTGATATTGTCTAAATGAGCTCTATAAATCCAAATATCTCTTAATTCTTGTAAAAACTTAACCACTTGACGCTGCGTTAATTGTATAAACCAAGCAGGATTAGTATAATTGCCTAAACTATCAATATCACGAAATAAACCTAATGTTCTCATTTCAACCAGTTTCGCTGGGTCTGTCACCTCTTCCTCTACTACTAAATTCATATCTAAATTTTCACCCATTATTTTACTAATATTAATAAGTCGTTTAAAATTCACTTTAGCCTTGTTAGGGATAGGATTTCGATTATAAGGATTTGAATCTTTTAAATCTTCGTTATCTAATAAATTATATAAAGATATAATATCAAACCCATATATCATGCCGTCTACATCAGTGTAACTAAAAAATTGGTCAAACGGTATATCTTTTAGGGGCTCCATGGAAAAGAAATCTGTTTCATTCACACACAATGATCTATTAAATTTGGCTGGTCCACGTAATTTATTATATGTCTTGAACAAGTTCTTCCGCCATACCCGTTGAATAACAACAGCATAGCTTGAAAAATATAAATAATGGTACACTTTATTCGTCAATACCTGCTTGTTACCAGTTACTTTTAATTTATAAAATCTACAAATATCCTTTAATTGTGGAATAGTAAATGTTTTGATTAAAAATGTGCTATGGCTTGAAAACGAGGGTATTACAATTGCTTCTTTACTTGATTTAATATCTTTATCCGTTTTGACTTTTCTGCCTTTATACTTCTTCTTTACATATTCGGTTTCATTGTTACCTATTACCGTGTTATTCATTACATTACTTATTATAATATTATTATCATATGTCATTGGTATAATGTCATTGTTTAAGATTTGATTCATAATAGTTATTGTTATATATGGATATGATAAAATCTTTTTATACTGTCTATCTACTACTTATCCAAATAATGTCATTCGTGTAGTCGTATTTATATGTGTAAAATGTCCATGTTTTTTAATTATCTTTGTATAAAGGTGTTCCATATTTTTCAACCCTTCAAGTAGCTCATCACATTTATAATGTCTACTAATATAATCTATAAAGGCAATGGGTGGGGATCTGTCGAAATTGCCCCGTGCCGACTTGCCACGACCACCGTCGGAATTGTTAGACCAAGGCGGCGTTCCCCCACACCAATTTAAAAACTCGAAATAATTATTCATAAAAATCGCACTCACCACATAGTATGCAAACACGTTCGTGTTTTCTTTATATAAATTCTTACGCAACGAGGAATATTTTTCACCACTATTACAAATATCTGTATATTGTAAACCCATAAATCGTAATACTTTATTACACTGATATAGCGTAAACATCCTTTCTAATTCTAAACAAAAGGTAGAGTTTATTATAAATTGGTTCTTATCCTTTTTATTTTCCAGGGCATTATAACTATAAAAACAACAGTTTAAAATACGCGCCCATGTTTCGGTATAGGCTTCATAACTATTAATTTCACTTTTTATGGGAAATAGCTTTTTAATACCGTCATTTATAATCTTTATAGTATTACTGTCGCCACTAAAATCTAATCCAAACGTATGAAATGTTTCGTGAATAAGCACTTTAAACCATTCTTCATTTCGAAAGATGACAATTTCGCCTTCTGGTACACAACTAGATGTATATGCAGTATTTACATGTTCACTACTTAATGTGGTCATTTTATTATCGGGTAGACTTTTGTTAAAAGGCGTGTTATAAATATAGATGGTCAACGATTTCGCGCATGTTTTTGACGAATATGTACCACAAAGTGTTAGCCAGGCATAAATCATCCGCACATATCCGTTTAATCCGTTTGTTTTTGCAGAACCCCCATTCGCAAAAATCAATCTTATATCACGACCATCTATAGTACATTGATAAATGTCATAATCAGTCTCATGTTTTTCTATATAGTTGCGAATACGTTGCGGGAAAATAGAGCTATTGTATGAATCTGGAATTATTCTATCTGAACTACTTTTAATTTGAATTTGCTTTGCAACAAAGCAACTTTTATCCATCAACTCTACTTTTGTAAAGGCATTATTAATAGCATTGTAGAGATTTGATAAAAATAAATTCAACTGTTTTTCATTCTTTTTAGATAATGGGTCTGATTTATATTTATTAAAATGCGATAAAAAAATCTTAACTAATTCAGATGTTTCTTCTGGAATGTCCATATATACAACTTTTAAAAAAAGTTGAGCAAAAGTATCGTAAATAGTAACGTAACATAAATAGTAACGTATCGTAAATAGTAACGTATCGTAAATAGTAACGTATCGTAAATAGTAACGTAACATAAATATTAACATAAATAGTAATTCTGTTTTGCTTATAAAGATTATATGGGTTTTGCCACACTTTTTTCAAAAGTGGTTTAAAAGGTGTAAAAAGTGTTTCGTATAATCATCAGATCGGTAAATACTTCTGCCGGTGATCCTCTCGCAAAATGATTTAATTTGGCCTTTTTCGTAGCTTTCAATAATCGTTTTAATTCTTCATTTTGTGAAAACTTGGCCATCATCGCCGCTTGCATTTCTAGATTCGCACGTGACATACCGTTTTCTCTTACTTCGTAAAAATCCTTATCTATAGTGACATCTTTGGGTCTAATAAGATCACTCTTGATTTTTCCGCTCTTGCCGCCAGCGATTTTTGCCATGGATGGGTCTTTCGATATAGCCGATCCAGAATCCAATGAAAATTGCGCATAAAATTGAGGATTTCCACGTTTAAATTTACTGCCTTGATAATAATGCTCTACTGTAAGCCATTTTTTACCATCCAGAGTAAATTCAGATGACCAATCATTATCTAATTTTCTTCGCCATGAAGGTATTTTTTGTAATTCGTTGTAGAATTTAACACCTTCTGGGCCTATCGTTTCCCCCGCGCCTTTACCTGGTGCGGCCGAGTCTAGTGATTTGGCATAAAACTGAAATACAGTTGCTTTATCGTATAAATCAGATTGTAGTTCTATATGCGGCTCTTTTTCTTTTTCTTTTTCTTTTTCTAAATCAAATACCGTTATAGCTTCCACAGTAGCCGCAGTAGCAGCAGTAGCAGCAGTAGCAACAGTAGCAGCAGTAGCAGCAGTAGCTACAGTACCTTCTTTATTCGTTTCAGTTTTCATAAATTCTTGAAAATCAGGAATAATGTAATAGGGTCCTGCTTGTCTTTCCAAACATTTATTTAATACCAAGGTTTTAATATCATAAGGCAGCTCTGTAAATGTAAATGAACCATGGTCTTTATAGGTAATAAGTTGATAATGGGCGCCATTATAATCCAACAGAATATAGTGTTTGGGTTCGAATTTGCCAGCCGCTTCCAATACCTCGTCATTCAGTTGTCCACACGTGAGTACATTATCTTCGTCACCCGCTCTGAAATTAGCTCTAGACATTAATACCATTTTAATTTGTAATTCCCGTTCAAGCGTAGATATCGCCCAGGTGTCACCCAAAAACCCACACGTTTGTACCTTGAGTTTAAACATGTCTAAATCCTTTACGCCTTTGATAAAATTAAATTCCGCCATCATGGATTTAGTAGCTATTCTATCTTGTTTAATATCTTTGTGACGTATATTAATTTCTTCAGCTTGGGCTACGATAGCCTGTTGAGTACCTCTATCTTTTTCTAATGTAATTTGTTTTTTAAGTTCAGCATGTCTGTCGGTCAACACTTTAAGCTCTTTGGCTATTTTTTTATCTTCTTCCACACTGGCTTCATAGAGTGTTTTATAATTCTGAAAGATATCTTCAGTAGCATTTGCTGCGAGTATCTTTCTCATATCCTCGACACTGACATGAACACCCGACATTTTAAGCCCATCACGAATAGCAGCGAATAAACAGTCCCCCTTACCTTCATTGTCTACTATTTTATAATTGTTGTTTTTCATAAATCGTTGAATCCAAGGTAGAGTTTTATTAAATTTAAATGCTTCTCGTTCTTTAATAGCCTCCTCCATGGTTTGTGTTAATACAGTGACAGCTATAACATCTTCCGTCGCTAGCGCAGCTTCAGCATCTACTTCCGCCCGTATCGGTTTACCAGTCAATATCACTTTACTGACAAATGGATATAATATGGGTTCTCCCATAAAACTGACGTCTACGTCACCATCCTCATCTATAATAGAACTTACATCTGCCACCGGTATCTCATATACACCAATCTGTACATCTACTTTGTTATGTTTAACTAAATAAATAGGATAAAAAATGACATTACTATCAATATAGGTATACTTGGCTTGTCCTAAAGCAACGATGACTTCCTCACCTAGAATAGTAACTCTATACATGGATGCTTCAAATTCTTTATCTTCGTCATATAATGTTTTTTGTACTGGATAGTCAATGGTGGGTTGAATGAGAGATCTTACCATTATATTATAAACCTTTAAAAAATGTTTATCATAACGCTTTCGCCATGGAACAAGTTCAAAAAGTATAAAGTATAAATTTACTAAAATACTTGTCACGTTTCAACTCATTTATATACTTATACATGCGCCGTCGCCTATTTACTATTTTCAAATTATTAGGATCCGTTTCAAACATAATAATCATTTGAATCATTTCATCTTTTCGCATATTTTTCTTACTCAAATCATAGTAATCCATGATTTGTGCTAATCCTTTAACATTATAATTTGTACTATATTCTATTTCTAAAATAGCATGTGATATATTACAATCGCTATCACAGTCACTGTTATTACTTGTCGTGCTTACACTTGTACTATACGACGACTCCATCTCACTTAAAAAATCATCTACATTAATTATTTTATTTTCATATTCTTCCTTTTCTTCAAATTTATAATATATACCTGATGTCAAATCGTTAATAACAGTTGAATTATAAATGTTATTATGATTTCCTACGGAACCCATACTTTAAATATATAATTATATTTAAAAGTATTTAAATTATCTTTAATTAAAGATAATTTAAAAATATACACAATAATGCTTTTGATTACAAAAATTATTACCTCTTATATTATTTTATCAAAATCAAAATCAAAAGCAAATACAAATACACATCCAAAATATACTTTCTCAAAAGGTCTATATCTTACCTAAATAACATCCAACATGTCCATGTGTTTAAAAACAGTCTTGTTTGAAACGCTATTTATAGTTGCCGGCTTCATTTCCGAAACTGTTTTAACAAATGCGAAAATAACTGACCAGTCTTCTTCCACATTTTTAATAACATCATAACTATTGGTAATAAGAATATACAATACCTCGGTCAATTCGTCTACAATCGTTTTATTATTGTCTGTTACAATGAGTGTATTCATATAGTCTTGTAAATCTCGAATAATAGCAATAATTTTGCTGGGTTCAATCACTTCCTGAATCATTAGGTTAACATAAAACAAGCTAATCGCTCTGCGTTGTTCATTCAATTTGTTGTTTACACAAAATTTATCATAATCCGTATTGGGGTCACAGTAGTCAATCGTATTAAAGATAGATCGAAACTTTTCAAAATTAGTATCAAAAATGACTCGCATAAAATTAAACTTTTCCATCAATTCTTTAAATAGTTCGGCATACATACTTGAAAAGAAACTGTTACCACTAGCAATATTAAAAATGGCTTCTCCGATTTTAACCAGCTCCGAATCTTGATCATCATAGTTTTTAATTTTATCGATTTCTTCAAAAATCTTTTCTTTCAAGGATTCGTACGTTTTAGTTGTCATTTTATTCAGGTGCTTTCTAATTTGGTCAATCGCAGCATCAATGCCTGCTTTCTTATTTATGACGGTTGTTGGAAAGTTACGTAGACTATTCCAATCTTCATCATTCAGCTCTTGTGGCTTGTTTTTCCGATGTTTGTTATTGTTTCCGCCACTATTATACCCTCCTATAATATTGATATTTTCTCGCTTTTCAAATTGTGGCGTTTTAATATATTCAGGTGACCCCACTTGATTAGCAATTTCTTGAATAATTTTCATCGTGGCTGGACTCAATGTATATGAAAATCCGTCCATTTGAATTTTATCGAAATCCGCTTTTGTATATCTTACCACGGTAGCCACGCTCATTGCTAGTATCTATGGTTATTATAATATCGCTTCAAGTGTTTATATCCATTTCACTTAACTATTATATAATAATTACACTTAAATATTAAAGCAGTAGTACTATAATGATGTCTGATCCTACTACAGAAACCGCAGCCACGACCACAAACACAACTACAGAAATTTCTTCTTGGGAAGAACTCATAGATATAAAAACACCATTATTGAGGGGCGTTTACTCGTATGGCTTTGAAAAGCCGAGTCCTATTCAAAAACATGCTATTCTACCTATGTTTGGGAAAAAGGATATTATTGCTCAAGCACAATCCGGTACAGGCAAAACCGGTTGTTTTGCGATTGGTATTCTTCAATTGATTGACATTACCAAAAATGTAACACAAGCAATGGTTATTTCGCCTACGCGCGAACTGTCTATTCAAACCAAAGAAGTGATTGATGCGATAGGCAATCAAATGCCGGGCTTACGCACCCAGCTGCTTGTAGGTGGTACATCGACAAATGATGATATTCGAGCGTTACAAGATAATACACCGCATGTTGTTGTTGGTTGCTCTGGTCGTATTTACGATATGATTAAACGTAAAAAACTCTCTACACATGCAATGGTTATTCTCGTTCTTGATGAAGCGGACGAAATGTTATCGGTTGGATTTAAAGAGCAGGTTTATACTATTTTTCAATACTTGCCAAGCAAAATTCAGGTGGCATTATTTAGTGCTACAATGCCGCCAGAATTAAATACATTGACGAAAAAGTTTATGCGTAACCCAGTAGAAATATTTGTGAAAGCAGAGCAATTGACATTGGAAGGAATTAGTCAGTATTACGTCGCACTGGATAATGACAGCCAGAAATACGATACACTTAAAGATATTTATGGTTCCATTTCCGTCAGTCAAAGTATTATTTATTGTAATAGTATTAAACGTGTATCTGATTTATACGAGGCTATGATGTCGGATGATTTTCCAGTATCGCATATTCATAGTGGTATGGATAAAATGGAACGCACTAAAAATTATATGGATTTCAAAAGTGGTAAATCGCGTGTATTGATTTCATCGAATGTAACCGCACGTGGTATAGATATTCAACAGGTGAGTACTGTTATTAATTTTGATGTACCGAACTGTGTGCATACTTATCTTCATCGCATTGGTCGCAGTGGACGATGGGGTCGTAAGGGTGTTGGAATTAATTTTGTTACGCAACGGGATATGCGTTCATTGAAAGATGTAGAAGAATATTATGGGACACGGATTAATGAATTGACGGAAAATTGGGCGATTTAGTTATACTACTACTACTACTTTTTAAAAAAAGTAGGACAAAAATACTTTTTAAAACTACTTTTTAAAAAAAAGTAGGGCAAAAAATTATTAAATTTGCCCTACTTTTTTACAGTCGTTTTTTTGCCCTACTTTTTTCCCTACTTTTTTACAGTCGTTTTTTGCCCTACTTTTTTTTAAAAAGTAGAGGTATAACCCCATGACACAATCAGATACTAGCAACGAGTTCAACCTACCAATTGCTTATATAGAAACTAAAAAGGAGATTGAGCAGCATATTATAACTGATTTAGAATTAAAAGCAAAAGAAAAGCAGCAGACGGAAGTGTCGTTATACACTTATGTATTTAATCCATCGAATCAGTTTTCTCAAAATACAATTGACCTGTGGAGTCAATACTATACGTCAGATAAACAATTTCTAAAAGATTCACAAAAGGTTATTAAAAAAAATATGAATTATCTACTCGAACCATCACAAGTAGATAAAGTGATAGCTATTATGAACGAAGTTAAAAATGTAAATGCTGGCTCTGGTTTCAATGATAAATACTATTACATTGATATTCAAATGTTTGAAAGTTTTAATAACAATGCACAGTTCCTTCAATGGTTAAGCATCTATAACATGTCGTCGCCTGTTATATCGCTTTTTCTACCGGTATTTTTTCTTATTCTTCCGCTAATCCTATTGAAATTACAAGGTGTGCCTATAAGTATTTTGAAATATATTGAAATACTTAAAATGGTGGTTTCAAAACATAGTATAGGACAACTGTTTAATATAGGCTCTGCTAGTTGGGATAAACTTATTTATATTATCATATCTATTGGCTTTTATTTTTTACAAGTGTATCAAAATATTATTTCATGTTTTAAATTTTATAAAAATATGAAAAATATACATGAACAATTGTTTACTATACGAGATTATGTAGATATAACATTACAACATATAGAACACTATAACCAGTTACATAATGGTGTCAAATCATACCAGCCTTTTATAACTGTTATGAATAAACACGCATCTACTCTTCAACTATTAAAAACTGATTTAGATAAAGTAGAGCCAAATAAAATAAATATAAAAAAATTTAAACAAATTGGTCATGTTATGAAATGCTTTTATCAATTGTATAAAAATAAAGAGTGTTTTGATTCTTTGAATTATTCATTTGGTCTAAATGGTTATTTAGACAATTTACGAGGATTGAGAGAAAATATTAAACACTCGCATATTGCCCCCTGTAAGATTGTTGGCAAAAATAAAAAGACCAAATTTGTAGGGGCTTATTTTCCTACGCTGGTTAACGCTAACCCAGTCAAGAACACTTATAATATAGATAATCATATTTTAATAACAGGCCCGAATGCCGCGGGTAAAACAACTCTACTCAAAACAACAATATTTAATATTATACTTTCACAACAGATTGGATTTGGCTTTTATAAAAAGGCGACTTTAGAACCCTATGATGTCATACACTGTTATATCAATATACCCGATACTTCTGGACGTGATAGTTTATTTCAAGCAGAAGCCAGGCGTTGTAAAGATATTTTAACGGCCATAGACACCATGCCGTTAACTACGCGACATTTTTGCGTGTTTGATGAACTCTACTCGGGCACCAACCCCTATGAAGCTATTGGTAGCGCTCATTCATTTCTCAACTACTTGAACAAATATAAGAATGTTACATTTATGCTTACTACTCATTATTTAGACTTGTGCAAACGTTTGGACTCTACTGAAAGAATTGGAAATTATAATATGAAAATTATGAGTGATTGTAGTCGACAAGATTATATGAATTTTAAATACACTTATAAAATGATTAAGGGAATATCTACAATTAAAGGGGGTATTAAAGTATTGATTGATTTAAACTATCCAAAAGAAATTATTGAGAATACTCACAACAACCTTTTAGAAAAAGGTTGAACCAAAATTAAGGCAAAAATTAAGGCAAATATCCTCCACAAAACTTACATCGGTTTTGCCACGCTTTTCTCAAAAGCGTTCTCAAAAGCGGCGTTTAATAACTATTTAAAATATATTCCATCTCTCTAATAATGAGCATATTTAGAAGCATGAATATCAGTTTAATAGCGTCTATTGGCATTTCACTTGTATTATGCGGGGCAATTGTATATTATTGTAATTCACGTTTACATATGGTAGAAGTGGCTATTTTACGACAAAATCAAGTATTATCTTCGTTTATTGCCAATGTTCAGAATGAGTTTGGTGCTGCGAGACCGCCGACAATTCAACAAGAAGTAACTTCAGAAGATTTATCTACGCCTGAAGCACGTGCGTCGGCTGATAAAATTGTGGTATCAGATGACGATGACAATGATAATGACGATAGCGATGAGGATGAGGATGATAGTTCTAGTGAAAGTGATACTGAAGACGAAGATTGTGATGACAATGTAAAAGTTATTTCAAATGATAAAGAAAGTAGTTTTATACAAGTTTCTGATGATATGCCAACCCACCATATTAAAATAGTAGATGTTCAAGATTTGTCTATGTTTATAAGTGAAATTAATTTAGACACTTTGCCGACACATCATCATAACAATTCTTTTAATAACTCATCGTCTACTATTTATGAGATTGAATATGATGATAGTGAAAGCGACAATGAAAGTGATGACGAAAGCGACAATGAAAATAAAAAAGTGTCGAATACCAACACAAAAGATGATAGTATTAAAATAGGAAATGTTGTAAAAGTAGACAAATTGGATATTACATCTCTTAAAATTAAGATTGAGCCTGGTGAGGAAGAGACACAGGAGCAATCGCGTGATTCCGTGTCGCATGAACCCGCTTCCACGTCGCATGAACCCGCTTCCACGTCGCATGAACCCGCTTCCGCTTTGCATGAGCCCGCAAACCAAACACCTCTTAAACACGACCAAATGCGAGTAGATGATTTAAGAAAACTTGTTGTAGACAAGCATTTATCGACCAAAGAAGAAGTTAAGAAACTTAAAAAACCAGAATTGTTGTTTTTACTTCAACCTTTAGAACCAAAACCAACCTCTAATATTTAATATTTTTAACACTAATAATAAATAGTATAATATAATAATATAATATAATAATGAGCTGGGGAACATGTTATTCAGGATCAAACAATATTCATTTTGATTTTCCACCTATTATGTCCGATGGTAGAAATTTTGCTACTTGGCAGCCCGGCAATGTTATAAGTGAAAAAATCCGCGAAGAAGCCAACATTAAAACCAATTGGAACTATCGAAAGTATTTAGTAGAAAATGCGGACCAAATTATTAAGCATAACCAATTAAGCGCCTGTGATGAATGCTGTGCTTGTCCTGCTACATACGGTGATAATCAACCGGTTTCCAATAGCCCGTTTCTCTACAAGTCGTGTAGTGACGCATCCAAGCCCTATGGTTATGAAAACAGCGATTTAAAAAATATGTATTTATCATCGTTTGAATTACAAGCGAGAATGGTGACGCCTGTGTTTTCGCAAGCACAGCTTTTAGGTAAGCACTTTTGAAAAAAGTGCGACAAAACCCATGCGAAAAGGTGATGCGTAACTTTTACCCGAAATATTACCTGGGTTTTGCCACACTTTTTTCAAAAGTGTTTTCAAAAGTGTTAGAATAAATAATTTTTGTTAGTAGACGCCATCTTATTTATACATTCATTAAACATTGAACCTATAAACCATGGCAATAATATTGGTAATTTTAGAGGCAGACAACACATAGTACTACAACAATCATCCCAACCCAGTTCTTCACAGCCACCTTCTTGTATACTTCCTGTACCTGATTTGGTTTGAATACAACTTAAACTACAAAAATCATACACATTATTATAACACACATTGCATTGTTGATCTTTACCGACTACAACAAGCGGAATTGCTGACCCGACTACAAGCGGAATTGCTGACCCGACTACAAGCGGAATTGCTGACCCGACTACAAGCGGAATTGTACAATAACATATTCCACAACATCTACTATCCTTTGATTTTTTGGAATAACAATAGCAATTACAATTATATTGTTTTTTAATACTCTTTTTTACAGTAATAGTAGAGTCAGCTTCAGTCATTTTTTAGTATAGTAATTGATTTATTATTTAAACATAATAATAAATCAATTTTATAGTATATATGGACAACGCACCACCCATCACCAAAACAATCTTATATTCATTTACAGCAGGATATATGGTATCACAATTAAATATATTAGGCTTTGCTATGGGTTGTGGATTCATGATGGCATTACATTATATTCCAGAAGATATTAAAAAGTTTAATCTTGATATCTACAATAATGTTATTTATTTAATAGGGGCTCTGCCCCTTAAACCCCGTAATGGGGGCTCTGCCCCTTAAACCCCGTAATGGGGGCTCTGCCCCTTAAACCCCGTAATGGGGGCTCTGCCCCTTAAACCCCGTAATGGGGGCTCTGCC
>Ga0114978_10002408_pt1 | contig 15384 bp, 12 predicted proteins | sample S_140212_EF_Meta_FD_87027 | JGI IMG/M metagenome (GOLD analysis project Ga0114978, IMG submission 87027) | Freshwater microbial communities from Lake Simoncouche, Canada to study carbon cycling - S_140212_EF_MetaG | ecosystem: Environmental > Aquatic > Freshwater > Lake | place: Lake... | reverse complement strand
CCGCGGTCCGGTCTCGGCGCGAACGATGCGCCATTTGCGTCCGGCCGGAAAACCTGCGCCACCGAGTCCGCGCAGGCCTGAATCCTCCAGCGTCTTGATGACCGACTCGACCTCGTGCGTACCCGACATGCAGTCTTGGAGCAGCTTGTAACCGCCAGCGGCCCGGTAGGCGGTGAAGTTGATATGGGTCTGCTCTTTCCCCTGCGCTGACTGCCGCAGCGACCTTTTCGCTGCTGGCCAAAATGATCGGGTTTTGCCCGACCACCGCCACCGGCGCCTGTTCGCAGCGTCCGACACAGGGCGCCGCAATCACGCGCACATCCTTGCCGAGGATTGCTGGCAAGCGCGCGAGCAGTTCGCGTGCGCCGGCCATTTCGCAGGACAAACCGTCGCAGACACGAACGGTCAGGCTGGCTGGCGCAGTTTCGCCTTCCTTGACGATGTCGAAGTGGTGATAGAAGCTCGCCACCTCGTAGACCTCGGTCTGCGCCAGACCCATCTCCTGCGCCAGGGCCGCCAGATGAGCGGTCGACAAGTGGCCGTACTGATCCTGGACCTTGTGCAAATGCTCGATCAACAAATCGCGCTGCCGTGATGCTTCGCCCAGCAACTGCCTGACTTCCTGCAGCGCTGCAGCATCGACACGCCGGCCTTTTGGCGCTTCGCGCTTGCGCTTCCTGGCAAGGTCGGCGTCCAGCACCGCGATCGGTATCACTTGATGTTTCATTGAATGCTCACAATCTCTTCGGATGCCCGCAATTGCCGGCGCTCAGATCACCTGCTCGGCGCGCAGATTGGCTATATCTGCATCGCTATAGCCCAACTGCCGCAGCACTTCTTCGGTATGTTCACCCAGCAGCGGCGAGCGGGTCACCTCGGTCTTGCTGTCCGACATCTTGATCGGGTTGCCGACCGTCAGGTATTTGCCACGCGTCGGGTGGTCGACCTCGACCACCGTGCCCGACTCGCGCAGTGATTCATCCTCGGCGATTTCCTTCATCGAAAGGATAGGCCCGCAGGGAATGTCATGCTGGTTCAGAATGTCCATGGCGGCGTACTTGTCGAGCGACATGGTCCATTTCTCGATCCGCGCAAAGATTGGTTTCAGGTGCAGCAGCCTGGCGCCCGGTGTGGCATAGGCTTCGTCGTTGATCCAGCCCGGCTCGCCGATGACCTGGCAGATCGCCGGCCAGACCGCCGCCTGCGTGATGAAGTAGATGTAGGCGTTGGGATCGTTTTCCCAACCCTTGCACTTCAGAATCGAGCCTGGCTGGCCGCCGCCGGAAGCGTTGCCGGCACGCGGCACGGCCTCGCCGAACTTGCCGTCCGGATATTGCGGATATTCATGCATCGTGCCATTGCGTTCGAGCCGCTGCTGGTCGCGCAGCTTGACGCGGCAGAGGTTGAGTACCGCGTCCTGCATCGGCGCCAGCACCTGCTGCCCGCGCCCGGTGCTGTTGCGCTGGTAAAGCGCGGCGACGATGCCCAGGGCCAGGTGCAGACCAGTCCCGCTGTCGCCGATCTGGGCGCCCGAGACGACCGGCGGGCCATCGTCGAAGCCGGTCGTCGATGCCGCACCGCCGGCGCATTGCGCCACGTTTTCATAGACCTTGCAATGTTCGTATTTGCCCGGACCGAAGCCCTTGACTGAAGCGACGATCATGCGCGGGTTCAGCGCCTGGATATGGGCCCAGGTGATGCCCATCCGGTCGAGCGCGCCAGGGGCGAAATTTTCAACCAGTACATCGCAGGTCTTGATCAGCGCATCGAGCACCGCGCGGCCCTTCGGCTTTTTCGTGTCAAGCGTGATCGAGCGCTTGTTGTGGTTGAGCATCGTGAAATAGAGGCTGTCCACATCGGGAATGTCGCGCAGCTGGCTGCGGGTGGCATCGCCATGGCCAGCGCGTTCGACCTTGATCACGTCGGCCCCAAACCAGGCCAGCAACTGGGTGCAGGTCGGCCCCGACTGCACATGGGTGAAGTCGAGTATGCGGACGCCGTCCAATGCCTTGCTCATCGCAATGTCTCCCCTGTGTTCGCGACGTTTCGCTGCACTATGCAAAAAATTCTGTGAGTTGCCAAATCCGGTCGCCTGAACAAAGCTCGGCCGCGAGGCAGCAGCAGGCTTCTGGCCTTGGCCTGCGTTCCGATCAATCAATGAACTCTGCGTTTGACGCAGAGGCTTCAGTTCAAGCGGCCTGCGCTTTGACTGCCGCCTCGAGTTCTGCCAAGCGTTTGCGCAGTTCGCGATCTTCGGCAAAGCGCTTGGATTCGTCGCGCACGATGGCGACGATGCTGTCGACCTTGTGATCCGGCGTGTAGATCATCGACACCGTGAATGCGATCGACAGCGTATGCCCATCCTTGTGCAAGGCCGGCACACGCAGCAGATCGGCACCGTATTTAGTGATGCCGCTCGCCATGGTCTTGTGATAACCATCCCAGTGGCGCTCGCGCTGCCGCACCGGGATGATCATGTCCATCGACTGGCCGATCGCTTCTGCGGCCGTGTGGCCGAAGATGCGTTCGGCCGCAGCGTTCCAGAGTGTCACGAGGCCCTCGGCATCGCAGACCATGATCGCGTCGCCGGCACCGGCAACGAGTTGATTCAGATCCAGATTGGAAGGCATCGTGAGGTCCGGTTTAGACTGCTTTGGCTTCGTGCATGGCAGCGATTTCGGCGCTGCTGTAGCCGAGCTCGGCCAGCACTTCATCGGTGTTCTCGCCCAGCAACGGTGAGCCGGTGATGATCGGCTTGAGGTCCGAGAACTTGATCGGGCTGCCGACGGTCCAGTAGCTGCCACGCTCTTTGTGCGGCACTTCGACGATCGAGCCGCTGGCACGCAAGGACTTGTCGTTGAGCAACTCCTTCATCGAGAACACCGGCGCGCAAGGGATGTCGAACTTGCGCAGGATGTTGACCGCGTCGAACTTGGTCTTGTCCTTGAGCCAGTCTTCAATCGTGGCGAAGATGTCCATGATGTGCGGCTGGCGCGCTTTCGGCGTCATGTAGAGCGGATCTGTCTTCCACTCGGGCTTGCCGATGGCGTCGCAGATCGGTGGCCAGGCGTGGCCCTGGACGGTGAAATAGATGTAAGCGTTCGGGTCGGTTTCCCAGCCCTTGCACTTCAGGATCCAGCCCGGCTGACCGCCACCACCGGCGTTGCCGCCGCGCGGCACCACATCGGAGAAGCTCTCATGCGGGTACTGTGGATATTCTTCAAGGTAGCCCAGCTTGTCCAGACGCAACTGGTCGCGCATCTTGACGCGGCACAGATTCAGCACAGCATCCTGCATCGCGACGGCGACCTTCTGGCCCTTGCCGGTTTGCTGGCGGCCGATATAGGCGGTCAGGATGCCGATGGCCAGATGCATGCCGGTGTTGCTGTCGCCCAGGGCGGCTGCAGAGATCATCGGACCCGATTCTTCGCCCTTCCACCAGCCGGTGGTGGAGGCTGCGCCGCCGGCGCATTGGGCCACGTTTTCATAGACCTTCAGGTCTTCGTATTCATGGCCATCGCTGAAACCCTTGACCGAAGCCAGGATCATCTTGGGGTTCAACTCCTGGATGCGCTCCCAGGTGAAGCCCATGCGATCGAGCGCGCCAGGGCCGAAATTCTCGACCAGCACGTCGGATTCCTTGATCAGCTTTTCCAGCACAGCCTTGCCTTCAGGCTTCTTGGTGTCGAGCGTCAGCGAGCGCTTGTTGCTGTTGAGCATGGTGAAGTAGAGCGCATCGACATCGGGGATGTCGCGCAACTGGCTGCGCGTCACGTCGCCGGCGCCCGGGCGCTCGACCTTGATCACGTCGGCGCCGAACCAGGCCAGCAGTTGCGTGCAGGCCGGGCCGGCTTGCACATGGGTGAAGTCGATGATCTTGATACCGTTGAGTGGCTTGTTCATGGTGGGTCTTTCCTTGTCAATGGGTTAACTGGATTACTTCTTCTTGGCACCGCTTTGCGGGTTCAAACTGGTGATGCGGCCGCTTTCGGTGCCGGCGGTTTCATCGATGACGGCGTTGATCAGCGTCGGTTGACCCGACTTGATCGCCTCTTCCATGGCCGCCCGCAATTCTGCCGGAGTCGTCGCATGCACGCCGACGCCGCCGAAGGCCTGCATCATCATGTCATAGCGGGCGTTCTTGACGAACACGGTCGGTGCGACATCGCCGCCGAGCTTGTTGACGTCGGTGCCTTTGTAGATGCCGTTGTTGTTGAAGACAACGATGCAGACCGGCAGGTTGTAGCGACAGATGGTTTCGACTTCCATGCCGCTGAAGCCGAAGGCGCTGTCGCCCTCGATGGCGATGACTTGCTGGCCGGTCACGACCGCAGCACCGACCGAGAAGCCCATGCCGATGCCCATGATGCCCCAGGTGCCGACGTCCAGGCGCTTGCGCGGCTTGTACATGTCGACAATGCTGCGTGCGAAGTCCAGCGTGTTGGCGCCTTCGTTGACGACGATCGCATCCTGATTGTTCTTGACGATGTCGCGCACCACGTTCAGCGCGCTGTGGAAATTCATCGGCGACGGATCCAGCGCCAAAGTCGCACTCATTTTGGCCAGATTCTTTTCGCGGCGCTCGGCGATCGCGCCGGTCCACTCGACCGGCGGCTTGGCCCAGTTGTCGCCCATACCGCCCAGCAGGGCGGCGACGCAGGAGCCGATGTCGCCGATCACCGGTGCGGCAATTGCCACATTGCTGTCGATCTCGGTCGGTGCGATGTCGAGCTGGATGAACTGCTTGCCATTCGGCGCGCCCCAGGTCTTGCCCTTGCCATGCGAGAGCAGCCAGTTCAGTCGGGCGCCGATCAGCATCACCACGTCGGCCTCGGCCAGCACATAGGAGCGTGCCGGTGCTGCCGATTGCTCATGGGTGTCGGGCAGCAAGCCTTTGGCCATCGACATCGGCAGGTAAGGAATGCCGGATTTTTCAACCAATGTACGGATGTCTTCATCGGCCCGGGCGTAAGCCGCGCCCTTGCCGAGCAGGATCAACGGGCGCTTGGCGCCTTTCAGCAGATCGAGCGCGCGCTGCACTGAATCAGGTGCCGGTAACTGACGCGGGGCCGGGTCGACGACATGGATCAGCGAATGCTTGCCGGCTTCGGCATCCATCGTCTGCGAGAACAATTTGGCCGGCAGGTCAAGGTAGACGCCGCCCGGACGTCCCGACAGCGCCGAGCGGATCGCGCGGGCAATCCCAACGCCGATGTCGGCGGCATGCAGCACCCGGAAGGCGGCCTTGCACAAAGGCTTGGCGATCGCGAGCTGGTCCATTTCTTCGTAATCGCCCTGCTGCAGGTCGACGATCTCGCGCTCGCTTGAGCCGCTGATCAGAATCATCGGGAAGCAGTTGGTCGTCGCATTGGCCAGCGCGGTCAAACCGTTCAGGAAGCCTGGCGCCGATACGGTCAGGCAGATGCCGGGCTTGCCGGTCAGGAAACCTGCTGCGGCAGCGGCATTGCCGGCATGCTGCTCATGGCGGAACGAGATCACGCGGATGCCTTCGGCTTGCGCCTTGCGGGTGAAGTCGGTGATCGGAATGCCGGGCAGACCGAAGATTGTGTCGATGTCGTTGAGTTTCAGCGCGTCGATGACGAGGTTGAAGCCGTCGGTCAAATCGCGCTCTTGCGTGTCGTTTGTCATGTGGGATTGTCTCTCTGTGAAGCAGGTTGATCCGTCTGTACCGGTGCAGGAAGAAGATCAGCTTGGACTATGATTGGCGGTCTCCTTTTGCGCCGATGACCGCGGTCAAGATTTTTAAAATGAGCTGTTTTGACCTATGACCTTGCTCGCTAATCATGCAGAGAAGAACGTGATCCGCCTGCAACTGCAGCAGAACATCGTTCTCCAGGATCTAGATCGGGAAGATCGGGCCGAGTTGGAGCGGCACTTGGTGATCGTCGACGGCCGCAAGGGCGAGTTCTTGTTGATGCAGGGTGTGCGCGAGATGGAGCAGTACTTCGTTCTCGATGGCATTCTGAAGCGGGTGGTCGCGAACAAGGAAGGCAAGGAGATGATCCTGCGCTTTGCTTGCGAGCGCGACATGGAGACCAGTTACGCCGCCTGGCGCTTGGGCGAGGCCACACCTTACGGCATCGTCTGCGTCACCAAGGCCCGGGTGGCGCGCCTGCCCTTGTCCGACTGGGTCGAGTTTCTTGAAAAACGCCCCAAGGTCAAGGCAGCCTTTGAGTTTTCGGTGATGCGAGGCATGAGTGAGATCATGGCGCACACGATCACATTGCATTTGCTCGACGCAACGGGACGGATGCAACGCTTCTTGCGCAAACGCCCGGAATTGGTCGAATCGATTCCGCAGAAGGAGTTGGCGGCTTATCTGAACCTGTCCGCGGAAACTTTGAGTCGATTGATTCACAGCGGCAAGGTCTGAAGCGGCGCGCGAGCTTTCGCCAGAGAAAGGGCCGGGCCAGAAGGCCCGGGGTCTCTTCGATTGATCAATCAACCGGTTGTTGTGCAGCGAACTCGTTCACTTTGGGCTTGCGAAACAAGCCCAGCACCTTGGAGATCAAGGGCCAGAACAGCAAGGTAAGTGCCAAGGTTGTGATGGTGCCGACCAGCGGGTTCGCCCACATGATCCCGACATCACCCTGCGAGACCAACATGGCCTGCCGGAATGAATCTTCAGCCTTGTCTCCCAGAACCAGTGCCAGCACCATCGGCGCCAGCGGAATGTCGATCTTCTTGAAGACATAGCCGACGACACCAAACCCGAGCATGAACCAGATGTCGAGCATCGCGTTGTGCACGGTATAGGCGCCGATGGCGCAGATCACGATGATCACGGGCGCGATGATCGAGAACGGAATCCGCAGGATCGAGGCGAACAAGGGCACCGTGCTCAACACCACGATCAGGCCGACCACATTGCCGAGGTACATGCTGGCGATCAAACCCCAGACAAATTCCTTCTGTTCGACAAACAGCAGCGGTCCCGGCTGCAAGCCCCAGATCAGCAGACCACCGAGCAGCACGGCAGCCGTTGGCGAACCCGGAATACCGAGTGCCAGCATCGGCAACAAGGCAGCGGTACCCGCCGCATGGGCGGCTGTTTCAGGGGCGATCACGCCTTCCATTTCACCGGTGCCGAACTTGGGCCCGTTGCGTGACATCTTCTTGGCCAGGCCGTAGCTCATGAACGAAGCTGGTGTGGCCCCGCCTGGTGTGATGCCCATCCAGATGCCGATCAACGAACTGCGCAATGAGGTGACCCAGTACTGCGGCAATTGTTTCCAGGTCTGCCACACAACCTTGCGGTCGATCTTGGCGCTCTTGCCCTGGAAGTTCAAACCCTCTTCCATCGACAGCAGAATTTCACCGATGCCGAACAGGCCGATCACGGCGATCAGGAAGTCAAACCCGCGCATCAACTCGGTCTGGCCGAATGTCAGGCGCAATTGCCCGGTCACCGTGTCCATACCGACTGCTGCGAGCGCAAAGCCGAGGGCCATTGAAATCAGGATCTTGAACGGTGACCCCTTGCCCATGCCGACAAAACTGCAGAAGGTCAGCAGGTAGACCGAGAAGAACTCTGGCGAGCCGAACTTGAGTGCGAACTTGGCGACCAGCGGGGCGAGGAAGGTGATCATCACCACCGCAACAAAGGCGCCGACAAAGGACGACGTGAAGGCGGTGGTCAGAGCCGCGCCGGCATGACCTTTCTGGGCCATCGGGTAGCCGTCGAAGGTGGTCGCAACCGACCAGGGTTCGCCTGGAATATTGAACAGAATCGACGTGATTGCGCCGCCGAATAAAGCGCCCCAGTAAATGCAGGACAGCATGATGATGGCCGAGGTGGGCGACATCGTGAAGGTGAGGGGCAACAGAATGGCCACGCCATTGGCGCCGCCTAGACCGGGCAGAACACCGATCAAAACGCCCAGAATGATCCCGACGAACATCAGACCGATATTCATCGGTGTCAGGATCACCGCGAAGCCCTGCATCAGGGAATTGATTTCTTCCATTTTAATTTTTCTCCGGGAGGATCAATAGCCGAGGAAGCTCAATGGGTCGAGTGAGCCTTTGAACAAAGGCACCTTGAACCAGACTTCGAACATGAAGAAGAAGAGCGTGTTGACGCCCAATGCGGCGATTAGGCTCTTGACCCAGGAGTAATGCCCCAGAATGATCATGAACAGCGCGATATAGATTGCTGAGGCAAGGTAAAGCCCGAGATAGCCGACTCCAAGCACATAGACCGTGGCTGGCAACAACACCGACGCCACCCGCTTGAGTTGTACGGTGTCGACAAAGGGCGCGGTTCTGCGGTTTTTGCCGAAAACGGACTCGAACAGCAAGCCCAGGCTGGCGACCGTGATGATCACGCCGATGAGGAAGGGGAAATAGCCCGAACCCGGGCCATCGCTGGTCCAGCCTGCGCCGAGTCGGCGGCTTTCAACGACCACCACCGTTCCGAGAATCAGCAGAAGCACCGCTACCACTGCCTCCACCCTGTTTGTGGCCACCACCGGTTGGCCGGTCTCTTCGACCATTTCTTCGTTTTCCATTGCATCCGCCATCAAATTATGTCTTTGAAAAATTTGACGCTCACCGCGTTACCGCAGTGAGCGCTGCAAGGCCCGGGAAGGCTCTGTTTACTTGGGTAGGAAGCCAGCCTCTGCCATCAGGGCTTTGTGCGTAATCTCCGCTACTTCAAGCCATTTTGCGAACGGCGCACCGGTCATGAAGGTCGGATTGAATGCACCCTTTTCCAGGAAATCGGCCCAATCTGGTGTGGCGCGAACTTTCTTCAGCAAGTCGACGTAGAAGGCCAACTGGTCAGCAGTGACTCCCGGGGACATGAAAATGCCACGCAGCATCAGGTAATCGGTCGGTACACCCGCTTCCTTGCAGGTCGGGATGTCATTCCAGGACATGGTGTCCGTGACCTTGGCCTTGAATGGCATGCGCTCGTCGTCGAAAACACACAGGGCGCGCAGCTTGCCAGCGCGCCATTGCGCGACGGCCTCGATCGGGTTGTTGACGGTCGAATTCACATGTCCACCAACCAGTTGCACCGCCACTTCACCACCGCCCTTGAAGGGCACGTAAATGAACTTGGTACCGGTCGCTTTTTCGAGTGCGACGGTGATGATCTGGTCTTCCTGCTTCGAGCCGGTTCCTGCCATCTTGAATTTGTTCGGGCCGGCCGCTTTCACCGCAGCGATATATTCCTTGGCAGTCTTGTAAGGCTCATCGGCATTGGTCCAGAGCACGAACTGGTCGAGCGCCATCATGGCAACCGGGGTCATATCCTTCCAGTTGAAGGGCAAGCCGGTGGCCAGCGGTGTTGTGAACAGATTCGACAGCGTGATGATGATCTTGTGCGGGTCACCCTTGGCGTCCTTGACTGACAAAAAGCCTTCGGCGCCTGCGCCGCCCGCCTTGTTGACGACGATGAGGGGTTCCTTCATCAGCTTGTGCTTGATGACGATGCCTTGTAGCAGGCGTGCCATCTGATCGGCTCCGCCACCGGTTCCTGCCGGCACGACGAACTCGACAGGTTTAGTTGGCTCCCATGCGAATGACGGGGTGGAAAATGCGAACGCAGCCAGAGCGGCGCAGGCGCCGGCGATGCGTTTGCGTGAAGGTGAGAAGGGGGCTTGGGTCATGCTGTCTCCGTTGTTGCAAGGGTGCAATTCGACTGGTATTTCGTCCGTGAATCCCAGATGGATGATCTTGCCCCCTGGGCTGGAAAATTTTGGTTGACTGCGGTCATGTTTTTCGAAACTGCCCATGGGGTTTACCCGTGCGAATGCTGTCTCGAGTTCGCGCCGCGGGTCTGTTCATCGGTCTGCCGATTGCCTGAGACAATCGAAGGATGAATTTTTTCGATCAATGGCCCTTGGCCTTGCTGGCCGCTTTGACAATCCTGGTGCTATGGACCTTGCTGCGGGTGCGTTCACCGGGCAAGGCGCTGGAGGTGGTCTTGGCGCCGATGATGGACGAGGTCAGGCAACAGACCGAGCGGCTCGAGCGGGCTTTGCGTGATGAGTTGACGCGCAGCGCAAGCACGACAAGGCAGGAGTTGCTGCAGAGCCTGACCCAGTTTCAGCAACTGCTGAGCCAGGGTCTGCAGTCGAGCAATCAGTCGCTGGCGGCGCAGGCGATTGCGACCCGCGAAGCCCAGGATCAGGCCGCCAGACGCAGCGCCCAGGCGCAAACCGAGGCGCTGCAGCAACTGTCGGACAAGGTCGAACAAAAGCTCACCGCGATCCAGTCCGACAACGAAAAAAAGCTCGAACAGATGCGCGCCACCGTCGATGAAAAGCTGCATGCGACGCTGGAGCAGCGCTTGGGCGAGAGCTTCAAGCAGGTGGCTGACCGGCTCGAGCAGGTGCACAAGGGTCTGGGCGAAATGCAGACTCTGGCGCGCGACGTCGGCTCGCTCAGCCGGGTGCTGACGAATGTGAAGACGCGGGGGATTTACGGCGAAGTCCAGCTCGCGGGCCTGCTCGAGCAGGTCTTCACGGCGGAACAATATGCTCGCAATGTGGCGACGATTCCAGGCAGCAGCGAGCGGGTTGAATTTGCCATCCGCCTGCCGGGCCAGCGCGACGATGGCGAGCCGCTGTGGCTGCCAATCGACGCCAAGTTTCCACGCGAGGATTACGAACGCCTGCTCGACGCACAGGAGCGCGCCGATGCGCCCGGCGTCGAAGCGGCGGCCAAGGCGATCGAGACCCGTTTGCGTGCAGAAGCCCGAACGATCCGCGAAAAATACATCGCGCCGCCGCATACAACCGATTTCGGCATCCTGTTCGTGCCGACCGAAGGGCTTTATGCCGAGGCGCTGCGCCGGCCCGGCCTGCTCGAGGCCTTGCAGCGCGAGCACAAGGTCATGCTGGCCGGGCCGACCACCTTGCTGGCGACGCTGACCAGCTTGCAGATGGGATTCCGCACGCTGGCCTTGGAAAAGCGTTCGGCCGAAGTCTGGGAAGTACTCGGCGCGGTCAAAACCGAATTCGGAAAATTCGGCGAGGTGCTGGCCAAGACCAAGAAGAAACTTGACGAAGCCAGCCAGACGATCGACCTGGCCGAAACTCGCACCCGCGCGATGACGCGCAAGCTCAAGAGCGTCGAGGCCTTGCCCGACGCCGTGGCGCAGAAGTTGCTCCATCTCGGGCAGCCCGATGAAGGCGGCGACGTTTGACTGCGCCGGCAGTGCCGTTGCGGCAGGCCTTGCCCTGGTTGATCGCGACCCTGGTCGCGGTCCATTCCTGCATGGCGGTGACCCGGGTTGCCGCCAGCTTATGGGTGTTGCATCAGGGCTATGGCGAGCTGACGCTGGGGCTGTTGCTGAGCAGTTTTGCGTTGGCGCCGATCCTGCTGTCGCTATGGGCCGGCCGGCAGGCGGATCGGTATGGTTTCCACCGTCCGGTCGGTGTCGGCGTCTTGATGGCGCTGGCCGGCGCGCTGCTCGCGCTGGCCGTCCAGGAGTTGTGGGCGATCGGCATCAGCTGTCTGCTCTGCGGTGGCGCGATCAGCGTTGCTGCAGTGGCGATCCAGCGCGAAGCAGGCATGATCGCGGCAGACCCTTCCGAGCTCAAGCGCGTGTTCAGCTGGATTGCCCTCGGGCCGGCCTTGTCGAATGCGCTGGCACCGGTGGCTGCCGGCCTGTTGATCGACCATGCCAGCTTTCGTGCCGCTTTTGGTCTGGCCTTGCTGCTGCCCTTACTGTCATGGGGGCTGGCGCAAAAAGTGCCGCGCCATCAGCCCAAGCCAAGCGGCCATGTGAACCAGACCAAGCCGGCCTGGGACCTGCTGCGCAGTCCGGCCTTGCGCAACCTGCTGTTGCTCAATATCGTGCTGTCGGCCTGCTGGGATGCACATATGTTCGTCGTGCCGGTGGTTGGGCATGGTCAGGGTTTGAGTGCCTCGAGCATCGGCCTGGTGTTCGGCGCTTTCGCCACCGCCGCCACCATCGTCAGGCTGGCCATCGTCCGCTGGGCCAATCAGCTCGACGAACTGACAGTGTTGCGTTCGGCAATGCTGCTGGCGACCCTGGTGCTGGCTGTCTATGCCTGGCTGCCGGGCACTGCCGGGATGATGCTGGGATCAAGCCTGCTGGGCCTGGCGCTCGGTTCGGTACAACCGATGATTCTGGCCACTTTGCATCAGGTGACGCCGACCTTGCGCCATGGCCAGGCGCTGGGCCTGCGCATGCTCGCCACCAATAGCGCAACGATCTCGGTGCCGGTCGGCTTCGGCTTGCTGGCGACAGCGACAGTTGCCTCGGCCCCGATGTTGCTGATGGCCTCGCTGCTGTTGCTGGCGCAATGGCCCGCAAGGGCGATGCGGGTCGCCAAGGATCAGGCCATGCCCTGATGCCGCAGCAACGCGTCGATTGAAGGTTCGCGGCCGCGGAAGGCCATGAAGCTATCCATTGCGTCGCGGGAGCCGCCGACTTCAAGAATATTGTGCAGATAGCGCTGGCCGGTGTCGGCGTTGAAAACCCCTTCGACCTCGAAGGCGCTCCAGGCATCGGCGCTCAGCAACTCGGCCCATTTGTAGCTGTAATAGCCGGCTGAATAGCCGCCAGCGAAGATATGCGAGAAGCTGTGCTGGCTGCGGTTGAACGGCGCTGCCGGCACGATCGCGACTTCAGCGCGGACTTGGTCTAGCAGCGCCTGAATCAACGAATCACTGCCGGGTTCGGCATGCAAACGCATGTCGAAGAGCGAAAACTCGATCTGGCGCAGCGTTTGCATGCCGCTCTGGAAGTTCTTTGCCGCCAGCATCTTGTCGAACAAGTCGCGAGGCAGCGCCGCAGCGCTGTCGACATGGCAGGTCAGTTGCTGCAGCACTTCCCATTCCCAGCAAAAGTTTTCCATGAACTGGCTTGGCAACTCGACCGCGTCCCATTCGACACCTGAGATGCCCGAAACGCCAAGCTCATCCACCTGGGTCAGCAGATGGTGCAGGCCATGACCGAACTCGTGGAACAAGGTGGTCACATCGTCATGTGTCAGCAGCGCTGGTTTGCCGCCGACGCCTGCGGCGAAGTTGCAGACCAGTTGTGCCACCGGCGTCTGCTGCCGACCTTCCGGTCTGGCCCAGCGGCTGCGCACCTCGTCCATCCAGGCACCGGGGCGCTTGCCCGGGCGGGCGTAGAGGTCGAGATAGAACTGGCCGACCAGCGCGCCATCGCGGTCGAGGCGGTAAAAGCGCACGCTGTCATGCCAGACCTCGGTTTCGGCCTCGGTGATCTTGACCTGGAATAGCCGCTCGATGATGTTGAACAGCCCGGCCAGCACCCGCGGTACGGTGAAATATTGGCGCAATTCTTCGTCACTGAAGGCATAGCGTGCCTCCTTCAGCTTCTCCGAGGCGAAGGCGTTGTCCCAGACCTGTAGCTCGGTCAGACCGAGCTCGCTGGCGGCAAACTGGCGCAGCTCGGCCAGGTCTTTTTCAGCAAAGGGCCGGGCGCGGTCGCCCAGGTCGCGCAAAAACGTCAGCACCTGGGCCGGGCTGCTGGCCATTTTCGTGACCATCGCCGCCTCGGCATAGTTGCCAAAACCAAGCAAGGCAGCTTCTTCCTGGCGCAACTGCAGCAATTCCTGCATCAGCGCTGAATTGTCCAATTCGGCTGGCCCCAGATCGCTGGCGCGGGTGACATAGGCGGTGTAGAGGCGTTCGCGCAAGTTACGGTTTTGTCCATATTGCATCACCGGCAGATAGACCGGGAAATGCAGCGTCAGCTTGTGGCCTTCCTTACCGTCAGCCGAGGCGGCATTGCGTGCCGCCTGCACCACATCGACCGGTACGCCGGCGAGCTCTTCAGCCGTGGCGAAATAGGCAAAGCCGTCGGTCGCATCGAGCACATGTTCGGAAAATTTCTGCGACAACTCGGCGCTGCGCTCCTGGATCGCCGCGAAACGCAGCTTGGCCTCGCCTTGCAGTTCTGCACCGGAGAGCACGAAATCACGCAGCCAATGTTTCAGCGCCTGCTGGCGCGCCGGGTTCAGACTGGCTGCCGCCTTGCTGGCGGCGATCGCCTTGTACTTGGCATAAAGCCGCTCATCGGCCCCCTGGCGCGTGAAGAATTCGGTGACTGCCGGCAGCATGGCGTTATAGGCCTCGCGCAATTCGGGACTGTTGGCCACGGCGTTCAGGTGGCCGACTGCGCCCCAGGCATGGCCGAGTCGCTCGGTCGCCACGCCCAGCGTTGCCGATAGCGCGTCGTAATCGGCCGGGGTGGCATCGGAGGTGGCGAGTTCCAGTGCGGCCTCGGCCTGGGCCAGTAGTTCAGTCATTGCCGGCTCGATATGCTCGGGGCGAATGCTGGCAAAAGCAGGCAACTGGGCCTGGCTCAATAAGGGGTTGCTCACGGGGATTTCCTCGAAAATTTGTTGTGCACCTGGAACAGTGAATCTAGCCGCTTGGCCTTGTCCCCGGATTGCGCTGGAAGCGGCTCAGGCAGCAGCGCGCTCGGCGGCTTCCAAGGTGTTGACCAGCAGCATCGTGATCGTCATCGGTCCGACCCCACCCGGCACCGGCGTGATCCAGCCGGCGACCTGGCTGACGCCGGCAAAGTCGACATCGCCGCAAAGCTTGCCTTCATCGTTGCGGTTCATGCCGACGTCGATCACCACGGCGCCCGGCTTGACCATCTCGGCGGTCAGCATATTGCGTTTGCCGACTGCCGCCACGACGATGTCGGCCTGGCGGGTGAACTGTGCCAGATCCGGCGTCGCGCTGTGGCAGATGGTGACGGTGGCGCTGGCCTGCAGCAGCATCATGGCCATCGGCTTGCCGACGATATTGCTGCGGCCGATCACGACCGCATGTTTGCCGCGCGGATCAACGCCGATCGATTCAAGCATCTTCATGCAGCCATAAGGCGTGCAGGGCTTGAAGCCATCCTGCCCGACCATCAAGGCGCCGGCGCTGCCGACATGGAAGCCGTCGACATCCTTCAGCGGCGAGATCGCCTCGATCACCAGGTTGGCATCGATATGGGCGGGCAAGGGCAGTTGCACCAGGATGCCGTGGATCGAAGGATCCTGGTTCAGCGCTTTGATCCGTGACAGCAAGTCGTTCTGGCTGAAGTCAGCCGGATATTTTTCCAGCACCGATTTCAGTCCGGCGTCTTCGCAAGCCTTGACCTTGTTGCGCACATACACCTGGCTGGCCGGACTGTCACCGACCAGCAGCACGGCCAGGCCCGGCTTGATGCCGCGGGCGCCCAGCGCGATCACGCGTTGAGCGACTTCCGCCCGGATTTTCTTTGACAACGCCAAGCCGTCGATGAGTTTCGCTGTCATGTCACTGTGCTCCCAGAGGCAGGGTCGGGCGTTGCGGCGAAGGCTCATATCGCGCAACAATGTGATGCCGCAGCCACAACGCCAAGCCGTCGAT
>Ga0114978_10002405_pt1 | contig 15404 bp, 14 predicted proteins | sample S_140212_EF_Meta_FD_87027 | JGI IMG/M metagenome (GOLD analysis project Ga0114978, IMG submission 87027) | Freshwater microbial communities from Lake Simoncouche, Canada to study carbon cycling - S_140212_EF_MetaG | ecosystem: Environmental > Aquatic > Freshwater > Lake | place: Lake... | reverse complement strand
TGGAGATCAGGTTGCCGCTGGCCTGATCATCATAATGTGCGGCCGGCAGCGTCAGCAGTTTGTCGAACATGACGCGGCGCAAATCCATGACCAGCCGGTTGCCGACCCAGTTGATCGAGTAAGTGCCCATATATTCGGCACCGCCGCGCACCACAATCAATGCGAGGATATAGAGCGGCATCCGGTGTACCAGCGTTTCATCGCGATTAACAAAAGTGCCGTCGAGCAAGGGCTGCAGCAGCGCCGGCAAAGCCGGTTCGGTCAATGCAACAATCACCATGCCGAGCAGGGCCATCGCAAAAACACGCCAATAGGGCATGACGTAGCGCAGCAGGCGCACGTAGAGTTCAGAACTGGTCATATTTCGCATGGGCGCCACAATAACAAAATTACCCTCTAAAAGAAAACGCCGCCACACTTGCGTGGGGCGGCGTTACTTAAAAGCTTAAGCGCTATTTTGTTTGGTAGGCCAGCCAAACAAAGAAGTTACTCCGCGGGGTGTTATAAAACTGTACCAGCTCATATTGGCGGTCGAACACGTTGTTCAGGCGCCCATTAATAGTCCAGTCTTTTGATACGGCATAGCCTGCCGTCAGATTAACCAGCCCATAGCCGTACATCTTCGAAGCAGGCGCCTCTGTCGTGGAGTCGTAGCGATAACTACTGCCGGTAGCCTCAGCACCAATACTCCATGGGCCGATGCGTCGTTTGGCGACCAAACTGCCGAATTGGTTGGCACGACGGCGAAGCATTTGGTTATTCGCTTCGTTACGGGCGTCCTGGATAGTCGCTTTTGCCTGTAACTGCCACTCCGCCCACTGGCCTGAATAAGCGAATTCATAGCCTTTGATTTTGGCGTTATCCAGATTAATGGTTGTTGAATCAAACGTAACCGGATCGGTATAGATCGTGATCAGATCGGCTATTTTGTTTTCAAATGCTGTCACGGCAAACGTCTGGTTAGAAAACTTCAGATCCGCACCGATCTCTCGGCTACGTGAGCGCTCCGGACGCACATTAGGATTTTGTATAAATTGCAATCCGGGGTTGGTCGGAAAATACAAGTCGTTAAAACTCGGCGCACGAAAAGCAGTGCCAGCGGATGCCCTGACTTTGATAACCGGAGCGAACTGGTAGCTATAACCAATCGCCCCGGTATTGTGCAGGCCATACTGGTTACTATCATCGCGGCGGCCATTAACCTGAAAACCGTTTTTGCCAATCGCCCCATGATAGCCACCGAATGCGCTGACTGTATCTCGGTTATTTTTGGTGTACTGGGTTGAGTCGCTCGCCACCCGCTGCGCGAGATAGTCCATCCCTGCCAGCAAAGTACCGGTTTCGAACTGAATATCGTTTTGCCAGGTGGCCTGATGCTGGTCCGTCTGAAAGTAACCCGGAAATGCGCCGGTTGTCGCCAAAATATCCCGCGTGGTGCCCAGCCTAAATAAGCTGCTCCACTGTGTAGTGAGACGATTTCGGCTGTAGACGGAAAAAGCATTCAGGGTTTGTCGATTGACATCGTCAGTGGTCGGCCCCAGGTCCAGGTGGGTCACCCCTTCACTCTGAAAAAGGGTTAACCCGACTTCATTCGCGCTGTTGATGTGCTGAACAATACGCCCTGAGAAATTGGAGTTCCGGTAGGCATCATTGCCGGCTTTATATTGATTGAATGGGATCTCCGGGCGCGTCGTATTGAACCCCCTGCTTTCGAGGGTGCCAATACTAAAATTTATTTCGGTATCTTCTACCCGTCGTCCGAATGCATAGCTCGCCTCTCGCGTACCATAAGTCCCGGCGCCGATCTTCGCAGTCGTTCCAAGGCCGGATTTTGTAAAAATCTGAATCACCGCGCCAATCGCGCCCGAACCATACAAGCCGCTGAGGGCTCCAGGTACAATTTCGATCCGCTCAATCTGGGCAAGCGGAATATTTTCGAATGCCACCGAACCGTCAGTAGCTGACCCCAGCCGCAAACCATCAACCAGCACGACGGTATGCCCCCCTTGTGTACCGCGAATCGACACCGCAACCGGCTGCCCCATACCCGAGCTGGTTACTGCCACGCCGCCTTGCATTTGCAGCAGTTCAGCCAGCGTTTGCTGACCACTACGTGCAATATCTTCGGCCGTGATCACCGTGACATTCTGGTTGATCATCGAGCGCTTTTCGGGGACGCGCGTCGCCGTGACAACCACTTCGTCGACCATCGCGACCTGCAACGGTGATTGCGCCCACGCGCTCGAAAAAACAATACCCATCCCGGCAGCCGATACCCCGGCCACCAGTCTCCTGCGGACTACCTGGTTAAACAACATGACATTCCCTTTGATTAACGCACGCCCTCCGCGTACGGATTGATCGCACAAGTCAATGCATAGGGAATTGATTCGGATCGCCACCGGCACCTGAACACCGCATCCCCGCGGCATTTCCTCACCTGTGGTTCGAGGCCGGTCTACGGGCTGGCGAGATTTGACGCGCCGCCTTCCCGGGCTTTGCAGGCCCAGTGGCTATGTGGCGCGCCCACGCTCGATCACCGTTGCGGGGGCAGCACAAGAATAGGCGGCAAAACCCGGATCAAGATCCGTATTTCACCCGCCGCACTTGTTTCCCGATTATCCCTTGCCGAGGAATTCAGCAGGGGCACCTGGAACCTTGTCACCACCCGACTGCATCGGGCGACGACCGCTGCAGTCTAACCGAAGCACCTGCAACGCAGTTGCCGCATCTCAAATGAATCGCCGGAAAAGCTGTCGGCCGAACGCACCAGCAACGTCGCAGATTTACGACACTCGGGCGAGTTTCCACCGCCGGGATCGGCACGAAGTGGTGGCTTACTTGAGCCGCGAGTTATAATATCAAAACACATTCAATAGATTTCCTTACATATTGACTTAACAGGTTTTTTAAAACTATAGTGTGGTCTATGGAAGCTGAATTACGCACCCTCGAAGACAAGGTTAATCAAGTCGCGGCACTCTGCCAGCGGCTGCGCGCGGATAATCACGATCTGCGCCAGCAACTCGCCGCCGCCTTGCATGAGAAAAAACAACTGGCCGAAAAAATGGGCGCGGCGTCGGCTCGCCTTGAAGCGCTGTTGACGCAGATTCCGGCTGACGAAGCATGAGCGTCGAACCCGCGGGCATGCAAATCAGCATCATGGGGCGCGAATTTCGCGTTGCCTGCGCACCGGAAGAACAGAAATCGCTGCAAGAGGCCGTCGATTACCTGAATCGCAAAATGCAGGACATCAAGGATCAAGGCAAGATCAATGGCATCGACCGTATCGCCATCATGGCGGCGCTGAACATATCGCATGAGTTCCTGACGGCGCGGGTCGGTGGCTCGGATGTCTCGGAATTCAAGCGTAGAATGAATCAGATCGGCATGACTCTCGATCAGGCCATGGCCGATCAGGAAAAATTGTTTTAGTAGTGTCCACTATCAAGCCGGCGGCGATGTCTGCGGTCCGGCGTAACGTAATCCCCTGCGGTGTTCGTCAGAGCCTTTAATTCTTTGAACCGATAATTTGCTAACTGGTTGCGGACCTCAGCGGTGCTGTTGTGAACTTCCCTCGCGGAAGAGCCTGATGCGCCCGGAAAGCGACCCCTTGAACCTTCGGTTCAGGAAGCGGGCTCAACGGCATCTGCGGGGGACCTCATTAAGATGCGGCATGCGCCGCATTTTTTTTGCGGATTTTTTGCGAATTTTTTATTGACCCAACAACGCGAAACCAAGGAAACCCCATGCGTTACTGGCTAATGAAATCAGAGCCGTCAGAATTCAGTATCGACGATTTTGCCGATGCACCCGGCAAATCGACCTCGTGGTTCGGCGTGCGCAACTATATGGCACGCAACTTCATGCGCGACCAGATGCAGCTTGGCGATCAGGCGTTCTTTTATCATTCGAGCTGTGCAGTGCCGGGCATCGCTGGCATCGTCGAAATCTGCAAGGTCGCCCATCCCGACCTCACCCAATTCGACCCGGAAGGCAAATACTTCGACCCCAAAGCCACCGCAGAAAAACCGCGCTGGTTCAATGTCGACGTCAGGCTGGTGAAAAAAACCCGTCTGCTGCCGCTGTCCGAACTGCGCGCGCAACCCAAACTCGCCGGTATGCAGATCCTGCAACGCGGCAACCGGCTATCGATCACACCGGTCGACGCGGCTGACTGGAAACTCATCACCGGCCTGCTCTGAACACGGCGTCACGTTCCGCCTTCATCTCCCCGCAATAAACCATTCCCAACCAAGGACCCCCACCATGGCCATCCCAAGAACCATCGACACCCACGCCCATTACTTCCCTGAGTCCTATATCAAGCTGATCGCCGAACACGGCAAACGCGTCGGCACCACCGTCACTACCGACGACAAGGGCATCACCTTCATCCAGGTCGGACTGCATCTGCGCACCGGCCCGATCACGCGCCTGTTCATTGATCTCGATGCGCGCATTGCGGACATGGACCGGCGCGGCGTCGGCATGCACGCGCTATCGCTGACCCAGCCGATGGTCTACTGGGCCTATGACGAACTGGCCGCCCAGCTGTGCCGCGCGTTCAACGACTCGATCAGCGCCGCCCACCTCGCGCATCCCGACCGCTTCATCGGCTTTGCCTGTTTGCCGTTCCAGAATGCGCAGCTCGCCCTCGAAGAACTCGAACGCGCCGCCAAGCTGCCCGGCGTCAAGGGCGTCTACATGGCCACTGCCGTACGCGACAAGGAACTCTCCGACCCGAGTTTCTTCCCGGTCTACGAGCGCATCGCCGAACTCGGGCTGCCGATCTTCCTGCACCCGATGATGATCAACAACGAGCGCTTGAAGCAGTTCTATCTGATCAACCTCTGCGGCAATCCGTTCGACACCGCCATCGCCGCCTCGCACCTGATCTTCGGCGGCGTGCTCGACGCCTTCCCGACACTCGAAGTCAGCCTGCCGCACGCCGGCGGCGTGCTGCCAATTCTGCGCGGCCGTCTCGATCGCGGCTTTCATGTGCGCAGCGAATGCAAAACGATTCCACGCCCGCCCAGCGAATATTTGAAGCGCTTCACCTATGACACCATTAGCTACAACGAGGACCTGATGGACGATCTGATCAAGCTCGTCGGTATTGATCGCATCATGATGGGCAGCGATTTCTGCTTCGATATCGCCTACGAAGAACCGGTCAAATTTGTCAACGGCATGAAGTCGCTGGACGACGTGCAGCGCGAAAAAATTCTCTGGGGCAACGCGGCGCGTTATCTCAAGCTCTAAGCCGGTTGAGTATTGAAACGCGCCGCCGGCGATCTGCCGGCGGCGCGGCAGACGCGCTTACGGCACAGCGAGACCGGCGGCCTTGAGCGCCCTGCCGATATTCGCAATCTCGGATTTCATCAGCGACGTCAGGTCATCCGGTGAACCGGGTGCCGCTTCTATGCCGGCCTGCAGAAACAATGCGTCGACCTCGGCCGACTGCAAGGCGCGCACGACTTCGCGATTCAACCGCGTCACGATCGCCGCCGGCGTTTTTGCCGGCGCAAAAAGCGCGTGCAACGATTCCGAGGCGAAGCCCGGCACCCCGGAATCAGCAATCGTCGGTAACCCCGGCACGATTGCCGACGGCCGCGCGCTGCCGGTGGCGAGGGCCCGCAGACGCCCCGACTTCACATGCGATGCAGCACCGCTCGGTGTGGCAAAAATCGCCTGTACCTCACCGCTCATCACCGCAGTCATGGCGGGCCCGGTGCCCTTGTACGGAATGCGCACGATATTCACGCCAGCCATGTGATTGAACAAAACCGCAGCGATGAAATTCGAACTACCCGTTCCGCCCACCGAGTAATTCATTTCGCCCGGCTTGGCACGCGCCAGTGCGATCAACTGCCGTACGTTTTTTACCGGCAATGATGGATGCACCACCAGTAAGGTGGGAGAACGGTCGAGCAAGGTGATCGGCGCAAAATCGCCAACCGGATCGTAATTGACCTTTTCCAACAAGGGCCCGATCCAATGTGCGCCGCCAGTCACCAGCAAGGTGTAACCATCGGGCGGCGCTTTTGCGACCAGATCGGCGAGCAGTGCAGTCGGCCGGTTATCCACCACCACCTGCTGACCCAGCGAGGCGGCAACGGCCCGCGCGATCACCCGCGCGGGATAGTCATTGCCCCCACCCGCTGGAGAAGTCACCACCCGGATGGCTTTGAACGGGTATTCCTGCGCCTGCGAGACGCCTATGCCCGTTCCGCACAGAATAAACGCCAGCAAGCTGGCGCTGAAATATTTTTCTAGCTTCGTGGCGTGGCTGCTCATCGGATTACGCCAACCGCGCTATTTCAGCGCCGCCTGCAGTTCCTTGGCACCCACCACGTAACACAGCGTCGGCAGAATATTTTTGATCGTGAACGTATGGTTTTCGATGGTGTTGCTGGCGCAGGCATCGCCGACCAGAAACACGCGATAGCCCATATCGCTGGCGTGACGCGCGGTCGCTTCGACCACATAGTTAGTCCACAGACCAACCAAAATAATCGTGTTGACGTCGGCATTCTGCAACGCCTGATCGAGATTAGTGGTTAAGAACGGATCGACGCAGGTCTTGTTCAGGACCAGCTCGGTCTTCAGCGGCTTGACGCGCGGATCAATCGCCGCACCCTTGGTGCCGATGATGAGCTGACGCTTTTTGCGCAAGCCATCCCACAGCGGATTGTCACGCGGCAGATCAAGAAAATCCGCCCGCACCGAAGCGGTGATGTGGATCACATTGGTTTTGCGACTGCGCGCGGTTTTCAGCACCGCAGCCATATTCTCCATGATGCGGTTTTCCTTCAGCCCGGGGGTGATGTCGACCAGATCCTTTTGCACGTCGAGCAATAGCAAAGCGGTGCGTTTAGCATCAATTTTCAATTTCATCAGTTCCTCTTTTCATCGTGTGTTAAAGCTCGCGCCAGCAGCGCGCCCTAGTTGATTTGTTTGCCCTTGAGACCTGTGGCCTCGACCACCCTGCCCCAGGTCGCCAGCTCACGACGCAACAGCGCCGTGTATTCCTCAGGCGTCGAACCGATCGCCTCGACCGCGATATCGTTCAGGCGATCGCGTACCTGCGGCTGTTTTAACGCCTGCAGCAGTGTGCTGTTGAGCTTCATGATAATGGCGCGCGGCGTATCTTTGGCCACCATTGGTCCATACCAGCCTGAAGTATTGAATTGATAGCCGCTCTCCGCGATCGTCGGCAGCTCAGACATGAGCGCCGAACGTTTTTCACCGCCCAGCGCAAGGGCGCGCAAACGCCCGCCCTTCACCTGCGGCAGTGCCGCCGACAGCCCGTTGAACATCATGTCGACCTCACCGGCGAGCAGCGCCGTCATGCCGGGGCCCGCGCCTTTGTAGGGCACATGCGTAATCTTCACCCCTGTGGTGAGGTTGAAGAGTTCGCCCGCCATATGAATACCAACACCGGTACCGCCAGAGGCGAAGTTGAGTTTGCCCGGCTGCGCCTTCGCCAGGGCGACAAGCTCTTTGACCGTTTTCGCAGCGACGTTCGGATGCACCAGCAGCACATACGGCGCAGCTGCAGCCAGCGAAACCGGTGCCAAATCCTTAAGCGTGTCATAAGGCGTGGAAACATTGATCTGCGGCACAATCACCAGCGGCCCGGAAAACCCCAGCAGCACGGTATAGCCGTCGGGTAATGCCTTGGCCGCCATCTCGGTACCGATCTGCCCGGCGGCACCGGCACGGTTGTCGATCACCATCGGCTGCCCCAGTGCCTCCGACCACGCTGGGGCCAGAATACGTGCGATGACGTCAACCGGCCCGCCGGCCGATGACGGCGCAATCACCCGGATCGGTTTGTTCGGATATGGCTGCGCGGCGGCTGGCGCCAGCGGCAAGAGCGCGGCAAGCAGACATGCCAACGGTATGGTTTTCATTTTCCTGCCTCCACTGTTTGACGCCCATCAACCGCCATCATTGCGCGCGGAAGTCTAGCATCGGGTTGTGCCCGCCACGCGGCGTAATCCTGCGGCGTGTCGAGATCGAAAGCGAGTTCCGGCGGCGCCTTACAAACACTGTGATAACCAGCCTGCGCAAATGCCGCGAGATGATGCGCACGACTATCAAGTCCGAAGTGAAACAGTGCGCACGCGCCGGCGGGCATGGCCAGCGCATTGGTGCCGCTACCGGCGCAATCGGCCGCCAGCACAATGTGTTCTGCCATCGTTGCCTGCGCAGTGAACGCATCGAGTGCCGGCGCCGACAGGCGCGGCAGATCACAAGCCAACACCAGCAAGCGCTGCGCACCGCGCCGCGCCAGCGCCTGCGCACCCAGCCTTAACGCCGCATTAAGATCACCGCCAGCCGCCTCCCGCATGGTCAGCGCACCAGCCGCCTCTGCGCAGGTCAGCGCCTCGGCACAAGGGCTGACCACCAGACATCGCGCAAGATCGCCCTGCCACGCCGCGATCACTTCCAGCGTATGCGTCAGCAAATGATGATTGAGCGCGGCGCGCGCCGACGCGTCAAGCACCGCCGCCAGTCTCGACTTGCCAGTGGCAATACCGTGTACGGGCAGCAGCGTCCACCATGATTTCTGCATCACCGGCGCTCTGCCGCCAGCCGACGCACATAGGCGACCAGCGTCGCCGCGAGTCGCGCACTGTACGCGGGGCTGCGCATGATGGTATCGGTGACCAAGACGCCGCGCCCCATCTTCTCGATGGTCGTTTGCAACTTCGCATCGGCGTCATCGATCACCCAGCCGTCGACCAAGCCGCCGTAGTGGCGCGCAATGCCGGCGGCACTGGCATCGAGCTTGAGCTCATGCATCATTTTTGCTGCCGGCCCCTTGAGCGCCGCGCCACCGACGATCGGCGACACCGCCACCACTGGAAAATCGCGCCGCCGCAACCATGCCCGTATCCCCGGCACCGCCAGTATCGGCGCGACACTGACAAACGGATTCGATGGACACAACACCAGCCCGCTGACGCGACCACTGTGTATCAAGGCCTGCAATGCGGGCGCCGGTCTGGCCGCGCGACTGCCGGCAAAACGAAATCCCTGGACACGCGGCCGGCAGCGTTCCCGCACAAAATAATCCTGAAACGCGAGCTCGCCTGTTGCTGTGATAACACGCGTGCGCACTGGCGCATCGCTCATTGGCAGCAGCGCATGCCGCACACCAAGACGCCGCGCCAGCATGGCGGTAACCTCAGACAACGTCGAGCCGGCGCGCAACGCTTCTGTGCGCAGCACATGCACCGCGAGATCGCGGTCGCCGAGATTGAACCAGTCGCTGCCGCCGAGTTCTTTCAACGCCGTCATGAACTGCCAGCTTTCATCGCGCCGCCCCCAGCCGGTCTCTGGATTGTTGACGCCGGCCAGCGTGTACATCACCGTATCAAGATCGGGCGAGACGTGCAGGCCGAGATGTTCAAAATCATCACCGGTGTTAACGACGACCGATAATTGCGCCGGCTTCAATACCGCAGCAAGGCCCACCGCCAGACGCGCACCGCCCACCCCTCCTGCAAGCGCCACTATCATCGGAATAAATCCTCCGCCACCGGCCGCAACAACTCGCGTGCCGTGCTCTCACGCAAGGCATACGGAAAGCCGCGCACCAGCACCGCCGGACAACCCTCGGCAGCCTGCCCCATCAACAGCGAAGCGGCGGCTGCCAGCTCATCCGCTGCCGCCACCTGGGTGACCTGCAAGGCGCGGCCCTCGCGGTCGCTCTGTCCGCGCAGATCAACCAGTGCCGGCACACCGGCCACCCCGATCGCCGTGCCCGTCACGCCATGACGCCAGGCACGGCCAAAACTATCGTTGATGACCACGCCGATACGCGCACCGCACAGCGCCTCGATCTGCTGGCGCAAATGGCGTGCCGACGTATCCGGGTCCTCAGGCAGCAACAGCACGCTGTGTTGGGTCTCGGCGGCGGGCACATTCGACTGATCGATACCGGCGCTGGCCATGATGCAACCGAGCCGGTGTTCGACAATCAACACATTCGGTTTGGCCCGCAGCACCGTCAGCGATTCGCGCAGCATGCACTCGACCAGCCGCGCGTCCTTGTGCGTGAGCGCAGCGAGTTCCAGCGCACGCGCCGACGGCGTAATGTCGTCGAGACAGATGAGACGCGCCTCGGCCTTCGAGATAATTTTTTGCGCAATGACCAGTATGTCACCCTCGACGAGCGTCAAACCACCGCGTGTCAGCGCCGCCAGCAACAGAGCGGCGAGATCATCACCGGCCTTGATTTCTGGCAAGCCGTCGAGCGCCAGCAATTTCATTTCACGCATCGCGCTGCCGGCGGTTCAATCGCGTGGCACGCCAGTGATACGGATGCCGGCACCGGGCACCTTGTAGCGCTGGTTGATTGCAATCAACACCGAGGTCAAGGCTTCGGCCGCCGCTGAATTGACCAGCGTACCGGCATGCCAGCCCTGCATACCGGCGTCGCGCGCCAGCCCGATCACCGTTTCGCGCGCAGCGATGTCGTCGCCACAGACCAGCACGTCGCAATCGACGTCATGTGCGAGATCCTTGAGATGGGCGGCGGAAACGTTTTGAAACGCCGATACCACTTTCACCCCCTCGCCCAAGGCCCGCTGCAAAGCAGCCACCGCCGAACCTGCCGGTGGCAATTGCACCCGGCTGACTTTGGGCGGCACCAAGGGTACCGTCACATCAATCAGAATTTTTCCGGCGAGCTGTTCACGCAAAGCGAGGGCGGTCGCCTGCTGTGCAGCAAACGGCACCGCCAGCACGACGATATCCTGCGCTGCCGCTTCCAGGTTCGAGCCGCCACGCAATGCACCGCGCGCGCCGAGCAGGGCGTTAAAGGTCTGCGCCGCCTGCTGCGCCTTGTCGGCATCGCGTGAACCGATGATCACATCATGACCGGCCGCCGCCCAGCGCAGCGCCAAACCACCGCCCTCGTGTCCGCTGCCACCGATCACGCCAATAGAAATTTTTACCGTGCTTGTCGCCATCATCTTCCTTGCCATCGTAATGTTTTTTCTGTTTGCTGATGCTGCGTGCTTACGCTTTCTACAAAGACTAGGCCACTGCGGTCAAGCGACGACGCGGCGGCATCGCCAGCGTCGGCAGCGCGGCCAGGGCGGCGGCCTCGTAGGAGCTTTGCACGCGCGCCGCCGCCGGCACACCGTAGAGCGTAGTGCGCTGCTCAGGTATGCGGCCGCTGGCACGAATCAGTTTATCCATCGCCTGCGGCGCCATTTCCTGACCGTGCTGGGTGCCCGCCGCGTGTGAAATGGTTTCGTTCATCAGTGTGCCGCCCAGATCATTGGCACCAGCTGCCAGACAGGCGGCCACACCGGCGTCACCCATCTTCACCCACGACACCTGGATGTTGGTCAGCCACGGATTGAGGACCAGTCGCGCCACCGCGTGCATCAACACCGCCTCGCGAAACGTCGGCCCCTTGCGCGCGCCGCCACGCCGGTAGACCGGCGCCTCCATGTGCACGAAGGGCAGCGGCACCAGTTCGGTAAAGCCCTGCGTTTTCTCCTGCAACGTACGAATGCGCAGCAAATGTCGCGCCCAATGCCGCGGCGCCTCGACATGCCCGAACATGATGGTGGCGGTTGAGCGCAAGCCAAGCGCATGCGCGGTTTGCATGATGTCCAGCCATTCCGCGGTGGTAACCTTGCCCGGACAAATCTGCGCGCGGATTTCATCATCGAGAATCTCCGCCGCGGTGCCCGGCAGGGTATTGAGTCCGGCTTGCATCAATTGCTGCAGAAAAACGCGCGCCGTCAGGCCCAGGGTCGCTGCACCATGCGCGACTTCCAGCGGCGTAAACGCATGCACATGCATCTGCGGCGCGGCGCGTTTGACTGCGCGCACAATCTGAAGATAAGTGTCGCCGGTGTAATCGGGATGTATGCCGCCCTGCATGCAGACTTCGGTGGCGCCGCGCGCCCACGCCTCATCGACGCGGCGTTCGATTTCTTCGAGCGGCAAATCATAGGGCGTGCCGCGCAGCGCAGCGGCATGTGTGCCCTTGGAAAAAGCACAGAAGGTGCAACGATAGGTACAGATATTGGTGTAGTTGATGTTGCGATTGACCACATAGCGCACGGTGTCGCCGACCGTTGCATGGCGCAGCGCGTCGGCTTCCGCGCAAACAAAATGAAACGCATCGCCGCGGCTGGCGAAGAGACTTTCGATCTCAGCCTCGGCGAGCGTCGCACCGTCGCGTGCACGCGCTACAATTTCACGCAGCGCGGGTGCGACCCCGCCGCCATGCGTGAGCGCCGGTGGTACGACCACCAGCCCCGGTGACCAGGCGCCTTCGCGCGCATAACCTTCAGCGTCGCTGCCGCGCAGCACAGCAGTGGCCATCGCCGGCGCGTGCCACTGCACGGCCGCACGACAATAGGCGGGATAACTGGGCAAACGCTCCTGCAACAGCTTGCCGCGCGCCGCCGTGATCGCACGCAAGCGTGCAAGCGCCGGCCACGGCGCTTCCGGATTGACGTGATCCGGCGTGACCGGCGAAATGCCGCCCCAATCGTTGATGCCGGCGTCGATCAATTCACCGCAATCATCACCGCTCAAATTAGGCGGTGCCTGAATGTTCATCTGCGCCCCGAGCAGCAGACGCGCCACCGCGATCGTCCACAACAATTCCTCGCGCGGCGCATCGGCCACCGCCGCCATGCGGGTGCCGGCCTTGGCGCGAAAGTTCTGGACGATGACTTCCTGTACATGGGCATATTGGGCGTGCACTTCGCGTATGGCCAGCAGGGTCTCAATCCGTTCGGCGCGCGTCTCACCGATGCCGATCAACAGCCCGGTGGTGAACGGCACGCTCAATTCACCCGCCAAGCGTAAGGTCTCAAGCCTTAGCGCCGGCTGTTTATCCGGCGAGCCGAAGTGCGGGCCGCCACGTTCGCACAAACGCCCGGCCATGCTCTCCAGCATCAAACCCTGCGAAGCGGATACCGCACGCAAGCGCACGATATCGTCGCGCGACATCACGCCGGGATTCACATGCGGTAGCAAACCGGTTTCCTCGTGCACCAGCGCACACATCGCGACCAGATAATCGATGGTGGTCGCGTAGCCGAGTGCGGCGAGTTCATCGCGGGCGGCTTTGTAGCGCAGCTCCGGCTTGTCACCCAACGTAAAGAGCGCCTCGTGGCAGCCCGCCTCGCGACCCGCGCGGGCCACTGCCAACACCTCGTCGGCGGTCAAATAAGCCTGGTGTCCAGACTGCGGTGCGATTGCAAAAGTGCAGTAGTGACAAGAGTCGCGACACAGCTGGGTTAATGGGATAAACACCTTGCGTGAATACGAAACGATAGCACCGTGAGCGGCGTCACGCAGCGCCGCCGCCCGCGGCATCAAATCGGCGGCCCGCGCGACGATATAACCTGCGATGTCAGCTTCGCTCAATCGATCACCAGAACAATCGCCGTTCCGCGATAAAGGCGGCAGACGGGTTTGAAAGGAAATGCCTGTTACTGTTTGACACCGGTTGCCTTAACCACATCGGCCCACGTTTTCATGTCCTGCTCGAGCATCTGCTGCATCGCTTCGGGCGAGAGATTCATCGCTTCGGCGGCATTGGCGGCGAAAATTTCACGCGGCTTCGGCGCCTCCACCGCTTTGGCAATCTCCGCATTGAGCCGCTCGATGAGATTACGCGGCGTATTGGCCGGCGCAAAAATCCCGGCGATCACAGCGGCATCTACACCCTGCACGGTTTCACCCAGCGCCGGAATCTCCGGAAACGCCGCAACGCGCTTGCCGGCGGTGATGCCGATGGCAATCAACCGTTTGCTACGCACGTATTCAATCGCCGCCGGGATCGTGTTCACGATCAGCGACAACTCTCCGGTGAGTAACGACACCGTCGAGGTCGTACCGCCTTTGTAATTGACCATTTCGAGATTGATGCCGGCACGCATACGGAATTTCTCTGCGGCCATGTGCGTGACGGTGCCCACACCCGAATTACCGCAGGTGATACCCGGATTTTTCTTCGCCAGCGCAATCAGTTCTTTAGCCGATTTCACCCCCAGCGAAGGATGCGCCACCATGATCAGTGGGGACGTCGAGACTGGCGCCACCGCCATCAAATCGCGTTGCGGGTTGTACGAGAGTTTGGAATACAGCGACGGCGTGATGGCATGCGTCGACATATCGGTAAACAACAGCGTATAGCCATCGGCAACTGACTTGGCGACGAGTTCAGCTGCAATGGTGGTGCCTGCGCCCGGCCGGTTTTCAACGATCACCTGCTGACCGAGGCTCTTCGTCAATTCCGCCGCCGTAATGCGCGAAAACGTATCGGTCGCACCGCCAGTGGCAAACGCCACCACGAGGCGCACCGGCTTGGCCGGATAAGTCTGCGCCTGCACTCCCGTGCCTATGGTGGCCAAGACTGCCGCACCCATCAACACTATCGTCTTATGCATGCTCCGTCTCCTCCGGTTGCTGCAGGTTTTGAATCGGGCGTTATTGTTTTATAAAAGCCGGCGCCACGTCACGCACAAAGGTTTCCATCTGTTCGACCTGATCGGTACCGGCAATGCGGATACACAGATCGGTCACGCCAGCCGCCTCGTAGAGCTTCAGCGTTTCAATCACCTTGGCGACCGGCCCTAATCCCATCAGTCCACGGTAATTGACGCCGCCGCCGTAATATTCGGCCAGAAATTTCGCCGTATCGGCTTCGGCTTTGGCCACATCGTTTTCAATACGCACCGTCGTGTACACGCACATCGGAAAATCAGGCAGCGAACGATTCTGTTTCACCAGCGCTTCGTTGCACAGTTCGCGCAGCTTGCGGCAATCGTCATCGGTCAGGTAAGTGGCGATGATGCCGTCGCCGAGACGTGCAAAGCGGTCGATCTGCGCCGGGATGAATTCGCCACGATTGCCCGCCGTCATCAGCACGGGAGGACCAGCCTCGTTCCACGGCAGCGGACCGATGGTGTGATCGGTCAATTTGAAATCGCTGCCTTGATAGGTCACCGGCTCGCCGCTCCACAACATGCGCCAAACAGTGACATGTTCTTCGAGATCTTTGACACGCCGCTTGTGCACACGGCCGCAGGCCTCCCATTCGCGCTCGATAGCCGGCAACTTCCAGCCGACCCCGAGGCCCAGCACCAGCCGGCCCTGCGAAATCTGATCGATGTTGGCGAGCGCACCAGCGAGCACCGTCGGCTGACGCAAGGCCGGCAGCAAAATCGCCGTGCCCAAACGCGCACGCTTGGTCATCGCCGCGATATACGCCAGGGTGGTCAGCGGCTCGAGCCGCGGTTTGGCGACGATGGAATCGCCGACCCAGACATCCATGCCGGCTTCGTCAGCCATGCGCGCGATGGTCCAGCACTGCTCGACCGGCGGACGCCGCGCGGATTGAATCACTA
>Ga0114978_10002403_pt1 | contig 15406 bp, 9 predicted proteins | sample S_140212_EF_Meta_FD_87027 | JGI IMG/M metagenome (GOLD analysis project Ga0114978, IMG submission 87027) | Freshwater microbial communities from Lake Simoncouche, Canada to study carbon cycling - S_140212_EF_MetaG | ecosystem: Environmental > Aquatic > Freshwater > Lake | place: Lake... | reverse complement strand
GGGGTGCGGCGGCTCAGACATACAAATTTTAGGTTAGCAGCAATCCGGCTAGTTACAAACAGAGCGAGAGCCCTTAGGTCTCGGCGTGGAGCTGCTGCAGCAAAGATTGGATATAACCGAAGCAGAAGGCGAAGGCCTTGTGGCCTTGGGGATCGCCGGCGATTTGGGGAACGTGATCGGGCATGATCATCCCGGTATAGCCCACTTCACGGTAAGTGCGCAGGGCGCGAGGCATGTCCATATCACCCTCATCGGGGAAGGTTTCCTGAAAATTGAGATAGCCGCCGCGGATATTGCGAAAGTGAACGTTAAATATTTTTCCCCGTTGGCCAAAGTAGCGAATCACGTCGTCGATTTGCTCACGCGGGTGAGTGAGCATTTCCGCCACGGAACCTTGGCAGAAATTGAGTCCATGATAGGCGCTGGGGACAGTCTCCACAAAACGCTGCAGGCCGGCCACGGAGCCAAGTACTGTATGTACGCTGCGCCAGCCAGTGGCCGGCATGGCCGGATCCTGGGGGTGCAGCGCGATTTTTACCCGAGCTTCTTCGGCGACCGGCACGACGCGTTTAAGAAAATATTCAATCCGATCCCAATAGATTGCCTCGCTGATGGGACCGGCCGCAGTGATGGGCGGATCTTGTTTGGCCGCGGCGTAGTCAAAGGAGCTGCGGCTGGCGCCGCCGCGGCCAATGGTCCGATCGGTTCGGACCACCCCGATAAAGGTTAGATTATATTTTACCATTGGAATGCCCACCGCCCCAGCATGGCGGATCATGGTACAAATATTCTCAATCGCGCGTTCCCGCTCGGGATCCTTCGCCAGTAAAATTTCCGGCAATTCAACTTTGGAGATTTCCCGCGAGCTGAGCGGCAGGGGCACGGTGTCCAGTTTGATCCCGAATGATTCAACATGGCGGCGCAGACGGGTCAGGGCGTCGATGGACCAAGCATCCATCTTGGCTTCGAGCTGGCCGCTACAAATATGCTTAACGCCAAACGCGGCTAACGCCTTCAAGGTATCGGCTGAGTGGTCGTGCTGGTGCCCGGCGTGAAATAAAATAGGCGGCTTTGGGCGGGCGGGAGTCATGGCCACCGTCTCGGCGGCCAGACCAGTAGCTCCGGTGAGGCCCAGGGCGGCGGCGCGAAGGATAAAATCCCGCCGGCTATTATTCTCAGCTGGGTCTGGGGTATGAGTCGGAGCCTTTTTCAACACAGAATTTTCGTGCGGGGTGAGGGAGGCCGCCGAGTCTGCAGGAGGGGGAATCATCACAGCAAAGGCAAGAGGCGGGGACTCAATAAGGGAGCGAGTTCAATGGCAGGGGGAGGGGCGTGCACGTTATTGATAAAATCACTCCCGTAAATTTTTGCGGGAGTGATTTAGGTAAATAGCGAGCTAGCTTTAAGGCTAGTCGCGGGCAGGCGGATCACTGACAAGCTTCGCACTCTTCGCCATTCTTCATAGCTTCAATCGAGCACGCTTTTTTCTCTTCCGCGGTGAAAGATTTCTTGGGCGCAGGAGTGGCGATATGATTTAAGGCTTCGGCATCGCGGGTAGCGGTTTCGGCCTTAGTTTCTCCTGCCGCTCCGCGCACATCTTTCTTGGCGGCGAGCGTAGCCTTTTCGATGCCCGAGGCGCCGAGGCTGCGGAGATAATAAGTGGTCTTCAGGCCGGCATGCCAAGCGGAGCGGTACATATGGCTGAGCACCTTTAAGTCAGGCGATTTGAGCCAGAGATTTACGCTTTGGGATTGATCGATCCATTTTTGCCGGCGAGCTGCCGCGGCGATGACCCATTTAAAATCGACGCCAAAGGCGGTGAGGTATTTTTCTTTTAGGTCGTCGGGGATGGCCTCAATATCTTTGAGTTCGCCGTCAAAATATTTCAGCGCATCGCTCATCTCTTGGTTCCAGAGGCCGCGGCTCTTGAGGTCGCGTACGAGGAATGGGTTGAGGACCACGAATTCCCCAGAGAGGTTGGATTTAACGTAGAGGTTTTTGTACGTGGGCTCGATGCAAGGCGACGTGTTGGTGATGTTCGAGATCGTCGCGGTGGGGGCGATGGCGAGGACGTTGGAGTTACGCATGCCTTGCGCGGCGATCTTGGTGCGGAGGGCGCTCCAATCCATCTTGCCGCCGCGAGGTACTTGAATGGGTACGCCACGCTCTTGCTCGAGCAGATCAACGGTGTCTTGGGGCAAGAGACCACGATCCCACTTCGAGCCTTTGTAGGTCGAGTAGGCGCCGCGTTCCGCCGCGAGATCCGCCGAGGCCTCGTACGCATAGTGGGAGATTGCCTCCATGAATTCATCATTGAATTCAACGGCCGCTTCCGAAGCGAAAGACACGCCCTTCATGTAAAGAGAATTGGCTAGCCCCATCACGCCGAGGCCGATCGGGCGGTGGCGTTGATTGGAGGTCTTGGCCGCGACGGTCGGGTAGAAATTAATATCGATGACATTATCGAGTGCCCGGACGGCGACGCGAATGGTGTCGCGCAGCTTTTCGTGATCGAGGGAGCCATCGTCCTTGAGGTGTGAGTCGAGGATGACTGAGCCCAGATTGCAGACGGCGGTCTCATCGTTCGAGGTATTGAGGGTGATCTCGGTGCAGAGATTGCTCGAGTGAATGACGCCGCAGTGATCTTGAGGAGAGCGCACGTTGCAAGGATCCTTGAAGGTGATCCAGGGGTGGCCGGTCTCAAAGAGCATCGACAACATTTTCTTCCAGAGCTCAAGGGCCTCAATTTTATGGGCCTGGATTTTGCCTTCCTCGCCGAGTTTCTCATAGCGCAGGTAAGCTTCTTCAAATTTGCGACCGTAGAGATGGTGCAGGTCAGGGGTCTCATTCGCGCGGAAGAGGGTCCAGGTGCCGCGGGCCTCCATGCGTTTCATGAACAAGTCGGGAATCCAATTCGCCGTATTCATGTCGTGAGTGCGGCGGCGGTCGTCACCGGTGTTGCGGCGAAGTTCGAGAAATTCGAAGATATCGTTGTGCCAAGATTCGAGGTAGGCGCAGCCAGAGCCCTTGCGCTTGCCGCCTTGATTGACCGCCACGAGCTGATCGTTGTGGAGCTTGAGGAAGGGGATAACGCCTTGGGATTCGCCGTTGGTGCCCGCGATATGCGCGCCGGTGCCGCGAACAGAGGTCCACGAACCGCCGAGGCCGCCCGCCCATTTAGAGAGTTGGGCGTTTTCCGCGATCCCGCGGTACATGATGGATTCCAACGAGTCATCCACGTAGTAGAGGTAGCAGCTCGAGAGTTGGGAGTGGAGCGTGCCGGAGTTGAACAGCGTCGGGGTGCTGCTGCAGAAGCGGCGGGACTTGTAGAGTTCGTAGAGACGAATGGCCCAATCTTCGCGGGTGCGCTTCTTTTCTTCAAGGAACAGGCCCATCGAGACGCGCATCCAGAAAAATTGGGGGGTCTCGAGGCGCTTGGAGCGCTTGCCGGTCTTATCGATAATGAGGTAGCGATCGTAGATGGTCTGGACGCCGAGAAAATCGAGCTCGAGGTCAGCCGTTGGATCGAGCGCGGCCGAGATCTTGCTTAGATCGTATTCCTTGAGCCGGGGCGTGAGGCGCTTGATGGCGATGCCGCGGTCGATGTAGGCGGCGAAGGCTTGTTGGTGGAATTTCTTCAGGGCCCCGCTGCCGTCGCGGACGATATCCCAGCCGAGAACTTCTTCGTAAATGTAGCTGAGTTGGATCCGGCCGGCGAATTTAGCGAAATCAGCATCTTTCTCGATGAGCGTCTTGGCGTTGAGAATAATGGTGTTATTGAGGTCACCGAGCGCGATGTTATCGAACAGGGCGCGCCGCAATTCCGCTTCGATTTGATCCGAGGTGAGGCAGAGCTCGAGGCCGATGGAGGCAAACTCGATGCGCTTTTTGAGATCGAGGCCATCCCACAAGAATGTGGTGCCGTCAGCGCGGGCGACGACGACCATGGAATTTTGCTGAGCTGGCGGGGTCACGGGAGAGGTTTCGGCCGCGGGTTCAGCGAGGCGGGTGGTGGCGCGTGCAGCGCGGTAGAGAATGTAGTCTTCCGCGACCTTATAATGGCCGGACTTCATTAACTCCTCTTGGACCATGTCCTGCACTTCTTCGATATGGAGAAAGGCTTGTTTGACCTGGAGAGCACGTTCCGTGATCGCGCGGCTAATGGCAGTGGCGGGGGAGGGATCCTTTTGCAGGGAGAGAAAGGCTTTACGAATGGCGATCTCGATTTTGCCTTCGTTCCACGGCACCACTTGATGATTACGGCGGATGAGGCGGACGGAGACACCGTGCGTTTCGCGGGAAATATTGAGCTTGGAGGCGCGCTTAAGCAGGAGGCTCTTGGCGACATCGTGAGCGTTATTATCTACGAGAGTTTTTTCGATGAGCACGTAAAGATCGTGAAGGGAGACGCGGATCGGGCCGCGCTCGAGGGCTTTCTTGGTGAGATGCGAGGCAACTTCGCGGGTGACGTCGGCGACAAAGCGCTGGTTTTTCTCGTTAAAAATATCTGCTTCGCCCTTGGCTTGGAGCAAGTTGGCCAAGGAACGACCAACGGTATCGGCGACCTCGCTTAGGTCGAAGCGCTCTTCGCCGTGGGGGCATAGTACTTGAATCTCAGGCACTGGCACCGACTCATCGCGCAGGATGTCACGCCAGTTATAATTGGGCTTCTGATCTTTGGGGGCAACCGTAAGTTTTTTAAGGGCAAGGTCTTGCGCAATAGAAGGGGTGTGCATGAAAAAATAAATACGAGAAGATTAACCAAAAAGGGGGCCAATAACTCAGAGTTCGTCGTCGCTCGAGCCGTGCAGAGCGGAGGATTTTTGATATTCGGTGACGCGACCTTCGAAGAAATTTTGCTCCTTCTTGATGTCCATCATTTCAGCGAGCCAAGGCAGGGGATTCTTAACCCCCGGACTGAGCGGGGCGAGGCCGCAGCCTTCGAGGCGACGGTCGGCAATGTAGTCGATATACGTCAGAAATTCTTCGATAGAGAGACCAACTGCGTTCACGGGGAGGCAGTCGCGGATGAAATCTTTCTCGAGGAGGATGCCTTCCGCCATCGTCTGGCGCAGCTCTTCCTTGAACTCGGGGGTCCAGATCTCGCGATTCTCTTCGACGAGATCCATGAAGAGATTCCGGAAGAGTTCGATGTGATTTGATTCATCGCGTAGCGTGTAGCGGAACATCTGGCCGATGCCGGGGAATTTGTTCTGGCGGTAAAGGGCCAGCACCATGCCGAAGAGGCCGTAGAATTGGGTGCCTTCCATGCATTGGCCGAAGGTGAAGATATTTTTTGCCAGCAGCTTCTTGTTTTCTAGCTTCGTCAAATCGAGGTCGCGGCGGAGATCGCGCGAGACCTTATTGACGAACTCATTCTTCTTTTCGATCGACTTGATATCCTCGAACATGGCCTCGCACTCGTGCGGGTTGATGCCGAGGGAAGAGATCATGTAGAGGAGCGAGTCCGCGTGAATATTTTGCTCATGGGCGTGACGGCCGAGCACGAGCTTCAACTCTGGCGCGGTCACGAGTTCGCGGACGACGTGCTGGATGTTGTCACCGACAATTCCCTCGGCGGCGGAGAAATAGCCAATACCCATGCGGATGATCCAGCGTTCGATGTCGCTGACTGTTTTCTCATCGCGCCATTGCTCGATGTCCTTGCCCATCGGCACATCCTCTGGCTCCCAGTGGTTTGCCTTCATCGTCTTGTAAAGATCGTAGGCCCACTGGTATTTGAGCGGGAGAATGTTGAAATAAGGTACCTGGCGGCCGTTGATGACTTTCTTCGCGGCGAACGCGGCCTCGGCCTTGTCCTGATCGAGCATGAAAGTCTTATTGCCGACGGAGAATGATTTTTGCATAGCGGTGCGCAGCTGAGAGAGAAATTTTGGAGAAAAACGGTGTGTGCCCCGTGGTCTAGATACGGTAGAAAGCCTCTGGCGACACTAAGTTGCCAAAACTTCCCAACACGTTGTCGACCACCACAGGATGTGGATGCCCGGAACCTTGACCACAACTAATGGGAATTGCGGGAAAGCCCGTCAATAAATTTTGTCTAAGAAAATTATAAAATAGGCCATTTTTTTTGTGGACACCGAAAAACCGCCCTTCGTTTTTAAAAAAAATAATTCTAAAATTCTAAAATTCTGATTTCTCCTCTGAAAAACCCCTTGTTTAATGATTTCAAAATGCCCGAAAATATTTTCTTGACGCGAAAAAAAATGTGTCGGCCGAATTTTTTTTAAAAAATATTCGCGGCCGGCTGATTTTATTTCGCTTCGGCTTAGGCCGAACGCGTTAATTTTTTTCGCGGTGAGACCAGATGGTTTTTCGGATTTTTTTAGCGACGGAAATAGCCCTTATAATTCTCCTAAGGTCTTAACCCTATTTAATTAATGAACTGGGGCCTGAGCTTGGCCGCACCGGGGAGATTATGCTAGGGTTTAACGTTTAAAATTTAGGTTCGAACCCTTCGCATAGCCTCGTCTCCTTCGCGGTTGGTCACACCTTGGAAGATTATAAGCCTTTTGCCTTACTGGTGGCCAATCGCCCCGCGGGATGAATTACGGATAGTTCCAACAGCGCAGGAGCCATCATCGGGAAATTAACCTGCCAAAAAAAGGCGCCCCGCTCGAAAGCGGGGCGCCGAAGGAAAGGAGCGAAATTACGTTCGCCTTAGAAGCTGAGCTTGGCTCCAAGCTGGATGCGCCAGCGGGACATCCCGTTATCGATCAAGAAGCCCGTTGGCTCAGGTGTGAAGGTATAGGTCGGCTTGATGCGGCCATCGACGGTGTAGGAGGTGGCGCTGGTGAGCGTGCGAGTCCGGAACACGTCGTTGGACAGATTGGGTGCAATCTCGGTGTAATTAAACATCTTAGAGTTGATGAATGAACCGAAATTCACGAAATCGAGGAAGAGGTCTAACTTAACCGGACCGTGCAGCGGAATGCTTTGGACGAGCTTCAGGTCGAGCTTGTTGAACCAAGGCTCAGTCGAGGAGTTTTTCGGTACGACTTTGCCGGCGTATTGGGATAAGCCGCTTGTCTGAATAAAGGCGAAGAAGGCATCGCTTTGGGCGGTGGTCATACCCGAGAAGTCAAACTTGCCATCGCTGGGGCCCGTGGGAATGAGGACTCGGTCATTGAACGACACGCCGTCACCATTGAGGTCGCCGCCGAATACCCAGCTGTAGGGATTGCCGGTGCGCCCTTCGTAGTAGAGTGAAGCGGTGCTCTTGAACTTCTTCACGAACTCAAACTGACGGGTGATGCTAGCCTGGAAGCGGTCTTTGACTTCAAAGTCAGCCGTACCGACCTCAACCGTATTTTGGTTGAAGATGACGTTACGGTTAAACTGTCCGCCAGCCGTGGTCTGACCATTGGCTTGAGCCTCGGTGGCGCGACCGCGGGTGTAGGCGACGTTGAAGGCCCACTTGTTTTTCATGGGACGATCCCATTGCAGGCTCACGTAGGTGGAGTCACCGACGCTGACATTGCTCACTCGATACATGAAGGTGTAGCCGGCATAGAGAGCGTTAGCCGTTGTGCTGGGTACGCCGGAGAAACGGGAGCGACCGTCGAGGGCGAGGCCGCCTGCGAGCGGCTTGAGATTCTCGTTGGTCGTGCGCAGAGCTTGGTCGATCTTGCTGTAAACAACCTCGGCGGTGACGGTCGAATCGAGGAATGGAAGTTTGCGATCGATGGCGAGATTACCGCGCCAAGCAGAAGGCAACTTGAGGCCATTGTCGTTAAAATCAACTTCGCGCCGCAGGGTCGGGTTGTCGGTGCCAGTCGCGATCGGGTTCGAGGGATCGAAGTCGTTCTTCAGGAATGTCGTGAAGCTCGAGGATAGCGGGCTAACGGCGTCCGTGGATGAGCGGGTGAAGCTACCGACGCCCGTGTTACCGAAGGAATTGGAGAAAAACACCCAAGGGGAACGGCCGAGGAAATGGCCAAAGCCACCGCGCAGTTGCGTTTTGCGATCGCTGTCCAGCGCGAGGTTAAACCCGACGCGAGGAGAGATCGTTTTCACGCCATCGAGCGAGCCATCGTTGCGCAGGCCGGTAGCTGCTAGGAAGGCGGTGTTAAGGGCGGGCTTGATTCCGCTCTCGGCGATTTCCAGGCGAATGCCACCGTTGATCGAGAGACGTGGGTTGACGTCCCATTTTGCTTGGGTGAAGAGCCCCGTGGTGGCGAATTTGGAGATATCGGCGACTGGACGGATACTTGGATCGTAATAGCTGCGCTGAATGACGACGTTGGTGTCATTCAGGAAGTCCGTCATATTGCGGAAGCCCACGAGACCAAAAGAGTTTGAGCGAAAGAGATTATAGAAATTCGATTGCTCGCGTTCGGCCCCAGCGGTGAGCACAAAGTTTTTCCAGAAATAATCGCCCGAGGCGCTCATTTGCTGCGAGTCGACGGCGACTGAATTGCCGTGGCGGAATTGCTCCGTGCCGGCGATGTAGGTGCCGTTGGTGACCGCCGTGTTATTGAGCATATCTGTGCCGCTAACGCCGAAGACGTAGGTCATCGGGGCCACGGTGTTAAGGGGGGTCTGCTGGTCTTGCTTGGTCGAGGAATACTTTACCTCGGTCTTGAAGTCGGGGGTCCATTGGCTGAACAGCTGGGCCGCTTCCGATCTTTCTATGCGCGTCTGGGAGTAGAAGTGACCATCGGTGGAGGTGGTGATGCCGCCAGAAATACCGACGTTGCTAGAACTGCCACTCGCAAAATTGCCGAACTGGGGTACCTCGCCCTCGGTCTTAGACATCCGGACGCTCAAGCGATGGTCTTTATTGATATTCCAGTCGAGCTTGGCGATGTACTTGGTGTCGGTGGCCATGTTGGTCGTGGCGCTCGTGACAGGATTGCCCCAGTTGATGGTCTTGCCGGAATCAGTGCTGTACTGCTTGAGGCGGGTAAGAATCTGAGACTCGAGCGGGGTGCTGAAACGCGGATCGCGACCAGCGCTGATGCTTTCAAAGTCTTCAAAATTGATGAAGAAAAACAGCTTGTTGCGAATGATCGGGCCGCCGAAGGTGGCTCCGAAAGTGCGGCGCTCAAGCTTAGGGACAATCTTCGCGCCAGTGTTAGTTAATTCACGGGCGTTGGGCCCTTGTAGATCATGACCGGCGAGCTGATTGCCGCGAAAATAATAATAAGCTGAACCGTGATACGTGTTAGTGCCGCTCTTCGTCACCGCATTAATGGTCGCTCCGGTGAAGCCGGCGAGCCGAACATCGTAGGGCGAGATCTGCACGGAGAGCTGCTCGATTGTGTCGAGGGAGAGCGGATTAAAGAAGGAAGCGAGCCCGGTGCCGTTCAAGCCGAATTGGTCGTTGATGCGGGCCCCGTCGATGGTGACAGAGTTGAAGCGATTGTTTTGACCTACGGCGGTGATCTGGGATTCCTCGCGATCACCAAAGGTCGACCGTAGCGTGACGAGCGGCGAGGCGCTGATCATGTCGGCGAGTGAGCGCTCGGAGGAGGGTTTGTTGCCCATGCGATCGCTGCTCAGGGTGGTGCCTGCGCCCGACGCCGTGGCGTCCAAATCATTGCGCGCGCCAGTGGCGATAAATTTCTCCAGCTGCAGAACCTCTGATTTAATCGTCAAGTTGACTTCGGCTTCGCTGCCAAGGACAGCGACGATATCATTGATGGTGGCTTCGCCTAAGTCGGATTTCGCGGTGACCGTGTAAGGTCCGCCGACTGGGAGGCCGCGAAAATTATAACGACCCGCCGCATTCGTGGTAGCGGTAAACGTGGCGTTAGTGGGTGTGTGCACCGCGGTGACAGCAACGCCGGCACCCGTCTTGCCGACGGCGCCACTGACAGTGCCGGTCAGGCCGGAGGTTACGATTTGCGCGAGCGCACTGGGCAAAAGAGTCAGGCTGAGAGCCGTGACCGCGATTAGAATTAGCGATTTAATGAAGGTTCGGTGCATGGTATTTATGCAGTTTGTTTTGGTTCTTAGGATGAAGGGCAGAGATAACTTTGAAGAGTCAGCGAACGACTGCCCCATAGCTGAGTCAAGCCTGCAACCCCTGCCAATAGTGCCGCGCAGTCAGTTGTTTCCAGACCGTAACTTTTTGCTAAAAACCCGGTTATTGCAGGATTTTAACTTGAAGCGGGCTTTTCCGGCAAAAAGCAGGTTAAGCAGGCGGCTAAACCCTTCAGCCCATCAAGGCTTAGCGGCAGATCAATTGTCGCTCAAAAATACGGTTTCCTTCCCACGAAATAGTGCTTCCTATCGCCGGCTGTGAGTGCGATGCCCCCGAACTATCAAGCCCCAGCTCCCAGGCTAGGTTGGGCCATCGGTGGGTTAATTTTGGCGACCTGCTTGGTCTATCTTAACAGTCTGACGGGCCCCTTTGTTTTTGATGACCAGTCGGCTATTCTGGAAAATCCAACTATCCGCCAACTCGGGTCGCTCAGCGACGTGCTATCGCCTCATTTGGATGGGGGCCTGACCATTAGCGGACGTCCGGTCGTGAACTTAAGTTTAGCCGTGAACTATGCTTGCGGGGGCTACGGGGTGATGGGGTATCACCTTTTCAATCTGCTGGTGCATGGCTTGGCGGGTTTAACCCTTTTTGGTCTCTTGCACCGCACCCTAGCAGGACGGCCCACTTCAAGCCCAATCGCTGGCGCGCCAGGGAACCGATTTGCCGGCACCCGCTGGTCAGAAAATGCCCTGGGGCTAGCTTTTTTCACGACGCTGCTTTGGTTGGTGCATCCCTTGCAGACCAGTGCGGTTACTTACGTCGTGCAACGCGCGGAGTTGCTCATGGCCCTGTGCTACTTACTAACACTTTATAGTTTTCTGCGCGGAGTGCACGCCGTTCATCCCGGTCGTTGGTTAACATTATCGTTGGGCGCGTGTCTGGTCGGAATGGCTTGCAAGGAGGTCATGGCGACCGCGCCGCTCATGGTTCTGCTGTACGATCGTATTTTTGTGGCCGGGAGCTTTGCCGCGGCCTGGGCTCGCCGGCGGCGTTATTATCTTGGTTTGGCGAGCTCGTGGCTCTGGCTGGCTTATCTGGTCATCGGTACCGCTGGCCGAGGTGGGACCGCGGGTTTTGGCACCGAAGTTTCGGTTTGGCACTACAGTCTGACCCAGGCTTGGGCCGTGGTGCACTATGCGGGTTTGGCGCTTTGGCCGGATCCCCTCATCTTTGATTACGGCACGGCCACTATCGCTAGCGCCGCCACCGTTTGGTGGCAGCTGCTACTTCTCATTATATTAGTGGGGGCGATGGTTGTCGCTCTCGTGCGGCGCGCGGTGGGCGGTTTTATTGGGGTCTGGTTTTTCCTGATCTTGGCGCCGAGTTCTAGTCTCGTGCCGGTCGCTTCACAAACGATGGCGGAGCATCGGATGTATTTGTCACTGGCCGCACTCATGCTGGTGGTGGTGGTCGTACTTTTTGCCTGGCTGGGACGCCGCGCTTGGCTGGTTTGCGGTATTTTAGCTGCGGCCAGTGGCGGGCTGACGGTGCGGCGCAACGCAGATTATCACAGCGAGCAGCGGCTCTGGGCTGACACGGTCGCGAAGAATCCTGCGAACGGTCGGGCGCATAACAATCTGGGTAAGGCGATATTTTCAGCTGGGCGATCGGCCGAAGCGTTGGGTCACTATGAGCAAGCGATCCGCTTGCAGCCCAAGGGGGCAGAGCCGCATTATAATCTCGGGTTGGCTTTGGCGCACCTCGATCGTTTCGCCGAGGCCATCCGGGAATATGAGACGGCCTTGCGCCTGCAGCCGAACTATGCCGCCGCCCACAATAATTTGGGCAACGCTTGGCTGGCGACGGGGCGCTGGGCTGAAGCGAGCGAACAGTATGAGGCGGCCGTGCGAATTAATCCCCGTTTCGCCGAGGCGCGCAGCAATCTCTCCAATGTGCGCTTGGAGCAAGGCCGCATTGCCGAGGCCATCGAGCAGGGGGAGCAGGCGATTCAATTAGATGCCCATCATCCGACGGCCCATTATAATTTGGGCAACGCTCTCGCGCAAGCTGGCCGCTTGACGGCAGCGTTGGAGCAATACGAAGCCGCCTTGCGCTGGCGGCCTGATTTCGCCGAGGTTAACAACAATCGCGGCAATGTCCTCGTCGAACTTGAGCGATGGCTGGAAGCGGTGAAGGCCTATGAACGGGCTTTGCAACTCCAGCCCAATTATCCCGATGCGCGCCGCAATGTAGCTCAAGTTCTCGCGCATCTTGGTCGCGTGCCGGAGGCCATCGCGCATTATCAGGTACTCGTGCAGTTATTGCCCCACGATGAAAAAGCTCGGGCGGAGCTCGCCCAGCTCCGAGCATTGCCTCCGCCCTGATTTTCCCTCGCGCCTGTTATCAATCATCGCTGCTTTAATCGTGTGATAGCCACTTACACTCGGCGAGAGGAACTTGCCCATAGCCTGACCCATGGCCTGGGGATCGTGGCCAGTTTGCTGGGCCTCGTCTGCTTGGTGGTTTTTGCGGTGCGCTTCGGGACGGGCTGGCACGTGGTTAGCGTAACTATTTTTGGCGTAGCCCTCGTGCTGCTCTACACCTCCTCCACTCTCTACCACAGTTTTCAACATGGACCGACCAAGCAGGTGCTGCAGAAATTTGATCACGCGGCTATTTTCCTGCTCATTGCCGGGACTTACACGCCTTTTTTATTGGTGACGTTACGCGGACCTTGGGGCTGGAGTTTATTTGGGGTGGTCTGGGGATTGGCGCTAACGGGGATCGTGTTAAAATTTTGGTTCGCCGGACGCTTTCGCCTCGTTTCGACCCTGATTTATATCGGCATGGGTTGGCTCGTGATGATCGCCCTCAAACCGCTGCGGGCGGCGCTGCCAGGCGCGGGATTGGAACTCTTGCTGGCGGGAGGTCTATGCTACACGGGCGGCACGATTTTCTATCTCTGGAAGCGTCTGCCTTATCATCATGCGATCTGGCACCTCTGCGTCTTAGGGGGCAGTGCCTGTCATTGGTTTTCGATTTTTTTCTACGTGTTGCCAGCTGCACCCTGAGTCCATCGCCACCCTGTGTTAATCGCTCTGCATAAGCCCTACGGCGTTCTTTCGCAATTTACGCCCGAGCCCGGCTCGCGTTGGCGTACCCTCGCGGAATTCAAACTGCCGCCCAAGGTCTACGCCCTCGGCCGACTCGATGCTGATTCGGAAGGTCTTTTGCTTTTTTCGGATGAATTAGGTCTCAACTCTCGTTTGCTTGATCCTGACGCGGCGCACCGGCGCGAATACTGGGTGCAGGTCGAGGGCGTACCGACTGCTGAAGCGCTGGCGCAACTCGCGCGGGGCGTGAAGATCGGTGACTACACGACTCGGCCGTGCACGATTCGTCGGCTGGAACCTGTCCCCGCGATCTTGCCTCGAGATCCGCCTATTCGGGTGCGCAAAACTATTCCCGATTGCTGGCTCACGCTGGAGTTGATCGAGGGCAAGAATCGACAGGTTCGGCACATGACGGCCGCGATCGGTCATCCAACTTTGCGGTTAATGCGTCGCCGTATGGGGCAATTTTCGCTTGGCGATTTACCCACCGGTCAATGGCGCGAGTTGACCGCGGTGGAGCGGGCTGCCGTGTTTGCGTAGTGGCTGATGCGCGCCGACGACTGATGAGCGACTGGCTTAGTTCACCCCGTTGGTGATAACGGCCGACTAATTAATTCAAGGTTTTTTCCCTGCAAATAAGCGATCAATCAGTCGGTTAACAGAGACGGTTGATGACTCGCGCAAGGGGATGGTGGTGACAAGACTGGCGGAGGCAAAGGCTTGTGATTTTTGCGGCTCGCGTGCGTCGATCTGGAGGTAGACGAGGTGCTCGCCGAAATCCCAGCCCCAACGATCTTGGTAAACAATGACCGCCTGGGTCTCCTCCGGCATCATCGTGAGCGGGCCGATTTCAACTTTTAAACCGCGCGCCTGCAGCGCGACCGCGATTTGGTGATCGAGCCCATGGTTGTCGCTCGGGTTGTGGATAATAAAAAACCGCTGATTGTGCGCGAGGTCGTAACCTTTTTCGATGTGCGCATCGTATGAGGCGCAGCCACTCAGCAGTAGGCTTAAGATAAATAGAAAGCCTAGGGGGAATCGAGACGCGGCAGTTTTCATGCGGAAGGCTCTGCCCAAACTTGAGCGAGATGAACGAGAGTTTCAACGGCTTTTGCCATGTCTTGCAAGCTGACCCATTCCCGAGGGCTATGCACTTCATGCATGCCGCAGAAAATATTAGGTGTGGGGAGGCCGCGCTGGGTGAGGCTGGATCCATCCGTGCCGCCGCGAATGGGAGAGGAATGCGGGGTGAGGCCGGCGCGCCGAATGGCGGTTCGCGCGTATTCCACCGGGCGCAGATCTTTTTCCAGCCAGTAGCGCATATTGCGATATTGTTCCGTAAACGTGAGCGTTAAGCGGGCTTGGGGTTCGGCGAGGCGGAGTGCGGCCGTAATATTTTCGAGCTGCGCGCGCTGCGCCGCAAGCCCCGCGAGTTCGAAGTCGCGCAGGATGAGCCGAACTTTCGCGTGCTCAGAGGTCCCGCTGCATTCGATGGGATGAATGAAGCCCGCGCGGCCCGCGGTGCGTTCGGGTGATTGCTCGGGCGGTAAGGTCGCCACAAAACGACCGGCGAGGCGCAGCGCATTGACCATGACGCCCTGGGCCCAACCCGGATGAGCTGCTACGCCCTGAATTTCCAGGACGGCGGCATCGGCACTGAAAGATTCAAATTCAATTTCGCCCGGCGAAGATCCGTCCAGCGTGTACCCGCAGACGGCGCCGAGCTGAGCGAGGTCGAGCTTGGTCACGCCGCGGGCGATTTCTTCGTCAGGATTAAAGCACAGTCGAATGGGCCCATGGGCGATTTCGGGATGCTGCTGCAGATGGCGCACGGCACTCATGATAACGGCGATGCCCGATTTATCATCTGAGCCTAGAAGCGTCGTGCCGCTGGCGGTAATAATATCGTGCCCCAGCGCGGCGCGGAGAAAGGGCGTGGTGTCGATCGACAGCACTTGCGTGGGGTCATCGGGCAAAATGAGGGGCCGGCCATCGTACGCGCGGTGGACAATCGGCCGGGCGGCGCTCGGCAAATTAGTCGCCGTGTCGACGTGCGCAAACCAAGCGATCGTGGGGATTTTTTTTTGCGCAGTAGCGGGAAGCGTTGCGAGCACGTAGCCGTGTTCCGTCAGCAGGACATCGGTTAACCCGATGGCGAGCAGCTCTTGCTGAAGCAGGCGGAGCAGGTCCCATTGCCCCTGCGTGCTCGGCGTGGTGGGCGATTGCTCATCGCTGCGCGTGTCGATTTGGACGTAACGCAAAAAACGCGCGAGCAGGTCGGCAGTGTCGATAGACATAATCTCACAGTGCTGAGGCCGACTTGATCGACAACTCGAAATCT
>Ga0114978_10002402_pt1 | contig 15406 bp, 10 predicted proteins | sample S_140212_EF_Meta_FD_87027 | JGI IMG/M metagenome (GOLD analysis project Ga0114978, IMG submission 87027) | Freshwater microbial communities from Lake Simoncouche, Canada to study carbon cycling - S_140212_EF_MetaG | ecosystem: Environmental > Aquatic > Freshwater > Lake | place: Lake... | reverse complement strand
TCAATCCCCTGGCCTTTCTCCAAAACCATTTCGCCTTTCAGCGTCACCTCCTCTTTTCCCCGTCCGCGAATGGAGATCCGTTGATCGATACTCGATGGAATCCGGACGGCTCCCGCAACTTCATACGTTCCCTTCAGCAGGTAAAGCGTGTCCCCGCCTTTGAGCCGCCCCAAAGCGAAAGGCAAAGTACCCCATGCGCTGCTGATGGACAATCCGTCGTTGACATCGTTGCCTTCCTTGGACACAAAAAAAACATTTTCTTTGTAAGGAAACGGCCCGCGATCTGAACCATCCGGACTGCTCTTGCGAAGGCTGGATTTGGATTGAAGGCGAAAATCCAGATTCAGTGGATCCGCATAGTCAAGAGTCGCATTGGGCGGAAACACGGTGATGTTATCCTTCGACATATTCTCGTTGTAACTATTGCGTCCCACGACAAGTGAGTGGCTGACGTTATCAATATCGGTCATGCCAAACGAGATGCAGTTCTCCATTCTCCCAAACTTTCCGCGCCCTTCGCCTTTGATCCTCATGCTGGTCTCGTATCCGTCCCAAGAAATGTTGTTTTTCAGCAAGCCGGGCCCCGTCAATTCCGAGTAAAAAATGATATTGCCGTTTCCACTCATCGAACCGTAGGCAATGCAATCGCGGATCACATCGTTGTTCCCGCTGATTTTGACGATATTTCCGCTCTCCCCATTCTTCAGCGGTGTGTTGCGGTAGGCCTGACATTGTTCCACGACGTTTCCGCTTCCGCGGATCACACCTATTCCGCCGTCGTTAAGGTAAACGACGCAACCCCGCACCTTGCATCCGACGGGATTGATCAACACGATACCCCAATTGTATTGCTCATACTTGAGCAGGGGTGGGGCTTTGTTACTGAAATACCCTTTTGCCACCAGCCCCTCGACGGTAACCCGCTGCGGATCGGCAAGCAACAAGCCGCTCTGGGGAATCACCGATATGGTGTAATGATGCCTCGATGTGTCCTGCAGGTCAGACGAAGACACGAATAGCATGTTTGTTACGGCATCATAAAAATACGCTCCGGGGGTGAATTCCACATCCTCCTTGCGAAACTGCGCTTTCAGCGGCGTCAACGTGTCCACCTCCAGAACCACTTGGGGTTCGCGATCAAATTTTGCCGCGTAGAGGAAACGAAAACCATCCGCTTTCTTAAACTCCGACGCGTTCACATCGCCGCGGAGCACCACGGTTCCCGGCAATTCCGCCCTGATTATGGTCTCTGCTTCCGCATTGCCTAACTTCTCCCCCTTGACCGCCTCAAAATACTCTCCGGGACCGATGATCAGGGTATCACCCGCCTTCAGAGCCGAAACCCCCTGCTGGATCGTCGAAAACGCCTGCTCCCGGCTCAATCCGTCGTTGGTGACCAGGCCAGCTTTGTTAACAAAGAATTCGACCGCCCGCGCATCGGTGGCATAAATGCCAAGGAAAAGTGCCAGGACAATACGCCACACAGGTGATGCGTGATTTAGCGAAGCACGATCTGTGAAACGCACGATTTGGGAGGGACTGGACGCAAACTGTGGGAAAGCCGCGAGCCACGCTTCATGCGCGGCGAGACTTCCGGCGAAACAGCACGAAGCATAGACCGCCAATGGTCAGCATCCAAGTGGCGGGTTCGGGCACGGCCGTAAAGTTCAAACGCAGATCGCTGCCATTGACCGAGACGGAGAAGGAGCCACCGCCGAGGTTGTTGGAAAAACCGTTGGCTCCATTGGCTGCGGTTGTATTGACCGTAAAGTAGTCCGCGATGGGGCTGGAGAGCCCGGTTGTGTTTATGCTCGCACCATCCACCAGCAGCCAGAACTGTGACACGGCATTGTTGAAGTTGATAGCATTGCCGTTGGCGTCCGGTCCGACGGAGGACAAAGACCACAGATTGATTTTATACTTCGTGCTCGTGCTCAAGCCCGTGAGGTCAAGGGCTCCAGTCAGGGTGATGGTGTCGAAACCGGTGCCAGCCGTCCCTGTGGCGTCGTAGACCTGCCAGTTGTAATTCCCTCCTGCGGTCAGTGTCAGGCTGCTGAGATTTTGATTACCCGGACTGTTGCCCGGAGAGAGCGTGCCCAAGGCTCCAACGGTCACCGCCTTGCTGACCGTTCCGGTTCCGGAGAGGGTTCCGTTGATCGTCAAAGCACCAGCACCACCCAGCGTTCCATTCACCGCCAAGGCCCCGCCGCTGGCAATCGTGGTCAGCCCGGCAACCGTTGGGCTGGTCGAAGCCGCCACCGCGTTGCCGGTCCCATTGACATCAAGAGTGCTGCTCAGAATGACCGTCCCCAATGTCGTATTGCCCGCAAGAACCACTCCCTGAGAAATTGTGCCTCCGCCATTAATCGTCCCCCCTGTCTTGTTTACCGAGCCACTTCCGGCGATGGTGCCGGTCACGACAAGATTGCCCGTACCCGAGAGCGTTCCGTTGTTGGTCAGAGTTCGCGCGCTGTTAACCGTGGTTGTTCCGTTCACCGCCACGGTGCCGGCCGAAATCGTGCTATTGGCGCCCGAGGTGGCCGAACCGGCGGCAATGGTGAGGTTATTCCCCAATGTGAGCGTGCCGGAGCTGGAAAGAGTCTTGCGAAGATCAAGGGAAAGATTTTTGTTGATCGTCCCCACGCCGGAAATCGTGGCTGTGCTATCGGTCTCGAATCTCAGGGTTCCCGATCCGGCCAGGACACCATTGACTTCCAAGGTCTGGGAGTCTCGGACGGTTGTGGTGCCGCTGACGGAAACAGTGCCGGAGCTAATCGTGCCGGTGCCTGAGCCGATGGTCGTTCGACCATAGATTTCGAGATTATTGTTCAGGACGAGCGTTCCCCCGCTGCCGCTCACCGTCCCTGCCGACGAGCCCGTCAATCTCACATTACCGGCCACCGTCCCGTTGCCGGTGAGGCGTCCGCCCTGGATATCCAGTGCATTGTCCAACGTGCTGGCTATGCTGAGCGTCCCACTGTTGAGGGTAATTGTGCCCCCGCTGTATATGGTAGAAAACTGGCTGTCGGTTAAAGAGACGCTGGCACCGTTGGAAATCGTCAGGTTGCCCGTTCCGCCGATCGTGGCACCCTGGCTACCTCGGATATTCACGCCCCCACCGACATACATCCTTTTGGCGGTGAGAGTGGAGCCCACGCCATCGACGGTCAAGGTGGCCCCCGAGGTCGAGGCGTAAGCGATGTTCAGCGAGTCCATCGCGGCGGAGGCGCCATTTTGGACCGTGAAGGTATTGCCAGCGGTATCCCGGCCGACAGAAGTGACTATCCAGGATGTATTGGGTGTTGCATTGGAAGTTGACGCGTTGAAGCTTGAACCTGTCCCAGTGATTGTCACAGTAGCGGTGCCTCCATTCAAGCCAAACTGAACATTCGAAAGAGCGTTCCATACACCTCCTGAGGATACACTTACGTTTGCCGCCCCGGTAAAGCCAATACCTGATTCGTAGGTGTTGACCACAACGGAACTGTCTCCGGTTCTCAGAGTGCCACCAGTACCTACAGATAAATTGACCGTAGGCTGAGCAGATCCCGTAGACATATAAAGCGACTTCAAGGCGAACTGGCCGTTCAGGATATTCAACGTCCTTTGAGTGCTTTGATTTCCTGGAGACGTCAGCACGAGGGCCGAATTGTTTTGTCCCGCTCCACTACCGGATAGAGTGAGTGTATTTCCACCCAGATCAAAAGTGAGTGATGGCAACAAACCATTTCCCAATATGATATTATTTGCCGCCGCACTACCCGTAAAAGACACGGTCAAAGACCCACTGGTCGTGAAGCTTGCCGTGTCCACGCTGGTTGGGGACGTGGAACCGCTCCAGTTGGAACCGGTTGACCATGTTCCATTTCCACCGCTCCATGTTCTGGTGGTTTGAGCCTGGATCGGCAACAGAGGAACGAGAGCGAAGAAGACAATACAATGTGCGAGCAGGTTATTTGTTTTCATGACGTTTAGTTCGGGTTATGATTTATGTTAGTTATCTCTTAGTAAAAAATACTTCCTATCAAATGCTTATGTTTTAATAACAGCAGAAACAGTGCCAATTGTCAAATAATAAATTAAAGCTCATTCTCATCAAGAATTAGAACCCCCATGTGATAGCGTTGGTGACAAGGAGAACGATCGGCATAGTAGGCAACGACAACACTTCCATCTGAATTCAATGCCGCGCTGGGGTAACCGACATCCTCTGTTCCTGTGAGATCGACAATCTGGCGTGGCGTGGTCCAGCCCTGGTTCTCTTGATCGTAAACTCTGGTATAAATTCCGTTATTGTTGAGATATCTGCTTCCATGAACTAACAGCAGGCGATCCTTCATTTGTAAAAATGCCCCCGGGAATGACCCTCGAAGGCCAAGAATCTCCCCTTCAGTCCAAGTCGTTCCGTCATCATGAGATTCACATAAACTCAGATGCTGTCCTCCACAGGATTCCAGAACTCTCGACGCCGCCAACCAGTGCCCGCTCCCTTTATAAATAGGCGCGGTCTCGTTGCTGCCATTGATGGGCAGGATGGATTGTATCTCCCAAGAAGCACCTCCATCCGGACTTCTCAGAAAGAAGGAGGAGCCAAATTTCGCATTTTCCAAATATTCCACGGAGTCCTCTTGCACTGGATCAGCATAGGCTGACATACGTAGGCAGCCATCCGCTCCGGAATGAATGTCCCCATAAGGCACAAGAGGGGTGTAGCCTGCCAGTGAGGGCAAAACACCGATGATTTCCCAAGTATAACCTCCATCATGTGACCGCGAAACCCTGGCGGTATTCGGCGGAAGCTTGGTCCAAAATTCCCCCCAAGTGATTCGGCCTTCCTGCAGAGAAGTCTCCAATACCTGACTCCAACCAGTAAACCCCCAAACCGCGCAGAGCCATGCGCCGTCCGGAGTCAAACCTGCGGCCACATTCATGCGGATTTCACTCGGCCCATGCGGCACGGGAACACCCCGGCGTTGCCAAGTCCGGCCTCCATCAACTGAGTGCCAAGCCTCGACTTCGCCTGGCCGGGTTCCATGACAGGGCTGATTAAAGACCAGCGCCCCCAGCGACCGATCCTGCAAAGTCGTCAGATTGGGCCAAAGTCCCATGTTGTCTATGCCAATGAAACGTTCCATAAGAATCAGCTAGGTTTCACGGCTGGTCCCTCTCAATATCGGTTTGTTTCAGGTCGGCAAATTTTACCAACCTTACCGACCCATCGCCCCAGAGCGAGTTTCCCCTTCCGGCATGGCGGCTGGTAATCGTGGGGAGCAGATAGTCATTCCAGAGAAACGCCGCATTGGCTCCATTGGCGTTCGCATTGGGTTTGGGTATTCCATTTGTCCACGATTTTGCTTCGTTTTGATCAATCGCATCGATTAGCAGCACCTTCTTAGTCGCTTCGGTCAGTTTGATTTGCCGGCCATATCCGTTGTTTGCAAGCGACCCTTCGTTTCCATTTTTGTCGGGAACCCCGTTCACATAAGATACAAGAAAGCAGTAATTATAAGAGTAAATCCAATAATATGTATTTCTTACCTTATTGTTGTCTGCCGGGCAGAGTCCGAGTTTCGTTGCCTTGGGCCAGATCGGATCGGCATATTGATACACCCAGCCGCTGGGATTTCTGGAAAACGGGGTGATTCCTGTTACCGTCCCACCGGGATCAATCGCATATTCCGTGGCTGGCGGGAGGTTTCCGTTATTTTCACTGGCAAACACTGCCAGACCTACGCCCAGTTGTCGGAGATTATTCATACACCCGGCCGCTTGCGCTGATTTCATTCCCTTTTGAACGGTTGGCAACACCAGTGCGGAAAGTATCGAGACAACAAACATCACGATCAGTAGCTCAGTCAGGGTGAATCCCGCCTCGCTTCCCATTGAAAAAAAACCCTTTGCTGAAGAACGGCTAGAAGAGAACCGGAACGTCAGTTGAAGATGAGAGCATCCATCACCCGAGCACGATGTGAGCGTGCTCGAATGAGAAGATCGCGCTTTCAACTCTCTGTTCATGTTTCGTTTTCAAGCACCGGAGAGAAACCGCCCCGATAGCAGGAGACCCTCCTTTTCACCTTCAATTGTGCCATTGAAACTGGCATCCTCAAGCTCGATACAAACAGCACCGCCATAGCCGTGCCCGCCAAGAATTGAAAAAATCCGGGACCACGGAACTATTCCATGCCCGGGAAGAGCATACCGCCAGCACATTTCACCAAAATCGCAGGGCTCGGCAAAAGTGGCAGGCTGAAGATTTCCATATTCGTAGAGACCGTCATCGAGCAGCAATGCGTCTTTCGCATGAACGTGATGAACCGCCGAAACAAACTCCTTGAGAAAGCGAATCGGATTGATGCCCATGCGCAGCAGGTGGGACGGATCATAATTGATGCCAACAGAACCCGACTTTATCTCACGCCGGATGGCTCGACAACCCTCGGGGGTACAACAAAGCGCCCCCGGACCAGGCCAACCTTCGATCACAACATGGGAGTTGAGCGCATCCAAGGCAGGAGCCAATTCGCCATAGGACTCCACCATGTAGCCGAAGTTTTCCCGCCGGGACAGCTCCGGCTTTTCGGGCAGCATGACCACAAAAAAATTGAGAGGTCCCGATTTTGCTGCAATCTCAATATATTCCCGGTTCCGGGCTACAGACTCTCTGCGTTTGCCGGCATCCGGGGAAATCATGCCGCGCCACTCCGGAAGATCCACCGAACCAACGTGAAATCCCGCCGAACGCACTTCCCCAACGGAGAGGCACGCATCAGCTTTCAAATCGATGACGCCGAACCGATTTTTCCCAGCCCATTCCAGCAATGGCCCCAGCTCCTTTTGCCAATCAGAAAAGCCTTGGCGAAAGCCCACAGGAAATGATCCCGTGCGGGTCTTCAATGGGGAAAGAGGAGGAGCAACACTCATTGCGAGCTAGCCTTTAAGGCGGGCTGTTTCCTGCCAGCCCTCTGCGTCTTCCGACGATTTCAAAATGATCTCCAGTGTGGCATATCCCTCCTCCGCACCGTGAATGGGACGCTGATTGCCATGAACGCAACGGGCGAAGTGCTCCATCTGGGAGGCAAAGGACTGGGCCCAAGAGGAATCCATCGTGCCCGCACGAGGCACTTCCAGACGGGCTGGTTCCTTGAAGCCCAATGGCAAATAAAACAGCGTGTCATCCGAGCCGAAAATCTGCCCCTTTTCGCCGATCAAATGGATTTGATGCGTCTGGAAAGGCATGGGCATCGCCCACGAGGTCAGGATTTCGCCCAGTGCGCCATTTTCAAAGCGCACCTGCACAGAGGCCGTGTCCTCGCCTTCAATCGCCTGGGCGTAACGCCCAAAGCTTCCCCGCACGGCGGCAACGGGTGAGCCGGCAAGATAAAGAAGGCGATAGGTGGGGTGGTATCCGGTGTCAATCAACACCCCTCCGCCTTGCAATTCGCGCTTGCCCCGCCACGTTCCGCCAAACTGTCCCCGAATCGCAAAACAGTCCTGCGAGCGCAACCAGCGGAGGTTTCCAATCAAGCCCGCGTCCAGCATCCTCCGGGCCTCCTGAACGGCCGGAAAGAAAAGCTGGTTGTGCGCGGACATGTAAATCAATCCTGACTCATTGACCGCAGCAACGATGCGAGCAGCTTCCTCGAGGTCGATGCACATCGGCTTCTCGCAAAGGACATGCTTGCCCGCTGCGAGCGCATCCAGAATAGCCGCGCTGTGCAGATGGTGCGGAAGGCAGATGTCAACCGCATCGATGCGATGCCCGATTTCCGCGAACATCTTTTGCCAGTCGGTGTATTGATCGGCCACCCCGCCCAGCTGCTCACTGCGCTCGTGCAGGCTGGCATCGGAGAGGTCGCACAGGGCGACACATTCGATAAGGTCAGGGTTGGCTAGAATCCCCCGCGCATGAGCGGCGGACACTCCTCCAGCCCCGAGAATTGCGATACGCACCTTGCTCATATTCGCTGAAACTAACGCAAGACGGCGGAAATGTCGTGTCCTGCCTTGCTTTTATGTTACGCTATTTTGATGTACAAATTGACGCTCAAACACCTCCCTGAAGGCGACTTTTGTACCTTCGCCCGCTGCCGGATCGAGAGCCAACGGCCCTACCTGCACACCCACACTTTTTATGAGCTTTTCTGGGTTGAGGACGGGGCAGGCCGGCACATCATCAACGGCGAGAGCCGACTATTGGAAAAAAGGAAGATCGTCTTAGTGCGGGCGACGGATTGCCACACTTTTCTGGCCGACCACGGGGCGGAAATCGCGATCAATAATTTCGCCTTTCCCACCGAGCTGTGGCTGCATTTTCGCCGGCGGTACTATAAGGATGGGAAGGTGTTGTTCTCCGCTCCGAGCCTCGACGCGCGGGAATTCCTACTGAGCGTTGAGCAGTTGGCGGAATTGCAAAGATCCGCCCGCGATCTGCGCGAGGGAAAGCGCAACCGTCTAGTGGTCGAGCGCTTTCTATTGGACGTTCTCGGCATCCTGGCCAATCAGAATCCCTCGAGCCGGCCGGGAATCCCCCCCTGGATTTCGCAACTTTGCGATGAAATCCGCCGCAACCCACCGATGGAGGGCGGCCCCCGCGAAATCGCGCGCATGGCCGGACGAAGCCATGAGCATCTTTCTCGGGAATTCCGTCGCTATCTAGGCCGGACGCCAACCGAGATTCTCAACGAGGAAAGAATGGCGCAGGCGGCCCACATGCTCCTCATGACCGACAAGAAAATCATCGATATCGCACTGGACTGCGGCCTCAGCAATCTCGGCCATTTTTATAAGTTGTTCCATGCGCAGTTCGATCAGACACCGCACGACTTTCGCACCGGACAGCGTCAGACCGGCACGCCCGGCCGCAGGACCTGATTCAGCGGCTGGATTCCACGCCCAGTCTGATCCAATGAATCGACGTTCGCTCGGCAGTTTCACCTGAATAGTAAACCACGAGAACGTCGCCCCCTGAACAGAGGGCTGTGCCCGGAAGCCCCATGGAAAAAGCGCTCATTTCCGTCCAGGCATCCGCCATCCTGCCCTTCTCGATGGTTTGTTTCCGGGTCTGGGCGGAGGCCAGGAGCAGTTCCTGATCGACCGGCCAGCTTTTTCCCTCGTCGACACTCAAGCGGGCTTTCAATTCCGGGATGCCGCTGCGATCCACGAATACCAAAACATCAGGCCCGCCGGGCACCGAGGAAATCGCGGCGGGCTGTCCGGGAACTCCGATATCCCAAGGAGCGCTCCAAGAACGGCCACCGTCCTCCGAACAAGCGGCATGGATGTTAATGTACCGATTGTTCGTATTGTCATAGGTCCAAAAGACATTCATCAGGCTGCCGTCCGGCCGCAGGGAAAGGCGCTGATCCCAGAAAAATATGCCCTTTTCGGAATCGGTGACAATTACCGGATCGGCCCAGCTTCTTCCTTCATCCCGCGAAAAAAGAAGGCGCGACGTATGAATCCACTCCCCTTCCCTGTCATACGGCTTGTTTGTTTCGTATGGGCAGATCCAGATGCCGTCCGCCAGCGGAAGAATGCCGCCGGTCAATGGCGTCGAGGCATCGGATGGAACGCGCGGAATCTGCTCGCAGCCGGACCAGGTTTCGCCGCGGTCGTGTGAGCGGGCGATAAACATCTTCATATCGAGCAAGGAGCTCGTGGCGTCGTCAAAGAGCGGCCTTTCCGGCCGGCTTTGGTCAACCCATGCCAACGCTACCACCACCCCGCCGCCCGGCAGGGAACTGCAGGGGCCCACGCGAAAATTTCCCGGCCTGCCGTCAATCACGGGCGGAACAAAGGGCGCGATGGCTGGACTCCACGTCGCGCCTTGATCGTCGGACCAAGTGAGGAAAACACGCTCGCCAGCACAACGGACCTTGTCCGGCGCGACTCGCAGAGAGCACAGCCAGCGTCCGTCGGACAAAACACAGATCGAGGGAAATGTGGCACTCCGCGTGGAAACGTCCTCCCCGCGGAAGACTGTTCCCCGATCTCGGATTTTCAGTTGATAAATCATAAATATTCAGGTCAGGCGGGCAAATCCGGTCGTGGCCGTCTTGACCCCGCTTTCGGCCGCGAGTTCATCCCGATCGATGAGCATCTCGATTTCGGCGAGCGCTTCCCGGAGTGCGGCAATCACGCGATCAACCCGATCCGCCGTATGGGCAAGCATCACATAATAGACGGAGGAAACGAGGAATCCCCGCCGGATCATCTTACGGACCAGCATCGCCTGGGCGCAGGGGGCTTCGCCGCCTAAATTGAAAGTCATCGTGGGAGAGGCCGGCATGCCGCCGACCACCAGCCGACAAAGGGGAAACTCCGCCGCAAGATCCCTGAGCATTCGCTGCAGGTGCCCGCCCATTTCCCATACTTGCTGATGGACGTCTTCCCGCCCGGATTTTTCCAGGACAGCCAAAGCCGCGGCTGGCCCCACGCCATCGGTCCAATAGCTGGAGGAGATAAAGCTCGCATCGGCCGCGGCCATGATTTCTTCCCGTCCGATCACCGTCGCGAAGGGGAATCCATTTCCGAAAGCCTTAGCATAGACCACGAGGTCCGGATCCACTCCGATCCGGGACAAGGCGCCGGGGTGGCCGAACCGCAGGCCACTGGTGATTTCATCCACGAGGAATACTCCTCCATTCGCACGGCACCTCTCCGCCACTTTTTGAACAAATCCATCCATGGGAAACTGCGAACGCATGGGTTCCATGACCACCGCTGCCAGATTTCCGCCCAGCTTCCCGAGCGCCTCCTCAAATGAGGCAAAGTTGTTATAGCGAAATGCCACCGACGTCCCCGCCAATTCGCGCGGGACCCCCAAGGGCTCCAAGCCCGGCAGCAGGTGTCCATCCAGGGCGCTGTTCTCGCCGAGATTTGCCGCGAGATACCAGTCATGCCACCCGTGATAGCCACAAAACGCAACGCCGCTTTTCCCCGTAGCCGCACGGGCAATGCGCACCGCCATGGTCATGGCCTCGCCGCCTCCCCTGGCATAACGCACTTTGGAAGCCCAAGGATGTAATCCCAGCAACCGTTCGGCCAGTTCAACTTCTTGGGGAGTGACCAAGCTGCAATAGGTGCCCTGATTGAGCCGCCGGCGCACCGCGGAAGTGACCTCGGGATCCGCATAACCGAGCAGGACGGCTCCAATTCCGCCCGCAAAATCCGTGAGCCGCCGGCCTTCCAGATCCCAAACGTCACATCCGGAACATTTAGAAAAGTAACTGGGCCATGTTTGCGCATCGAACAACTCGGCCCGCTTCGACATGAGCCCGGTGCCGCAGGAGATTACCTCGCGCGCCTTTCTCCAAAGGTTCGCACCAGGTACAGCCTCTGCCGCGGGAGTAATGTTCAGGAGCCGTAGGGCATTGTTGAGAAAGAGATCTTCGATATCTCCCGTCAGCAGCCCGCAGTCCTCCGCGGCCTCCTTCAAACAGAGAAGCGATTCGATGCCGACGAGGGTCATCCCCACGGTGTGCGCGGTGGGGAGGGATGCATCGAGAACCTCCTGAAGCAGCCAGAAAAAATCGTCGCCAACGCCGACGCAGCGGCCGCGCATTTCGCTGACAAAGAAATCCGACCCAAAGAGCACGCGCCCGGGTCCTAGAGTTTCGATGGCCGCGCGAATCGCTTCGCTCTCCGTCACGGCGGATGTATCCACCACGACATTGTCCAAGGTTTTCAAGCTGGCCAATCCCCGGCGCGCGTGCCGGTAGTTGAACGAACGCGCAATATGGGCCAGCACCACCTTGCAGCGCGGATAGGTTTCGCAAAGGACACGCAGTTGCCGCTGGTTTTCCTCATCGGCAATTCCACCGGGGCGGACAATGTGTAGAAGAAGCACACCGCCAACCGCATCGAGGAGCTTCCACATCCATTCCGAAGCGTATTCGGTAATCGTCGCATTCATGGTGTCCGGCCGCGAAGCGAAGATGTGGTAAACTTTTATGCCTTGGAATTGTCCACTGCGCAGATTCTCCGCGATCACCTCCTGATCGTCCCCGGGCGCGGCAAGGAGAAGCTTCCTGTCCAGAGCCCGGCCCCGCGTGCGTACTTCTTCAGCGACCCAACGATTGACTGACGACCGGTCGCCGCTGGCATGCGGCGCACCGAAATACAACCCGTGAACAGTCGTTGCTCCCGTCTGATTCCGGACGGCCTTGCGATGGGCCTCGCAGCCGGCCACGCCGCGATCGCGAAGGCCAGGCCAGGCGGTCACCCCATACAACGCCGGATTATGCGGGTGAACATGAATATCATAGATTTCCCGCGGCACAAAATCCCGCAATTGCCGGACAAGCCGCCGGTCTCCTTCATTCATTCCGCCTGAGTAATTGACTTTCAAAACAGATGATCTTTCACGGGTGCAGAAGGAAATCTTTTCACTATCGAAACATCACGATTCGCGCCTTCCATCCAGCGAAAGCTAAGGGTGCTGCCGGGGATCGTCTTGTCCCCCCTTGATTTTAAACTTCGCTCTTTTGATGTATTTCGGCCTCTTGCCAGTTGAAGGATGACGCGCATTTGATACCGATGCACGTTTTTCGTTTGCGAATCTGCCGTCGCAGAAATATAAGTATGGCTGCCGGCGTGCAAAACCCGGGATCACTTTCTTCTTATTGTGGAACTTTTTGAAGCATCCAGGACACCCCTTCCCCAACAACCCCAAACACCATGTTAAAAAACTGCAAACAACGCGGGCCCGGACAAATGAATTTCCTCCACCGGTGCCTGCGAAACATTTTTCACCCGATCTGCCTTCCTTTCTCCACTGGCTTGGGCCTCCTGTTTGTGATGGTGGCCCTGTTGTGCGCCTCTCCCGGACGGGCGGAGACGCTATTGGATTGGACCGAGTTTGCTCCGGTGTCGCGCCTGCCTATGCAGCACGAGCAATTTTACATTTCGGTCGCCGAGCCGGACAAGAGCTTCGTTGTTCTTGCCGATTCGTCCCCAAAAAATCCGTTCCCGGAAGTGCCGGCGGCGCTATACGTTGACAACGACACAACCACGGGATCATTCCGGATCTGGTGCCGGGCTTTCACCGAAGGGGGCAAAAGCTCGGGCACCTTCGAGTTTCCCTTCAGGATGGATGAGGGCCAGTTCGATTTCGTCATTGGACAAAACACCCTCCCGTTTGCTCCGAAGGAAGTGGAATCTCTGGGATTCGCTTCGCAGGAACGTCCAGAGGACCAGTATTTCAGCGTTTCCCTGGTTGCTGGCGAGCCGATCACCATCGGTGCCGAACGCTTCCGAACCGCTTCCGTCGAACAGCTTTCCCCCGAAACGAACTATATCCTCCGCGTCGAGTGGGACTTTGCCGGAGAGACTCCCGGTTTTCGATTTTTCGTGAACGGCGAGCCGCTCACCCTGCTTTCCTCGGGAGACGATTATCTCAAGCCCGCCACACAGGTTCAGATCAAGAGAGGCGTCGACTCGTGCGCCTTTGTGAATCCCATCAATGCAGGACGCTCGAAATACTTTCTTGGCCCATTGACCATCCAGTCTCACCCCAAACCTTAGAGCGTGCCATAAACCTTATTGAATAGGGAATCAAGCATGAGGGTCGGAAGCGACCCATTGACGAGAACCTTCACGGCGTATTTCCGACCGGACACAGCAATACTTAACGAAAAAGTTGGAGCCTGTTTCTAAGATTGATATATCGATGAATTTCAGATTCAGATTGTTATTTTCTGCCCAAATATCTCATCCGCATTTTTGAAACTATGAAGCCGTCACTGCACCTCTTGGAGCCTTTGGGGCCGGACGAAATTCCCCAAGCTGTGACGCTCCTGCGCAAAGATGCCCAGGTGGGAACTCGAACACGATTTGTCTGTGTCAATCTGCTGGAGCCGGACAAGGATTCGATTCTCGCACATCCTGCAAAACAAATCGAAAGGAAGGCTTTCGCCATCTTGTTGGACAATGCGACGGGAGGCACCTCCGAGGCGATCGTTTCGCTTTCCTCCGGCACCATCATCGGCTGGGAACACAAGCCCGGGATGCAGCCGGGCATCATGCTCGACGAATTTTTTGAAGCGGAAGAGGCCTTGAAAAAAGATCCGCTTTTTCGGGAAGCCCTGCGCAAGCGGGGGGTGACGAACTTTGACTTGATCATGGTGGACCCATGGGCGGCGGGAAATTACGGCGCGAAGGAGGAAAACGAACGCCGCGTGATCCGTGCGCTTACCTAGGTGCGCTCCGAAGCGAAGGACAATGGATATGCCCGGCCGGTCGAGGGCCTGATGGCGCTCGTGGATCTCAATGAAATGAAGTTAGTCGGAGTGGAGGACACCGGCGTGGTGCCCTTCCCACCAACTCCGGGAAATTACTCGCGCGATTACATTAAAGATTACCGGCAGGATCTAAAACCTCTGCAAATCACCCAACCCGAGGGACCGAGTTTCCAAGTCAACGGACATGAAGTTACCTGGCAAAAGTGGAAGCTCCGTATTGGTTTCACCCAGCGGGAAGGGTTGGTGCTTCATACGATCACGTATGAGGATGGCGGCAAGGAGAGGCCCCTCATCTATCGTGCTTCCCTCTCCGAAATGGTCGTGCCCTACGGCGATCCGCATCAGAACAGTTTTCGCAAAAACGCCTTCGACGTGGGGGAATACGGCATCGGCATGCTGGCCAACGCGCTCGAACGGGGCTGCGATTGTCTGGGCGAGATTTATTACTTCGACGCCTATATCACCAACAGCGCCGGCACGGTGGTGAAATTGGCCAATGCCATCTGCATGCACGAGGAGGATTACGGAATCGGCTGGAAACATACCGACTGGCGGACCAACGAAGTCGAGGTTCGTCGGTCGCGCCGCCTCGTCCTCTCCTTCATCGCGACGGTGGGAAATTACGAATACGGCTTTTTCTGGTACTTCTATCAGGACGGCACCATTCAGTTTGAAGTGAAGCTGACCGGCATCATGAACACGTGCAGTGCATTCCCGGGCGAAAAAAGCAAATACGGAGCAGAGGTTGCGCCACAGCTCTACGCCCCGAATCACCAGCACTTCTTCAGCGTCCGCATGGACATGATGGTCGATGGCCAGACCAACTGCGTCTACGAGGTGGACACGGTGGCGGACCCGATCGGTCCGGAGAATCCGCATGGCAATGCTTTCTATGCCAAGGCCACTTTGTTGGAAAACGAGAAGGACACCGGGCGTCTCATCGATCCACTGAATGGCCGCTATTGGAAGATCACAAACCCGGGCTCACTTAACGGCGTGGGCGAGCCGGTCGCCTACAAGCTGGTTCCCGGCGACAACGTGCGCGCTTTTGCCCAGGAGGGTTCCTGGATTGTCAAACGCGCCCCCTTCATCACCAAGCATCTGTGGGTAACCGCCTACGATCCCGCGGAAAAATACGCCACCGGCGATTACCCAAATCAGCATCC
>Ga0114978_10002401_pt1 | contig 15409 bp, 16 predicted proteins | sample S_140212_EF_Meta_FD_87027 | JGI IMG/M metagenome (GOLD analysis project Ga0114978, IMG submission 87027) | Freshwater microbial communities from Lake Simoncouche, Canada to study carbon cycling - S_140212_EF_MetaG | ecosystem: Environmental > Aquatic > Freshwater > Lake | place: Lake... | reverse complement strand
TCCTGCCCGCCCCTTGTCCATCATCTCCCTGGCCTGCGCCCGGCTTACCCCAGCCTGCCTGGCCATGCGGGCAATGCGCACCTCACGCTCCGCTTCTGCCACGCGGTCCTCTGAAGCAGCCCGTTCCTTTCTTTTTTCGTACTGACGCGCAGCCATGTCATTGCCGCGTTCGACGGCATCCTTCAGCTGTTCGTCTGAACCAGTGCCGTAGGTCGCCATGTCCTGCCGGGCATTGTCACGGATGTCGTTCCGAACACCCTCACGGAACTTCGCATAGTCCTCCGGTGCGTAGAGGGCCTGGCGCTCAGTGCCAGGGTTCTGGTTCGCCCAGCCATCGAACTCAGCCAGGGCCTCCACACGCTCGGGCGTGATCTGCGGACCCACGGGGACCATGCCCTGAGGAGTCCGGATGAAGCCCTGCTGCTCCTGGAGGCGGCGGCGGTAGTCCAGGTCGGACCTGCCTGGGCCGCGGTCAAATCCACCCAGGCCATACTCCTGCGAATACTGCCGGTCGCCTTCGGCTTGCCAGTTGCGGTCGTTTTCCCGGTAACCGCGGACGATCTCGTCAGCGATGTTCTGGTCCTGCATCAGTGCGGCTTCGGCGTCTTCCGGAGGCCGGTTGGCTTCCTGGACCGCGCGGCCACTGACGCTGCCGTACTCATCCATCGGCAGCGATTCAGGCGCCACGCCCTGTGCCGCCCGGCGATCAGCAGCCCGCCGCTCCGCGCTTGCCGTGCCGCCTGCCACAGCCGAAGCCATGCGAGCCTTGTCACCTTCGACGGCGAGCTTCGTTGCGTGCGCCATGGCGTTGCGGATGTCTCCGCCGTACAACGCGCCTTCGGCGTCTTCCTCCAGAAGCCGCGCCGCAATGGCCAGGATGCGATCTTGGCGATGCGGAAGCGGCAGTCCCGGGGCCCCATCCAGGCGGGACTCAGAGCCGGGGGTAAGCGTCAGAGCCATTAGCGTCGGCCTCCGGTCACCATGCGGTACTCGTCGGGCGACATGCTGGCGCCCTTAGTGATAATGTCCATAGCCCGGCCGGGCGGGATCCCGCCGCGGATCAGGGCCTGGATCGAACGCAGCTGCGGGCCAGGCAGGTCTTCCATGTCCATGTTGCGGCCAACCTGGACGCCAGGACCCGGAGCGCTGGCGACCGCATCGGCAGGGGAGTCCGGCTCCAGGTTCATCATGGGGTCGTCGGCAAACATGCCGGCCACGTCGATTTCCTGGGGCTGGGTCATCTTCCGGATCAGCTCTTCGCCTTCATAGTCCCGCATGCGCTTGATCTTGTTGTATGGCACGCGCATGGCATCGACGCTGTCAGTCACTGATTCCATCAACGGGTCTGATTCAATGTCCAGCGTCATCGGCATGGCGCCGTCCGGGTTGCCAGACAGGTCGGGCCCCAGGTCGATGTCGTTCTCCGACTGGCTTCTGGCGTAGTCATCGCTCAGCTGCGACATGCGGCCGTACATTGCACCGCCGCCAACAATGCCGGCAGCAGCCAGGGCGGCGGCGGTGTTCACATCACGGCCGTGCTGAACTTCAGCGGCCCTGGCCGCGGCCCGGTCGGCGTCGTACTGACGGCCCACAGACGGCAGCGAGCGGGCCCGCTGCTCGGGCGTCAAGCGGTCCAGCCGGTTGGCCAGCAGGGCCCGCCTGCGGTCGTTGTCCAGGAGCATGTCCGTGAGCGGCGGGGCCGGCTGCGGCTCCATACCCCGGGCCATCTCGGCGTTTTCCAGCCAGGTCCGCGGGGCGGCACCCACGGCCCGCTCGGCGGCAACCGGGTCCGGCGGCTCCGGGAGGTTGATGTTGTCGAACGGACCAGGGGCCGGCGGGATGCGGCCGTAGAACCGATCCAGGTCACGGGCCTGCTCGGCAAAGCGGAGATCGTCCAGGTAGCGAGCCAGGACGGGGCTCGTCACGCGGACCTTAGGGGCACCGCGGATCAACTTGCTACCAAGGCCGATTAACTCATCCATCTCGCTTCCTCCGCGTCGGCTCGGCTTCCATGTCGATAGGCGACGGCTTGCCGCTCTTCTCTTCCTTCAGGTCGGCCAGGTCGTTCGACTCCTTGGTGGGCTCGTCCTTGGACTTGGCCTCCTTGCCAAGACGCTCCATGATCTCCTTCTCTTCCTCGTCGGAAGCCGTCAACAGCTTCTTGACGAGCCGCTCCAAGGCCGGCCGGTTCAGGTCCCGCAGATCGAAGTCGATCTTCATCGCATCACGTCTCCAAGAAGTCCGTACAGGATGCCCTGTCGCTGAAGGGCTGCCATCTGATCCGCGTAGGTCGCCTGCGACTGAAGACCGCCAAGAGCCTGGGAGTACTGCTCCTGGCCCTGCTGCAACTGGAGCATGGCGTCGGCGTTGGCCGCCTGCTGTTTAAGCTGGTTGTCGTACACGTCGGCAATGCCTTGCGAGAACCCCTGGGCGGCATCGATGCCAGCCTTGGCCGTCTGGCCACGCCCGCGGCTGATGCCAGCGCGGTCGTACTGCTTCATGTTGAAGCGTGGGTCTGCGGAGGCGTAGGCGCGGGCCATGCCGGACGCGCTCGGCGCCATGGAGGGCGGAGTCGGCAGGGGCTGTTGCAGATTGACGCGGTTGGACGTGTTCACAGCAGGGATCCCAAGGCAGTACGAAGATTGTTCAGCCGAGACATGCCCATGTCACGCTGACGCTGCTGCTCCTCAGCCATGTTTTGCAAGCCGCCCAACGCCAGGTTCTGCTGCATGCCCATTCGCTGGGCGTCATAGGCAAAGTTGGCCTGGTCGGCGGCGCGGTTGTAGTTCTCGGCGTTCTCCATGGCGTACGCACGGCCGAGGTCGCCGTAGTTGGAGCCGTACTGCATGTGCTTGGGCATGGACGCCAAGCCTGCCAGAGCCTGCTGCCGGTCTTGGACAGGAGGCTGAAACGGTAGTTGTGTGTTGTATGCGAGCTGCATCAGAGGTAACGCATAGTTGGGCCGTGGCGACCGGGGGACATGCCCTGGTTGGAGTACTGTTGCTGCAAGAGCTGGGCGTCACGTTGGTGCTGGATCTGCTTGGCCGGGGTCAGGAACTGCGGCAGCAGGCCTAGCGAGTTGTCCCACATGCCTTGGATCTGATTGCCGACCTTGTCGAACCCAGACCGCAGGCCGTTAGTCGCACTTCCGAATCCGCTCTGCAAGGCGCCGCTCAGAGCGCCGAATCGGCCCATCGCCTGATCGCCAGCGTACCGCTGGTTGTCGTAGAACTGATTGGCACCAGAGCGGATATCGCCCTGCGACTGCCGCGTCAAAGCCATGAGCCCAGCGAGCCCCTGGTCCATCATCTGTGAGGGCATGCCGCGGGACGAGTAGTGCTGATCGTCCAGTTGCTGGCGGCCCGCGGTGGCGTTGCCCTGGAGCGCGGCGAGAATCCCGGGGTCGCTAATGCCACCGCCATTGAAAACATCGGATTCGGTCAGGAACCTTCCGCCTGCGCCGCCGCCCCCAACTCCGCCGCCAGCACCAGAAAAGGATCCGCTGGCGATGGGGCCGCCGACGCCGTTGGCAGTGAAGCTCCCGCCGACTCCGCCGCCGAGGCCAAGGCCGGCAAGCGCATTCGCCCCAACCTGGGCACGGCCGATCTGGCCCATGGCGCCGGCACGGGCCGCGGCGGCATTGCCCTGCGCGGCGGCGTTGGCAGCACCATAGCCAGCCAGACCGGACTGGTTGGCGGCATGCATGGTTGCGGCAGCGTTGTTGTATGCATTCTGGTTTTGCGCCCAGGCACCCATGGCTGAGTTGCCCATGGACCCATAGGCACCAAGGCCGGCCGAACCAATGTTGCCGAGAGCCCCCATCCGGGCGGCTTCCATCATGGCGTTGGCGCCGTACATATTGCCGCGCTCATTCGCCAGCGCCGTAGCAATGCTGCCCAGCCCGTTGGCCTGGGATCCGTAGGCGCTGCTCAGACCACCGGCATATGCGTTGTAGGATCCGCCCAAGGTCTGGGCGAAGTTGGCTGGCTGTGAGTAGAGCGAGGAGTTCTGCTGCCCCAGCGCCTGGGCCTGCGCCGCCCCCACCTGGCCCTGGGCCTGCATGTGGGCCTGATGGGCGTTTGACGCCGCCAGGATGGCCTCCGGTGATCCGGAGAAAGTGAACTTCTGGGGCTTGATATTCATGTGCGGCGGTTCCTCTACCTACTATTGTCCCTGATTGGGCGTGTACACCTGCACATTGGCCTGATTGATGTCGGCCAGCGTCGGGTTCCTGGCAACCCGCACTTTGGCTGTGTCGCCCCAGAAATCACTGTCAAGGTTTTTGACCAGGAAACCACCGACATTGACCTTCTTGGAGGCCAGCGTGGAGGCCGCTGTGGTGGCCGCAAAAACGCTAATGGTAGACGCAGCTTCGCCAGAAATGGCTGCCGTCACGGCCGTAGTGGCGGCGACCGTAATGGTCTGCTTGGTGGCCGACTCGCCGCTGATGGTGAGATAAGACGGCTCATAGGGAAAAGCCCAGACGGTGGTGCTGCTACTGACGGTGACGGTGCATGTCTCTGGGTCAAAAGTGATGCCTGTCGGGATCACCACCTGCACTGGCGCTGGACTGAGCGTGACCGTGCCGCCGGAAATGGCGTTGGTTGGCAGGTCGAAGCTGGTGGACTTACACGCCACCGTTACCGTTCCGCCGGACAGGGAGTTGGTGGGAACCGCTACCGTGATGGATTCACGCACCCAGGCGTCCTTCACGTAGCGATGTGGACGGGCAACCAGTTCCGGTTCAAATTTCAGGATGGGCTTGCCTGTCAGGTAGTCGATCTTCTTAAAAAACCCCTGCGGAATCACGCCGAAAAATCCGCCCGGGGCTCCTGGCGCGCCTCGCTGCCCATCCCTCCCGGCCGCGCCTGGAGCGCCTGCTGGACCCTGGACGGGCTCGCCATTGAACACCTGAGTCGTTACGTTTTCGACGTTGACGGTGTCGCCGTCGAAGTACTGGTTGGTGATGTAGTCAATGCTGGCGCCGCCAACTGTGGTGAACGTCGGGCCGCCGAAGTACTGATTCTGCTGGAACGTCTGGCTAAGGGGGAAGTTGAACTGCGAGTCGTAGCGGTTGCCCTCATTCCAGTTGACGTTCATGCCGCCAACGTCAACCTGCGTGTGGTAGTTGGCGGAGTTCTGCGTGCCGCCGCCTGGGAACAGGTCTTGATACTGGGATGGATCCCAAGCACCAGGGCCCACCGTGCCGTTTTGATTCAGGCGGCGTGTTCCCGGGAGGTTGATGCCAGCCCGGTGCGTCAGCGGCTGGGCGCAGTTCCCCAGCGACTGCGCAAGCGGACCAAGCGCCTCTGGCGGCAGTGCCTGCCGCAGGGCGTCGATCAGCGAAGGCATCATCTGCGTGAGCATCAGCCAACCCCCTCCACAGTCACGCCGTGGATCTTGACCGGAGATCCTGTCTGCGTCCCCGCCATGCCAATGGCCACATGGCGATCAGCTCCGGCCGACCGGGGGTCTAGGCGGCCAGCGAACATCGCCTGGGCATAGCCCGTCGCAGGGCCCAGCGATGAGCGGGTGGAGGCCATGTCCAGCACGGCTTGCGTGGCACCGGCAGCGCTGGCAAACCCGGCCCCTTGGTTACTGGCAACCGCGTTTGTCCTGGCTGCCGTGGAACCGTTGTAGTGGAGCGACAGTTGCAGCGGTGCAGTGGTGGCGGTCGGGGTGTAGACAAAGCCGATGCTGCGGGATGGATCCTTGTTCAGGACCATGTTGCCGGAGCGGTAGAGCCAGGAGATCGACCCGGCCGTGTCGCTAGTGCCCGTAGCCTTAACAAACCCACCGGCGCCGGAGCCGAATACCTTCGACCGGCGACCAGCTATCACGGCCGGTGCCGATGCCGTCACGGCCACGGGATACTCTTCCTCCCACCACGCCTCTGTGGCGAGGCAATGGCAGAGGGCCCGCGTGGGCTCGGAGTCGCCGGACTGGCAGTAGTGGAACCGGACGATCTTGGTGTCGTAGTCCGTTGATACGTGGAACAGGTGTGACTTGGAGAAGTCGATGATCCCGTCCCGCCAGTAGTTGTCCACGGCCGCCGAGAGTGGCTTTTCCTGCGAGCCGTCAAAGGCATACATGCCGGAGCTGTCGGCAAAGAACGCCACGCCTCCCATCACCGCAGCACAGCGGGAGTTCAGCACGCCGCGGTAGGCGACTAATCTGAACGACGCATCGATGACCGGCTGGGCTACGTACCGCAGCGAGTACAGGTGGCCCGTCTGGGCGATCAGCATCTCGCCGCCCAGCGGGACTAGCGTGACGATGGAGTCCCGCTCGCCTGCGTTCTCTTGGAGGACGATTTCGTTTTCAAACGGCACGCTCTCAGGCTCGTCCACCTCGGAGAACATCAGGCTGTTGGGTGCGTTCCCAGAGGTGTCCGCGGCAAACCACGCACGGTCTTGGAACATGACGCCCACGGCGTAGTTTCCAGGAAGCACTCCGAACCTCCGGGCGTTCAGGGCCCCGCTGGGCAGGGTCACCGGCATCATGGCGTAGCCGTCACGCTCGGCATCAATCAGCCTGCGGTCGGCCATGGTGTCGGTGTACCCGGAGGACCATGCCGCATCGGTCTTCTTGATGGTCGCCACGCGGTAGAGAAGCACCGCCTGATTGGCACTGGTGCGCCACAGCTCCATAGCTGTCACCCGCGGGTCTACCGCAGTGTGCGTGAAGGACCATGACAGGCTGTCGGAGCCGTCAATGGCTTTGATTTCCGCAAGATCGGAGATCGATGAAACCGCATTGCGGTTCTGGTCCACGTACCGAATGGCACAGAAATACGTTCCTCTCAGCGCGGAATCCATGACGGCTTCGGCCTGGGCCCGCGTGTCACTGATGATCAGAGAAGGCGGCAGGGCGTAGTCACCACCAGCGGTGACGGTCACTCCGGTCACCACCTGATTGGTCACTGTGGCCGAAGCCTGCCCGCCGAAGCCAGCGGCGTCGGCCTTGTCTGCCTGGAACGTCAGGACAGGTGCCACGGAGTGCATGGTTCCGCCCGTCAGGACTGCGGCTCCCGTAACGGTGTACCGCATGCTCACCGAAAGCGTGGCTCCGGACCCGCCGCCGCCAGTAATCACGGCGGTCACGCCAGTGGTGGTGGCGCCAGTCCCGGCGGCAAGAATCTGGATGGCGGAGATCCTGCCCAGCTCATCCACCAACGGAACTGCGTTGGCATTGGTCAGCCCCTGCGCCGTGCTGAACAACACTGCTGGAGTGGTGGTGGCATTGGAGGTATAGCCTGAACCGCTGTTCAAGATCGGAACCGCATCTAACCGCCCAGACACGGTCACACCGAATGTGGCGTCCTCCGCAAACCCGCCTGTGATAGCCACGGTTGGCTGGGCCTTATACCCGGCACCGGCTTCTTCAACGATGATGGAGTCCACCCGGCCGTTGTTCATCACAGCCCTGGCAGTGGCTAGTGTGGTAGGCGTGCCGCCGCTGATGGTGATCGTCGGCGTGGCGTGATAGCCGATGCCACGGCGAACCAACTGGATGGCGGCGACCTGCCTGCCTGTGATGGTGGTTGCTGCCGTCACGGCCGGGGCGACCTGCGGCTTCTGCACGCCGACGCTGATGGCCTGCGTGGCCCCGCAGTCGATGCGAATCCCACGCCCGGCACCATCGACGCCGTAGACCTCGCCTGACCGGCCCTGGAAAAACGACATCGGTAGCAGGGTTCCGGAGAACACCGCCGCCGTGGCTGCCGCACCTGTCCCGCCGCCGCCACTCAGGGACACAGAGGGGGCACTGCTGTACCCCGTCCCATGGTTGGTGATGACAATCGATTCGACCTGCGTGCCCGCCATGTGGGCCACGGCCGCGGCACCAGCTCCGCCGCCGCCAGAGAAGGCTACGCTCGGCGGGGCCGTGTAGCCGGTGCCCGCGGCCGAAATGCCGACCGCCACCACGCCGCCGCTGGTTCTGGATGCAAGCGTCATGCTGGCCCCGTTGCGGCTCTAACGACACCAGCAGCGTCCTGGTACACCAGCCGCTCGCTGCCGCCGCACGGGGCGCGGAAGACACGCCGCACCGGGGAGGATCCGGCCGCCAGTGAGGACCATGTCACGGCCACCATCCCGGGCCGGACGGTCAGTTGGCCGGGAACAATTACCTGCACATTGACCTGCGTCACCGCAGCGCCGCTAGGGATGGCGTAGGGCGAGGCATTGGTGACCAAGCCCTGCCACTTGTCGATGACGATCATCCTACGTCTGGCCTCAGTGGGCTTCGCCAGCCACCGTCATGCCAAATCTCACGGGACCGGCCGGAGAGCGGGGCGAGCTGATCCTGCTCCAGGCAAAGCCGGAGATCACGCTGGTAGAACTGGTATGCCTTGTCTTCGCCGGTCTTGCGGATGCGGGCCAGCCAATACTCAGCGGCGCTATGCATGGCCGTGGCCATGTGGAACGGAATGTCCAAGGCCGTGGAGCTGTCAGGGGCCAGCGAGGAGATGTCCGTTGCGGAGCGACGATACGTGAAGTCGATGGTTTCCTGCTTGGTCGGATAACCGATCAGCTTGATGGCCCATCCGCCTGAGTCAGGGTCTTTGATGACCGTCCAGTGGTAGGGCTCACCAGAGGAGTTCGACACCCGTTCGATCTTCATCGCCTCGTCGGGAGTCACATACAGACCGGACCACCAGTTGTATTCGTCCGATGGCTCGTCCATGTTCCTGAAGTCGGACGGCAGGGGGTACAAACTGCGGTACAGCGTGTAGGACTTGGCTGTGATGTTGGCCTTCAGCTTCAGTGTGGAGTCCAGGACGATCACGCTCCCGGAGGTGCGGCTGGCAACGCGGCAGATTTCCTCGCCCACCTTCAGGTACGCGCCAGTGGCAGCCCAGGTCGGCCACGTTCCGCCAGTCAGCGTCACGGTCGTTCCGCTGGCGCTGACCGTCCCTGTCGAATACGGGGCATCCAGGATCACCCGCCCGTGGACATGGTAGTAGGACCAGTCCCGCATGGTGGTCAGCTCGTCGTAGGCCCGGATGATGGCCTGTTTAATGTCCTTCTGCTCTGCGTCCTGCGGACCCCCGTAGGACGAGACGATGAGGTACTGGACGAGATTGGCGTAGGTGGTTGCAGGCATGGCTCTAGGGACTATTGCCCTGTAACTAGGCCCGCAGAAACAGCCGCCGGGCGGCCGTTATTGCCCATGATGCCTTGGCGGCACGGCTGCGTACTGGTCGGCCGAAATCTCCTCCACCGCACCGCTGGCCAGCAGTTGCGGTAGCAGCGTGGCCGCAGGCTCCCAGGTGACGAACTCGTCTTTTACGGCCAGCAGCAGCCGCCCGGCGGCGTCACGCGGGGCGACGGCGGCGGGATCGAAGCAGGTGACGGTCTTGCCGTCCGGCGTGGGGTGGCCCCAAGCGGCATCCAGTTGCAGGCGGATCGACTCATACAAGTCGGCGTCGGCGGTGCGGTAATACCTCATGCGACTGTAATCCCCCACTTCTTGCCTAGGTAGCGTTCGACGTTCAGCCGCTCCGATGCCGAGAGCGCGCGGTCGTATAGCAGGATTTCCCCAATCCAGCCCTGGAACTGAAACAACGAGGACGAGTAGTAGCCGATCTTAGACATTGTGTCGGCGTTGCTTGTGCTGAACGACGAGGCAAACGGGCTCACGGCACCTGTTCGCTGGGTTCCGTCGATAAACACAAAGCCCCCAGCAGCAGCCGACCGCACGCAAGTGAACACGCCCGGCCCCATCAGGGCTGATGCAGTTGCTGAATACTGCGGCCGCAAACGGTTTGTTCCTTCGGTAAAGCCACCGAACGCAACTTCTAAGAGTTTGACCGACCCCTTTGTGGCACTCATCCCGGTTCCGTTGCCGCCATCGGACAGCATTTGCCGCTGCCCAGATTGATCAGCCGTCTGAGCGGCAGCAATGATCCATGTCTCGTCTGTGCGGCTTGTACCGGTGAAATCCAATCCATCGTTCGCGCCGTCAAACGACAGCGCCGTCTTGCCGTTCACCGTGATGGTTACGGGCCGATTGTTCGCCGTAGATTGGCTGGCGGCGGTCTTAAGTCCCGCCTTGCTCGTCCACGTTTGGACGGCCCCAGCGTTGAGCGTCAGCGTGGCCGCGTCGTTGCCATCCCACCAGTTGGCAATGCCCGAGATGCTGGCCGGATTGAACCCGCTCGCCTTGGGTCGCAGCAGCCTGGGATTCATCGGCATGGTCTGACCTCAGTCATCTAGGGGACGGTCAGGACGGACCGTCGCCACACCGAATGGCGATAATGTGCGACCCGGGAACCAGGTGGGCGGCATCGGGCGGATTGGCGGTGTTCAGCTTCACAGCGAGCGAGGCCGCAGCGGACGTGGCATAAACAAACGAAGAAGACAACGCGCTAGTCGTTGAGGCCACCATAGCTTGGGCGGTATTGCCCACCAATTCTGCCCCGCCATACAGGGCGTAGCCAGCGGGGGTCGTAGACCCCACATAGGACGAGCCGTTGATGGCGACCAGCGCACCGCCGGATGAGAGGCTGGTGCTGGCCCCGACCAAGACCACACGCACGTCGTACGCGCCGGCCGAGGGCAGGTTTACGGTCAGGCCGTATTCGTAGTACTCGCTGCTGGATGCGCCCACCGTGGACGTAAGGGCGCCCACCGAAATCGACGGCAGGCCAACCTCCCCAGCCGTGTGGGTGTGGCCAGGCGAGGAAAAGCTGAGATTCACGTTGCCGGTTTGGCCGTTGACGCTGGATACGCCAGCAACCAAGGCACCCGCCCCCTTGACGACATACAGAGTGCTGGAATCCTTCTTGGCCAGGGCGTCGTAGGAAGCCTGGCTGATGTTCAACAGGTTCTTGATCTCTGTGGCGCCCGTAATGCCAGCCGAGTCGCTCTTCAGCGTGTCTTCGGGCCGGGGAGGGAAGGACGGGATGGACATCGGCTACCCCTTCAGCGTGACGGTCATAGAGCAGGTGGTGCCGCCGGCAATGACCGGCACTACGTACGGGAACGAAAAGCAGGCGTCAGGGACGGGGTGGGCACCGACCGTCACTGCCGTGGTCACGGCAGCACCGTCCGAATAGATGATCCGCGGCGTGGCTTCCTGGCCTTCGGCCCCGTACCAGGTGATCTGCGTGGCCCCGCCCGTGCTGCCGATCAGCACGCCGCCGCCGGCCATGTGCTGGAAGCTGAAGCGGGCCGACGTGGTGGCCGCAGAACTGCCGGCCGTGATGGTGACCGTCTCTTGGAAGCGGGTGATTTCGATCATTTGCCTTTCCTCTTCAGTGGGTGGGCGTGACGGTTGACGATCATCTCCCGCAGCTCGCCGTCCTTCTTGCCCGGGTTTTTCTTCCTGTAGCGAACCAGCTCTTCCTGGACGATCCGTTCATTCAGGACGGTTCGCTTCTGCGGGATGACCGTGCCCTGGTGCTTGACCGCACCCTCCACCGTCAGGTTGCGAGCCTTCGCTACCTTCTTAATGTCCGCCGTGGAGTCCACCCACGCCATTGGATCCCGGTGAGCCCGGTGGTCCGCCAGGCCGCCGACGTAGACCTTCCCGGCCACGCTGATCCCGGCCGCCTTGGCCTCAGACAGGATGGTGCGGGCCTGCTTCTTAGGCATGTCGTCCAGCCACTGCTGATTCAGGCGGCCCTCCATAAACGCCCTGTCGGACCCCCTGGTCCCAGGCGGGGTCTGGGTGGCACACATGACGGCCCATCGCTCGCCGTAGGGCAGGGCCCGTTCGTACGTCTCGCAGGCCTCAGGGCCCAGGCGGAGGACTTCCTTGGGGATTTCCACCTTGCTGCTCCGGCCCCGGGGGAGGCTGTGGCGGCGGCGGGGGCGGCGGCGGCACCACATACTTCGACACGTCCATGTCCATGGCACGCCCCCAATCCTGCATGAGGGCATTGAACAGATTTGGCTGGCCAGCCTGGAGCATTCCGGAGGCGACCGGCATGAGGATCTGCATGGCGGAGTTGATCTGCTCCACCTTCGTCCCAGGGTTGGGCTTCCGGGCGGATCCCGCCTCCACGCGGAAGTCGAACTCCCGCAGCAGCTGCTCCGGGTCCATGGACTGGACGTGCATCTGCCAGGCCTGGGCGGCCAGCGGCCCCATGAGCGGAGCCACGTCCTGGGGCTGGACCAGCCAGCGGGCCAGGAAGGCCTCCTTGCGGGCCAGCTCCGACAGGGCGTCTTCCAGCGTGTTGGCCATGTCGTCCGGCCGAACGGAGATCTGCTCCGCCTTCACGGTGGCCTCTGCGGCACTTCTGAAGCTTGCCCTGGTCATGCCGTAGACCAGCTCTGTCAGGCCGACGCGGCGGTCGAACAGCTCCGTAACAGCGGCGACGATGTTCCAGAGATCTGCTGGCACGCCAGGAAGCTGGAACACGCTGATGATGTCATTGACGCTGCGGCCAATGGCCTCAGAGATTTCGACAATCTTGAAGCCTGACTCATCGGAATCCAGGATCTTCGCCTTGATGTCGTTGTCGGCAGCCTTGGCCACGCCGATCATCGTCTGGCTGGACGTGGCGATCTTGGTCGCCATGAACGACATGGCATAGTTGATGAACCTCAGCTCACCGATGCCGGGCTTGATCAGCGAGATGGGGTACGAATACCCAGGCTTGCCGTGCCACTGAAGGACGGTGCAGGGCCACCCGCCAGGATCGGCCCAGTACGGGATCGGCCACTGGGCGGCCCGGAACATGGTGGGCGGCACGCCCGTCTCGTCCACCGGCTCCTGAAGCATGTCCGGGCTGACGTTCAGGGGGTGGTCTACGCCCTCGCAGACAACGATGTAGCAGTACTCACCCAGGGCGTCGAACTTCCCACGCAGCTCCTTGGGGGCGTCCTTCAGCCGGTCACCGAACCCAGTCTTGGAGTAGATCTCCCAGTAGGTGACCAGGTCGTTGGTCTTGCCCATCTTCTTCTTCGTCTCGTAGCCCCGCTCCTTGCGGTTGCTGCGGGAGTCGTAGCTTTCGGCGTGGCCCTTCAGCTGCTCCGGGTCCAGGCCGAACTTGGCCGCTACGAACTCCTTGGGGTGGCAACGCCGCCTGGCGAGCCACAGGATGTCCTCTTGGTCGTCGGCGTCGGGATCCCACAGGACGTTGTCGAAGCTCTCATAGAAGCTGCCGGCCATCCGGGATTCACTGCCGGGGATCTGGTACAGCTCCGTGAACCAGCAGCCAGCCCCCTTGATGAGCGCCTCATCGACCACCTTCCGGTTGTGGTCCTTCAGCCGCAGCTCATGGGGCGTGTAGTTCAGGTAGTCTTCCAGCAGCTTGCAGATGATGTCACGCCGCTCCGACATGAACTGCGTCTGCTGTACCTGCTGCTGGTACATCTGCATCATCGGATCTTGCATCATCACCGGCTGGCCGTCCGGGCCGATGATGGGCTGGCCGTCCGGGCCCATCTGCGGGACCGGCGGCTGCGGGAAGATCCCCAGCATCTGCGGCGAGATGACGGGGTAGATCCGCGGCGTACACTTCCGATTGGGGTTGCGGTGGTGGATCACCGAACCGAACAAACGAACCGCCTCCCAGACCCGGTTGATGGTCATCCGGAAGGCGGGCGGGGAGATGCCCTTAATGAACCCCTTCTCCCCACGGGCGTACTCCGACCGGAACATCCATGCGTTGTCCCCGTCGTAGAACTGCATCGCCTCGTCGGCGTCTTCCTGGAAGGGGCGCTTATGCTCCTTCGCAAGCTTGATCTTCTCCAGCCAGCCCTGGACGAGCGGGCGGAGTGGGTTCTGGTCGGCCATGGGCGTTTCCTGGGCTACTTCTTATTGCCCTGAACGGCCTTCTCCAGGGCCGAAAGCCGCTCAGAGAGGCCGGCAATGCGGGGATCCCGCGGCCGGTGTTCCCAGGTACCGAACTTCTTCCACTCCACGCTGGTAGCCAGCCGGGGGTCTTCAGCGTGGTGGACAGACGGCTTATCCACGCCGCCGTACCCAGGGGACAGGGCCCACAGCTCCAGCGTCTCCTGGCCCACGCGGGCTACAAACGCCATCTGGGCCGGGGCACCCTCATGGGCGCGGTACAGGACCGTGTCACCGAGATTCACTTCCGGCATCTTCCAATCCATGATCAACCCTTTCGATGGGGGCCTAGAACTACGTAACCCTTGCCGTCGTCGCCCTGACGCTTCTTCCGCTCCGCCAGCCACTTCACGTACCAGGGCTCAGGGCCAGGCCTGGATGGTGGCTGGTGGTATTTCGGCTCATAGGCGCAGAGGTACTCCAGGCACTGCACGGCGTGGACCTCGCCGCGGGTGTTGGGCATGTCCGTGACGAACGGCCCGGAGTTGCTCTGGATCACCTTCTTCTTGTACCGCTTGATCTCCCGGACCAGGTCCGGCGTAGCCCCTTCCAGGAACTTCAGCTGCGTGCTGCCGTCGCCGCGGATGTGCAGCATCTGCCGGACGAGGGCGGTACGGGCCTGGATGTCGTCGGACCCGGGGATGAACTGGTGGCCAGTCATCTGGGCCCGGATGCCACGCTCACGTAGCTGCTCCGAATACAGGTCGCACGGCAGCCGGCCGGATCCCAGGTCACGCAGCGTGCCGCCGTGCATGTCCATGATCAGGGCGTAGAAGTGCTGATCCTGGGCCTTCTTGGCGAACTCCTCGCCCCAGATCAAGGCGTTGGCGTTGCGGATGTACAGCTCGTCGTAGACCAGCAGCATCTTTTCGTCGGGCGGCACGGCCCCAAAGATGCACGCCATGACGGTGTGGCCCGGGTCAATGGCAACGTATCTGGTCCACTCCGGCGGCACGCCGCCAGGCAAGGCCGCACGCGGGAACGTATGGACCGTGGGGTTGAAGGACGGGTACATCAGGATGGAGTCCTGCGTGAACTCCCCCTCGGCCCGCATCCGCAGCTCGTCTATCCCCAGGGCGCTCCACCGGGAGATGTTCTTCTCCTTCTCCTCCTGGTCGATGTGGGCGTTGTCCAGGAAGCGGAAGGTGAACTTCTTGATGCGGGGCTGATCCCGCCCCTCCTCGGCCTCCTTGTCAGCCCGCTCGCAAAGCCCAAGCAGGGCATCATTCTTGGAATGTGGCATCGCACTCCACAGCATGCGGCCCTTGCGGTCTGCCAGGCGGGCCTGCATCTCTCCCACCCAAGAGGGGTTAGATACGTCCTCGTCCAAATGAACCAGATCCGCCTGAAAGCCCTGCGGCGGCTCTCCTTCGGAGGAGAAGAAGTGGACCGTCCATCCGTTCGACAGGACCACACGCTGGCAGTAGCCGGCGTTCTTCAGCACCCAGGACACGTCTTCTACCAGGCGGTTAGGCACCAGCGGGGGAGCCGGCTTGGCCTCCTTCTTCCGTTCTGCGTCAGTGACCGGGTTGAATGCTCGCCACTCCTTAGTCTCGGCATCCTTGATGATCTTGAACGCCCCGGCCTTAAACAGCATCGGGTA
>Ga0114978_10002398_pt1 | contig 15425 bp, 16 predicted proteins | sample S_140212_EF_Meta_FD_87027 | JGI IMG/M metagenome (GOLD analysis project Ga0114978, IMG submission 87027) | Freshwater microbial communities from Lake Simoncouche, Canada to study carbon cycling - S_140212_EF_MetaG | ecosystem: Environmental > Aquatic > Freshwater > Lake | place: Lake... | reverse complement strand
AGCAGGTTTTGCAAGGTCATTGCGACCTGGAAGCCCAACGCAAGATTATTCAGAAGTTCCATGCGTTCTGCTCCTTAGCCAGCAAAGTAAATGGGCCAGACCGGGATCACCAGTTTGAGGCCCCAGATGAACAGTACCCAGCAGCCAAACGTCAAGATCACACTGCTGATGAGTGCATCTCGCCAATGAAACTCGTCACCTGCCAACGCTGCCAGAGTGATCAAAACCGGCAAAGTGATGACCATTCCAAGCCGGGGGAGCATCAAGCCAAAAATCACGATCGCGATGACGATGACGGACAGGGGCTTCCAGGCAAAGTCGCCAATCAGATCGCCACCCTCGGACTCGATGGTCAGGGCCTTGAAAAGCACCAGACTTCCCAAGAGCGCCAACAGCACACCCAGACCAAACGGGAAATAAGCCGGTCCCGGACGGGCTGAGGAGCCAAAACTGTATTCAGTCGACCCCCAGGCAAACGCGAGACCGACGACCAGGAACATCATCCCGGACCAGAAGTCTCTTTGACTTTTGATTTTCATCACAACCTTTCAACGAATTTATTAACTCCCGCATTCTATGGACTACCAAGACCCGATCGACTAGTGGATTCCACGTAAGCGCTGAACTAAACCGAACCGGCAATTTCTTGGTCAATCAAGTCCATGCGGGCGTGCTGCGAAGGATCTCTTCGATTGTGGTTTGCCCTTCAGCCACCTTCATCGCTCCCGCCAAACGCGCATGCCGTCCTGCGACGGCCTTGCCAGGCAAAGCCAACAATTCGGCCACAGGATGAAAGCAGGAGTTGCTCGCTTCGCTGACCATCGACGGATCGATGCGAACAAAGGGCAGATCAACATGCCGGGCCAGCCAGTCGGTCAAGGCATCGACATCGAGCGGCTTGCCCTTGTCTTGCCGGGTCAAGCCCAGCTTGCCGAGCCTGACCAGCGGGCGAAGCGAACTGTCAACGGCACACAATCGCGCTTCGGTCCGTTTCAGCTGATCTTCATTGATCAGACCATCGACAAGCAGCCACTGCAGCAGCGGCCGCCATTCAAGCCGGCCGGGTTGCCGGCTTGCTGAGCCCACTTGGACCGCCGGCTTGCCCATAGCTGGGTCTAGGTTCCCAGTTGGCTGATGATGCTCAGCGGCAAGGGTTGCACCAAACGCAGCCATTTGCGCGCCGGCAGATCAAACAGCGCTTCGATATTGGCAGCCCGGCGCTCGAGTTCCTCGCGCGCCGGGATTTGCACGCCACGCGCCGCCACCACGATGGTGTTGCCCTCCTTGGTTGGCGCAAGACTCCAGACCTGGTCAGAACCGAAGACCCTGGCAATGCGCGCCGCGCTACGGGCAAAGCTGGCATCGCGTCCGAACAGATTGACCGTCATCAGCCCCCCGTCGACCAGCATCCCATGGCAGTTGGCATAGAACTCCTCGTCGTCGAGCACCGGCGATGCTGCGTCATGGTCATAAAGGTCCACATTGAGCACCTGCGCCGATTGCAATTGTTCAGTCTGGGCGACCCAATGTGCGGCATCGTCGTTGATAACGCTCAGCCTTGCGTCATCCTCGGGCAGATGAAACCAGGCCCGGCAAGCAACAATCACCGTCGGGTTGATCTCCACCGCGGTGGTGCGCATGCGCAGCAGCTTGTGGCAAAAACGCGTGATCGCAGCCGCACCCAGACCCAATTGCACTGCATGACCCTCACGCAGCGATTCACTGTCTCGCCAAAGCATCCAGACCATCATGCGCTGAATATATTCAAGCTCGAGTTTCTGAGGTTTACGGATTCGCATCGCACCTTGCACCCAGATCGAGTCCAAATGCAAATACCGTACCCCGTCAAATTCAGACAATGTGGCAGGTGCCCATTTGGTCTTTTTAGTTTTGCTCACAGCCTATCCATCATTGAGTTGCACAGCGATTTCGCGCCAAGCAACAAGTTTGTCATCAAAAGGCAATGTATAGGCCGGGCTGCTCGAAGGCAGAACCAGGATGCGGTAGTTCACCGCCAGCAAACCCAACTGGCGTATTCCAAGACGCGCAGCCGTTCCACCATTGAAGGCAATCACCCGCAATTCCGGCAGGCGGTTGAGCAGACCAGACAGATCGCTGCCAATTGGCGCGCGGATCTGGCTGTCCAGACTGCCACGGCGTTGCGTCGTGGTGATTACATCCCATAAACCGACCCTTGCGCTACGCAGCACCGCCAGCCGATCCGGGTATGCGCATTCCGCCAGCGGCAAATCCAGCGCCTGTCCGAGCAAACGCCAGAACTGGTTGCGCGGGTGCCCGTAATATTGCTGCGCCAGCAGCGAGGCCACACCAGGAAAGCTGCCCAGCAACAGCAGCCTTGTGTCGGCAGCAGCCTGCGGCGCCAGGCCCTGCAAGCGCGTTTCAACCAATTGGATCAGCCGCCAGCAGCGCCAGCCTGGGCAACGCTGCCAGCGCATTGGCCGTCGTGATGGCGGCCGCCTGCAGCAAAGTCCAGCCGCGAATTTCAGCCAAGGAAGCAGCAATTCGCGGCAACTCGGCAGGCTCATTGCGTGCGCTCAGACCTCCATTTCTTTGCGCCGCCGGCCGATACAGCCAATGCGGCGGCATATCGGGGGCATCGGTTTCCAGCACCATGGCTGAAGCAGGCAAAGCCTGGGCAAGGCGGCGGATCTGCAAGGAACGCTCGAACGTCAATGTGCCGCCAAAGCCGAGGCGAAAACCCAAGGCGACGAAGGCCAGAGCCTGCTGCAGACTGCCATTGAATGCATGGGCAATACCCCCACTGACCGGGATACGCCGCAATCCCTTCAGCAACTGGTCGGCGCTGCGGCGCACATGCAGCAACACCGGCAATCGGTGGCGCTGCGCCAGTTTCAGCTGTTCAGCAAAGAAGAACTGCTGCCTTTCAAGGTCGATCCCAGGAACAAAAAAATCGAGCCCGATTTCGCCGACCGCTACCAGTCTCGGGTCGCCCTGATGGCATTCAAGGAATTGATCCAGCCTTGCCAGGTCAGCGTCCTGGGCCTGCATGACCCGCAGCGGGTGGATGCCAAGGGCATAGGACAAACGATGCTGATGGGCGAGTTCGCGTACCTGCTCAAAATCTGCCGAAGCAACAGCCGGCAAGACGATCTGGCTGACCCCAGCGGCCCGGGCTCGCTCGACTACCGCCGCGCGATCTGCATCAAACTCTGGCGCGTCAAGATGGCAGTGGCTGTCTATCCACATGGACGCATTGTCTTCAGCGGAACACCACCGTGCGGTTGCCATTGAGCAGCACGCGATGTTCGGCATGCCATTGAATCGCCCGCGCCAGCGTCACGCATTCCACATCACAACCCATTGCAACCAGTTGCTCAGGCGCCAGGCTGTGGTCGATGCGGGCAATCTCCTGCTCGATGATCGGGCCTTCGTCCAGATTCGAGGTGACGTAATGGGCGGTGGCGCCGATCAACTTGACACCGCGTTGATAGGCCTGATGGTAAGGCTTGGCCCCCTTAAAACTGGGCAAGAAGCTATGGTGGATGTTGATGGCCCGGCCGGCCAGGTATTCGCACATTTCCGGCGAAAGAATCTGCATATAGCGAGCCAGCACCACCAGGTCGATGCGGTTTTCTTCGACCACTTCGCGAATCCGGCGCTCCTGCAACTGCTTTTGCTCGTCGGTGGAGTTCAGCAGCGGGAAATGGTGGAAGGGAATATCGTGCGACGCGGCCAGTTGGTAGAAATCACGGTGATTCGAAACAATAGCAGGAATCTCGATCGGCAAATGCCCGGTCTGCACGCGGAACAGCAGATCGTTCAGACAATGGCCCAGCTTGGACACCAGCAGCAGGACCCGGGTCTTGGCCTCACGCGCCACCAGGGTCCATTCCATCTGCAGCCGGGTGGCCAGCGGCTCAAAAGCCGCACGCAATTCTTCGAGCGCCACGTCGGCTGCGCATTCGAACTCGATGCGCATGAAAAAACGGCTGTGGTCAGCGTCTCCATGCTGGGCCGAAGTCAGGATATTGCCGCCTTTGGCGAGTAGAACGCCGCTGACCGCATGGACGATGCCGGCCTGGTCAGGACAGCTGATCTTGAGAATGAAGCGGATCTTGTTCAAGTTGGAACCTGGAGGAATTGGTTAGGAGAGGCTATCACTTCGGTCCCATCGATTGCCCACCGATGAGGCTGAGCTGGGTCTGACATTGCGCGGCCAGGCCTTGATCGTGCGTCACCAGCACAAACGCCGTGCCCTGATCACGGGCCAGTTCCAGCATCAACTCGAACACCGCTTGGGCGGTGCTGCGGTCTAGATTGCCGGTCGGCTCGTCAGCCAGCACACAGGCCGGCCTGGTCACCAGCGCCCTGGCAATCGCCACCCGCTGGCGCTCACCGCCAGACAACTCCGAAGGCCGGTGCATCAAGCGGGCCGACAAACCGACCCGGGCCAGCATTGCCGCGGCAGTCTGGCGCGCCAGGGCCTGTGGCATGCGGCGGATACGCAATGGCATCGCGACATTATCGAGTGCGCTGAATTCAGGCAGCAAATGGTGGAACTGGTAGACAAAGCCAAGATGCTGGTTGCGCCAGCGCCCGAGTTCAGGCTCGCCCATCGCGCCAAGTTGCCGCCCCATCAAGGACACCTGGCCTGAATTCGGTCGATCGAGCCCACCCAGCAGGTGCAGCAGCGTCGACTTGCCCGACCCGGAAGCGCCGACGATAGCCAAGGTCTGGCCGCGCTGCACCGCGATGTCGACACCGGTCAGCACCGTTACATCGAGCCCGCCCTCGCTGAAGCGTCTTGTCAGGCCCTGGCCCAGCAGCACATAATCATTCATAGCGCAGCGCCTCGGCAGGTTGCACGCGACTGGCGCGCCAACTCGGGTAGATCGTTGCCAGAAAAGCCAGCACCAGCGAGGTCAAGGCAATCGGCAAAATATCGCCGCGTTGCGGGTCGCTGGGCATATGGCTGATCAAGTAGATGCTGCCCGGCAAAAAGCTGACGTTCAATGCACGCTCGATCAGCGGCACGATCAGATCAAGGTTGACCGCCACCAGCAGCCCCATGCCAACGCCCGAAAGCGTGCCGATCACCCCGGATGTAGCGCCCTGCACCATGAAGATCGCCATGATCGAGCGCGGGCTCGCACCCAGCGTACGCAAAATGGCGATGTCGGCCTGCTTGTCGGTCACCGTCATCACCAGGGTCGAGACCAGATTGAAAGCCGCTACCGCAACGATCAGGGTCAAGATGATGCTCATCAGGCGCTTTTCGACCTGCACTGCTTCAAACCAGTTGGCGTTGGTTCTGGTCCAGTCGCGCACGACGACATCAGGGCCAAGGCTTTGCGCCAAGGCCTGCGCGACCCTACGCGCCTGATGCACATCGCGCAGCTTCAATTGCACACCGGTCGGCCCGGCAACGCGAAACAGTTTGGCCGCATCTTCGACATGGATCAGCGCCATGCCGTTGTCATATTCATAGTGCCCCGCATGGAAGGTTCCGACCAGCGTGAATTGCTTCAGCCGGGGCACGACACCGGCCGGCGTCACCTGCCCACCGGGCGCCACCAGCGTGATCTTGTCGCCGACATGTACGCCGAGGCCGCGCGCCAGTTCGAAACCGAGCACGATGCCCCATTCGCCGGCTTTCAAGCGGCCAAGCACACCGTCCTTCAGCTGTGCGGCAAGCGGCGTCACCGTCGCCTCGTCGGCCGGCGAAATACCTCGAATGATGGCGCCGCGCATCTCGTCTCCGCGCGCGATCAAGGCCTGCGCAGAGACGAAAGGTGCCGCACCGACGACCGCCTTGTTCTCGCCAGCCTGCCGCGCAGTCGCTTGCCAATCAGGCAAGGCCTGGCCCTGCGCAGACAGCACTTCGACATGGGCGATCACCGACAACATGCGGTCGCGCACCTCGCTCTGGAAACCATTCATCACCGACAGCACGATGATCAGCGCGGCCACGCCCAAGGCGATGCCGAGCACCGAAACGCCGGAAATAAAGGAGATGAAGCGGTTGCGCCGCCCGCCTCTGCCAGCGCGCGTGTAACGCCAACCGATCTGCAATTCATAGGGCCAGTTCATGGGCAAGAATGCTAACCGCGATTCGAGGCCGTTCCTGGCGAAACAGTTAGCATCCAGTAAAACCAACAGCAAGGAAGTCCCATGCCCGTCATCACCTGCATCGAAGATTTGCGCGTTCTGGCCAAGAAGCGCGTGCCGCGCATGTTTTATGACTATGCCGATTCGGGCAGTTGGACGGAGACCACCTACCGCGCCAACGAAAGCGATTTCCAGAAAATCAAACTGCGTCAACGCGTCGCGGTGAACATGGAAAACCGCAGCACCGCCACCCAGATGGTCGGCATCGACGTCAGGATGCCGGTTTGCATCGCCCCGGTAGGGCTGACCGGCATGCAGCATGCCGATGGCGAAATCCATGCGGCCAGGGCGGCAGAAAAGTTCGGCATTCCATTCACCCTGAGCACCATGAGCATCTGCTCGATCGAGGACATCGCCAGCCATACCAGTGCGCCATTCTGGTTCCAGCTCTACATGATGCGCGACCGAGAGGCCATGGCCCGCATGATCGACCGCTGCAAGGTCGCGCGCTGCTCGGCGTTGGTGCTGACCCTGGACTTGCAGGTGATCGGCCAACGTCACAAGGACCTTAAGAACGGCCTCACCGCCCCACCGCGGCCGACGCTGGCCAACATCATCAACCTGATGACCAAGCCGCGCTGGTGCCTGGGCATGGCCGGAACCCGCCGACATACGTTCCGCAATCTGGTCGGCCATGTCAAAGGCGTCAGCAATATGAACTCGCTGGCCGCCTGGACCAACGAGCAGTTCGACCCGACCCTGTCATGGGCCGATGTCGAATGGGTCAAGCAGCAATGGGGCGGCAAGCTGATCCTGAAAGGCATCATGGATGTGGAAGACGCAAAGCTCGCCGTCGCCAGCGGGGCTGACGCCATCGTCGTCAGCAACCATGGCGGTCGCCAACTCGATGGGGCACAGAGCAGCATCGAAGCGCTGCCGGCGATCGTGGCGGCAGTCGGCGACCAGTTGGAAGTCTGGATGGACGGCGGCATCCGCAGCGGCCAGGACGTATTGAAAGCCTGGGCCCTGGGCGCACGCGGCACGATGATTGGCCGCGCGATGGTCTATGGCCTGGGTGCGATGGGCGAGGCTGGCGTCACCAAGGCGCTGCAGATCATCCACAAGGAACTCGACGTGACGATGGCTTTCAGCGGTCATACGCAACTGACGAAGGTCACGCGCGACATCCTCCTGCCCGGTACCTATCCAGAATGAACAGCAAAAACACCGAGCGGCCGTTCGACCTGATCGTCTTCGGTGCGAGCGGTTTCACCGGCCGTCTGATTGCCGAAACCCTGCAGAACGGCGCCGGCGCCGGTCTGAAATGGGCGCTGGCCGGGCGCAGCCTGGCCAAGCTCAGCGAGGTCAGAGCGCTGATCGGCGCGCCTGACAGCCTGCACTTGATCGCCGCCGATGCCAATGACTCCGCCTCGATGGCCAAGCTGGCCAGCCAGACCCAGGTGCTCATCAGCACGGTCGGCCCGTATCAATTGCATGGCGAAAAACTGGTGCTGGCCTGCGCGGCGGCAGGCACCGACTATGTCGACCTTTGCGGCGAACCCGGCTGGATGCAACAGATGATCCCGCGGCTTGCAGCGCCGGCACAGGCCAGCGGAGCACGCATCGTTTTTTCATGCGGATTCGATTCGATCCCCTTCGAGCTCGGCGTACTTTTCCTGCAGGACGAAGCGCTGCGCCGCTTCGGCAAACCGCTGCAGCGGGTGCGCGGCCGGGTTCGCGTGATGAAAGGCGGCATGTCGGGAGGCACGGTTGCCAGCGCCTTGGCCACCTTCGAGCAGATCGGCCGCAACCCGGCGCTGCAGCGGATTCTGGCCGACCCGTTTGCATTGACGCCGGGATTTCGCGGGCCCGCACAGCCAGAAGGCGATTCTGCGACCTACGACTTGCAGGCTGGATCCTGGACCGGTCCCTTCATCATGGCGCCGATCAACACCAAGAACGTGCATCGCAGCAACGCCTTGCTCGGTCACCCCTGGGGTCAGGACTTCGAATATGACGAGCGCATGCTGACCGGCGACGGCCCCCGGGGCGAGAAGCGCGCCCGGGCCATGGCACGCAATACAAGGATCCAGAATCTGCTGCTCGGTTTCGCTCCAACCCGCGCCTTGCTGCGCAGCCTCTTCCTGCCCAAGCCAGGCCAAGGACCGAGCAGGCAACAGCGCGAAGCGGGACGCTATGAAATCCTCTTCAGCGGCGAAACCGATGACCGGCAGACGCTGAGCGCCAACGTCAGCGGCGACCGCGACCCTGGCTATGGATCGACTTCGAAGATGATTGCCCAAGCCGCCATCTGCCTGGCGCAAGAATGCAATTCGGCAGTCACCGCTGGCGGCGTCTGGACGCCGGGCGCGGCGATGGGCATGACGTTGGTGCAGCGCTTGCAAGCCCATGCCGGGCTACGTTTCGAGATTGGCAGCTGAACAAGACTGATCCGTCACTCCTGCTCGACGCTCAGGGATGCTCTGCATAACACCTCACGGCTTGTGCTAGTGCGGCCTCGGGCAGTCTGCGGCCTTGCATCCCATCCCATCCCGATCCGCACCGCACCCGCTCGCGTTGCGTTATCCCGAGCATCCTTAGATCAATCAGTAAGACCACCGATACCCAAGCAGTTGTGTTCGGGTTAGCATTTGTTTCCGAAACCAATAAATTACCGGAGACGAATATGGATTTTCGACAACAGCTGATCATGCGTTCATGCGCCCTCGCCCTTGGCATTGCCGGTCTCGGCGCGGCCTTGGCCCAACAGGCGGCCCCGGCGATTCCGGCCACCTGGTCGCAAGGCCGGACGGCTGAACAGGAAAGCCTCAACCTGGTGCCGAATCCGCCGGGTCTGACCGCGATGGCGCTTGCCGACATCCAGACCAGCCGGCTGAAAGTGCCGGCCGGATTCAAGATCGAGTTATGGGCCTATGGCATGCCCAATGCCCGCTCGATGGCACAGTCACCTGCCGGAACGATCTTTGTCGGCACGCGCTTCCCGGGCAATGTCTATGCGGTCGTTGACAAGGGCGACCGGCGTGAAGTCAAGGTCATTGCCAAGGGTATGCATCGCCCGAACGGCGTGGCCTTCAAAAACGGCTCGCTCTATGTGGCCGAGCTGTCGCGAATCATCCGCTACGACAATATCGAAGCGAATCTGGACAATCCGCCGGCACCGGTTGTCGTCTTCGACGCCTTGCCCAAGGATGAGCCGCATGGCTGGAAGTTCATGCGCCTGAGTCCGGATGGCAACTATCTGTATTTCCAGATCGGCACACCTGCCAACATCACCGTCCAGCCGGTCACTCATGCAGCGATCATGCGGCTGAATCTGACCACGAACATCCTCGAAACTGTCGCTCAAGGGGTACGCAACAGTGTCGGCATGGACTTCCATCCGGTCACCAAGGAACTCTGGTTCACCAACAACGGCCGCGACTGGGTCAATGACGAACTGCCGCATGACACCTTGAACCATGTCTCGGCCAAGCGGATGAACTTCGGTTATCCGTTCTGCCACCAGGGCGACCTGCTCGACCCGACCTTCGGCAAGGGCCGCTCTTGCGACGAGTTCGACAAACCCGACATGAAACTCGGGCCTCATGTGGCTGCGCTGGGCATGCGTTTCTACACCGGCAAGCAATTCCCGGCCGAATACAAGAACAATATCTTCATCGCAGAACATGGTTCCTGGAACCGCAGCAAGAAGACCGGCTACCAGGTCGTCCGCGTCGTGCTTGATGCCAAGGGCAAGCCAGCCAAGCTGGAGCCTTTTGTCACTGGTTGGCTGAATGGCGAAGACTATTCAGGTCGCCCGGCTGACGTTCATGTCATGCCCGATGGGTCAATGCTGGTGTCCGACGACGAAGCCGGCGCAATCTTCCGCGTCTCCTACGACAAGAAATGACTTTGCATCGATCCCTCGAAGCCACCCTCGGGGTGGCTTTTTTCAGCTTGTCACTGATTGCCTCGCCCGCGAGCGCGGCGCCAGATGCCGCTGCCGGCAAGGCCAAGTCGCAGGTCTGCAGCGCCTGCCATGGCGAAGCAGGTATTGCCGTTGTGCCCGGCGTACCGCATCTGGCAGCGCAACCGCCGCTGTCGGTCTTTTATCAACTGGTGCAGTTTCGCGAGCAGCGCCGTCTGGGCGGCGGTATGGAAGCCTTGGTCGCGACGCTCAGCGACCAGGATATGCGCGACATCGGTGCCCATTACGCCAGCTTGCCACCACCTTCTGCAGGCCAAGCTTTGGCAGAGAAAATCGCTGTTGGCGCGCAGATTTCAAGACAGAGCTTTTGCCAATCCTGTCATGGTGAAAATCTGCAGGGCCAGAAACATGTGCCGAGGATTGCCGGCCAGTCAGCCGATTACCTGACAGTGCAGCTGAAGAATTTGCGTTCCGGTGCAAGGGCCGATATGGACGGCACGATGGGCAGCGCTGCGCGCGCCCTGAGCGATGCCGACATCGATGCGCTGGTGGCGTTTGCCAGCGCCAAGCCATAGCAAATCAGGTCAGCGAATCAATCGCCTCACTTGCTGTCGGTCATGGGCGCCTTGTTGTGCAGCATCTCTTCGGCAAAACCCTGTTTGCTGAGGCCCTTGACATATTCGATGCCCTTGCCGTTCTTCACAGGAAGTCGGGAGCCGGTGACAAATGACTTCTGGTTGGTTTCTTCTTCGGCCTGCAACTGGCCAGGCCCAACTACGACCGAGGGCATCGCGCAGCCTGACAGGACTCCGGCAAAAACCAAGCTGGCCAGTGATATTTGTTTGAAACTTGACATCGAATTTCCTCCGTGACTTCTGAACCAACGGTGAGATCGTAGCGCCGGAAAGAACGGCCATCAAGGCTTGAGCTTGGCCACCAGGGTCAGGATATCGTAGCTGGCGACGATTTCACCACGCTGGTTCAAGACCTGCACATCCCAGGCGACGACACCCTGCGGGGGCTGATCGGGGCGATTGCCGCGGTCGGTCTTGCGCTTGCAGGTCAGCCGCGCCTGGATGGTGTCGCCGATCGCGACCGGGTTGACGAAGCGCAGTTGATCGAGGCCGTAATTGGCCAGCACCGGGCCGGGAGCGGGCGAAACAAACAGACCGGCCGCCGCTGACAGCACGAAATAGCCATGGGCAATGCGCTGGCCAAACTGGGTGTCCTTGACCGCGATCGCATCGAAATGCATATAGAAATAGTCACCCGAAACACCGCCAAAGTTGACGATGTCGGCCTCGGTGACGGTGCGCCGGTGGGTCAGCAGCGAATCGCCGACTTCGATCTCTTCGAAATGCTTGCGGAAGGGATGAACCGGATCCTCCTTGACCCGGGCACCACGCTGATATTCGCCGGTGATCGCGGTCAGCATCGACGGTGATCCCTGGACCGCACAGCGCTGCAGGTAATGCTTGACCGCCAGGATCCCGCCGAGCTCTTCACCGCCCCCGGCACGGCCCGGGCCGCCATGCTTGAGCTGAGGCAGCGGCGAGCCATGCCCGGTCGATTCCCTGGCTGCATCGCGATCAAGCACCAGCATGCGACCATGAAAAGCCGCCGCATGGTGAACGAACCGGGCGGCGATTGACGGTGTCTTGGTGATGACCGAACCGACCAGGCTGCCGCGGCCCTTGGCGGCGAGTTGCAGCGCTTGGTGGGGATCGTCATACGGCATCAGCGTCGAGACCGGGCCGAAGGCTTCGACCTGATGCACGACCTCGTTGGCAAAACCATCGCGGCAAAGCAAGAGCGTCGGCGCAAAGAACGCGCCCTCGGCCACGCCCTCACCCAGAGGTGCGAAGCCGTCGCCTGCGCCAAAGACAATCTCGTTGCCTTGACTCAGCATCAGCAGTCGCGCGGCAACATCATGCTGCTGCGCCTTGGAAGCCAAAGCACCCATGCGCACGCCTTCCAGCGCCGGGTCGCCGACCTTGACCTGGGACAGACGCAAGCGCAAGGCCGTCGCCACCGCGTCGAGATGCTGGCGGGGCACGATGGCGCGACGGATCGCGGTACATTTCTGCCCGGTCTTGGCCGTCATCTCGCGCGCCACTTCCTTGATGAACAAGTCAAATTCAGGGTCATCCGGCGTCACGTCAGGCGCAAGGATCGCGCAGTTCAGGCTGTCGGCCTCGCCGTTGAACGGGATGCTGCGGCGGATCAGATTGGCATTGACGCGCAGCATCGCTGCGGTATCGGCCGAACCGGTGAAGGTGACGACATCGGTCTCTTGCAGACGGTCGAGCAGGTCGCCCGAACTGCCGATGATCAGTTGCAGGCTGCCGGCGGGCAGCAGCGCCGATTGCTGGATCAAGCGCATCGCAGCTTCGGCGATATAACTGGTCGAGCTGGCGGGCTTGATGATGGCCGGCATGCCGGCCAGAAAACAAGGCGCGAACTTCTCCAACATGCCCCAGATGGGGAAATTGAAGGCGTTGATATGGACCGCCACGCCCTGCCGCGGCACCAGGATATGGGTGCCGAGGAACTGCCCGTCCTTGCCCAGAGCGACCGCCGGGCCTTCATGCATTACCTTGGCAGAAGGCAGCTCGCGCCGGCCGATGCCGGCATAGGCGAACAAGGTACCGATGCCGCCTTCGATGTCGATCCAGGAGTCTGACCGGGTCGCACCGCTAGGCGCTGAAATTGCATAAAGCAGCTCTTTTCGCTCCAGCAGATAGGCGGCTAGCGCCTTCAGCATCGAGGCGCGCTGCTGAAAATCGAGCTGCAGCAGGGCTGGCAAAGCGGTCCCGCGCGCATAGTTCAGCGACTCGCCAAAGTCGATCGCATCGGCATGGGTCGATGCCACGGCGCCGCCATTGATCGCGCTGCGCAGCGAACTTGCGGGCTGGCTGCCGATCCAGCGGTTGGCGATCAGGCTTTGAAGAATCGGGGTTGCTATGGACATGACGGGCCTTCAAAAATCAAGCCGCCAGCCGCTGATGCGGATGGCGGCGTACAGCTCAGGGAACCAGTTTCCAGGCGCCGTTTTCAATCTTCACCATCACGCGGGCGCGCTGATCCAGGCCCAGGTGGTCTGTCGGAGACATATTGAATACGCCGTGAGCTCCGGGCAATTCCTTGACAGTTTCCAGCGCATCGCGCAGGGCTGAGCGAAATGCCGGCGTGCCGGGTTGTGCGTTCTTCAAGGCGACGGGCAAGGCTGATTTCAGCAGCAGACCGGCGTCCCAGGCATGGCCGCCGAAGGTCGATACCGTCCCTTTGCCAAATGCGGCTTCATAAGCCGACACATAGGCAAGCGCACTCTTCTTCAAGGGATGATCTGCAGGCAACTGGGCCGCTACCAGCACCGGGCCCGAGGGCAGGAAGGTGCCCTCCACATCCTTGCCGCCAACGCGCAGGAAATCGTTGTTGGCCACGCCATGGGTCTGGTAATACTTGCCGGCATAGCCGCGCTCTTTCAGCGTCTTTTGCGGCAGCACAGCCGGCGTGCCCGAACCGGCGATCAGCACCGCATCGGGCTTGGCAGCGATGATCTTCAGCACCTGGCCCGTCACCGAGGTGTCGGCCCGGTTGTAGCGCTCAGAAGCCACCACCTGCAAGCCCTTGATCGCCGCGATCTTGGTGAATTCCTGGTACCAGCCTTCACCATAGGCATCGGCAAAGCCGATGAATCCGGCCGTCTTGACGCCAGCGGCGGCCATATGCTGGACGATCGCCAGCGCCATCATGATGTCGTTCTGCGGCGTCTTGAACACCCAGCGCTTCTTGGCGTCAACCGGTTCGATGATGCGTGCCGAAGCTGCCATCGAAATCATCGGCGTGGCCGACTCAGCCGCCGCGTCGATCATCGCCAAAGAATTCGGCGTGATGGTCGAGCCGATGATCACGTCGACCTTGTGCTCGGTAATCAGCTTGCGCGTATTGGCCACCGCCGCGGTGGTGTCTGAGGCATCGTCAAGAACGAAGTAATTGACCTTTTGCCCCCCGATGGTCGCAGGCAGCAGACTCAGGGTGTTTTTCTCCGGAATGCCCAGCGATGCAGCCGGCCCAGTGGCCGAAACGACCACGCCAACATTGACCTCAGCCTGGGCGCCAAGGGCTAGATAAGCCGCAGCTGCGGCACAAATCATCTTGATCATCTTCATACTCGTCTCCTAGGGTTGCTATTCAATCGAGGCTGCCGGTGTTTGCACCGCGCCGAGTCCACCAAAAAAAAGATCCGCCACAATTGGCGCCATCGCATCGTAAGTCAGCTTGCCACCCGGCTGAAGCCAGGTGAAGGTCCAATTGATCATGCCGAACAAAAGCATGGTCAACGGTTTGTCCAGATTTGCGCCATGCAGTTCAGGCTTGACCGCTGCAATAGCATCGGCAAATGCCGACACCACCTGGCGTTCGACCTGACGCAGCCGCGCCTGATCTTCGGCTTCGAGAAACCTCATGTCCTCGGTCAACACACGGTGCTGGTTTTGCGCCTGGCCATAAGCCTGCACAAAACGCATGATCAATTCACGCAGATGGGCTTCCGGGGCCAGCCCCTGCGAAGCCACCGCAGCCACCAGTTCAGCCAGGCTTTGCACATGGGTCTCACAGATCTGCATCAACAACTGGTGCTTGTCGCGCATATAGTGATACAGCGTCGCCTTCGATACCTTGCAGGCCAGCGCCACTTCATTCATCGAAGTGCCAGGATAGCCCTGCTGAGCAAACAGATTGGCAGCAGCGGCGAGGATCTCCTCGCGTTGCATCTCGAATCCGGCCGCGCGACCCCTGGCCATGTCAGCGCTCGTCGAACGAAATCACCAGCCGCGGCGTCAGCGCGTGCGACTGGCAACTGAGGATGAAGCCGGCGGCCAGCTCGCGCTTGTCGAGCGCAAAGTTCTTGTCCATGCGAACTTCGCCTTCGAGCAATTTGCAGCGGCAGGTCGAGCAAACGCCCGATTTGCATGAAAAAGGCAGATCGATGCCGGCGCGAACGGCAGCGCCAAGAAGACTGCTATCGGACCTGGAGAATTCGATTTCGCGGCTGATACCGTCGCGGATCACCAGAACGCTGGCGCTGTCGGCATCCCCGGCCTGGATTTGATACCGCGGCGCCTTGCCGGCCTGGGTCTCGAGCGTGCCGAAGCGTTCGACATGGATCAATTCCTCAGCCAGGCCGGCGGCGCGCAATGCGGCTTCAGCCTGCTCGTTCATTTGCAAGGGGCCGCAGATATAGGCCTGATCAATACCTGCTGCCGGGACCAGGGTGCGCAGGAACTCGCTGACCTTGGCCCCATCGATGCGCCCGGCCAGCAAAGGCGAATCGACTTGCTCGCGCGAGAACAAGGCATGCAGCGACAGCCGCGTCATATAGCGGTTCTTCAGGTCCTCGAGCTCT
>Ga0114978_10002395_pt1 | contig 15430 bp, 11 predicted proteins | sample S_140212_EF_Meta_FD_87027 | JGI IMG/M metagenome (GOLD analysis project Ga0114978, IMG submission 87027) | Freshwater microbial communities from Lake Simoncouche, Canada to study carbon cycling - S_140212_EF_MetaG | ecosystem: Environmental > Aquatic > Freshwater > Lake | place: Lake... | reverse complement strand
TATCTATACCAAGCAAGGTCTTGCTGTCTTCAATATGAATAAGTGCAAGATCAGAACCAATACTGAACTGCACATCAAAAATACCCGCCACAGTAAAACGTTGCATGTCGAGTCTTACTTGAGTGCCGGCTTGATTACTTCTTGGAATAGTCAGATTTACGGCATCCCCCAACACAAGTCGTAGATTGGCGGCCAGACCGCGGCCAATCACAATTTTATGCAAGCCTGGTTGCAGGTTGTTGAGGCTGCCTTCCAGCATGCTTGCTTCGATAGTAGAAGTGTCGATTTCGGCCGCCGGCAAAATACCGCGCACTTGACTGACCTGGTGATAACCCTGCTGACTTAACAATGCATCGCTGACGGTATACGGGGAGACCGCAACAATTCCACTTTGTTGCATCAAGGCGGTTGCAGCTTCTTGCCAGAGTGGAAATGCAGGTTCAGCCGAAATATCTGCATGAGGAACCGTTATCAAAGTGCGGTCACGTTGAATGCCCTGAGAACCATTAAAAACAGACAATACAACGATGAGCGCCATCACTCCAAGGGTTAAACCTGCCATGGAAATAATAGAAGTGAAGGAGATAAACTGATTGTCCTGCTTGGCCAGGATATAGCGCAGACCAATAAATAAGGCAGGAATTCGCGTGTTTGTCATGGCGCAATTAAACCACAGCAACAGCAATTTGCTGAGCGCCAATCTGCCATTTTATTACACCCGCGGGGCCCACAAATCACAATGAAACTATTGAGCCTGATCAGATGGTTGGTCTAGCAATTGCTGCTGGTGGCGCTTCAACAGCCGCTGAACAGTTTTAAAACTAATAGGCATAACCGGTGTGCTTATTTCGGATGAAATCGCGCGCAGAGATAAACCTTGCTCGTTCATGCGAAAAATTTGTTTCAGTACTTTTTGCTCCATGGGATTTGCAATTAATCGCCCATTGCTATGAATCGAAAAGCCGAACGGTCTACTGCCACCCAAAAAACGACCCTTGTTACGCTGATTTTGTTTTACAGTTTTTATACGTTCGGTGGAACGCCGTTTTTCCAAGCCATGAAAAACTCGTAGCATTTTTTCAAATGGAGGACAAAATTGAGGATTTGTGAGATCACCTTCAAGATCGACAACGTACAAACTAATCTTGCGTTTGCGTAACAATTTGACGGTGGCCTGCATGTCTTCACAACAACTAAACATACGTTCGATGGTACAGGTAATGACGATATCGCCGGTATCTAGACGATTGATTAGCTGCTGCCATTCTGATCGATCTGGCAAGTCTACAGACCACAGCACACCCTGCTCCAGAATGTTTTCGTTTACTCTAATGCCAATTCGCAGCGCAAAGGTATGCAAACGCAGACTTTCTTTTTCCAGTTGTTCCACCAGCAGTGTGCCGGTTTGTGCTGTTTCTATTTCAGATGTTCGGGCGTAACTGTAAACGGCCATGCTGCATCCCTCGTGGGAGGTCGTATTGTTTGCTTTCAACGAAAGGGGTTACGGATATTTTCTGTCGGCTTGCTGCCAGATATCATGTACACGCTCGTGTCTCTGTCTGTGCAACTACAACCTAGGCGGCTAATTCTAATCAACCGGAATTTAACTATGCAAGCTAAATTCAGGATAAATCAGGATTTTTACCAAAAAAATTAAACTTAGCAGGGGCTGAACTGAGATTACAATGGTTTACTAGCAACATAAATTACATTGGCACTGACAGCATCCCAACGCTGCAAAAGGGTGTAGTCGTGTTCCAAAACAGTAACCTCAAAGCCGATAGAGGTCAGCAGTTCTTGTAATTGTGGCAACGTCACTGCTGTCATCACATGATGATCGAGCCAGCGTTGGATGCCGGCAGTAGTAACACGGGTAATACTCAGATTCAGATCAAGCACTTCTCCTGCGCCCCCATAAAACCAACCTGATTGAAAATCCAATTGTGAAGTACCGTCAGTAACATGGGTGATGACACCGTTATCGTTGCGGATACCACGTGCGTCCACCGCATTAAATATAAATACACCGCCAGGTTTCAAGGCGGCATAAACATTGCGCAAGGTTTGGGTGAGTGCTGAGGTCGGGTGGCTGTAGTGGATGGAATACAAAAAGCAGGTGATCAGATCAAAATCATCAACATATGTAAACGTAGCCAGATCACTCAACAGCAGATGCGCGGTTGGGCAACGCACCGCCGCCTGCGCGAGCATCTCGGCACTATTGTCCAAGCCGCTGGCAGTAAAGCCATACCTTTCCATTTGCGCCATGTGTTGGCCAGTCCCACAGGCCAGATCCAGATAATCCTTGGCACCAGAACTGGCAAACAGTACAAAAGCGCGTTGGGTAAATTCACACTGCTGCACATAATTGACTTCTGCGCAGAAAAAATCGTAATACTGGGCTAAATCACAATAGAGGTTGCCAGTTTTTTGCATGACTTGCCAAATGAGAGGGTGGCTGATTACGAAAGGGCTTAGAGGAAGTGTTTACTTACAGATTGTAGCAGTTTCGACTTACTGATTGACCTACTCGAAGTCAGCATTTCAGCCAAACTTTACCCGCTGCAAAAGACCCTTGTGCACACAAAAGAACACAAGCTACTAGTCAACGCGTTGCACCTGAATATAACTCGCCAGTCTAGTGCCACTCAGTCGATAAGAAATGCCCCACCTAGTAGGATAAATTCTTACTTCATCACCAACCCGCAGACGGTAAACTTTGTTTTGCATCTGCTGCCACTGCTGACCATTTTGCAAGGTGACCTGCAACAATTGGGGACCGATTTGCTCAAGAGCTGCGACAGTGTCGATCAGTTCGTCCTTCCCTTCTGAGCCTTTCACAAGGCGAGCTTTAACTGTGGCCGATATTCTACCGAAAAGGTTTACATCTTGGCTCTGCTCAATTGCAGGCTGCGCGCTATCTTCCGGCGGCGCAATTGCAGGAGGTGTGGGGCTGACCGACACGTTTTCCCGGGTATCTACTATCTTGGCAATGGGCGGCTGAAGCTGCGGTGGATTGGCTGCAGATACCGGTGCAGCAACTGGCTGGACATCAGTAGTGGTGCCAGCCAGCTTCTCGTAACAAGCAAAGCGTTCTAGGCTGTCCGTTATAGTTCGACAAGCACTTATATCCACAACCTGAGCCCAGCAGTAAAAACTGCCCAGCAGTAACATTACAGACAATAAAGTTGAAACTGTATATTTGGCTTTTATCATGAATGAAAGGTCTTTCTGGAAAGTAATTTAAGGATAAGCGTGATGGCCATGCTGGAAAGAACCATAAGTGAGATTAAACCAGCCCTACTGGCAATTCAAGTGCAATACCAGATGGATAGAAGTTCAGCTAGAACGGCAAATTATCCCAAGCAATTATGGATATGCTGGATATTCTGGATATGCTGGATATGCTGGATATGCTGGATATGCTGGATATGCTGGATATGCTGGATATGCTGGATATGCTGGATATGCTGGATTCCCGCCCAAAAGTACGCGCGAACATATTTTTATTTCAATGATAAGTTAACAAAAATTGTAATTTTTTGCTTACCGAAAAAAGATTTCATTAGTTGACTCCAACGCTTATCGCAGTTAGTTTGAACGATAGACATATAACTGTGCTCTTGCGCGGAGTTGTCTTTTATAAAAAATGTACATTCATCAATCTTTCGAAGGGGAAAATAATGTCAAGTAAACCTAAGCAACTTAAGCCCTCCCTGTTGGCGGTATCAATATCGACAGCAGTCTGTACCATGGTTTTTACTAGTCTCTCACCCACAACATTTGCCGCAGACAATACACTTGAAGAAGTTATTGTTACCGGTTCGCGCATTGTGCGCCGCGACCTAGAGTCCAACAGCCCCATTGTTACTGTAGATGCCGCTGATTTTGAGACCCAGTCCGGCTTAAACATCGAATCCTATTTAAACAATTTGCCTAACTATAACCCGGCAACTACACCAACCACATCGCAGGGTGATGTGCAGATAACCCCAGTAAACTCTGTGGGTATCGCGTCTATTTCGCTGCGTGGTTTTGGTCCCAATCGCAGTCTAGTGCTGGTAAACGGCAAACGACCCACTCCGATTAACGCAATGATGGTTACCGACGTAAACGGTATTCCTTCAGCCCTAGTCCAACGTGTTGAAACTATTACTGGCGGTGCATCAGCGACTTACGGTGCCGACGCTGTGGCAGGTGTGACCAACTTTATTTTGAAAAACAATTTCGAAGGTTTTGAAATAGATTCCCAATATGGCATCACTGAAGCAGGCGATGGCCAAGAAGACCGCATCTCTGCAGTATTGGGTGCCAACTTCGCCGATGGTCGCGGCAACGTCACCATGGGGCTGGAACGCTACAGCCGCAAAGCAGCACTTGAATTAGGACGTGAGATCTACGAGAAAGACCGCTGGCAAAATCCTTTAGTAGGCGGCACCTTTGGCCTACAAGGTATCAACAGCTACAGTTGCAGCAGCGGTTATATTGCCCTCGGTCATGGCAGCTGTCCACACATCAATACCATCAACGCACTGCATGTCGCGCGCCCGGCCGGCACTAACGTCGTCAATCCGCTTGGGTTACCTGCTACCGGAATTCCAAACAGTGGCGGCTTCAACTTCAACCCCGATGGCACAATCTGGGTAGGCGGTAGTGAAGGTGGCGTATCCAAGTACAAAGGCCCGCGTGACACTGGCGAATATTACACACAGACAGCTCTCGACGGTGCTCGGCCGCCTTCCAGCATCGAGTTTAAGAACATAAAGTGGCATAACTCTCAGCAGCTTGCGAGTGCACCGCAAGATCGTTACTCCTTTTTCACGTCGGGTAACTTCGACGTGACCGATACCGTAAACCTCTATGTGCGTGGAACTTTCGCCGAGAGCAAGACCCGCACACTATTGTTCGGCACTAGCGTGGTAAATGGTTGGGAAGTATCTCTGCCCTACGATCCAATCAAAGACAGCCCAGTCAATCCCGCCTTGGACTACCGAGATACTGCCACCGTATTAGCTGTAGCGGCAAATCCCGGCGCTTACAAGAACCCGGGCTTCATCCCCTCGGGTGCAGTGGGCGCGCATTTCCCTGTGCCTAATGAGCTGGCTATCTTGTTGAACAGCAGAAACAACCCCAGTGGCCTGTGGCAGCCAAACTGGAACCCCAATCTTAGCCTCCCGCCGCGCAATACTTATAATACTAACGAGGTGTGGCAGGTAGAAACAGGTATGAACTTCGAATTACCATTCCGCGACTGGACCGGTGAAGCCTATGCGTCCCATGCCGAATCCGCCACGTCTAACCTCGCTGGCGGTAACCTGTCACTCGAACGCTATCGTCGGCTGATTAGCATGCCCGATTACGGCCGCAATTCTAAAGGCACGGGCAACACCAGCTACATGGGCGCAGATGGTAAGACCGTTATGGCTACCCGCCCAACCTTCGGAGTGGGTGACTTTACTTGCACATCTGGACTTTACGACACCTTGTTCAAAGGTGATGTGCCGCTCTCGAAAAATTGCTTTGACGCCATCAGTGCCGATTTGCAGACTCGCACCCAGAACCTTCAGGATATTGTCGAGCTTAACTTCCAGGGCTCTGTGATGGAGCTTCCTGCAGGTGAAGTCCGTGCAGCGGCCGGTTACCAGATGCGCCAAAATAGCGGGCAGTTCTACCCAGATGGTCTGCAGTCCACCAACTCGTTTACAGACCAAGTGGTGGGTGTATACCCAACTGGCACATTAGATGCCTCGACTTCTGTCGATGACTATTACGTAGAGGGGCTGGTGCCAGTTATTGAAGGTCTGCCGTTTATTAACAAGGTGGAACTGGAACTTGGCGCGCGTTTCTCCAAGTACGAACACACTGACGATGAGGTAACTTGGAAAATCTTGGCTAATTGGGAAGTTAACGACAAGCTCCGCTTCCGTGGTGGTTTCAACCGCGCAACACGTGCGCCAAACCTTGGTGAACTCTTCCTCAACCAACAGGAAATTTTCACTGGTGGGGGTGCCTTCGGTGATTCTTGCGGTTCTCGCTCGAACTTTCCGTACGGTGCTGGCGGAGTACTGCCCGATCCTATCCTGAACCCTGGCGAACCTCAGACCGCACTAGCTCCGGGTCAGACCACCGCAGGTGCACAAAGCACCTTCCTGATATGTCAGGAACTTATGGGTGGCGCTGGTAGCGCTGCTGCAAACCGCTTCTACAACGTTTCTGACGCGGCAGGTGCAGCTGGTGGTGGCTTCGCGTGGGTGCAACAACAGGGCAACCGCAACCTAATTTCCGAGACAGCCGATACTTACACCTTTGGGGCAGTTGCCACTTCCCCTTGGGACAACGAATGGTTATCGGGCTTAAATGCATCGTTCGATGCCTATAGGATTGAAATTCAAGACGCGATCATGCTGTATTCGATGGACTACGCAGCGTTCCGTTGCTTTGGCCAGAATCAGGTCACCACCAAGGCCGCAGCAGCAACTGCCGCGGCGACCGAAGCTTGCCAGTTACTACCAAGAGACAAGGTCACCGGCGGCTCCTTAACGACCTCGTTGTCTTACGATAACCTAGCCACTATTAAAACCCAAGGTCTTGATATCGGCGTCAACTGGTTTGGTGATCTGGAAGCACTCGTAGGTTTACCCGGCAATTTGGGGCTCAGCATGCAGGCTACCGTTCTTGACTACTACAGAACTAAGCAGTCAGCCGCGGCTTACGATGTGGAAACTGATTGGACCGGTACGCTTGGACCAAACTTGTCAGGAACCAACGGGGGGGCGTATGACTACCGCTTGTTTGGCTCTATCAACTACTCTCTCAACGACTGGAGTGTAAACCTGCGCTGGCGTCACCTGCCAGGCGTTAATACTGCTGCTTATGCCACGCAACAGGCAATCATCAAGAACAACCAAGCTGTTACTGGCGGCGCTAAAGGCATCCTGCTTGCCTACAACCCCATGGGTGGCGGTGGATACATGGCAGAGGTCAAATCTGCGGACTACAATATCTTGGATATGTCCTTCAACTGGAACATCAGCGAGGTATTTGTGTTACGTGGTGGCATAACCAACCTACTCGATGGCAAACCTGAACTAGTCGGTATAAACACCGGCGTTAAACAGGGTAGCGTTTTGACCTCGTATTGTAACGGTGCGCCTGGTTGCGTTAATCCAAGCGGGTTCAGCTTACCGAGCGCTGGTTCCTACAACGCTGGTTACTATGACACATTGGGTCGTCGCTTCTTCCTAGGCTTGAAAGCATCTTTTTAAATCCAGTAAAAAGTCGGTAAATATAAACGGCGGGCCTTTGGGTCCGCCGTTTTTTTTGGAAAAAATAACAACAGAACTCTGTTGGAATTTGCATCGCTAATTACCTTACAAAACTCTATTTGTTAGCCAGTTTTATGCGACACTACAAACAACCCGTCTATAAATGTTTGGACGGCTCCCGCCAGTTATGAAAAATTAATATGATTTACCCCAGCCTTAGCACTCTCATTGCCGTATTGGTCGTTTTTGGAATCCTGTTTGCACTGGTGCGGCGACTGTGGACAGCGGGTGCCTTGCTATTTTACACAATGAGTTTTGTGGTGCTGCTTTCGGTCATCAAGCAGGCTTACCTGGGTGGAGCAATATCGGCTGCCGACGTGGTTTTCTTCATGTTGGAACCCCTTGAAAATTTCTATATTTTTATTAACTACCCATTGCTTGGCTTAGCTCTGCTGAGCGTGTGTATAGGATTTGGTATATGTCTGGCTATTGGACTTCGTTTTGAGAAGCCTCTGCAAAGCATGCTGGACGAATCGCACGGACAGCACATTAGAATCTTGCTAGCCGCGGCATCATTGGTACTTGGATTTGGCGCTCCTTTTATGTCGAGCGAGCAAGCACGCGCCAACGCTATTGAAAATGAAATGTATGACGCGTTTGCGATTATGAACGGCATGGGTTACGTCAGTGGGGTGGTCGACCGCTTGAACTTTTTCTTCGACAATCGCGTTATCAAAGCAAGCTTGCCAGCCGAACTGATACAAACCCAATTTACTGTCGAAGATCCCGCAATGGCAAAGCAAGATACAGGCATTCGCCCTGATATCTTTTTGGTGCTTGAGGAAAGCACATTTAACCCGACCTTAATTCGCGATTGTGCTGAGAGTGTTTGTGATCAAGCCATGTTACACCCCTTGGCTGCCGCCCAACGGACTCAACAAGGACCCCTGCTGGCTCATTCCACTGGGGGTGGTACATGGCTATCTGAGTTTGCACTGCTGACTGGTTTCGACTGGCGTGTGTTTGGACGCGGCGGCGCCTATGCCCCAGTTTCGTTAGCACCGCGTATGCAAAATACACTGCCTGCCAAACTAGCAGCCTTGGGATATAGAACTATTGCTGTATATCCAACGCAGGGCAATTTTTTGAATGCCAAATCGGCCTATGGATATTATGGGTTTGAAGAGTTTTATGCTGCGCAAGATTTGGATCTGCCGCGCGACTGGCAGTCAACCACCGATCAAGTGTTGTTTGACAAAGCCCTGGCGTTGATCGAGCGCAGCGTTGATACCAGACCAGTATTTATTTTAGCGTTGACCGTACGTAATCACGGTCCACATGGCGACGGCAGGTTGCCAGTACCGCCTGCGTTTGAAGAAATCAGTCAACAAAAGGGTGCCCCACTCGCGGATTATCTGGCGCGTATGCGAACTTCTTCAGATGATTTTATTCGCCTTGCCGAGTATTGGTTGCAGTCGCCACGCCCACGCATAATTGGCTGGTTTGGCGATCATCAACCGGAAGTGAGCTGGCAATTCACCCAGCATCCAGAGCTGCTAAACCGCGACCGTATAGCAAGCAATGTTAGCAACCAACAGATCCAATACCTGACAGAATATCAATTGAGTGCGAACTTTGGTGATTACAACGAGTCAGTATCAACTGCTGCACTCGACATTTCATATCTCGGTGCTCAGTTGATGGGGTTTGCCGGATTACCATTGGATGCCGGTTTACGTGCCACGCGCGTTGTAGCGCTTAGTTGCCAAGGCCAGCTGCTCGAATGCTCCGATCACGCATTAATAAACGACTATCTTAGTTTTCGTGTGTATCAACTGCAGGAAGTGCGTTGATAGTTGATAGTTTTTTTCCAGGTCAGGCAAAGATAAAGCTTTAGTCGACACGCCTAACCGCATTAGTAGGGTTCTCACCAATTAACGCATCAAGCTTAACTGCATGGGCTTTTAATTAGTTCAAAATGAAGCAGCCAGACTTTGTAAAACGTTGATAAGTGGCATTGGGTAAACACCCAGACAAATAATGGCAAGCGTCATAGATGCCAATACAGCATGGGTACCAAAGGGGATTTGTGCAGTAGCTGGATCGGAAGTCAAACCATCTGGGGCGGGCTGTAGCATGGTGAAAATAAGCCGCAAGTAGTAATACAAACCAATCGCACTGCCGATGATTAGCATGGTCAGCAAAAACCATAGTTGCCCTTGTACGCCGGTAGTAAAAATATAGAACTTGCCGATAAAACCAGCGGTAAGTGGAATTCCCGCCAACGACAGCAATACTGTAATCATCACAGCTGCCAACCACGGATTACGCCAGAACAGACCTTGATAGTCGCTAACCATATCCAGTTCTTTGCCCGCGTTAGACAAGGCGCTGGTTACTGCAAAACCCGCCAGCGACATCACAAAATACGCAGTTATGTAGTAGGACATACTTTCTATGCTCAACATATCGGGAACGACAGCTGCAGCTATCACTACCACCATCAAATACCCAAGATGAGCAATGGATGAATAGGCAAACAAACGTTTTACATTATTTTGCATTACCGCCAACAGGTTACCTAGAATCATAGAGGCAGCAGCCATCAACGATAGCACTAGAGTTATCTGACCAAATTCAAAAGCCTGAGCGGCCAGCAGTAAGCGCAAGGTAACTGCAACCATCGCAGCTTTAGAAATTGTCGCCAGAAAAGCAGTTACAGGGACCGGTGCACCTTCATAAACATCGGGTGTCCAGATATGAAAAGGCACCAGAGAAAGTTTAAAGGCGATGCCACCGATAATCATCAATAACCCAATCAGCAACATTGGATTGAGTTCAGATCCTTGTGCTGCAGCGCTTGCGGCCAATGTATTAAATTCAAAAGTGCCGGTCATGGCGTACATCAGAGCCATACCAAATAACATCACCGCCGAGGCAATGCCCGACATGATCAAATATTTAATGGCAGCTTCAAGCGGATATTTTGCCGCTTTGCTGGCATGCACAGGATAAGCAATCATTGCGTATAGACTGATACCGGTAATTTCCATCCCTAAAAAGAACGAAACAAAATGATTGCTGCACACCAACACCACAGCTCCGAGGGTGGCAGTAAGCAACAACATGTAAAACTCTTCATTTTGCGGGTGGTGTTTTTCAAAATACGGATAGGCAAGCGCAGTCACTGCAATCGCTCCAACAATGATCAAGTTGGAAAAAAATAGACTGTAGTCATCGAAAATCAACAGAGGTGTTACTTGCAAGGGGGTAACGGGTTCAATAAAAACAAAAATCAACAAGGTGATAAACAAACCCGCCTGTGTCAACGAGTTGATCAGACCATGATCCCGTTTGAAAGCCGCTGTAATCATCACCACCACAGTAGTTACTGTCAGCAGAATGATCTGGAGTAAGTCGATTAGTGCGTCAGAACTCATGTCTTGTGCCTGTGTTCGTTATCTTTGAGCAAGCAACTATCTTTATTAGTTACAGCAAGTTTACTGGTTACGAAAAGCTTAGTGGTTACGGAAAAAATATGCCGAGCGACTGCAAGGTTGGCTGCGCCAAGTCCAGCATGCTTTGTGGGTACATACCCATCCACACCAGCCCTACTAACATCAGGGAAAAACACATCATTTCAACAGCGCCTAGATCGGCCATTGCGTGATTGTTGATATTTTTGCCGTGAAATACTTTCTGGATCACGATCAAGGAATACACCGCTGCCACAATGAGGCCTAGTGAAGCAAAAGCGGTAGTCAATACGTTAACCTGAAAGCTGCCGAGCAACACCAAGAACTCACCGACGAAATTGCCCAGCCCCGGCATACCAACCGCAGCTACCGTGAAAAACAACGCCATAAAACCCATTTTTGGTGCAACACCCCAGAGGCCACCCATCTTGTCCATATCACGGGTATGGATGCGGTGTTGTAACCCCCCTGCCAACATAAACAATGCCGCAGCACTGAAGCCGTGGGCCAACATGGTCATCACGGCACCCTGCAAGGCTTGTGCATTCCATGCATAAACACCGAGTAATACAAAACCCATATGACTGACCGAGGTATAGGCAATCAGACGCTTCAAGTCGGTCTGCGCGAAAGCAACTTTCGCCGTGTAAAGAATACTGATAACACCCATCGTCATGGCAACTGGTGCAAAGGCCATACTGGGCTCAGGAAAAAGGGGTACTGCAAACCGAATGAGTCCGTAAGCTCCCGTTTTCAGCAGGATACCCGCCAGTAGTACCGAACCTGCAGTGGGCGCTTGTGAATGCGCATCCGGTAACCAGTTATGAAACGGTACTGCCGGCAATTTGGTGGCAAAAGCGATGAAGAAACCTAACATGACGAACATGGAAATTTCCGGCGGAATATCGGTGCCCAGCAATTCAAAATAGCTAAACGACACAACCCCTGTACCAAGGTAGTAATAATAGGCGAGCACCAGAATACTGAGCAGCATAATCATCCCGCTTACCTGGGTGAAGATGAAAAATTTCATCGCCGCATATTCCTTGTTCTCATGACCCCAGATTGCAATGATGAAATACATCGGGATCAACATCACCTCCCAGAAGAAGAAAAACAGGAACAAATCCAGTGCGGTGAATACACCGATAACACCAGCAAGTGTCCAGAGCAGATTGAAATAGAAGAAACCGCTGCGTTCATGAATTTCGCCCCACGCGGAGCCTAGTGCCATCATTCCCAAAAAGACCGTCAGGGCTATTAGCAACAAGGTCAGGCCGTCCGCACCAAAAATAAAACTCACCCCAAACCGCGGAATCCAGTCAGCTTGATACAACACGAACCAATCACCGCTTTGCCCTAATTGAGCAATGTTGCTGGCATCCAAACCAATCGCAGCAGGCGCTACCAGCATCATTATGACTAAAAACAGATCTAGCCCAATAGCGCACAGTGCAATCACACGAGGGTGTTGAGCACCCCTGCTTTCAGACAGCCAAGCACCAATGCCACCTACAAAAAGAATAGCAATCAACCACACCAAAATCATAGCAATACTCCGAGGCTGACCAAGAGCAAGAGGCCGCTCGCAAGGGTAATGGCATACCAGCGCAATTGCCCGGTCTGGGTGTCACTCACTAAGCCATGCAAAATCAAAGTTAATTTGGCAGTGCCGTTATAAAACGAATCTATAAAGTCATTCTTGTTAAGTTTGGCCAAGCCCACATAAGGCGCCACAATAATGCGGTCATATAACCAATCCATGCCCCACTGCGTAAACCAAAAACGGTGTAACAAGGCACCAAAACCCGAATCGACAAGCTTGTCTGTGTTGATGATTTTTTTAACAAACACCAGCCAGGCGACAAAAATGCCTAGCATGGGCAAACCCATCATTATGGCTTGATAAAATAACGAGGGATGATGCTCGGCTAATTCAGGAAATACCGTTTCTACCGGGATAACAAAATATCCACCAACTAATGACAACACCGCCAACACAACGAGTGGTCCTTGCAAATGCAGACCCATGACCTCGTGACCGTCATGGGTTTTCTTCCCCCAGAACACAAGGAAATATAGACGAAAACTGTAAAGACCAGTCATGAAAGCACCCGCCACACCCGCCAACCACAGTAAATATCCGCCTTCATGATGAGCCAATGCACTGGCCAGAATTTCTTCCTTGCTAAAAAATCCCGACGTAAATGGCAAAGCAACTAACGCGACGGTACCAATTAGAAACAAAGCATGTGACCAGGGTAGGTCTTTACGCAAGCCACCCATTTTGAAAATATTTTGTTCGTGATGCATGGCCAGGATGATGGAGCCCGCCGTGAGGAATAACAAAGCCTTGAAGAAGGCGTGTGTCATCAAATGGAAAATCGCGCTGCCCCACGCGCCTACTCCCAACGCCAAAAACATGTAACCAATTTGGCTCATAGTAGAAAAAGCCAACACCTTTTTAATATCACTTTGGGTTAACGCCGTGAAACCAGCGATCAATAAGGTAATAGCACCGATAACTCCGACTAAATACTGCACATCGGGTGCCAGAATATAAAGCACATGGGTACGTGCAATTAGGTAAACCCCTGCGGTTACCATTGTGGCGGCATGTATCAACGCGGAAATTGGCGTTGGCCCTGCCATTGCATCGGGCAACCAAGTTTGTAAAGGTAATTGCGCGGATTTACCAACAGCACCACCGAGCAACAGCAAGGTAACAGCAGTAGCAATGCCTGATCCCACTGGATATTGGCTTTGTGCTAAGACCAAGATCTCCTGAATATTAAGTGTGCCTAAGGTTACAAATAGCAGGAACAAACCCAGTGCCATTGAGGCATCCCCTACCCGCGTCACAACAAAAGCTTTTCGGGCACAATACCCATTGTTTGAATCGGTATACCAGAACCCAATCAAAAGGTAGGAACACAGACCAACACCCTCCCAACCCATGAACAACAATAAAAGATTATCACCCAATACTAGAATCAACATCGCAGCTACAAACAGGTTCATGTAAGCGAAAAAACGCGCATAACTTGCGTCTTTGTGCATGTAACCGGTAGCGTAAACATGAATCAAAAAACCAATGCCGGTAATAATGAACATCATTACCAGTGATACACCATCGAGATAAAAGGAGAAACCGGCTTCAAAAGTACCAACCGACATCCAGGTGTACAAATTTTGTGAATAAGAGGTAGCCTGACTACCGATGAATTCGAGGCCAACCAACAATGCCACTACAAACGATAGACCGATGGAACCCGCACCCACAATAGCAGCAGGTACTTCCGGCAACTTACCGCTACTGAGAGTAAGAATGAGAAAACCAACCAAGGGAATGGTTGGTACTAACCACAACATGTCCAGCATTTATCTTGTCTCCCTTAACCTTTCATCTTGCTCAGGATATTAAGATCCAGAGTCTTGTAACGATGGAATAGTTGCAACACCAGCCCAAGCCCTACTGCAACTTCTGCAGCAGCCAAACTGATGATCATCAGAAACATTATCTGACCGTCAGTTTCACCCCAGCGCGAACCTGCCACCACAAAAGCCAACGCAGTTGCATTGAGCATGACTTCCAGGGACAACAGTACAAACACCAGATTGCGTCTGGTAAGCACACCGATAAGCCCCAGTACGAACAGAATCGCCGCTAGTATCAAGCCATGCTCCAGCGGGATAGTTTGCATTTCAACAGGCATAGAAAAATCCAGTTAGTAAACTTTGTGGCAGGTTATTTACGTGCCAGATGATATGCGCCGATAAGACCTGCCAACAACAATATCGATGCCAGTTCTACAGCCAATACATAAGGCCCAAACAAAACAAGACCGACATCTTTGGCATTGACTACAACATGCGCCATTTGCGCGTTATTTTTTTCGATCACTAGCAGCAGTTCAACCAACAGTGGTGCAGTAAGTAGCGCCGGGCCTATCCACATACTCGGTTGCAACCACTGCCGTTCCTGATGTTCCGTGGTCTGCCCCAAGTTCAACATCATCATCTCAAACAAAAACATCACCATGATGGCACCGGCGTACACAATCACTTCCAAGGCGGCGGCAAAATGCGCACCCAGACTGTAGAAAATTACAGCTAAGGACAATAAGGAAACAATGAAATACAACAATGCATGCACAACATTAATGCGGGTGATGGCCATCAATGTAGCGAGAATAGCTACGATGCCTGATCCATAAAACAATACACTCATGGCAACAGACTCCTGCGATCGACTGGTGGTAGTTCGTTGCGGGCTTCACCTTTAGCTTTGCCACCGATACTCTTGCCAGCAATCTGGTAGAAATTGTAATCGTGATATTTGCCAGTGCCATTGATCAACATGTCTTCTTTTTCCCAGACCATGTCTTGGCGTACGTATTCAGCCATTTCAAAATCGGGGGTTAATTGAATGGCATGGGTTGGGCACGCTTCTTCGCAAAAACCACACATGATGCAGCGGGAAAAATTGATACGGAAAAATTCGGGATACCAGCGGCCATTTTCATCCTCGGTTTTTTGCAGCGCGATACAGTCCACTGGACACGCCACTGCACAAAGATTACAAGCCACACAACGTTCTTCGCCGTCGGGATCTCTTGTCAGGATTATGCGTCCGCGCCAGCGCGGAAACATGTAGGGCATCACATCCGGATATTCGACGGTGTCAGC
>Ga0114978_10002393_pt1 | contig 15434 bp, 17 predicted proteins | sample S_140212_EF_Meta_FD_87027 | JGI IMG/M metagenome (GOLD analysis project Ga0114978, IMG submission 87027) | Freshwater microbial communities from Lake Simoncouche, Canada to study carbon cycling - S_140212_EF_MetaG | ecosystem: Environmental > Aquatic > Freshwater > Lake | place: Lake... | reverse complement strand
CCTAAAAGGACCAGGCGGTGGTGTTCGCAAAGGTCGTCCACTAAAAGCACAAACAAAGAATCCACGTCGTGATCCTAACGCACCCAAGAAAGGTCGTGGCCGCCCAGCTACTGCCAAGTCTGGTCCAGTATCCATGCCATCTGATCCATTTGGTCGTGTTACAGGTCGAGTACCAAAAGGTCGTAAAGGTACAGTACACACAGTTGACGAAGCTATGCGTTTAGTAGCACGTAATCTAATGGTCATGGAAGGCATGAACTTTAAGCGCATGATGGAAGAGCAACACATGTCACTGGCCGAGATGGTAGAGTGCATGACTGCTGATCTAAAAGTGTTTAAAGAAACTGGTGTATGTTCAGACAGCTTACGCGACATGATGGAAGTATACGGTCACGCCAAACGTCAAGCTGACGAAGGCATTGAGCAACCACAACACGGTGGTATCGGCGATGTAATGAGCCCTCAAGACAAAGCTGACAAAATGGCTCGTTTAACACCTAACAAGCCGGGTGTAATGGGTTCTTTGAAGTCTATTGGACAAGGCATGAAAGCATTTGTTCAAGGCAAACCAGAACCAATTGACGAAGAACAGTTAGCACTAGAAGCTGAGTTAAATGAATTAGCTAAACTAGCTGGCCTAAGTACAGAAGGTAATGCTTTTACTGGTAAATTAAAAGACACACCTAAAGGTGGCAAGTTTGATTTAGACGGTAAAGAGTATACTGATACATCAACACTAGACGAAGGTCATTGCCCAACATGCGATTGCAAACCTTGCGAATGTAACGAAGGCAACGCATTTGGTAAAGCTGTACGTGATGCTAAAGCTGATGGCGTCCAGCCTGGCGAAAAAGTTAAAGTTGACGGCAAAGAGTATCCAGTTAAAGAAGCACAAGAACTAGTTGCTATGTTAAAAGTTGCTGGTATCAATACCGATCAACTTGACGAAGCAATCAAGTCAGTTACTGAAGGCAGCATGAAGCGTTGGCTTGAAGATCTAGCAACAAAACTAGACAAGGATGATTTTGTTAGTAACGCTGATGAATATGGTATGACTCCAGAGGAAGCCGCAGAATGGTGGAACAACTGCAACGGTGTTGAATACTCAGATAAGTATTCGCCACGTAACGGTCCCGACGATAATGACAATGATTATGACTATTACAACAGATTAGATTCTGAGCTTGACGAAACAGATTTAGCCAATGCACCAGATGAAAAGTATGACACCATTGATGCTACTATGCGTCCTGGCGATGCTGACTCTACTGGAGCACACAGAAACTTTGGCGGTGAAGGCGATAACCTAATGGCACAACCACCTAACGTTCCTGCAAAACCAGTGCGTTCAGTTAAAGAAGCAATCTTAGCATTAGAATCAGAACTAGCCGCAGAATACGAAAGTATTAAAAAAGCCAGCAAATGAAAGTAAACGAGATTGTTGCTGAAGGTAAATTGCGTAAGGGTGCCCAACAAGCGACACCCGATATGCAAACTTGGCCTGCACTAAACAATAACAATAGTCCGTATGCAGCTTATCGTTTTGGTATGGCATTAGCTGGTAGTCCCGACTTTGGCATGGACCGTGATGGACCAATTGGCGGAGACTTCACTACAATTGGATACAGTTCTGCAGATAAAGAAATTTTAGCAGGTGCCGCTAAAATTATGGGTGTTACATCCAATCAACAAACTACAGATGATTCTAAAGAATTAGATTCTGTAAACAAATCTAGCCCAACACGTCGAGTTGGCGCTATTACAAAACCAAAATCTAAAAAATGAAACAATATCGCATAACCAGCGAACACTTTGTACCACAGGGTGAAACCGGTGATGACAATGCTGTTATGCATCCTGATGATCTGGCTGAGATTAAACGACTAGCTGGTATACCCGGCATTGTTCAAGAAGATGGCGGAGTATTATCTGGAATAGCCGCAACACCACGTGCCAGTGAAGAAGGGATTCAAAGCCCTGTTGGAAGTAATATTAGTTATACTGCCAATGAACGCAGAGAACTCGAAAAAGAATATGCGGCACAGCCTGGCACAGATTTATGGTTTATCATAAACTTTACCCGGCCATACCTTAACGGAAGCCTGCGAGCTCACGTGGAAGATTATCTAAAGAAACACCCTGAATATCGCCCACGCCCACATCCTGGTGACTAATTCCCAAGTATTGAAACCAACGCTTATCTGGCACAGTAACGGGCCTGTTCTTCCATTTGCTGACTAAACTATAATAGTCGGGTTTATATGGTTGACGCAGTGGTTTATGTAGGTCGCTACCTTTGTGCCAGTTACATGGCTTACAGCTGGTAGCAGTATTTTCCCAATTGGTTTTACCACCAGCCATACGTGGGATAACATGATCAATAGTAAGATCGTGGTGATTAAATACTTCGTCGCAATACTGGCAAGTATATAAGTCGCGTAAATATAAATTACTGCGACTAAACTTTACGTTCTTTTTGTAGTTAAAGTATTCTTTAGTTACACAAACGCTTGGTACTGCGATTTCTAGTTTTTCGCTACGCACAGTCCAATTGTCATAGGTCTCTAATATACTTACTCTTTCTAGGAAGTATAGTTTGAGTGCATGTTGCCAGCTTACCACACTCATTGGTAATACGCTAATCGGCTCATAGTTTTGATTGAGTAATAAACAGTTTGACATTAAATATACTTATATGAGTAAAGACTTAGAAACAGCAATTATCAAGGCACCTTATAAAAAGATGTCTTACACAGAAGAGCAAATTATAGAGCTCGCCCGTTGTGCTGACCCTGTTACAGGCGCACAGTACTTCATGGACAATTACTTCTACATACAACACCCAACCAAGGGTAGTATTGCATATCATCCGTTTGAATACCAAAAACGTCTAATAGATACATATCACAATTATAGATTCTCTATAAGCCTAATGCCAAGACAAACGGGCAAATCAACTAGCGCCGCCGGTTACTTGCTATGGTACGCCATGTTTGTTCCGGATTCAACAATTCTAGTGGCCGCACACAAATATATTGGTGCCCAAGAGATTATGCAACGTGTTCGTTATGCTTACGAAAACTGTCCGGACTTTATCCGTGCAGGTGTAACAAGCTATAACAAAGGTAGTTTAGACTTTGAAAACGGATCACGTATTGTAAGTCAAACAACAACTGAAAACACAGGTCGTGGTATGAGTATATCATTACTGTACTGTGACGAGTTTGCATTTGTCCGTCCCACTATTGCAAGCGAGTTTTGGACTAGTATTACACCTACACTAGCAACTGGTGGTAAGTGTATTATTACATCAACACCAAACTCAGATGAAGATCAATTTGCTTTAATTTGGCGCGGTGCTAATAAAACTGTAGACGTCAACGGCTACGAAACAGAGCTAGGACAAAACGGATTTAAATCATTCCGTAGTGCTTGGCAAGAACACCCAGATCGAGATGAAAAGTGGGCTAGCGAAATGCGATCTCAGTTGGGAGAAGAACGTTTCCGTCGAGAAATGGAATGCGAATTCATTATCTATGATGAAACACTAATCAATCCTTTGAAGTTGGTTGAAATGGCCGGCATTGATCCTATTGAACGACAAGGGCAAGTGCGTTGGTATAAAAAACCAGAAAAGGGTTATACTTACATGGTTGGTCTCGATCCAAGTTTAGGCACAGGATCAGATCCAGCTGCCATACAAGTATTTGAAATCCCGGGTATGAAGCAGGTAGCTGAATGGTGTGATAATCGTACTCCAGTACAGAGACAAGTGCGTATCCTAGCAGAAATTTGTGGTTACATAGCAGAAACAATCGGTACACGAAACAATGTCTACTACTCAGTGGAAAACAATACCTTAGGCGAAGCCGCATTAGTTTCTATTGCTGAAGTAGGAGAAGAAAACATACAGGGTGTGTTCTTAAGTGAGCCTAAGAGTATGGGTGGAACACGCAGACACCGTAAAGGGTTTACCACAAGTAATAAGACTAAACTGGCCGCTTGTGCTAAATTTAAGAGTTTAGTAGAAACTAAACGTATGCATTTAGTAAGCAAAGCACTGATCAGCGAACTTAAAACATTTGTAGCAAGTGGCGTTAGTTATGCGGCTAAAATAGGCGAACATGACGATTTAGTTATGGCAACCTTACTAGTAGTACGCATGATGCAAATGCTACAAAGTTACGATAGTGATTTGCATGCAGAAATCAAGGACGCCAGCGAGTTTCTGGAACCAATGCCGTTCATTATGATCTAAGCTAAATAGTATTATGTCTAAAGAAATTGAATCCATTGCCACTGCACTTTTTGATAAAATACGCTCACGTTTCCCTGGTGTAACGCTGGGCGACGAAAAAGCCAAGGCTACTTCTGATCCATCTGAAGCACGATTTTTTAATTTTACATACACAGGTCAAGATGGTGCAGAATTTAGCTCAGTAACAATTAGTCTAATTGACGAAACTAGTCTAAAAGTCTATTTTGGCCAGAATATTTCTAGCGACATGGATCGCGAACAACGCAAAGAATGGTACGATTTTTTACGCAGTTTAAGACTATTTGCCAAACGTAATTTACTTACATTTGACACACGAGATATTAATAAATCTAACTTAAAATTACAAGACGTTAAACAACAGGCCAAAACTGATGACGTAGCTACCACAGCAGACATCGCAGTAACTGAAAGCAAACTTTATGGCACACCCGGCAGACCTTATAACAGCTTTGCCGACAAAGGCAAAACCAAAATTCTAATTCGCCACGAAGGCAAAGTTAACGATGAGATACGCGGTAGCCGTGCTCGTAAAATCCAAGAAATTTTCTTAGAAACAGAACGCGGCGAACGCTTCTTACTACCTCACACAAACTTGCATGGCGCATACGCCATGGCAGAACATTTAAACTGTGATGGCAGTATGCATGATGAAACAGCAGAACATATTAATAATCTAGTAGCCGAAATGGCTTCTATGAAGCATTTTGTACGCAGTACTAAACATCGTCAATTTGAAGATCAAGAAACAGCAGACATGACCCGTGCGGCAGTACATCATTATGATAAAGTCAAGCGTACCTTACGCAAAATGCGCGGCGCCCGTGGTTTCCGTAGTTATTTTGAAAACTGGATGCCCGAGGCCGTGGCAGCTGATGATATTGATCTAGACGCAATTAAAGAACGCTTTGTTAAGAAAGTTTATGATCAGCGTTTTGAAGAAGCTTTCCCTATTGTGTATCGCGCTTACAAAAAGCAAAAAGAGTCTTTAGGCGAATACGGTTCTTCGTTGGAAGAATGGGCTGATGGTATTACTGAAAGCACTTGGGCTCGTCCAGACTCTGCAGATAAAATTACAGCACTACGTGAACTACTAAAGACACCATTGGCAGTTGGCATTGATGGTATAGATGCCAAATCTAAAATTGAACCAATTATTGGCGACGACGACCTAAACGATGCCATAGATGAATTGGCTACTAGCCAAGGTCCAGATGCAGATGCCACATTCCTAGTTAAAGAATGGTTAGTGCAAAACATGCCACAACTGTTGAAAGATCTAGAAGTTGGTAAGAACAACAGTCGTGATGCACAAACTAACTGGGAACCACAAACAAGTCCACAACAAAGCAACGCAAACGAGTATGGTAGCCAACCCAGCCATCCAAACGTTAATAACATAACTTACTAACCAAAAATTTATTTTAACCAAAGGCAGAAAATCTCTGCCTTTTCCTTTGACAAGCTAAATACTATTGTTATATACTAGCAGGGTGCTAGAATATATCTAGGCATGCAGTAACTAAGACCATCTTATAAAGGAAAAACTATCATGGCAACAACATTAGCAGAAATTCGTGCAAAACTACAAGCAACAGAAAACCGCGGCAGCGGCAATTCACAATCGGGTGGCGACAACGCTATCTATCCACACTGGAACATTGCAGAAGGTTCCACAGCAAGATTAAGATTTTTACCAGACGGCAATACTAAGAACAGCTTCTTTTGGGCTGAACGTGCAATGATCCGTTTACCATTTGCTGGCGTTAAAGGCCAAGCAGATTCTAAGCCAATTGTGGTTCAAGTTCCATGTATGGAAATGTATGGTGAGGCTTGCCCAGTATTGGCGGAAGTTCGTCCTTGGTTTAAAGATCCTAGCCTAGAGGAAATGGGTCGTAAGTATTGGAAGAAGAAGTCTTATGTGTTCCAGGGCTTTGTACGTGAGAACGCACTTGGCGATGACAAGACGCCCGAGAATCCAATTCGTCGATTCACTATTAGTCCACAGATTTTTAACATCATCAAAGCGGCTTTAATGGATCCAGAAATGGAAGAATTGCCAACTGACTATCAGCGTGGCTTGGATTTCCAAATTGTTAAAACTTCAAAAGGCGGATATGCTGACTACTCAACAAGCAAGTGGTCACGTAAAGAATCTGCACTGACAGCAGAAGAGCAAGCGGCAATTGATGCACATGGTTTGTTTAACTTGTCAGACTTCTTACCTAAGAAGCCAACAGAAGCAGACTTGAAAGTAATCAAAGAGATGTTTGAAGCATCAGTTGATGGTCAACCATACGATCCAGATCGTTGGGCGGCTTACTACAAGCCATATGGTTTGAACGTACCAGAAGGAGCGGCCAAGCCTGCTCCAGCGGCATTAGATGACGCAGATGAAGATACACCAGTACCAGTAGCAACAGCTCCTGTGGCAGAGGAACCAAATACGGCTCCAACAGCTCCGGTAGCAGAAGCTAAACCTGCAAACATGAGAGCTGAAGATATTTTAGCTCAAATCCGCAGTCGTCAGAAGCAATAATCTTTCCTGATTAGGGTGTGGGAGCCAAGGCTCCCACTCTTTCTATGCTATCTTACTTAGATCCGATACTCTTTCCAGATGAGTGCGAGGTACTTGAAGTATCTCACAATCGGTACGTCTATCCCATATTCAAAAATGGGTCAAGCAGTTTGTTAAACAGTAACTTTAGAAGTTTGAGCTTGAGCGAAATAGAACAGTTAGAAACAATTGAAGTGTTTATACGTGATCCTCTTGATCGTTATGTCAGCGGAGTACAAACTTTCCTGCGATTTAATCCCGAGTATGCACGTGAAGCAACACTTAAACTAATACACGAGTACTTGTTTTTAAACAGGCACTTTACTTTACAATTCCATTGGCTAGTTAACTTGGCTAGATACACCACCGCTAGCATTACTATAAGACCAATAGAGGAATTAAGCACAGCAACAGATTTAACTTGGCACCAACTGTCAAGAGATCAACGTCTAATCAATGAGTTTAGTGCCAACGTAAAACTACACTACTACCTACAATTAGATAAAGTATTACGACACGATCTACTCGGTAAGACTGTTACCTTTAAAGAAATACTAGCTCACATACAGACATTTTATCCTGACTTATACAATGATATTATTCAACGAAGTAAAAACTTATGCGCTGTCCTAGGCTAGACCACTTTGTGCGTTTTAATCCCAACGGTACTGTTAGCCGTTGTGGCCATATGGTTAATGCACCACAATTTGATACACTAGATCAAATGGATTCAAGTAAATGGTTACGTACAGTTCGAGATCAACTTAATCAAAACCAATGGCCAACCGAATGTGGTCGTTGTGAACAAACAGAAAACATCAGCGGCTCAAGTATCAGAACAAACTCAATTGAGTTTGAAAAGACTCAACTATTAGATGACTACCTTGTGGTAGGCGGAGTACTGGATAACATTTGTAATAGTGCTTGCCAATTTTGCAATGAAGATTTAAGTACTAAAATTGGCAGTTTAAAATCCAAGACCTATCCTATTGTGGACAATACCAATCGCTTTTGGGAATTGCCTGTTGACCGTGTTACACATTTAGATTTAAATGGCGGCGAACCAGCACACAGTAAGAACTATAAAAACATCTTGGCCAACTTACCCAATAGCGTACAAAGTATCAGACTTAATACCAATGGTAGCACAGTATTAACTGAATTAGAAGATCTAGTAGCACGTGGTATTGATGTTACTGTAACAGTTAGCTTTGATGGTGCAGGACCGGTACACGACTATGTACGTTGGCCCATCAAATGGGAAAAAGTTATATATAACATAAGTGTTTATCGGGACATGGATGTCAATTTAAATCTGTGGACCACAGTTAATGCGCTTAATGTGGCTCAACTTCCATACTTGGTACAGTTAGCTGATCGTTATGACATTGATCATAGTTGGGCATTACTAGACAGTCCGGATCCATTGAACATAAAGTACAAGAATCGTTTTACCTTGGCGGCCAAAGAAAGTGTAGAACACCTGGTTGATTATATTGCTGTAGATAGAGATAACACAGCAGAACTTGATCAGTTTATTCAAGCCCAGGATCAATTGCGAGGCATAAGTATTCAGGACTACATTCAATGAAGATAGCAATCACAGGACACACAGCCGGTATTGGGCAAGCACTAGCTCAAGCATACCAAGAGGAAGGACACACTATTGTGGGTCTAAGTCGTGGTAATGGTTTTAACATTCGTAGTACTCCTAAGGTAGCAGATGTCATTGAAGTATGTGACATGTTTATTAACAATGCTCAAGTAGGCTACGCACAAACAGAATTACTATTAGAAGTACACAAGCGTTGGATATCAACACCTAAACGTATTGTGGTTATCAGCACAATGCTCGCACAGTTTCCTGCTACAGTAGTACCAGGATTGGAAGAATATCATTTACAAAAACGTGCATTAGAAGATGCAGTAGCACAGTTACGTTATAAAATGTCTGGTCCGCAGATTACTTTAGTGCGCCCCGGCATGGTAGCCACACATCCAGAATTACAAGAAGGCGCAGATCCAGCACTATGGGCACGAGTACTAGTTTCTATTCTACGCATGGCAGACGCCAACAATTTAGACATTCCAGACATTAGTCTAGGACAGAAATTATGACGCCAAAAGAAATGTTAACCAACAAGGCCTTTTGTCCTATTCCCTGGACAGGGTTTTATGTTGACACTTCTGGCGCAGTAAAGAATTGCATTTGTAGTTACGAAACAATAGGTAATTTAAAAGATGATTCGATCCAAAACATTCTCCATGGTGAACAGAATACAGCAACAAAGACGCAGATACTTGCAAAACAGGAACCGGCCACTTGTGGATACTGCTATAGTTTGGAAAAAGATAAACGGTCATTTGATATTGTCAGCAGTAGAGTATACTACCTTAAAGAACTCAAAAAAGTAGATTCAGAGTTATATAAAAAGGCAGACACATTTGACCTGCATCAAGTTGATGTGCGTTGGTCAAATACTTGTAACCATGCCTGTGTTTATTGCGACCATATATTAAGTAGCAAATGGGCCAGCGAACTCAACTTACATGTAGAGCAACCTAGCGAACAACGTAAGCAAGAACTCAAAGATTATATATTCAGCAATGCCCATCAACTTAAAAATGTTTATATGGCCGGAGGCGAACCTTTGTTGATGCGTGAGAATGAAGAGTTCCTGCAATTACTATTAGAAAAAAATCCTGATGTAATGATCAGAGTAAATACCAATCTAAGCAAAACAGAAACACGAATACTAGATTTACTTTGCCAGTTTAAAAATATACATTGGACTGTTAGCGCAGAAAGTATGAGTGAAGAATTTGAATATATGCGTTACGGCGGTGTATGGTCCAATTTTTTAAACAACTTAGAAAAGATTCGAACTCTACCGCACAAGATTACATTTAATATGGTTTGGACTATACTAAATGCTCGAAGCATATTTACTACAATTGATTATTTTCGAGATCAAGGCTTTGGTCCAAACGCATTTATATTAACAGCAGTAAAATGGCCTGGACACTTTGATACTAGACATTTACCAGAAAGCCAGTTACAATCTATAAAGCAAATACTAGAGTCTAGGATTAAAGAACGTCCTGGATTTTTGTTAGAAGATGGATATCGTAATTTGTTAGCACATTGCGATCAACCGTTTGAGAAAGATTTAAATAGTACAATCAAAGAACTAAAAATTCTAGATACAAGAAGAAAGTTAGACAGTAGTAAAATTTTTAAAGACCTATATTCAATTATATAAAAGGAAATAAAATGTCACAACATGAACAGCTAGTAGCCGCATTTGAAACATACCTTGCAGAAAATGAAAAATTTACAGGTAAGGGTGTTAAGGCAAGCGCGGCCCGTGCTCGTAAAGCATTGCAAGAAATGAGTAAAGCAGTTAAAGAACGTCGTAAAGAAATCACAGCAGAAAAAGAAGCACTAGCCGCAAAATAAAACTATTAAGGGACCTTATCATGGCAATTAACAAACCATTTGACGTATCAAAATTTCGTAAAAGCATTACCAAGAGTATTGATGGCATTAGTGTAGGATTTACTGATCCAACCGACTGGATCAGTACAAACAACTACGCACTTAATTATCTTATTAGCGGAGACTTCCACAAAGGTGTTCCGTTAGGTAAAGTTACTGTGTTTGCTGGAGAGTCTGGCGCAGGCAAAAGTTTTATTTGCTCGGGCAATTTAGTTAAGAATGCACAGGAACAAGGAATTTACGTTATTCTTATTGATACAGAAAACGCACTTGATGAGGCCTGGCTTAAAGCATTAGACGTAGACACTAGCGAAGATAAATTGCTTAAACTTAATCTTGCTATGATTGATGATGTTGCTAAACTTATTAGCGATTTTGTTAAGAATTACAGAGAAATTCCAGAAACAGATCGTCCTAAGGTCATGTTTGTCATAGACTCGTTGGGAATGTTACTTACTCCAACTGACGTTAATCAATTTGACGCAGGTGACTTGAAAGGTGACATGGGTCGTAAGCCCAAAGCACTAGCAGCCTTGGTACGTAATTGCGTAAACATGTTTGGTAATTTAAATCTAGGCTTGGTATGTACAGCACACACATACGCAAGTCAGGACATGTTTGATCCAGACGACAAGATCTCCGGCGGACAAGGCTTTATCTATGCTAGCTCTATTGTTGTTGCTATGCGTAAATTGAAACTTAAAGAAGATGAAGATGGCAACAAGGTAAGCGAAGTCAATGGTATTCGTGCGGCATGTAAGATTATGAAAACACGATACGCTAAGCCGTTTGAATCTGTGCAAGTTAAAATTCCTTATGAAACAGGCATGAACCCGTACTCGGGCTTAGTAGACATGTTTGAAGGCAAAGACTTGCTTAAGAAGGAAGGTAATAGTTTAGTTTATACACTAATAGATGGCACTATTATCAAGAAGTTTCGAAAAGCATGGGAACGAAATGAAGACAAATGTCTTGACCGAACCATGGCAGACTATGTAGCCAATCCACATCAAAAACTAGTTGTAGTAGCCGATGAGGAAATTAGTGAAATTACAGCAGAGGAAACAGTAGAATGAGTATTGAAGTTGAAGTGTTAAGCGAACTGTATATTATTATGAAACAGTACGTTCCCAGCAAAGATCGCCAGGAATGCGCTGACAACTTAATGAGTGTTATGGTTGACATGCTGGGCGACAAAGAACTTAAAGAATTTGGTTCCACTGACCCAACTCTAAAACGTGCTCTTAGAGAATATGTCGAAGAGGATGAAGACGAACTCGAAGATGATGACGGCGACTGGTAAAGTCTTCCCAATCAAAAACGATGCCGCTTGTGTATTTAAATGGTCCTGGAACACGTTCCGTTTGTACACAGGCGAAAGTTCTAGTTGTCATAGAGTTAAACCCGTTTATGTCAGCATAGACCAGTTCGACACATTTAATAATACCCCAGAAGTGCAAGACGATCGTGCTCGCATGTTGGCAGGCGAATGGCCCAAGGCAGGACGTGGCTGTGAGTACTGTAAAGATATGGAACAGGCAGGGGGTGTGAGCGACCGCACATTTCATAATGCCATACCTGGATTAACTCCTGTAGATTTTAATGCATCAACAATAGCAACTCCTCGCATTGCTGAATTGTATCTTAATAATACTTGCGATTTGGCTTGTGTATATTGCTTGCCCATATACAGCAGTAGAATTAACGAAGAACTAAAAAAATACGGTCCATATCCTGTAGGATTGCCGCCAATTATTCCGGTTAGTAATCAAGAACAGTATCTTGAACGCTACTTGGATTGGCTAGATAAGAACTATACAGGTATTTTACGACTACATATATTGGGTGGCGAACCCTTACTACAAAAAGAGTTTTGGAATGTCCTGGACTTCATGAGTAAGCGTAAACACACAGAGTTAGAGTTTCATATCAACACTAATCTAAATGCCAATCCTGCAACAGTTACTAAATTTGTTGACATAGCCAAACAGCTGATATCAGAAAAGCGTATACGTAGAGTAGACATCAGCTGTAGCCTGGACTGCTGGGGACCACAGGCAGAGTTTATACGCAATGGATTGAGTTTAACAAGGTGGCAAGAAAATTTTGAATATTTAATCAGTCACAAGTGGTTGTATATTAATGTGCATCAAGTAGTATCCAATTTAAGCATTGGCACTACCTTGGAGTTTCAGCGTAAGATTGGCGAATGGAAACAGACTAACCCAAACATTACACAAGCATATCACGCAGTGGATGGACCAAACGAGTTAATGTACCGGCCTGAGATATTTGGCCCAGAATTCTTTCAAGCACAGTTAACTGAACTACTGGCCAATTACCCAATCACTCAAGACTGGGACAATACTGCTAGACAACGATTGGAAAGTATAGTAAAATTAGTAGGATCAAGTAAACAAGACTTGGGTCGGTTAGGCAAGTTAAAGCAAACTCTAGATCAATTTGATCTAAGACGGCACACTAATTGGCGAGAGTTATTTCCTGATATTAATCGGTACTTTACAGAGAATGGAATCGAATAATGTGGTATAATAAAGTAGTTGCAAATCTAGGAGAAATTCCCGACTTCATAGACTACTATGAACGGGAACTTGCGGCGGCCAAAGGCCATATTAAAATTCATGGCAAAGTTGAAAAAGAACTGAGTAATTTGCCCGGTGAAACAGAACACAGATTTAACCAACTACAAGAAATTGAAGCGGTACTAGAACATCTTAACATACAGTTGCGTAGGATTAGACAAAAACACTACAAAAAATATTTAGAAGCATACGCTAGAGCACTCACAAGTCGAGATGCTGAAAAGTATGCAGAAGCAGAAGATGAAGTTATTGATATGGAAACTATCATTAACGAAGTAGCCTTGTTACGTAACAAATGGCTAGGTGTTATGAAAGGCATTGAGTCAAAGAACTTTATGCTAGGACATGTGGTTAGATTACGTACAGCCGGAATGGAAGATATTGTTGTATGACCTTAAAAATTTTACTTACCAGGCACGAAACCTTCGCCAACGAATACTTGTCAGATGCTGTATTTGATGGGTTATGTGAATTGGGCGATATTGAAGTAACCGATGAACCACGTTTGTGGTACATGTACAAAGATGGCAGTCCGGGTACAGGTAAGTTTAAATCTCATACTGAGCTACATGGCCGCGGATTTACCATGTACAGATTAATCGGCGATGATAGCCATATTGATCGCACAGATATAGAAGGCAAGATCAAAGGTCATTACTTTGATTTATGTATTCTAGCACGTAGCGACTTTGGCAGTCCTTACGAAGACCTAATATTAGAACACTACCCTGCAGATAAAATTATTATCATTTGTGGCAAAGACCAAGATGAATTTACGCATTATAGAGATACTCGTCATTTAATTGGGCGGGGCACTTACTTTAAACGTGAACTAACATTCTTTGATCCTAGATTACAGCCTATTCCTTATGCTTTCCCGAGACAAAAGGTAATCAGCCGCCCTGATGTGCAAAAAGATAAAATTATTGCAGGTGCTGTGCCCATTGAAGGCGGCCAAAATAATCAGAAATACACTTTTACAGTTGAGCGCGAGTATTATGATGATTATGCTAATAGCTTCTTTGGACCAACTTGGAAAAAAGGTGGATGGGATTGTTTACGCCATTACGAAATTATAGCCAATAAGTGTTTGCCGTGGTTTACAGATATACATCAATGTCCGGTGTTAACTTGCCCAACATTGCCTAAGAAAGAATTGCAAACTATTACAGAGATAATTGGACGTAGAGGATACGAATGGTTTACACATGGTGTTGGACTTGATTATTATCGAGATATGTTAAATAAAGTATTCGAGCATTTTATTAACAATAACCTCACGGTACATTTAGCCAAGTACGTACTAGACACACATAAACGAATTCATAATGGCACTCTTTAAAAATTCGCATGACAGTCACCAACACAGTTTAGAAGTATTAACCAAGTTGGTTGAGTATGATAGTTTTCTAGACAGTTTAACAGTTGTTGCTGACATGGGTTGTGGTGCCGGCCTAGATTCTAAATGGTGGGCAGAGTTAACCACTAGAGATGAGCCACCAGAGCCGCGTAACTATATTGTGTATGCAGTGGATCAAAATACAGATCAAATTGAATCTGATGTTCTTAAAGCTAAAAACGTTATCCCTATACAAGGTAACTTTGAAAATCGTATAATCCCCAGACAAGTTGATTTAATGTGGGCACATGATGTTTTTCAATACAGTCGAAATCCGTACAAATGTTTAGCCACATGGAAACAGACCCTAAATCTAAATGGAATGTTGGTACTGAGTATTCCGCAAACTACATACTGGGATAAGCAATACGGTAAACTTGTGGTAAGTCAGCACAACCATCAATACTACAGTTACAATTTACTAAACTTAATCTATATGTTGGCTGTCTCGGGGTTTGACTGTAGAGATGCTTACTTTTATCGAGATCCCAATAGTCCTTGGTTGTATGCGGCTGTGTATGCCACGGTAAATGATCCGATGGGTGATAGGGAAGTAACTTGGCACGAATTGGCCGAAAAACGACTGATAAACGACAGTTTACTTAACAGTATCAACAAGTACGGATACGTTAGATTAGATGATGTAGTAGTTATGTGGTTAGACAAGAATTTCTATCAAATAACCAATTAATACAACTACGATAAATACTTAACTATGCGAAACTTACTTAACATATTTGAAGATCCACAATTAAAGAAAGAAATTATCGGGGTAGTTAAAGCCACTGATGATTTAACTACTTTGCAACGAGTACTTAATGTACTTAAAGCAGGCGATATCGACGACCGTATCAAACGTGTTGTTGGACAGGATGCTGACGCACAAAGATTTATCAAAAAAATTGTAACTACAATTTTAGCTATAGAAGCGCCTATTGAAGAAAAGAATCTGTTCTTAGACAAATACGCCAAAGGTAAAGTAATTAATACTTCGGCACTACTTGATGGTAAATTACACTCATTTGAAGAACTTGTTGGTCCGGGATTTACCCAAGAGTTGTTTAAGCGTCTTAGTATTGACCTGGTAAGTCAGGGTGTTG
>Ga0114978_10002391_pt1 | contig 15437 bp, 14 predicted proteins | sample S_140212_EF_Meta_FD_87027 | JGI IMG/M metagenome (GOLD analysis project Ga0114978, IMG submission 87027) | Freshwater microbial communities from Lake Simoncouche, Canada to study carbon cycling - S_140212_EF_MetaG | ecosystem: Environmental > Aquatic > Freshwater > Lake | place: Lake... | reverse complement strand
GAAATCCACCGCGGGGGACTCAGCGGAAAACTTCACCGCCTGGTGAACCGGATGCTTGGGCGCGGCGCTCCGTCCCGCTGGAAGCAGAATCACTATTGCCGGGGTCCGCTGCTGACCGTGGACGCCGGACCATTTTTTCCCTCATGAGCCCTCCGCGTATCACGATGGCTGTGCTAAGCTGGAACCGCCTGCACTATCTTCGCGCAACATTGGAGTCGGCCCGGCGCTGCATCCGGCATCCGGAGATCGAGTGGATCGTCAGTGATAACAATTCCATCGAGCCCGGACTGCGGGACTACATCGAGAGTTTGGATTGGGTCGGTCACAAGTGGTTCAAGACCCAAACTCACGCGGCGGCGATGAACGAAATCGTCGCGCGCGCGACCGGCGACTACGTGATCATCTGGCCGGAGGATGTGCAGTTTGTGGTTGAGGGGGATTGGATGGCGCCTCTGCTGCAGACTTTGGAAGAAAACCCGTGGATTGGCTCGGTGGGTTTGAATTTTCTCCGCCGTAAAACCCTGCGCCGGCTGCTCGGGCCGGTGGGCTGGGATGATGCCGGGCCGGTTCTCGGCGATCTGCGCCGGGGGCGTTTGCGCACGCCGCGCCAATTGCCCGGTTTGCGCACGTTCGGCTGGCGGCTGCCCGGCGTGATCGCCTCGGGTATTCCCTCGCTCACCCGCCGGAGTGCCTGGAAAACTTTGGGGCCGTGGAAAATTTCCGATCCCGCGCAATCGAACATCCTTGATTCGTCGCTCGGCGCCGAGGACGGCATGATCGCACGCTTTCAAGCCAGCGGAAAGGCCTGGCAGCAAGCCACGTTGATGAAGCCGGTGGCGGCGGACATCATCAACGATGACCTGGGCTGCAAGGCCAAGATTCGCAAGGGCCGCCGCTACGGACGCTACACCCCTCCGGCTTCGGGCGATTTTTTTTACGACATTGTGCAGGAAGCGGATTTGCCAGGAAACGAAGGGGCCTATCCGCTTTCGTTTGAAACTTATGTCCGGCCCAACGGGTTCAAGCTTCCCCTCGATGCCAGTGGCAACATGCTCAAGACCAGCATTGATCTCACGATTGTGAGCGACATCCTGCCGCCATGATTTTTTCCCGCCCGCCTGTCACGGTTGCCTTCAACATGCGTCCCCGCCGCGGTCCTTTTGGCGGCGGCAACCAGTGGCTGCGCCAGGTTTCCGCCTGTTTCGGACGCAGCGGTTATGGCACGCGTTTTGACCTCGGGCCCGACGCCGATATCGTGCTTGGAACGCACGCGGGACTGTCGGGCGGGCTCAGCATTCCCTTTGCCGATGTGATGAAGGCGAAAGAGCGAAATCCCCGCCTTCTTTGCGTCCAACGGATCAATGACAATGACATCCGCAAGGGCACGGGCGATATGGACAGGATGCTGGCGGAGGCCAACCGCGCGGCGGACCACACCGTCTTCGTCTCGGAGTGGCTGCGCGACCATCACGCCGCCCGCTGGTTTGACCGGGCGCGCCCGCATTCGGTGATTCTCAACGGGGCGGATCCATCGGTGTTTCATCCTCTCGGAACCTCGCCGTGGAAGTCCGGCCGGCCTTTACGGTTTGTCACGCATCATTGGTCGGACAACATGAGCAAGGGTTTTGATGTATACGCCGAGATGGACCGCCTCATCGCGGAGGGGAAACTCAAGGATGTTGAACTGTGGATCGTGGGCCGGTGGCCGGCGCAGATCACCTGGCGGGCGGCGCGCACGATCGGCCCCTGTGCAGGGCATACCCTGGCGGCCGTGCTTCGTCAGGCGCATGTCTGCGTGACGGCATCGCGGTTTGAACCCGGGGCCATGCACCCGGTCGAGGCTATGCAATGCGGACTGCCGCTGTTTTATCATCCTGATACCGGCGGGACTGTGGAACTGGGGCGGAAGTTTGGCGTCTTGCTGGACGGCGACCTCGTCACCGCGGTCCAACAGATGAAGGCGGAATACTCCGGCCTGCGCGCGCGGGTGCTGCGTGAGGCACCCTCCGGCGACCTGATGTGCGCCGAATACCGCCGCCTCGTGCAGGCGCTGGTTTGCAGCCGTCTATGATTCCTTGCATTCACCTTGCCGGATGGCAGAAAATTGCCTGGGCGCTGGATGAGGACCTGCGCTGGGCGCGGGCGGCTCTGGAGGGGAGCGTCGTTTTTACGAGCCTGCCGCGCGCGCGCATCGTCCTGGCGGCGTGGTGGCCTGCCATCGAGGCGATCGGGGCCGCGGCCCTGCGAGGGAAAACAGTCGTGTGTTTCGCGGACAATCCCCCGGCTTTTTATCTCACGCGTCCGGGGTTCGCAGGGGTCGCTGGCAGGGTCGATCTTTGGATCGCACGCTCCCACGAGGCCTTTCACCAATTCCAGGCGCTGGGACTGCCGGTGGCCCGCACGCCCTATGGCGTGGACCCGCAGGTTTTCCGGCCGCTCGATGCTTCTGCGATCCGCCAGGAATGGGAGATCCCCGGCGATGCCTTTGTCATCGGAAATTTCCACCGTGATTCCGAAGGTTCGGACCTCTCGCGTCCCAAGGTGCAAAAGGGCCCGGATGTTTTTTTAGAGATCGCCCGTGAGCTGCACCGCCGGGTTCCCCGGACGATGGTCTTGCTGGCCGGGCCGCGCCGCCACTGGCTGCTCGGCAAGCTGGAAACTGCGGGTGTTCCCGTTCGTTTTGCCGGGCAGAAACCGGGTACGACCGACGACTACGAGCGAAACATTCTGGACCGCCCAGCTCTCAACCGTTTGTATCAGGCCCTTGATGTGTGCGTGGTTTCCTCACGATGGGAAGGCGGGCCGTATTCCGTGCTGGAGGCGATTTTGGCGGGCCGTCCGGTGATCAGCACACCCGTGGGAATCGCGCGCGACCTGCTTCCCGCCGCCTGTTTGTATGAGGCGCCCGCAGAGGCGGCGGATCTTTTGGAACGTCACTCCGCTGCCGGTTCGTTGATCGCTCCGGACCGTCAGCAGGTTCTCTCTCAACATTCGCTCGAAGCGCTCCAGGCAAGTCTGCGAGGGATATTCGGGCAGTTGCCTCAGGGAGGTGTTTCGGCTTTCTCCGCCTTCGCCAGCAGCGTGAATACCTTTCTGGCTCGCCTGAATCGTCCGGTCTGGGGTAAGCGTGTGCATCCCGTCGCGCAGATGAAGGCGGCAGGTTCCGGCGGGTGTTTTTACCAGGCTGATACGCCCGATGTCCTGGCGCTGGCGGCTTCCTCGCGGGGAATTCAAAACGCCCTGGCCCAATGAGAGAAATGCGAATTGCAATCACCGGCGCGCGCGGTCGCCTGGCCCCGAGGCTGATGGATTCTGCGGCCTGGCACGGCGCCGAGGTTGTGCCGTTTTCGCGTTCGCCGGATGCTATGCGGCAGGATCTCGCCCTGTTGGCCGATTCTGCGGTGCTGGGGGGGTTCGATGCCGTATTGCATCTGGGGTGGAGTTCGGTGCCGCTGTTTTCCGAACAAAATCCGGGCATCGAAGAGCGGGAGGATTTTGCGTTTCTGCGCCGTCTGGCCGCCGCCGCCCGGTCGCTGAAAACTCCGCCCCGGATCGTTTTTTTTTCCACGGCGGCGGTTTACGGCAATACGCGACAGCAGCCGGCGACGGAGGAAACGCTGTGCAGCCCCCTCGGCCGCTACGCTGCGGCGAAACGTGCGGCTGAAGAAATTGTCTTGGCCATTCCTCAATCCTGCATCCTCCGTGTGACCAATGTTTTCGGCCCGCTCTCGACAGAGAAACCCCAGGGCATCATCCCGCTGCTTTACCGGGCCTGCCGCACGGGATCGCCGGTCAAGATCTGGGGGGATGGATCAGCGACGAAAGATTATCTGCATGTGGAGGATCTGGCTGATGCCGTGGAGGCAGCGCTTCGGGCCGGGCTGTCGGGAATTTACAATGTTGCCTCGGGCCATTCCCTCTCGCTGCACGAGATCATCGAACTGGTCGAAGGCGCCAGTCGCCGGAGGTTGGTGCGTGAATACGTCGGGCATTTTCCGTGGGACGTCGAGTATTCCGTGGTGTCGCCGGCACGGCTCATGGTGGCAGCGGGCTGGCGGGCGGCCCACAATCCGGCCGAGAGCATCCGGCAGATGATGGCCGAATGAGCTGGAAGGGCGCCATCCGTGATTGGCTTGACGCGCCGGCGCGCCGGGCAAACAGCGCGAAACTCAGCGGACTTTTGCGGTCTGGCTCCGCCGGGCCCGTGGTTTCCTTCGGGCGGGTGCTGGAGGATCGCGCGCTGATTCATGGCGGCGCGGTCAAGCTGCTGCATTTACGCAAAGCGTTTCCGGCCAGCGAGTCCGCGTTTAACATCCTCTACCTCGTCAGCAGCGCGCAGCCGCGCTTTGCGCTTGATTTGGTGAGGGCCTGCAAGGAACGGGGGATCGCATTCGTCTGGAATCAAAACGGCGTCGGCTATCCGGGCTGGGCCGGACGCGACACGGAACGGCACAATGGTCCGATGCGGCGGTTGCGCGAGTTGGCGGACTTTGTCGTTTACCAGAGCGGGTTCTGCCGGACCTCCGCGGACAAATTTCTCGGATCCTGGATCGGGCCGACCGCGACGCTGCTCAATCCCGTCGATCTCGCGGCGTTCTGTCCGGCATCCGCGCCCCCGCTCGTCAAACCGCTGCGCCTGCTTGCGATGGGGACGCAAAATTACGCGGCGAGGGTTCTCTCGACGGTGGATTGCCTTTCGATCCTGCGAAAACAGGGAGTGAAATCCGTCCTCACTATCGCCGGAAACCTCCAGTGGGCCGGCGCGGCCGGGGAACTGGCGGGTTACGCGGAAAAACAGGGAGTGCGGGACGCGGTTACCCTGCGGCCGGCTTTTTCCCAGGAGGAGGCGGTGCGGCTGTACCAATCCCATCACATCGTGCTGCATCCGAAGTATCTCGATCCCTGCCCGACCGTGGCCATCGAGGCCCTTGCCTCTGGTCTGCCGGTCGTGGGATCCGCCACGGGCGGGATGCCGGAGATTGTTCCGGTAGACTGCGGACGGTTGATTTCCGCCCCCTTGGATTGGGACAAACTCATGACTCCGACGGGCCAGGAAATGGCCGCCGCGGTTGCCGAAATTCTTCCGCGTCTCGCCGACTTTTCCTCCGCCGCCCGGCGCCATGCCGAAGCGGCCTTCGACAGCCGAAAATGGACAGAGAGCCACCGAATCATTTTCCAGTCGTTGTGCTCATGAGCCGGCCCACCGTGACGGTTTTGATGACTGTCTTTAATGCGGGCCGGTTTCTCGACGCCGCCATTCGCAGCATCACGACCCAAGCGTTTCGCGACTTTGAATTTCTCATCGTGGACGACTCTTCCACGGACGGGTCCATCGAAGTCGCTGAGGCCTGGGCGGGAAAAGATCCGCGGATTCGCGTTGTTCGCAATGAAGCCAACAAGGGCCAGACACCCTGCCTCAACCAAGGGTTGCGGCTCGCGCGGGGCAAATGGATTGCCCGGCAGGATGCGGATGACCTGTCCCATCCGGCACGGCTGTCGGAACAATATCAGTATCTGACCGTTCATCCCGAAGTGGTGCTGCTCGGGACCAATGGCCGCATGGTGGACGGGCAGGACCGCCTCGTGGCGATGCTGGATGCCCCTCTGTCGCATGAATGCGCGGAATGGACGTCGGCCTTTCTGAATCCCTTCATGCATACGTCGGTGATGTTTCGGGCTGATATTGTTCGTGAGGAATTTGGGGGTTACGACGAAACGTATCGCATCGCGCAGGATTATGATCTGTGGACGCGGGTGCTTCTCCGGCACCGGACCGCGAATCTTCCGGGAAGGCTGGTTTGTTACCGCCACCTGGAAAACTCGCTGTCCAAGGCCGGCAAAGACCGTGCCTTTGCCGAGGCGGATCAGATTTCCCGCCGGCAAAGCGAGCGCGTCTTTCATCGTTCGCTCGATCCGGAAGAGCAGGAGTTGCTGGCCCGGTTTCGAGAAGGGCTTGACCCCGGAAACCGCGCCGCCTTCTGGCGGTTCTACGGGGCGGAACTGCGAAAATTCGCCGGCTCCGTCGGCCCCGACTTCCAGCGCACGGAGGCCATCCATCATCTTAAGGCCGCCGGCGCGCTGTTGCCCGCCGACCGTCTGGCCGCTGCCGGGGAGGTTCTTGCGGCCTTTCGCCGGGATTTTGCCACGACGGCGGGCTGGATGGCCGAGCGCTTTCTTAACGCCTGAGCTTCCGATCCAGCCAGACGCGGACGGATTGCCCGGACATAAAGGCGCGGCGGGACAGCGGCCCCCGGGCCTTCCAGTGGCCGGCGAGGGCCGGAATCTCGAGAGTGAGCAGGTTTCGCCAGCGTTCGAGGATGGCTGAGGAATTGAATTGCCGGCTGGTTTCCCGGCCCGCCTCCACCAATTGCTCGCGCAGGGAAACCTCCGTCTGTAAGCGCCGGAGTTGTCCGAGAAGGTCGTCGGGCGACGCGGCTTGTAGAAAATTCACCCCGGCCCGGCCATCTCCGGCGTAGGCGGAATCAAGACCTCCGATGAACGGCACCCCGGCCAGCCAGGCGTTGTAAAGTTTCGTCGCGGGTTTATGCAGATAGGGCGAACGACCGAATCCGCGAATGGCAATCACGCAATCCGCGTCCCGGTAATCGTGCCAGCGGTCCGCATGGCGGATCTCCAGGCGAAGGCCGAGGTCGTTCAGGCGGGACGTCCAGCTTTTGTCCCGCAACTCCGCAGCGAGATTCGATTCATCGCCAAAAAAGCAGACAGTCTCAAAGCGGTCTCCTCGCGCCGGATCGCGGGGCAGAAGATTCGGGTGCGGCCAGTGCGGCATGTAGGCGGAATGTGCCAGCCTTTTGGCATGGGCCGGATTTTGCAGGATGTGCAGATGGGAGCCGGGATGGGGAAGATAATCGGCCGCGATGCCGGCAAAAAAAACGTCCACCGGCGGGCGGAACTCATCACTGAAAAAACCGGTCAGTGCGACCAGAATGCCTGCGGAAGGAATTTCCTGGGTCAGATTCACCGCGAGACCGGCCTGGGTCAGCGCCGCCCAGGTTTGATAGATCCAGGATTGGGCGCAGGCTATTTTTCCGCCCTGCTCGAGCGTGGAAACTTTCCCCGCCTTCCAGGCTTCCTGCCGGGCGGAATCCGGCAAATACTTTCCCGGAAGATAAAAATGGACCTCCATGAAACTCCCGCACGCTAAATGAAAGATGCCATCCTGCAAGACTGGGAAGCCAACCGCGGCAATTGGAAAAGCCAGGGCGCGCTGTTGCTTTACCGCGCCGCGCAGGAGCTGCTGCGTGAACTGGAGCCGTTGCGCTGGCTGGGGTTTCCGGTGGCGGCCATTTATGTCGTGCTGGTCGAATGGGGGCTGGGCATCGAATTGAATCTCAAATCCCGTATCGGACCCGGTCTGCGGCTTTATCACGGCATGGGGCTGGTCGTGCATGAGGAGGCGGTGGTTGGGAAAAATTGTGCCCTGCGGCATTGCACCACCCTCGGGAAAAAAAATGGCTCGGCTCCGGTGCTGGGCGACAATGTGGAGGTGGGGTGCAATGTGGTGATCCTCGGCGCGATTACGGTTGGCGATGGCGCGGTGATCGGCGCGGGTTCCGTCGTCTTGCACGATGTCGCGGCGGGCGATGTGGTGGCGGGAAACCCGGCAAAATCGCTTAAGAGTCACTAAGGTGCGCTGATTTAATCGGTGAGAATTCGGGAAGATTAGCGGCGGGATATGAAATTTCTTTTCCTCTCGGGCCACGCGCACCTCGCGCTTGATCCTGCCTCCCAACGTGCCTCGGGCGGCGCCGAGTTGCAGGTGGCACTTTTGGCACGCGAATTGGTAGCGCGCGGACATCAGGCAACAATCCTTGCGGCGGATACGGGCCAGCCGGACGGGGTCGTTTGGGAAGACATCACAATCCGCGTCGGGAAACGCTTCGATACCGGTGGGCTGACCGATAGCCTGGCCGCCCTCCCGGCCATTGCCCGCATCCTTGGCGAAGAGAGGCCGGATTTCGTCGTGGTGTATGGCTGGACGGCGTGGCTTTACCTGCTTTGCCAAATCCGCGTCCTTCACCGGTTCCGTCTGATTTTTGTCTGCGCATTGGACGCGGAAATTGATGGCGGCTTTCGCGGCGACAATCCTGTTCGCGGGTTTCTTTTTGAGCGCGGCCTGCATTTGGCGGACGCGCGGTTTGGGATTACCGAACATCAGGCAAGCCTCTTCCGGGAAAAAGGCATGTCCTGCGCGGTGACGCGCCTGCTTTTGCAGCAGCCAGAATTTTACCAGGGGACAGACAAACCCGTTGATCTGCTCTGGGTGGCGCGCTGCCATCGCGTGAAACGCCCCCACCTTTTTCTCGATCTTGCCGAACGCCTGCCCCAGGCGCAGTGCCGGATGATTTGCTCGGTGCAGGACGAAGTGCTGTGGAAAGAGGTGAGCCACCGGGCGAAAGCGATGGCCAATGTCGAGTTTCTTGCAACCGTCCCGTATCGCGAAATTCAAGGACACTTCGACGCCGCGGCGATTTTTGTAAACACCTCCGATAGCGAAGGCGTGCCGAACACCTTCATTCATTCCGGCTTGGGACACACGGCCATCCTCTCCCTCATGGTTGATCCCGATGGAATGTTTCAACATTTTGGCGCGGGGGGCTGCGCGGGCGACAATTTTGGCCGGCTGGTTCAGCAAGCGAAGCACCTGCTGGAAAATCCCCTGGAACGCGCCGCCGCCCAAGATGAATGCGCGCGTTTTGTGCGGGAGTGGCACGATAACCCGGCCAACGTGGAGGCATTTCTGTCGGCTCTTCCGTCATGATCCGCGTTCTTCACATCATTGATCACCTTGGTCTTGGCGGCGCACAAACCGCCTTGCTCGACATGTTGAAGTCCCGCAACCAGACGGATTTTGCGGTCGAAGTTGCGGTCATGCATGGACGCGGGCCCTTTGCCGATGCATTGGAAAAACTGGGCCTGCGCGTCCATGTCCTTTCCTCCGCCAAGTGGCCTCCAATGTATATTCCGGCCTTCCTTGCCTTGCTACGCCGAGGGAAGTTTGCGGTTCTTCATTTTCATTTGCAGGGCGCGAATTGGTTGGCCAAACCCCTCGCGGCCCTGGCCGGACAGGAAGTCCGCATCGCGCATGATCACACCAGCGGGGATTTGAAATTCCGGGGCGTGGCCTCGCTGCTACCCGATGCGTTCTCTCATCTTTTTTCGACGCGCGTTATTGCCGTTTCGGAAGGGGTTCGGGAATTTCTCATGCGCTGGGAAGCGGTGCCGGGCGATCGCATCGCGGTGATTCCGAACGGTGTCAATGTCGGGGATTTCCGCTCCGGCACGGCGGCGGAGAAGGCCGCGGCGCGCAGGCGATGGGGAATTCCCGCCAAGGCGTTCGTCGTCGGCGGCATGGGTCGGCTGGCTTACGAGAAAAACTTTGCTCTGCTGCCGGAACTGGCCCTCCGGCATCCGGATGTTTTTTTTGTCGTGGCCGGTTCCGGGCCGGAAAAGGATGCGCTGCTTGCGCAGGCGGTGCGTCTGGGCGTTGCGGAGCGGGTTCGTTTTTTGGGAGCAATTTCCGAGCGGTCAGATTTTTATCAGACGCTGGATGTTTTTCTGCTCCCGTCCCTTTACGAAGGGCTGCCGATGGCGGTGCTTGAAGCGATGGCTTCCGGGTTGCCGGTTTTATCCTCACGGCTGGAGGGCATTGCGTCCGCCTTGTGCGAGGAGAAGGAAGGGTTGCTGGCTCCCGCCGGCAACCCCGACGCCTTTTCGGAGCAACTGAAGAGGCTGTCCGGTTCTTGGGAATTACGCCGGCAACTCGGGGCCGCCGCGCGGATCAAGGCGGAGGTTTCTTATCCGGCCTCAAACACGGCCCGCCGCGTCGAAGCGGTCTACCGGCAAGAGCTCTCTCTTGCGCCGGGTGCGCCTGCTGATAAAATATCCGCTGAATGATCGAGCTCCGGACCCTCCTTGCCTTGGGAATCGCCTGCGCGCTAGCCGCCTGCGCGTCGCCCAAGACGTTTGCCCCCGATCAGGCCCCGGAATATGTAATCATTCGTGATTACACGCCTTTCTTCCGCTTGAGCCCCATGCAGCGGAATGGACCCGATGCGTCGCTGCCCGTGCAAACCCGGGTGAAACTTTTATGTCAGGATATGGGCTACAGCCAAGTTCTCCTGGAAGATCAGCGCACGGGCTATGTGGCCAATGAATACATGGTGCTGGCCCCACCGCGCCCGCCGCAGCCGCGCGAGTCCGTCGGCTCCTCGGATGGCAGCGCATCGGCAAGATCCGGAAACAGAAAACGCAGCCCCCGCTACCGGGGTGAACAGGTGAACGACACGCCGCTGCCCGACGTCAACGTCCCGCCGCCCGATTTGAATATCGCGCCCGAGGAGGTTCCCGTTGCCGTTCCGGCTCCCCCACCGGAAAAACCGAAGTTCCGTTTTTAGCCGGCGACCCGCTATCCCCTATTCTGTGACACGGCGGTGGTGCAAAAGCCACTCGATCACGATAAGCAGCAGGCTTGTGAGAGCCAGCCATTGCCAGGGAGGCAGGCTGATCCCGCCGCTCGGGAGGAAGAAGACATTCCGGTTCGCTTGTGCGGCCCGCAGATCGGACTCCTCCCGGCTGGCCGTATTGACTCCGATCCAGCGTGAACCCATCGGGTCCCGCACCTCGTAGAATCCATTTTTTTTCAGCCTGAGCGGCCCCTCTGTCAGCGACGGAGCTTCGCCCGCCAGCAGCGCGGCTGCCCCATCCGATTGCGGGTGACGGGAAATCCTTTCCCCTTCCGCCGGGACGTAGGTTTGTCCCGCTAAAAATCCATTGTCTCCCGCCAGGCGGCGTCCTGCCAGCCAGTGCACCGCGTTGCTGACGAAAAGCGGGAACCCTGCGCGCAAAGGAAAATTCGAGGAGCCGGTGTCAAAAGCCGTCGCCACGACGCGCGTCCCGGCTGGTTTTTCCAGCGCCACGACGAGAGGTTCGCCGGCGCTTTCGAGAGGTTGCGAGACCCGCCAACCTTCGGGCAGGCGAAGTTTTCCGGCCCGTCCGAACCGGATCGCAGACACGTCAACATTCCAGAAAAGCGGGCTCTGCGGTTCCGTTAATTCCGTTTGAAAAACCGGCAGCTTCTCCCCCTCCGCATCAAACGGCGAGCGTCCGAAAAAGAAAAATGCCCCGGGTTCACTTGCGATGCCCGCGGGAATCCATTGATCGAAAATCACCACGTCAAAACTTCCACCCATCCCGGTGCGCCAGACGGAAGGTTGCAAAATATCCACGGCAAGACCGGGATCGGCCTTCAACGCGCCTTCCAAAAAGGGGTTTCCTTCGCTGACGAGCAAGACGCGCAGATTTTGCGCGGTGGAAAGCGCCACGTGGGCGGTGTCATCGGTCGCGAGCCGGTCGGGAGTGGTCAGGCGGGCGGTGAGGAACCCTTTGCCTGAGCGCAGCATTTCGCCGGAAACGACGGTGGAAAAACCGGCTTCCCCTCCGGCTGCGATGCGGAATTTCCGCAGATCAAAAGGCCGGCCGTCGAGCGACAACTCCAATTCCAAATCCCGGGAGGTGGCGGAAAAGTTTCCCAATTTCGCGAAAACCACCGCCGATTGCGGACTGGCCGGCAGGGCGCGTTGAGCCAGGGCAAGAATGCCGGCGTTGTCAGCCGGTTTTCCCACCAGAATCTGCTCGATATCCCCCGCCTCCGGCACGGGCCGGTCACTGATCACAATCAAGCGTTTCTCTCCGGGTTTTCCCGCCAACAGACTGTGGGCCAGGGCCAGGGTGCCCTCGAGGCCGCCGCCGGCATCCGACGGGGAAAGGGCGGCCAGCCTGCCGCGCAAATCTTTGCCATCCGCTGAAAATGGCGAGACGATTTGCGACGATCCCTCAGCGGCCAAAAGCGCGATTTCATTATCCGGACCGGCTTGTGAAACAACACCCTGCGCTGCGGCGACCGCCGCACGAAAAACGCCGCCGCCATCGGCCTGCATCCGCGCGCGCGCGTCCAGCACCACGACCGTGCTCCGCCCGCCCACGGGACGTCCCGCCTCCGGCCGCGCGAGAGCCAGCAAAAGCAGAAGAAGGATCAGCAACTGGAGCAGCAGGGAAAGCGGATTGCGCAGGCGACCGAGGAATTGGCGGGCGGGTTGACGGTCGAGAGCCCTTTGCCAGAACAGCAACGTGGAAACCTCCTGCTCCCTCCGGCGAGGCCGGCGCAAATACAACGCCCCGATCACCGGTGCGAGCAACCCGAGAAAAAGGGTGGCGGGGAAAAGGAAGTTCATGGGGAACCTGCTCTCATTGCACCAGCCCATCCCGGCGGAACATCCGCAGAACCACATCGTCAAAAGCCGTATCCGCGAGTATGAAGGAGTAGCCCGCGTTGTGTTTCGCGCACCAGGATTTGATGCTTTCCCGAAAGGCCTTCACCTCCTCGCGGTAAAGATTCCGCAGGCCCGGCCCCGCCGTCACGGCCAGTTCACCCGCGCCTTCGCAATCCCTCAGTAGCAAGTCGCCGTTCGCCGCCGGATCACATTCCGCCGGGTCCATCACATGCAGCAAATGCAGGGCGAAATGCCGTCCCGTCACGGCAGCTAATCCGTCTGCAAAGCCGGAGGGATCCAGGCAATCACTCAGGACCAGGGCGAGTCCGCGCCGGCGCTGGCTGCGGCCAAACCGTCCCAGGCTCGCGGCCAGATTCGTGCCCCCGGACTCATCCGGAACCGCGCGCAAAAATCTCAGCACATCATGAAAAGCCGGCCGGCCGCGATGGTATCCGCTTTCCCTCTTCACCGTGGAATCGAAATACCACAAGCCGACGCGGTCCATATTATGCAGCGACAGGTAAGCCAGCGTGGCGGCCAGTTGCCGGGCCAGGACCAGCTTCGAGGAACCATTTGCCGCCGGAGAACGCCAGCGCATGGACGCACTGCAATCCACCAGGATGGCCACATCGAGGTCTTCCTCCTCCTCCGTCAGTTTCATCATCAGCCGTTCGATCCGCCCGTAGATGTTCCAATCAATCCGCCGCGGGTCGTCGCCTGGCACGTAATGGCGATAGTCGGCAAACTCCAAACTCGACCCCGTCCGCCGCGAGCGCCGCTCGGCCCGCCGCGATCCGGCAAAAATCCGCCGCACCTGCAAGCGCACCCGCTCGAGCCGGGCCAGAAAGTCCGCATCGAAAAGGTCGGGGTCATTGGCCGCGGGCATGGACGCTATATAGACCAGACCGGAACAATTTCCATGCTTGGATTGTGGAATGTCCTTCCATCCCTGGCCGCGTCATTCAAGGCGACACGTGCGGGGCAGCCTTCAAGAATATTCGAGAAGCCATCGCCGCCTGCCTGGAAGTTCGGGCTGAACGCGGCCTGGCGGCGGTCTTGCTCCGCCCGTAACGCCGCAACGCGCATCTTGCGCTCCCGCTATGTGCCCGAGAATAGCTATGTGGACGCGCGGAGATTCGCACCGGGGACGGAAGTGAAGTGTCCTTATACAGGAAAACCATTTTTGGTTCCGTCGCATAAGGTCATTGAAAATCGGCTTTTCCGCCCTCAAATGCGAGGGTATGAGTGATGGTATGCAAGCCATGACGCATCGCACAGCATTCGCACTCGATGGGGTGACAGCAACCCGCCTGAAGCGATTGGCTTCAATCTGGCAGGTTTCCCAAGCCGAAGGGGTTCGCCGTGCCGTGACTCAGGCGGAATTTCCCATCCCCGAGCTAAAATAATTCGCGAACAGCAACCGATTTCATCAACACGCATGAAAAATTGCCTGCCCGCCTTCCTTGCCCTTGCGGTCCTGACCCAAGCGGTTGCCGAATGGGTGCCGGGAAAATTCACCGAACTCGGAACGCTTCCGGGCAACGCAGTGGCTTGGGAGAGCGCGGTGAGTTTGGGCGATCGCACCGTCCGCCTCACAGGGGTTTCCTTCCATGAAAAGGATGGCCTTTTTCGCGTGATTGACGAGCCTTCCGCCCGGAAATCCCTGGCGGCAGCTCTGCGCGACAACGGGGCCGTCGCGGGGGTCAACGGCGGGTATTTCCACCCGGATTTCACTCCACTTGGGCTCGTCATCTCGGAAGAAAAACCCCTCCATGGTTTCGAGCGGGCCAAGCTTCTTAGTGGCATCCTGGCCGTGCGAGGCAACCGCATCGAGCTCGTTCGTGCCGGGGCTTTCAAACCCGGATCGGATGTGCGGGAAGCGCTCCAGGCCGGGCCATGGCTGGTGGAAAACGGCGCGGCCATCCCGGGCCTCAATGCCGTGCGGCTGGCCCGCCGCACTCTGGTGGCTGGCGATGGAAAAGGAAATTGGGCCCTCGTGACCACGTCACCCGCGACTCTGGCCGAGACGGCGGATTTGCTCGCCACCCCGGGCCTGCTCGGCGGATGGACGGCCCGAAACGCCCTCAATCTGGACGGAGGTTCCTCGACCATGCTTCTGGCTCTGGCGGACTCGAAACCCGTGATTGATATCCCCTCCTACGGGCCGGTGCGAAATTACCTAGCCATCATTCCCCGGCGCAGGTAATTTTTGACTGGAGAATTCTTCCGCTCGCGAACTGTCCCGCTTCGACTATTTTATTGTATGCAAATTCACCTCAGCCCCCGCCACCTCACCCTCACCGCCGCCATACACGCCTTTGTGGCGGAGAAAATCGCCCACCTGGAGCAAATTACCGACGATATCCTGGCCGCCCACGTTGTTCTCCTGCACGACGAGACCAAAACCCAAAAGCACATTGTTAAGGTTCACCTGGCCGTGCCGGGCCCCGATATTCACGCCGAGGACGCCGAGGACGATCTCTATGCCGCCATTGACAAAGTGGTGGCCAAGCTTTCGCAACAACTCCGCAAGCGCAAGACCAAGCTCGCCAGCCATAAGCTGCACGTGACGCAGGTGGCGAGCGAAGATATGAAGCGGGGCCACAAGCGCCGTTAGGGAAAACTGGCCGGTGGATTACAAGGTCAAACTCGAGGTCTTTGAAGGGCCGCTCGATCTTTTGCTCTATCTCATCAAGCGCGATGAAGTGGACATTTACGACATCTCGATCGAGCGGATCACCAAGCAGTACCTCGAATACATGGCCGCCTTCCAGGTCCTGAACATTGATCTCGCCGGCGAGTTCATTGTCATGGCCGCCAACCTGCTTTACATCAAAAGCCGCACCCTCCTGCCCCGCGACCAGCAAATGGCCGAGGAGGATGCCGAGGATGATGATCCCCGCTGGGAGCTGATCCGCCAGCTCATCGAATACAAAAAATTCAAGGAGGCCGCCAACCTGCTTCGCAACCGGCAGGCCCTACAGGAACAGCTTTTCCCGCGGTTTCCCGTCGTGCCGGACCTGCCCGCCGCCGACACCCTGCTGGTCGGCGAAGTCGGTATTTTCGACCTCATCAATGCCTTCCAGAAAATCCTCAAGCGGCTGGAGAAAAACAAACCAGAGGACCTGCGCGAAATTTTTGAGG